>ENA-OREN01001525-OREN01001525.1-marine-metagenome-genome-assembly--contig:-NODE-1525-length-26679-cov-10.911623_pt1 | contig 26679 bp, 18 predicted proteins | sample MGYA00248624_ERZ508555 | MGnify/ENA primary metagenome ERZ508555 (study PRJEB26222, sample SAMN06267773) | marine metagenome | isolation source: Saanich Inlet, British Columbia, Canada | place...
TTGTATATGGATGAACCGTTGGCGTGTAAGAACATCCACTTATCAAAATGCTGATGATGAGTAATTTAATTTTCATTTTATCTCCAAGTTTTTTGGAATCTCAATCCCAAAATCAAATGGCGTAAGAATATACTCAAGCCACGGGATTTCAATTTGATTATTATTGTTTTCTTTAAAGCTAGCGATTTGAGTATTATCCAGTTGCGATAAAAGATTCACCATTTCTCTAATCCAGTTTTCCGAAATGTCGAGCAGAGCCATTTCATAATGTGTGATATTTACAGAATTGATATTCATCAGCTTTAAATCGTCAATCCAAATATCAGTTACCCAAAAGATAGCTTTCCCCAGTTCATATCGTTGTATCTCATCCATTTTATTTATGGATTGTAGAGACATATCTTCAACCGCTGTTAAACGCGTCAGATATGCATTTTTCGGAAAAAGTAATATTTGTTTCATTATCTTATCCATTAACTTACCAATGGTGATGTGTCAGTCGCTATAAACTGGTTCCCAGAATCATTCCAAGCGTCAATAAATAGGGCTAAATCAACTTCCATTGCTTCACCGTTTGGATGGCCAGGATCATTTAAAAATACCTTTGGCGGGATTGAATCTGTATCAATTCCTGTTAATACAACAGCATGATCGGCTCGTTCATTAAACAAATCTTCCCATTGGGAATCCTTCCCCCAAATTTCACCAGAATCTAAAGGAATTACGATTTTATGTCCTGCATCTAATTCTTGTGCTAAATCAGAAATATCTCCACTCCCAATGTGAGTATCTATTTCGTGATTTTCAAGTAATTGTTGAATTCCTTCAATATTCATTCCATTGTCTGTTAATAAACCTTCCGTAGTTGCTTCGTAGGTAAGCTGGGCTTCAGAAATCTCTAAACCAAACATTTTCATTACCATTTCTGATGAAACAATACCGCAGGTAAACGGCGTTGTTTGCTCATGCCAAACTGTCGCGTCGGGTATAGGGGTCCCATGTTCTGCTTGATACCAATCGTCAAAATCAGGAATCCCAAAGTGATTAGCGTTACTAACCGGAACCTCGTTCGCCAAAAGATTAGATTCATTTGCAGTATCGAAATAGTCATTGAAATTATAAAGATTTTCACCTGATAAATTATTCTCATTATCGGCTAAATCACCTTGGCCTATTTCCTCGATGTTATCGAATATTGAAAGATCAAAAATCATATTGCTATTAAGCTATATATCCACGACAATCTAATTCGTGTCTCTTATGATTTTTTTTATTTAAATACTTTTTTCCACAGTTACTACAAAAGAGTATTTTTATTTGACTATCTTTATTTTCTTTAGTTGCGAGGATTTTTTTATCATCTTGCACATCATTATCACTTATTGCTTCTTCCATTTTTTCAGCTAAAAAACCACCTTTATTATTTTTCAAATGTTTAAACATTGCACGACAAAAATAGCCTTTTATTTTATTGGAACTAATTTCAATGGCTCGGTTAATGTCTTCAATCGCCATATTATGAAGACCTCTTTCCAAAAGTGCACCAACATGATTTGGGTCAATTTTTAATGTTTTATCAATATCTTTTAATGATCCAGCGTGATCTTTCATATGGGGAAACTTTATATCCCCTCTTTTAAAGTAAGCTTCAGCATATTTGGGGTTAATCTTTATGGCTTTTGTTAAATCATCTATGGCGCCAGAATAATCTTTGTTATCAAACTTAGAACAAGCTTGCGTATAATATTGTGCTTCTTTACTCTTATCGTTAGGAACAAAATCCTCCGATTCATTCCAATTTAACAGAAACCCGAATGCTTGACTCAATGCCTCATCATCATTCATTATTTTGGACAACTTTTTATAGTCTTTATCTAATTCTTTTTCGAGTAAAAGTAGCCTTTCATATTCCTCCTCCAAACTATCTGCATTCTCATAAACTTTTTCATTTAATAGATCTGAAAAATTGTCAAATGAGATTTCCATTCTTTCTTTATTTTCTCCAATTTGTTCTAATAGTCGGTTATATTCATGTTCTTTCTTTTCCCATTTTTTTAAAATATTACTTCGCTCTATTTTTGCTTTGTTAATGTATTCTTTATGTTCTTCAACCCAATTTCTTCCACCAAGTCGCTCTCTAATCCCACATTCAATATCATCAAGAATAGGGGTATAATCATCTTCAAACCTACTTTCTCTATTTTTAACCTCAACATTCCATTGTTCATACTCATTATTATAAGTATCAAGCTTGAGCTTCAACCGGCTAAGCTTTTTATCATCTCCATCGATTGCATCTATATCTCTAAACAATGATTCTTTTTGTTCTGTAATAATTCTTGGCACACTGCGACCTAAGAAATAATTTGGAACATGTTTTAATATATCAATAATAAATATAGAGTCATCCTTATAATCATCTTCTAAATTTTGATCAGAGTTTTTAAATACTTTTGCGTTCTTTTCAAATTGACTTGTATCTTTTTCAAACTGTTCTTTTCTATGGGAAAAGTCTTTCATAATTTGAAACAATTTTTCTTTTTCTTCTAATAGTAACAAGGAAATCTCTTCAAATTCTTCTAAAATTACTTTTGTTTTATTCTCTACTGCATTGGGTATAATTTCTTTATTAAAATAGTTTAATACAGCATCAAACCCTTCTCGTTCGGATGAAGATACAGGAAATACAGCACTTATATGGGGTTCTAATTTTTTAACTAAAATATCAATTTGCTTCTGTCTTTCTTTTTTATCTTCGTGGAGACTATCTATCTTATTGATAACCCCAATAGGTTTCTTATCCTTTAGATGCTTTTTAATAATACTAAATGTCGTATTTTTGTCCAACTGATTTGCATCAAACACCCATAAAGTAGCGTCGGAACGGGATATAAATTCAACTGTTTTTTCTGTATGTCGCTTGTTTTCACTATTGAAACCCGGTGTATCTGCAATATCAATATTTTGCAACAAATCATTGTCAACTTCAATTGTTATATAATCAACATCATTTAATATTTTACTTTCTATGACGTATTCCTCAACTGATAATTCATGTAATTTTGAATAATGATGTTCTTTTTTGTTACCATTTTCATAAAATACTTCTAATCGATTTGTTTTCCCTTTATGTAATTTTGTTACAGTAGCTGTTGTTGGAACTATATCAGTTTTTAATAAATTTTGATTTATTAAACTATTAATAAACATAGATTTCCCTGAAGAAAACTCACCTAAAACTGTGATTAAAAATGGATTGTGAATTCTTTCATTTAATAAAATCTTTAGGCGATCAATAATGATTTTTATATTTTTATTTTTAGGTAATTTATTTAATATTTCAAGCAATTTTAATACAATCATTTCAAAATAATATTGCATCTTAATTCGCTCATATTCCGTCGTCGAGACATTAAGCCCCTTTGAAATATCATCAAGCAAAGTTTTCTCATTTTCATGGAATACGCAATCTGCATAAGCCACTCTGAATAATGATTCTACCAGATTGAATTTTAAATCATTATTTTCTTTAAATAGTTTATTTGCTTTATCAAAAATATTTTTATCATCTTGAAAAGTATTATTAGCAATCGAATCAATTATTGATTTCATGCTTTTTAATTCCGAACCTTTAATACCTAAATCTTGGCTCATGATATTATCTATCATTTTAATTTCATCATCTGCTACTTCTCCATCCACCATTGCCATTTTTCCTAAAAAAGAGACAAATACTCGGTGAAATATTTGTTGTTCGTTTTTAGTTAAATGTGCAATATTCTGTTTAATGCGTTTAGGTATAAATGTCATAATTAATTCCTTTCTCTCTTAAAGTATAAAATCTGGGATAGTGCTTGCAAAAGGGTTTGATGATACATTCATTGAAATATCAAAACCACCAAATATATTAGGTTGAGATGTGGCGAAAATCGAGCCGTCTGGTGTCATAAAATCACTCCCATCAAAAATATTGGGTTGGGTGATTACTCTCATTTCATTGTTAGGCCCAAAAATATCATCTCCTCCAAAGATGTTGGGTTGAGTGTGAATCGTGTCAAATGTGCTAAAATCAAAATCCATTTTAGGCTCCTTGTAGTTGGTTAATTTGTTGAATTATTTTTTTATAGTGTTTTTGTTTCTCACCAATCTTTGATTGGTTACTGGTAAAGTCCCCTAATTTTTGATCAATTTCTTTTTCTAGTTCTAAAATGACATTATCAAATTCTGTTGTAAGGTTTGATTCAAGTTTGTTAAAATAGTATTCATAGTGTTGTGTTATACTTTCTTTTGTTTTATGAACTGCTTCTTCCACAACCTTTGGTAATGCCATTTTTAACATATTTTTTTGGTTCTCAATTTCATCCTTCGAAATATATTTGCCAAGCATTCCACCAATATTCATCCCAGCCATTCCACCAAACACAATTGGGAGAATCCCTCCCGTTGCTAAGCCTGCAATAACCGCTAATGCACCAGCACCAGCTAATTGAAAATTGGTATTCATTGCCTCAATGTTCTCTCCAGGAGTGTCAAAAACAACTTCTTCGGTTTGTATATTACTGTTCGGTAATAAATCATCCATCATTGGTTTTTTTGCAAAGTGTTTTTGAAACCCAATAATTGATTTATTTACTATAACTTTATAGCCTTGCTCTATGTGTGGCTCATTTTGTTTTATCCAGCCTTTTAATCCTGTCTTTATTTTATGTGGCAAAGCAGTATTTATTACATCTTTTAAATCACCCTTGTGCATTTCTAAATCTGCCTGTAACTGTTCTACCATATCATTTTGTTTTTCTAAAAGTGATGTTTCAGCTTTAGTTAATAATGATGATGATTGTTCTTCAATATACTGAGTCAGTTTTTTGAAGATATTTTGTTTTTTCCCTTTTACTCCAGAAATGTTTTCTTTGGCTTTTTTCAATTCGTCAATCGATAATGCTAATTGTTTATTCTCAATCTCAATATTTTCAAGTAGTGTCACACAAAGTGCATTAAACTCTTGATTTATTCCTTTGAGTTTTGACTTATTTTTTTCGCCACCCATAACAAAGGTTTTGAGTGCATTTTCAAATTCAACAAATTTGGATTTTTCTAGCAATTCATCATTTTTATTAATTTTACCTCCCAATGCGTCTATCGATGAAATTGGATATATTTTCACATCTTTTTGGTTAATAATTTTTTCTAATCGTTCTTTACCTGATTTGATTAATGGCCTAATATCTGATTCATTGATATAGTCAATTTTATTGGCAAGGAAAAATAAGGTTGGGATATTGTTTGCAAGGACATGCTTATCCAAAAATTGTTTTTCAGAATTACTCACAAATTGATTGATATTTAAAATAAATACCGAAGCATCAGAAATAGGCATATAGCCATAAGTTACTTCCATTCGTTGTTTTTCTAAATCATTTACGCCGGGAGTATCCACCAATACTGTGCCATCTTTCAAAAAATCCAAAGGATATCCCAATTCAATGTATTTCGTTTTGCTTGTATCAAAATCCACACAAGCAGTATAATCTTTTAATGCAGATTTATTGAATGGGATTTCTTTAGTTGTCCCATCTTTTAAATGTTCTTTCAAAAATGGTTGATTAGCATAATGTATGATGTGAATTAATGCAGTAGTTGGGTCAATCTCTGTTGGTAATATATCCACGCCAAGCATTGCATTTAAAACAGTAGATTTCCCTCGATTAAACTCCCCCACAAAAGTAATGATAAATTGGTCTTTTTCAATGCGTTGAATGAAACTCTCAATAAGTGGGTTTATTTTTTGAAATTCACATTGTGATGATAATGATAATAATGTTTTAGCTTTTTCTGCAATTGCATTGCGTTCTTTGATGTAGTTCATTTATTCTCCAATAATAGTATTTTCAAAATCCGATTCCTCTATATGATTTCCAAATTTGATAATAAAAAACAATTGATATAATAGTGCTAAATACAAACTCTTTATTCCAGTAGAGTAACATTAGAAACGTAAACAATATAATGCTAAAAGAAATTCGAATAAAAAACTGCCACATTGAGTCATAAATGCCATTTTTGACTAATTCTCTAGATAGTTCATTATTTTTATATCGTAATTTGCAAAATTCATATTTAGAATTAATACTTCTTAGGTCCCATTCTTTTTCATTTTGTTCGGTATCTATCTTCTTTTCTATTATTTTTAATCTCCTTTCAAAATATTTATATTCAATTTTGAAGAATAGCGTATCAATAAATTTAACTTTAAGCCTTAAAAAATAGATTAGCTTTGGATAAAGTAAAAAGGATACACAGCCACCAAATAATGCTATCCATAAATTGGTAGTTTCCCAAAAAATATATATTGAGATAATTACACCCACCAATAATTTTGGTTTTTCTACATATTTAAACCATAGTATTACGTCAATAATCATTCCCTATTTATCCAGAAAAATGCATTTCTTAATTAATTCAATATTTTTGATGATGCTCTAAGTGATTGTCCAATTTCATCAAAATTGCTTTTAAGCACCTTCAGTTGACGAATCTTTTCTTCAATGTCCGATTTTGTATTTTCTTGTTCATTTTGAATGGATTTGATAGCATTCTCAATATTGCGTATCATAGCATTTAGTTTTGAGATAATTTTGCTTTTGTAATCATCAATTATTTTATCAAGAGCTTTTAATAATTGTGGTGTAACCTTTTCAAATTCCTTCCTTAGTTTTGGAACCACTCTACTTTTTACTTTTCCTAGTAACTTTTTCCGTTGTTTTTCTTTATAGGCATTACCCATTGGGACACCAAAAATGAAACCAGCAATTAGACCTAAAGGACCTAACACAATTGTAGTTATTAAGATAGTTACGAATGGGATGATTATATCAGGCGTTGATTCTTCAATATCAATTGTTATCAAATCATCTGTATTTATTTCAATAACAATATCTTCTAAATTAGATACGTTATTCTGATATTGTCTAATGTCAGAAATAAGTTGTTTGTAGTGCATATTAGTTTTTTCAATAATAAAATTGGTTTCATCAGAAATCGACGATTTTAATATCTCAACCATATCCATCATTCTTACCTTTACATATTCAGCTAATTGCTTTTTTAAACCCGCTATTTCTTCTTTATTTGATATCTCTCCATTCCAAGATTCAATATAATTTGAAATATCATTAAGAGTAAAATTTATTTCATCTCTAGATTTTTTACGCAACTTCTGAACAAGGTTTGCTTTTCTTGTATCGATAAAATCACTCATTTTATTTTTGTCGGTTAGGATTTGTTCTTTTTGGGGGTATTGTTTTTTTATTTTATCTTCAAATTCCTTGGGAGAGAATGTAAATCCTTTTATTCTTGTATCAATATAACTTTCAAAATTATTAATCTCATTCAACCCATCCATAATTCCGGGCAATAACATTTGATTCGTTTTTTCATCAGATAATAAAAAGCGTTCCAATTCCGTTACAAATTCTTGAAAACCGGAATTTTCCCAATCTCCATTTTCAGCCATAAGAGCATTCATTGGGAATAATTGAATATCATAATCAATTCCAGTTTCTTTTCTAACGCCTTCCTGTAATCTCTTGACAATCTTTTCACGATTCCTTTTTGTTTCTTCTTCTTTTTTACCTTCCTCCTTTAAAAAATGATTCTTTGATTCTAATTGATTCCATTTGGGAATAACAAACAATATCTTTGAAATTTGATTTTTTGCTTTTCCGAGATAGTTTCTTTCGGAATCAGTAAGTGGCTGTGTTCCATTAAATAACCAAATTACAGCATTTCCATTTATCAAATAATTGAGTGTTACTTTATCGTGATTTTCTATCACAGAATTAAAACCGGGTGTATCCACAATAGTAACAGAGTTTTTACAATATTCTGTGGGATAATAGATTTCAGCAGTTTGTATTTTGGGTGCGTATTTTTTCCCGTGGGGTGTCAATTCAGTAATGTAATTTTTTAATTCACTAACATCAATTTCTTTATCTTTGAGTTTCTCTTCTTTCCAATGCTTCAAAACACATCGTTTCTTATCAGAGAATTGAATTTTATTAATAGCAGCTGTAGTTACATCAACATTGGTTGGTAAAATCTTTTCTCTCATCAAGGCGTTTAAAAAGGTTGATTTTCCACAAGAAAATTCGCCCAAAACCAAGATATTAAAATTTCCATCTTTTATTTTTTTCTTTTGTTCTATTATGATTTCTGCAGATGTTTTTTCCAAAACAACATCACCCATTTCTCGTTTTGTTTCGTCACCTATTGTTTTATCATAATTTTGAATAAGTTGCGCCAACCTATCTAAATCTTGAATGACATTTTGTTTTATTCTTTCAAATTGTTCTAGTGTTTGTTTCATATTAATTAAGTTCAAGTTCCTTTATGTTAATTACCGATATTTTAACTACGCCAAAGACGGTATAATCCCATAAACATAATTATTGGAGATAGCCCCATCGTCGACGTGATAAGTGATATACAAAGGGGAATCCAAATAATGGTTCCTATAATTTTAACTAAGATTAGCATCATTATTAATTCTCTTTTATTTTCTCCCCGCACCGCTCACAAAAAGAAGCCCGTGGATCAGTTATGGGTTTTTCACAGTAAAAGCATTCAGAAATCATTTTCTCTCCGCAACGGCTACAGTAGGGGTTTAAGTCATCTTCTTTCTTAGGCTTAAAATAACCGCATTTTGTGCAAAGTTGAATTGTTGTTTCTTTTTGCTTTATTTTTATTGGGGTAAACCTACGAAACGGGAATAAACAAATTTTTACTTTGACAGGATTAACCCCGAAACAAGTGCGGGATGCAAGCACTGGATTTACAGGATGAGAAATAAGTGATTTAAGTCCACCACGGCGGACAAATGTTCAAGGCTTGGCTATAATTAATGATGAATAGTATTTATAGGTTGCATATTTAATATAGTATTTTTAATTTGCACCTATGTTAAAAAGGCGAATAGCAAGCGAAGTTAGCACTGCTTTAAAGCGTTTCCCGGCAGTAGTTATAAACGGACCTAGGCAAGTAGGGAAAACAACATTGGCTAAATCACTTTTATCTAAAAAGAAGATTGTTTATCTCGATTTAGAACTTCCATCACATTTACTCAAACTTTCTGATCCCGAAGAATTCTTGAGATATAATCAAAAACATCTGGTCATTATCGATGAAGTCCAACGAATGCCGGAAATTTTTCCACTTTTGCGTGCCTTAATTGATGAAGAACGAAGTCCGGGAAGATTCCTCCTCCTGGGCTCAGCATCTGGAAGTATATTGCATCATTCGTCAGAGTCTCTGGCCGGTCGAGTCAAATTCTTAGAACTAACACCTTTTCATTTGACTGAAATTAAAGGTGATCGGAATGTGCATTGGTGGCGAGGTGGTTTCCCAGAAGCCTTTTTAACAAATAATGATGCCATTTCAACAGACTGGTTAGATGCATTTATGCGGACATTTTTAGAACGCGATCTTCCCGCTTTTAACACGAAGATAACGCCTGAATTAATATATCGGCTCTTTCAAATGCTTGCCCATATTCATGGGAATGTATTAAACGCATCAGAATTAGCCCGCTCACTCGATATTAGTCCGCCAACAATAAAGTATTACCTTGATATATTAGAAAATGCTATGTTGATTCGTCGATTACCTCCTTATCATGTGAATACAAAAAAAAGATTGGTGAAATCTCCAAAGGTCTATATTCGAGATAGTGGACTCTTACATCGTTTATTAAATATCCCCATTTTTAGTGATTTATTTGGACACCCAAAATTAGGTGCATCTTGGGAAGGTTATGTTCTTGAACAAATATGTTCTATACTCCCACAAGATATTATACCCTACTTTTACAGGACTGCAAAAGGCGCTGAGATCGATTTAATATTAGTCCGTGGAATGGAAATTATACAAGTCATTGAAATTAAATATAGCAAATCACCTGATTTAGAACGTGGGATTTATACCGTATTACAAGATTTAGAACAGACGGATTTAATCGTTGCCTATCCTGGAAGCGATACCTATCCTATTAAAAAAGGAATTACAATTACTTCCTTAACAGACGTCATTCAAAAACTTTTAGGATAAATTAAATCCACTTTTTTCATCATTTGATTCAGCTTAATCGTTTCATCTTGAGAGACATAGATTTTTCTTAAGGCATCAACTACGTCCATATATTCTTGATAAAAGTGGCTTCGAATGGCTTCAATCCAAACGCCATCGGTTCCTTCTGCTAGATTACCACGGTATAAGTTAAAGGCTGATTCATAATACCTTTGCGCATCATCCTTTTTATTTTCTATAAGTGCGGATTTTCCATTTTTTACCATTCGCTGAAATGAGTCTAAATCCAATCGATAATTTTCTGATTTCCAATTAAACTGAATATTTCCATCGGATTGAAGAATCATATCATCTTCAAAATCTTTGAATGTTTTTCGCATCCGACTCAACAATGTATTCCGAATCTTGCGACAGCGATCCATATCTTCAGCATCCGGGTTCCAAAAGTCTCTTAAAATATCTTCAAGCAAAACAGGAGTTTCATTTCCCCATCCCCGGAGAATAATATAAATCAAAATCTCTAAAGACCTTTTATTAGCCCAATCTTTGCTTGAGAGTTGTCTTTGGTCTATATATAGCTTGGGACTGCCCAGCAAGTTTATAATAATAGGTTTACTTGAATATTTATGTTCTAAAGCAATTTCATCTTCTTCAAAAACAGGGATATTCCATATTTTTAATGCACCGATAATGTCTTCTTGCTGAATGGGGTCTTTAGTGTAATTCGATATTTTTGTAAAAGAAATAGATGTTTGGTTTTGCAATGCATCAACCCAGCCCTCCAATAATTTTATGAACTTGTTTTTATTCCCTCGGTAAATCACAGTTTCCATTTTTGATTGATGAGTAATGGCATAAATCAATTGATAAATATATTTCCAGCGTTTCGTCATTTTCGGATTCGTCAGGTCTTGATTTTTTAAAAACCTATACAATTTTAACGCATAACAAATATTCGATCCTTTAAAACTATTCTCTACGACCATTAGTAGAGATAAAACATTGTTGAGTTTTTTATTAAAGATATTGTCTGCTATTTTAAGCTCAAAGGAGTCTTCAATGTATTTTGGATTGGAATTTTTCAATTCCATAAATCCAATTTTGTCATTATTCTCAAGTAAAGTAAATGCTTTAATATTTGTAAAGATATCTACTAACACAAGCATCTCTGCAGATTCCATAAAATGGACAATTTTATTAAAGACTATTTCCGCATGTTCTTTATCTTTTTTATAAATCGCTGGATACATAAACCCTTCAGCAATATGGGAATGAAATTCATCTCCAGCCGTATCCGCATCTTTCTTGATTTGTTTTAACCACTTTAAGCCATCATGGTGGTTCCCAGAGTCCATTAGATATTCGCAGATTAACAATTTGGATTTTATACTCGCATGTTGATTTTTGAGAACAATTGTGATTGCTTTTCTATATTCAATTTCTGCCTGTTTAAAATTTCCTAAAAAATAGGTATCTCGCACAAGGTTTGCGACTAAGTAGGGCAATTCAGACAGAAGGTTTTGTCTTTGAACCGTTTCAATCAATGAACGATAATTTTCAATAAGCTTTCCATTTTGTCCATTTTCCGCCAAAGAAAAGCCAAGTGTTTTGCGTGCTTTTATTATCTGCTTTAAATCAAAACTTTTTTTGGCATACGTCAAGCCACTTTTTGCATGATGAATTTCTTTTAAATTATTTTCTGGATTATCTTGTTCGTGAATCCGATGTCTCTTCATTAATTCTAAATTAGATAATGTTTTATAGTCATTAATTTTATTCGCACATGAAATCGCCTTTAAAAAATGAGAATTAAAATCAAAAGATCCATCTGTAAATGATATGTGAAATAGTAATTCTGCACTTAATGATGCTAAATAATGTTTATCGGAATTAGAATTATTTTTCTGCAATTGTTCCAAAATTTTAGATGCTTCTTTTTTATCTCCAGATTCTACCAAATTAGAAAATATGCTTGGAATTACCACAAGCCATAAGTCATGTTTTTCATTAATCATGTCGGATGCTTTTACAAAATATTCTGTCGCTTTTGGAAGATCTCCTCGTTCAGCTTCCAAGGTCCCAAGGTAATAATTCACTTCCGGTAAATATTTAAACTGTTTCTTTTTCAGCAAAGGATTTAAGTATTTTTCTGCATGCTTGATTCGATAAAGTAAAGCATAGTTTTTTCCAATGAGATAACATGTTTCATCGGTTTTATCCATGGCATTTAGTTTTTCATAAACCTGTATGGCAGAATAATAAAGCCCTTCCTTTTCAAGATCTTTTGCATAGAGAAGCAGAATGTTTTGTTCGGTTTTATTGGGACTATTAAGGTGCAATACATGCTGTGCTTTTTCTTTATCTTCACATTCATTTAAGCAAAGTCGATGCAGTTTATCCAGTTCTCTATCAGATAGCTTCCTTAGTATCATTTCTTTAACAAGGGGGTGAAATAGTGTATATCCATTTTTGTTTACTTTTGTAATCCAACCAGCGCCAACTAATGACTTTAACGATTTTCGAATTAATGGAATGGAGTGTTCCATTACTTTTGATAAATCCTTACTTGTTTGTGAGTTCGAATTAATGGCAAATAGATTTAAGACTAGTTGCTCGCGGTCATTCAAATCTGATAACTGGTATTTTGACTCCACAGCTTCTAAAATATTATCCGGGAATTTTGTTTCATTTAAAAGCTGAATCGATGCAGAGTAATTGGATGAGATTAAGCCCTTACTTGTGGTATGGTCTAATAAGAGATAAAGATGATAGGGATGATTTCCTGAAACAGTTTTAAGCCATTGGGTCCCTTCAGGATAATCTTTAATCCAAGATTGGCTCAAACTTTTTGCAATATATTCATCGAACTCATCATCTGAAAATGGTGATAAGTTGATTTGATTTTCAAGCCCACAGCTTTTTCTCCCCGATAGAATTAATAATCGTTTACTTGATGAATATTCAGGATCAAATAGAAGTTTTAGTTGATTAAGGTTTTCTTGAGATAATAAATGAGCATCATCCACACAATAAATAACAATATCCTTTCTTGAATCTCTTAAAGATGTAAACAAATCATTAATGTGCTTCAGAGATGTATTATCATCCTGCTCTTGATTTTGCAACAATGCAGATAATCCATTGCTATGTGCGTAAGTGACTAAGGACTGAGATATGGAAAAATCATCTTGACCAAGGGTATAAATAACTTGAGGAAACATGCCTCGGTATTCTAAATATTCTTTTATTTGATGGAGAACTTGTGTTTTCCCCTGCCCTGCATCTCCCACAATCTCTAGTGAGTCTGGCTTGTTTTTACCGTAAGTAGATTCTACGAAAGCTTCCAATTGATTTAGGAACTTTTCTCTTATTATATCTGGAAAAATCATAGGGTTAATGTACCATATCTAAATAAACAAATTCAGGATATGAACTTATAAATAATTTATACACCAGTTAAATCGCCAGCACTTCCAGGGCGAATCTGAAATCACCCCATATTGAACGGCAATTTTGCTGGAATCCGAGCTAGTTGAAGTCGAAACGCTGTATCTCCTGACCATCGCTGACAACATCTGTCATTTAATGTCCAACGCTGACTACCCAGAACCATGATTCTCCGACGGATCAGGGCGAATGTAGGCTCACCCGGAGATTTTATCGCCGTATTCGAGCGATTTTGGGGTCAGCTATTTTTGAAAGTGGCGTTTGGGGAGAGACAACTGACTTATACTTTCTGATAACACTTGTGGGAAGGGACTAAAGGACGATTAAGTAATTAAGACACAATAGTTGCTTAAATATTATCTGGTAATCTTCCTTCTTTTTTACGCTTGTGGTACGTCTCATTACTATCACAACGGTTTATTATGTTATCCATGTGCCAATAAGTAGTACCATCGTGGTCGAAATATATTTGCTTCATCTCATAAAAACTATCTTCATAGCCATACTTGTCCAAATGGTTTGCTAACTCCAAAAACAAGACACTATCTACTTTTCCCTGTACAATATATTCATGTGGCCAAGTACTGGCATACGTTTTAGCGAATGTCCAATTTTGTTCTTTTATAAATTTCTGAAGTTTAACTGGAAGGTTCATATTCTTTTAAGTATACGATTCTTTAACAAACGCTTTTGTTGTTTTTTAATTATCGTATTAGCTTTTTGATATTTTCATTAAATAATTTAGAGTCGTATCCCAATCAGGAAATTTTGAAGAGCCAAAATGTATGTGCTCCCCATGAAATTTATCTGCACCATTCTTTAACCTGTCATCAATAAGGTAATCACCCATATTTAGATTTTTGTGATGAGTTAAAATGAGTCTTTTGTACCCTTGGGAACCAAGATGCGTTTTTACCCAAATTAATTTATCGGACCAAGCCGAAGGATTTTCCCACGGTGATGTAGAAAGAATATATGTATCAAAAATTACTGCCAGTTTCTTGAAAGCATCAACAGCTCCAGGCATAGGATCCATGAGAGAAAAAATACCAGGCACTTCATCAAGACGGCTGTCATATACAGCTAGTAAATCCTCATTTATTTTAGAAAAGGCTGATGGAAAGTCAACTAGAACATTATCCATATCTATGTATAGCATTTTCATAATCAAGTTAATATCTTTAAAACCCTCTGATATTTCTTAACACGATCAACATCCTTTTCAGTCATCTTTGAAATTCTGCTTAAATCTAAATTGTCTGTTATGTCAGCAATTTTTACAGCTTTAGATATTGGGTTAGATGCAGCTTTTTGAACGAACTCCTCATAAGAATCATTGTCGTCTCTCGTAAGAAGATTTACAGCATCAATTACTTCATTATCGAAATTTTCTTTTCTCAAATCATCCAATGTCCAATCACTGTCTTCAACGACATCGTGAAGGACAGCTGCCATCCTCTCATTATCCGTTTTCATCTGAAACATTAGTCGTAACGGATGAAGTATATACGGATTTCCGGCTTTATCTTTTTGACCCTTGTGTGCTTCAACCGCTATCTCAATTGCTCGTTCTAATGTTGCCATTTAATTAATAATCCATTTTTTTAGGTATAACACCTCTAACACCACCTCTTGGTTTAGGCGTATCACCTTTTCTCCTTGGAATCAGGTGGATATGAGAATGCATGACGGTTTGACCGGCAGACTCACCGCTATTCATCCCAATATTAAACCCGGTAATGGTTGGATCTCTTTGTTCTAACCTGTTTTTTAGCACTCTTATTAATTCTGTAGCATCACTACGTTCATTTTCTGTCATCGTAAAGTAGTTATAAGTATGCCGATAAGGGATAATAAGATGGTGGTCTTTTGTTACCGGAAAGTTATCCTTCATAGCGAAAACAGTGTGATTATCAGCCACTTTTCTAACACCGTTACAGAATGGACAGTTTTGATCTTTATCATTTAATTCTATATCCCTAAAGTCTGTATCGTCCTTATTCCCCTTTGATCGATTGCACTTTGCACAGAGCACTTGCAAGTTATCTGCTATCGACTTTCCACCTCTTGATCTTGGTATTATATGGTCAACATCAAGCATTCGTTCTTTAGCTGTTATTCCACATAAAGCACATCTCTGTTTCCCTTCTTTTAATATTTTATATCGAATTGAGTCCGGGACAGGATTGTCAATAAAACGATAATCCCAAGTCGCTAAACCACGTTTTTCTAAATACTGCTGGATTTTTTCTTCACAGATTCGTTTGAGTTGAGCTTTCTCCTTAAAAGTAATTTTTTTAACATTAAGTGAGATAATACTATCATGCTCAATGACAATTCCATGATTCTTAAGTACCTTAACCGGCATTTTCTTAATCGTATTTTCATAGTATTGAAGCTGGCTCTCATCTTCTAATACAAACTGCTGTGCTAACTGTCGCACAGTAGCAGAACCATCTGCTTCAACTAATGTCTTAATTAAAAGCGGTTGATAGATGTGACTCATCCGCATCTTGTTATCTATGAAGTCGTACAGCTCTTTAAAAATCATTATTATGTGATGCGGTTAATCATTTAATCAGAGAGCCATCTTCGTTCCAGTATTCCCATTTACCAACTCACACCCTTTTTATAAACTCCTTGTTCTTTCATCTGTCCATTTTTATACCATTGGGTAAGTAATCCATTTTCTTGACCATCCTTCCAAGTTTCTTCTTCCTTTTTCTGTCCATTTTCATGATATGTAATGTGAACACCATCTTCAAGGTTATCAGAACTAAGACTTGGGACATTTTTCGTATTTTTTTTCATATTAATAAAACTCACGTTTTTATCATGATATTTCAATCTCTTCATCCCAATCTACACATCATCCCACAAACAAAAAGAACCACGAAGTGGGGCTTGAAATATGAAGATAATTAGTAATAATCAACTAGTTTATTAATCCTCATCAATTGGCAATGCGTTTCGAGCTTCCTTCATCCAGCTATATGCTTCTTCATGTACTGACAACAGAAGTTTTTCAAGGTAACTAATACTATTACTTCTTGTTGAATTGATATAATTATTAGCTGTATGCGATAGATTGCCAAAAAATTCATGATCATTGTAGGGTGCCTCAACCACACCATGTTCACCAAAAATATCTTTAAGCCTAAAAAATAACCATGATAATTCAAAGCAATAAGATGTAGCTACATACGTATTAAGATCAAATTCTCCTTTTTCAAATGCAATCTTTACTTCTTCACTTGTAATATTATCTTTTCCTTGTGTCCAGTCTGAAAAAGGTTTACCAGAATTTCTGGGAAGTTTATAAACTATTGCAATATCTTCACGATTGTATAAAAAATTATGATTCATATACTTCTTATGAATTATTTCTTCTCTTAATTCTTTAAGATTTTCTTCAACCTTATCATAAACTCTTATATATAAATCTAATTCTTCTTTTTTCATAGCTATCGGCATCGCTTCATAGTATCAAAATTACAACCTACTAGTTATAAATATCTATACAGAAAACCCCACGAATTTGAGGCTTTCTGCTTTCTTCTATCTACTTTCTCTTTTTTCCAAAGGATACCACCACTGTAGTCCCTGTATCTAATCCGAGTTTTGGTTGAGATTAGTCATTAATTATACTCCAATTGGGTTCTAATATCATGAATAACACTTGCTGGAGTTTCGCGCACAGACCTTGCAGGTACTCGTAATACCTTATAGCCCAATTGTTGCAAGAATACATCTCTTGACTTGTCTTGCGTTTTAGCTTGGTCATGTTGTTTTCCATCCACTTCAACAACTAAACGTAATCCTTCATGCGTAAGTACAAAGTCAACTTCAACATCCTTTATTACGACATGCGTCTCAGGGTTAAATCCTTCTATGACCATCCAACTGAATAAATCGAGTTCTTCTTTGCTAGTATCTCTTAATTTTTGAACAGTTCTAACGTAATTAACAAATTTTCCTAATATACCAGATTGAGAAGCACATGCTTGCATATCACCAACAAAAAATAATGACTCTTTTGCGCGAGTAATAGAAACATTAATAAGGTTGTGTGGATTCTCGACCCAACGTGCTGCATTTTCCGTTATTCCTTTCGAAACAACGGGGCTAAAAATCATTATATCTTTTTCATCTCCTTGAAATGTATGGGCAGTTCCAACCTTAACTTTTTCGAGTAAACCCATATTTTCTAATTTCTCTTGAATATATTCTTCTTGAGCTCTGAAGGGTGTAACAACGCCCATTGTTAGGTGTCCAAACATCCCCTTAGTACATTGGGCGCGAAGGTCTGCAATTAATTCACATACTTTATCAGCTTCAGGTTTATTAACCCAACTTCGATTCCATTTACCTCTTTCACAATAGCCTTCAACATTTTGTCCAAAAATACCATTACCAATAGGTATTTTCTTTTCATGAGCAGGGTCTTTCCTCAGTTTTAATCTTTTATTGTAAATATGTTGGTTAGAAAAACCAATAATAAGCGGATGACTTCTGTAATGTTCATTTAACCCGATAATATCAGTAAACCTTCTTGGTAAACATTGTACGGCTGTTTTGTAAACATCGTTTTGTGCATGTCCCAATAATTCTAACCAATCATCAACTTTATATTTTTGAGCAAGTGCTTTTTCAGCTTCAACGCTTATTGTTGGAATTGCAGGTAATTGTTCCTGATCCCCAATAACAGCAATCCGTTTTGCCCTATAAATTAATGGTAATAAATTTGTCAGTGAACATTGAGTGGCTTCATCTATAACCAATAAATCAAATATTTTAGGTTCTAATAATATTGATTGAGGAGATTGCGCTGTCGTTACCCAAATAGGTACGGCTCTTAACATATCTTTATATACATCTGGTCCAATTTCAGACATGTGCCCTCTATTTCGATTATAAACTTCAAGAACTTTATTTAGAGCATTTTGAGCATCAACATCATCTGAAAGAGCATTAAGTCTTTCATTCTTTGCAATATCAAATGATATTCTTTCTAATTGGTTATCAATTGAGTTTATCATACCAATCAACCTATCAGGACTAAATTCTTTTATTTTTTCAATCATTTCATTCACAGGCCAATTAACTTCATCACCAGAAATAACATCACTAAACACAGATGAAATATCATCCTTTAATTCTTTATCTGGTATAGTATCAAATGCTTTGTTTATACTTTCTACAGCCCATTTAAATTCACTACTCGATTTATCTGACAATTCAGGTTTAATTTTATCATTATATTCATCCCAATCTTGATTCCACTTTTCCATTTTTAATAATATTTCATGTACTTCATGTTTAGAATTTGGTAATCCTAATTTGTCCAAGGATTTTTCACTGTCTTGATTAATATTGATTATATCAGGTTTTGTGTTCCACCATTCAATTACTCTTGATTCTTGAGAAGGAATATTTTCAATATTATCCTTAAAAACTATAATCTCAGTTTCATAATCACGTGATTTTTTCCAAGCAAGAATTAATTTATTTAAAGATTTGCTATATAGTTTAGTTCTAGCATCAGTTACTCTATCAGGAGATGGTTCTATAACTAATGCATTTAAACTTTCTACGAAATCTTTCCCCAACCCATTTATCCAAACTTCTTTAATAGGAATTCCCGATGCTAAGGAATTTAATTCTGTTAAACTGTCAGATAATTCTTTCCTAGTTTTATCAAAAAAGACTTTCTTCTCCCAAGCAATCTTTGCTTTTTCACCTTGTTCTATTTTTTGTTCTAAGACAATTGCAATTTCCAACCAACTCGGTAAATCAAATTCATCAGGGAACTCTTGTTGATGTATTCTCATAATTTTACCACCAAGCTGAGACATCGTATCTCTTACTTTTTTTCTATCAACATTTGCTTCATCCCAAATTGTACGAACATCAATCCATTCTTTACTAAGTTCTACCAGTGGTGCTAAAACCGCACGAGACTCATCATTGATTACTCCAAGATTCTGCCAAATTTTGTAAGGATATTTCTCTCTAAATATTTTCTCATTCTTTTTCATAGAACGAATTAGTTTCGATCTTCTTGACCATGGAATCCAGTCAAATTTGTTCCGATCAAATGTACATATTTCAGCGAATGAGCCAAGCCAATTTGAAAGAAAATCTAATTCTATTTTTAAATTTTCAGGGATACCACTTTCTTTAATTTGAATTTTTACATTTTCTAAATTAGTTCCTTTTTGTTTTACCTCAGCAACTACCTTTTCTAGCTCTCCACATTTACTACGAGTGTCTGAAACAAGTTTTATAGCATCAGAAACCCATTTTTCTGCATATTCTGCAGATTTCCAAGCATCGTAACCCGTTTCCCATTTAAACGGCTTGAAAGCATTTTCTATATTTTTATTTAGAGTATCAGTATATTTTTTTAACCAAGTTTCAAGTAATTCAGGCGCAGGTCCGTTTAAAAGCCAATCAAAATCATCAGACTCTGATATCTCCAAACCAACAGACCCCAATTCTTTATTTCTTTTATTTGTAATTTGTTGAAGTTTTCTATTTAATTCTTTAAGGGTGTTTTGCTCTTCCTTAACAATGTTTTTAGTTTCAGTAATCTTATTTATCCATTCTTTCAATGGCTCTGTAATTAAATCAGATACTTGATCTGGCTTAACATCAAATTCTGTTTCATCTAATCTGACTATTAATCCTTCATGAAGCTTTTTTATTTCTTCAACCGTATTTTTATATATTCCATAAGCACCAATTGCAGATTTCAATTCTCCATCAATTCTTTGGGGAATTTTTGAATCTAGAAACTCATTTAATCGAGCTTTTTCTTTTATTGCTGTATCTTTTTTTAATAAAACCGTTTGACTAATTGTCTGTGTGTTTTCATCAGTAATAATACTGATCGTTCTACGAAGTGTATCTACAACATTATTATGCGCTTTTGAACCTGCACGAATCGATATTGGCATATCATCTTCAAACTTTTCCAATCTTTCTCGGACTACATCAACAGCTTGATTATTATTAGACGCAAATAGTACGCTAATTCCTCTTGCCCATGCATTAAGCAATAAAGAGACAACGACCTGACTCTTTCCACATCCTGGAGGGCCACTAATTACACTAACAGCTTCAGAGCCCATCATTCCTTTTACAGCCTTATGTTGAGACTCGTTTAAAGGTACTATCGGCAAAACGTCAACATCTATTTTATCTTTTTTCCCTCCCTGCTTATCCTCCAGCAATTCTAATCCGCCTATATCTTTAGGGTTTTCAGATAATTTATTTTCTAATTTTTCATAATCTAATAACAGATTCCGAATAAACGCACCTGATTGTTCAGGAGGGGTAAATAATATCCAATCGGATGGTTGTTCTGGTGCCTTATTTAAGGGAAACGGCTGGGTAATTTCCTTATGCAATTCAGGAAAACTTGATCCAATATTATCCTTGAAGGTGGATGAAAGGTCTTTTTCTAGGTCTCCTGACGCGTTTGTTGAACTTTCAATGATATTTGCAAATATATCATCAATTGGTTCTAAGGGTAATATATTTTGTGTTTCCATAAATCTTATTACCTGTGGACTAACATCCCAAGTTCCTTGAGCAGGATTAATTTCTAAATTTTCATTTTGATCTATGGTCAGAGATACTTCTTTGTACAATAACGGTTGCCAAGCAACAACATATTTAAAACCTATTTGTACAGATCCTGCCCAACAAGGTCCTCCTATAAAAATTTCGGGTAATTCTCCTGACCGTACCGCTCTTATGAATTGCTCACTTTTTATGGAGCTAATAGGTACTTTCCATGGACCAGAAAATGAAGATAAAGAAAAATCATTTAACGAAGTCCATCGTTTTTGGTTAAGGTCTTTACATGGAAGTGAAAAAAATTGTGCTTCAGCTCTTCGCGTTATTTCTGCATGCGATTTTACTAAATTTGCCCAGGGGACTTTTCTTCCAGAAGAAATTACTTTTTTGACCGATTTTTTTGTTTTTTGTTTTTTCATATTTTTATCTCTTTATTATATCTCAAACTCCATTTTCGGTAAACCATTCACAATATCAACCGTCTGGACGCTCACATTGATAATACTCAATAATAAATCTAAAATGTATCGAGGATTCCCAACTTCTTCTGCCCAGTCATTGGGGTCGTTCTTGATTCCCGATTTCTTATCGGTTTTGACCTGATACCGTTCCATTATCCATGCGATGGCTGATTTACCGTTCACCACATATTCATAGGCTTTATCAGGGATATTGGAAATGGTGATGTGGCTGTTATAAAGGATAGTATTCTGCTCACCTTTCTTTGGAAACCGCATTTTCTGCACGGTATAAAACTTACTATCGTCACCAGTCACCGTTACATCGGAGTAAGGGACAACTGATTCATAATTAAGATGCAACTCTGCCAAATCACGACCTGCTTTGCTGAATGACCAAAAATCATCTGTACTATCGACTAACGGAATACGGGGGAGCATTTTCTTTAAATCATTGGCAAAGGTGGTGCGGTAATTGGGATTGTGTAGAATACCATACACATAGTAGAAAATATCTTCTTTGGTTACACGGTCTCCATAGCTTTCTATTGCCCGTTTAAGTATAAAATCAGAAACACCATCTCGCTTGATGTATTCACTGTCGCCTGTAGCTTCAAAAATATTGGGGCTTTTTTTATCCATCTCTTCATAATAATGGAGTGGGAAGCATTGACCGTTAAATTGAAGTTGTAAATCAGAAATATTTTTGCTGATTAAAGCAGAAAAATCTTTGCTTGCCCCTATCCCAGTTACGCTTATCACAAAATTCTCTTTAGCTTCATTTGGAAACAACTTAGGATTTAATCCTGGGCTTTCAATAAATGGCTTATCGAAATAAAGTCGCTGTTTACAGTAGGGGCGATAAAAACCGTCTTTTATTTCAGCTGAATCAAAAGTATGATTGATATTATTTGACCATTGTTTTTTTAACCCTCTTGTCCAACTTATCTTCTTTGGATTTGAGTCAATGTCTGCTTTTCCTAACTGCCCATTATAAAAGTCTATAAAATTAGTCATATTATTTTCTAATTCATCTTTTGAATAGTTATAAACCCATGCATCTCTATTGGTCGCTACACCAATTGCATAGGTATTAAAGAATGAATCTGTATAATGATTAAATTTCTTCTCTGGCTGAATGGGTATAAACCCTTCAAATGCTTCATTCCGTTGATTTATCCAATCACCTTCTTTATTGGGCTTGATGGTCTGCAATTTCATATCGGGATTTGATATATTCCCAAAATCATCAACAATCTTCAATTTCTCTTTTTGGGATAGATAATCCCCAATATCTTTATAATAAATCTTGGCTTTATCATTGGTAGCATTGGGGTTTTTTATAAGCAAGGTTATGGATATGGGTGTGCGTGAACCGCTTCCAAATATTTTCCCTCCTTCTTTTCGTGATAATTCACCACTTGTTCGCTGATTCCCTCTCAAATTAAATACATAGATGGATGAAAATTCTTCTTCGATACATTTTCGAAATCCATCTTGAGAATTACCATCCAGCCATGCACCATTCGTTACAAAACCTATAATACCTCCTTCTTCACCAATTCTATCTGAAGACCAGCGAAATGCTTTGATGTAAACATCATAAAGAGATTTATTTAAGCCTGCGCTAGATTCTTGTACATAAGTATTTTCAATGCGTTTATCTAGATGTGAATATGATTGATTTTGTGCCATATCATTTGCCGACTTTTGCCCTATTGAATAGGGTGGATTCCCCATAATCACTTTAATGGGTGCTTTCTTTTGTGCGACTACACGTTCCGAGTTCCTTGGGAACATTTCTGAAAAAAGTTGTGCATTGGCTTCTGTCTCACCCAGTTGAAAAGTATCGGTTAAACAGACGCCTTCAAATGTTTGATAATCTTTGCCCTCGCCTAGTAAATCGTGGTACACATTCTCAATATTCACCGCCGCAATATAATAAGCCAAGAGTACAATCTCATTAGCATGGAGTTCTTGGGTGTATTTCCGCTGTAAATCCTTATCTTTAATCAATCCGCTTTGTAACAACCGTGTAATAAATGTACCCGTACCCACAAATGGGTCAAGTATATGCACATTTTCATCGGTGAGACTTCTGCCGAACTCTTGTTTAAGCACATCATTTACCGAATGAATGATAAAGTCCACCACTTCAACAGGGGTGTATACAATGCCCAATCTTTCCACCATTTTGGGGAAAGCGGTCTTGAAAAACTTATCATACAATTCAATGATGATTTTCTGCTTACCCTCTGCATTGTCAATGCCCGATGCCCGCATTTTCACCGATTCATAGAACTTGTGTAATAGGCGGGTGTCTTTTTCAATGGCATGGGATTCCAGTAAATCCAACATACTCTGCATGGAAATGGATATGGAATTATTCTCAACAAAGGAATACCCCTCAAACAAGGCATCAAATACAGGTTTGGTGATGATATGTTGAGAGAGCATTTCCACCGCTTCTTCTTTAGAAATGGATGGATTGATATTCTTTTTTAAACCATCTAAAAATTCATCAAATACTTTTCGATGTTGGTCATCATCTACTACGAGCTTGTTAATACGGTCATATTGCCGTTGAACAATATCAGCAACATCCTTTGCCCATTGCTCCCAATACCGTTTATCACCCACCTTTTGCACCATCCGTGCAAACATAACCGATTGCAGTTGCTCAAACTGAAGACTTATTTGTTCACTTAAATCACCATATCCAGCTTGTTGTTCGCTCACCTTATTACCATCAGAAGGTTTATTAACACCCCCAATCAATATTTGTCCTGGATTTTTCTTATTCAGTTCAATTTTATTGATAGTGGCATTGAATCGGTCATCGTGTGCCCGTAGTGCATTTAATACTGACCATACAACTTGAAATCGTTTATTATCATTCAACGCTACAGATGGTTCAACATCTGCAGGAACAACCACAGGAATAATGATATATCCATACTTTTTCCCTGGAGATAATCGCATTACACGTCCCACCGATTGCACCACATCCACTTGTGAATTTCGTGCGGACAAGAACATAACAGAATCCAATGAAGGCACGTCCACACCTTCACTTAAACATCTCACGTTGGTTAATACTCTGCATTCATTAGAATCAGCAGATGTAGATTTTAGCCAACTCATTAATTCATCTCGTTCAGGTGCTCTCATTGTGCCGTCAATATGCTTGGATGAAACATTCACCATTTTATCCCGTGTGTCTTTCACCAAAGAGTCCAGGTACACTTGGGATGCTGTATTAAAGGTAGATGTGATATTTTTTGAAATCTTGATAGATTGGCAGAATGCAACTGCTCGCTTCATAGGATTAGGGTCACTGCTTTTAATCAGTCCCTCGTCACCTATAATTTGTTTTGAAAGAGCATTGATACAACCAATTAGTTTAGATGCATCATCCGTATTTATCTCATTCATTGGGCTAGCAATTATATCTTGGATAGGTTTAGGTACATCAGTCTCATTCAAGGTCAGGATGAGCACTTTGTAATCGGTAAGTAATCCATTATCTACGGCTTCACCAAATCCGATTCGATAAAATTCTTCTCCATAAATTTCAGGGTCATCCATGGAGCAAAGCACCGCGTCCGCTTCGGCTGCCTTTGACTTTGAATCATCACTAAACAACCGTGGCGTAGCTGTCATATAAATTCGTTTTTTTGCTTTAATAAAATCATTATCGTGCACTTTTACAAATGCAGATTCATCGTTACCCGTAAGCGTAACTCCAGTGGTTCTATGGGCTTCATCGCAAATGATTAAATCAAATGCTCCAAAACCAATATTCGAAGTCATCAATTCTTTTTGTGCTGCAGAAATGACATCAATGGATTGATAGGTAGAGAAAACAACCGTCAAACCTTCTTTATTTTCTGACTTAATCCTTTCAAACTGTCGTTTTATATTGTTTACATCCGTAGATGCGGGCATTGCCAAATCAACTACACTTAAACTATTATTAGCGGAATCTATTAGATTGATTTGTTTAGAATGAGTCTTGGTTATTCTTGAATCAGAACAAATACAAATTGGGTTGATAGGTTCATCAGAATCTGCTGACCAACCACGAAGCGTTTGCCCTATTAATGCAATTGAAGGGACTAAAAATAATACAAGTCCATTCCCATCCGTCTCTTTTTCAGCAATTTTTAAAGCTGTAAAAGTTTTGCCTGTCCCACATGCCATAATGAGTTTACCACGGTCATTGGTCTTGAAATATTCGTGAGCTTTATCGACTGCCTTGATTTGATGTTGCCATAAATCTTTTTTAGTGGTTCTGGCTAATTCACCCGTAATCCCTTTTTCAAGTTTTTCCCAATCAATGGGTGCTTCTTCAAGGTCATGTAAGTTTAATCGAGATACAGGGGGGTTTTGATTTTGTATGGCTTCTTCCGCATTCGAACCCCATTTATTTGTGGTTGAAATCCATAGACGATGGGCAAATCGCACGGTTTGATTATCATCATTGGTAAATTCACGGCTTGAAGTAGACAGGAAGGAATCAACAGAAGGTTTATCAATTGAACTAATTTCTTGGAAACATTTACATTGAATTGCCCAGTAATCACCATCATATGTTTGAGCAACAATATCAATACCTACATCTTTACCACCAAAATCCATTTTTGACGGAAATTCATTCCAAAGCCATACATAACTAAATTGATTAGAGTAGGTTGGGTCTGTTTGAAGATAGGCTTGCATGAGCCGTTCAAAACGGTCACCCTTATCACGCTCAGAAAATGCTATCTCTCTATATTTATTAAGAACGGTTTGAAAAATCATTTTACTTTCTTCCTGCTATCAGCTTCCCCAGTCCTCACCCATACATCAATTTCTTCTTTCCGAAATTTCCACAGTCTTCCAACTTTATGGGCAGGGATATCTTTCTCTGCAAGCCATTTATAAAGTGTTTCTCTTTTTATACCAAGGTATGCAGCAATGTCATCAACTGAAAGCCAACGATCATTCATGGTAAAATCTCCAGTTTATGAAAAAATATTGAATAACAAATCCATCCTTCCACATTTTAAATACAAAATTATTGTTTCCTGTCTGAAACAATATATGCAATGTATCATTTACCCGTTAA
>ENA-OREN01001526-OREN01001526.1-marine-metagenome-genome-assembly--contig:-NODE-1526-length-26636-cov-2.645544_pt1 | contig 26636 bp, 14 predicted proteins | sample MGYA00248624_ERZ508555 | MGnify/ENA primary metagenome ERZ508555 (study PRJEB26222, sample SAMN06267773) | marine metagenome | isolation source: Saanich Inlet, British Columbia, Canada | place...
CCCTCGTTGGCCGTGGCAAGCAACTCGTCGATGAATCGGCCGGCGTTCTCGAGCCTCGCAATCAACCCGTTCATCGTGTCAGGCTCTATGTCTTCGTCGGGAAAATCAATGTGCGCCTCGACGTGCGCGAGCACGTGCATCAGGTCGTCACGCAGCTGGTTGATGCGCTGCGAGAGTTTGCCGGCGAGTTGCTCGTTGGCGGCGCTCAACGCGAGATCGGTACGCGCGTGAATGAGATCGGCGACCGCTTCCGCCTGCGTGAGGTCGATGCGTCCGTTCAGAAAAGCGCGCTTGGTGAACTCCCCCGGCAGGGCCAACCGCGCCCCACCTTCGAGCACCGCGTCGAGCACGGCCTTGGTCGAGCGGATGCCGCCGTGGCAACTGATCTCGACAACGTCCTCGCGGGTAAACGTCGCCGGGGACTTCATCACCGACACCATCACTTCGTCGAGCCGCCGTTCATCCCGGACGATGTGCCCGTAATGCAACGTGTGCGACTTGGCCTTGGCGAGCTGTGTTTTGGATTTGCCGCCGGGAACGAACAGGGAATCGGCAATCGCCAGCGCCTTGTCGCCGGAGAGGCGAATGATCGCCAACCCGCCTTGGCCAAGCGGCGTCGCGATCGCGGCGATGGTCTCGTCAAACATGGTTTGCGGCCGTTAACGAAGACAGCCGCCTTTTTCGATTTCTGTCTGCCGTCCCTCAAGGCAGAGGCGGGCCTTCGCGTAACTCTTGTTGCGGAGGTAGTGGATGAGCTCGCGATTGGTGTCGCCCGGCAATTGGGCAGTCAGTTCGTCGATCCGGCTGAAGTGCGGCAACAAATCCGGCTTCGGCTCCACATTCACCACGGCGACTGCTGACTCCAGTTCCTGTATCGCCTCGATCAGATTCTGTTCTGTCGTCATGCGCCAAGCATGCCCGTCAATTTGGATAAAACCAAGCTTGGGATGGGCTTGGGCGGGGGAGTTTGGTAGGTTTTCGCAGTGCGTATTGTTTTGAGGTTTTTCCTTTTCCTGCTGGCTTGGGCAATTTCTCCATCGATTTTAGAATTGGTTGCTGCTGAATCGGTGGGCCAAGTTGCGTACGCGCTCAAGACTCCGCGGCCGGTTGTGTACTTGGTCGGTGCGTCAGGCTTGGCGGGTGACAGGGTTTCCGGCAGCGAGAGGGATCGACCGGCGGTGCGCGTTCAGTTTGGCTCCCGTGTCGTGCTGCAATTGGCCAAGGGGACGGCGCTTGGCCAAGCGCTGCGGGGAAGCTCGCTCAAGCCGGATCGGGAGTTTGCTGAGGGGCTGTTTATTTTGCAGGCTCCCAGCGTGAGAGTGGCGCTTGAGGAGTCCCAACGCTTGGCCAAGCGTCCGGACGTCTTGGTGAGCCACCCGGTGCGCCGCCGGTCAATGCAAAAAATGGCCCCGATGGCCAAGCGCCCGAACGACCCGCTTTTCCCGACCCAGTGGCCGCTCGAAAACCGCGATTCCACGACCGGCGATCGCCTTGGCCCCGAGTTCAACATCCGCGAGGCGTGGGCCGGGTCAACCGGCCAAGGCGTGGTAATCGGCATAGCCGACGACGGGGTGGACTTGGCGCACACCGATTTTTTGGGCCAAGGCGCGGACGACCTTCATTTTAATTTCACCAATGGCAAAACAGACGGCAACCCGGCGGCGAGCAATCAGGGGCACGGGACAATCGTTGCCGGACTGGCGTTGGCCAAGGCTGACAACGGCAAGGGTCTCGCCGGGGTCTCGCCGGGGGCCAAGCTGGCGAGCCTCGTCATTTGGACTGCAGGGGATGACTTCGGCACCGAGGAGGAGGTGGCCGACATGCTGCAATATCGCAACGACGCCGTTCATGTGCAAAACCATAGCTGGGGCAGCAGCACGATTGAGCAGCTTGATGCAGCGGTGCTTGAGGCCAAGGCAATCGAGCGCGCGATCGAAACCGGGCGCGATGGCAAGGGAGTGGTAATGATCCGCGTGGCAGGCAACAGTCGGGAGCAGGACTGGAGCGCCGGGGATGATGGCTACTCGAATGACCCCCGCGTGGTGACGGTTGGGGCAGTGGGACTGGACGGCCGAGTGGCCGAATTCAGCAACGTCGGTGCCTGCGTGCTATGCGCGGGCTTGATCGGCAGCACAGCGGGTGATCACCCGGTTTATTCCACCGACCGCATGGGCGCGCTTGGCTGGAATCGCAAGTTCAGCGCCGACGACCCGGAGGTCGGCAGCTACCACGCCATCACTCGTGGCGGCACCTCGTTCACCGCACCGCAGCTTGCCGGGGTGGTGGCACTTATCCTCGGCGCGAACCCCGGCTTGACCTATCGCGACGTGCAGCAGGTGCTCATCCATGCATCACGGCATTACGACTTTTCCGACCCGTTTTTGCAACCGAACGCCGCCGGTTATCTGTTCAGCCTTAACACCGGTTACGGCGTGCCGGACGCGGGTGCGGCGGTGCGCCTGGCCAAGCGCTGGAAGATCGCCGGTGCGCTGGTAAAAAAGTCTTACAATCAAAACTCCCTCGCGGAGGTGCCGGATGACGGGTTGCAACTGCGAATTATTGTGAGCGACGAGGAGACCATTTTTACCGCGAGTCCCGGAAACGGCCTCGTGCCGGATGCTCCCACGGAGGCTGTGTCGCTGGTGGATGTGGGCAAGGCGGTCGCGCCGCTCGAGGTCGATCTCACCGGCAAGGCGGCGCTGATCGAGCGCGGTGGCGCGTTTTTCTCGGAGAAAGTGCGGCACGCGGCGGAGGCCGGGGCGCTGTTCGCCGTCATTTACAATCATCGCAACGGTAACGAGCGGTTCATTCTTGGAGGGTTGGATTTCACGCCGATCCCGGCTGTGTTCATCTCCCAAGACGACGGGGCAGACGTGAAGGCATTGCTCACTGCGGCGGGTGACGATGGGGCCAAGGCGGCGCTCTCGCTCGAATCGAAAGTCGTCACGGTTGCCGTGCCGGATTCGTTGCTCTGCGAGCAGGTCGGTGTGCGCGTTAAAATGACCCACCGAATCCGGGGCGACATCCGGTTGACTGTCCGCTCGCCTTCCGGCACGCGCAGCGTCCTGCAGGCCAACGTCCCCGACGGCAGCGCGTGGCGCGGCGACTGGACGTTTTGGTCAAACCAGTTTTTTTACGAACCGGCGAAAGGGGACTGGATTGTTACCGTGAGCGACTTGGTGAAGAACTTCACCGGCGTGTTGAGTGCGGTCGAGTTGACTGTGCGCGGCACGGCGATCGACGACACAGACAACGACGGCCTCGATGACAACTGGGAAACCGAGCAGTTCGGTTCGCTTGGCCAAGCGGCACTGGGCGATCCCGACCGGGACGGCGTGTCGAACGCCCGCGAGCAGGGGTTGCTAACCGACCCCACGACGTTTCATAGTTACTTTGGCCTGCGTTACCTCCGCTTGGCCAGCGGCGACCTTCGGCTCGCCTGGCCAAACTGGCACGGCTTTGCTTACAGCGTGCAATCCGCCGACCACTCGCTTGGCCCGTGGACCGAACAGGCAGTGGTTGAGCCGGGGCAATTTCAGGCGACGTGGGAGGCCAAGCCCGAAGCCGCGGGCGTTCGGTTTTACCGCGTGCAGGCGAAACTCAAGCCATGAACCGGCAACTCGTTTCCTCCGGAGCCAAGTGGGAGAACAAGGTTGGTTACAGCCGCGCCGTCCGGGTGGGGCGACAGATTTTTGTTTCCGGGACAACCGCCGTAAATACCAAGGGCAGAGTGGTTGGCGAAGGCGATGTCCGTATTCAGGCCAGGCGCATTTTCGAGATCGTCGCCGCCGCCTTGAGCGAGGCCGGCTCGTGCCTTGAGGACGTCGTGCGCACGCGGATGTTCGTCACCGACATCGCCGCCGCCGCCGCGCTTGGCCGTGTGCACGCCGAGGTGTTCGGGCAAATCCGGCCGGCGGCCACGCTGGTCGAGGTCAGCCGATTGATCGATCTGGCGTTGTTGGTGGAAATCGAGACCGACGCCATCGCGGGCAGCGGCGGAGCGGACGCGGTGATCCTTGCCGGAGGTAAATCCAAGCGGATGGGCCGAGACAAAAGCCGCATCCGGCTCGGGCGCCGCACGCTGCTGGGCCACGCCCGCGCCGCGGTGGCGGACGCTGACCTGAAGCCGAGAGTCGTCGCCACCGATTTGCAACCCGGATTGGGGCCGCTCGGCGGCATTGCCACGGCGCTCCGTTCGGCCAAGCATTCCCGGGTGCTGTTCCTCGGTTGCGACATGCCGTTTATGACCGGCGAGTTAATTAAAGAATTTCTCTCGGCGGCGACTGATGGAATTGGGCCGATATTCACTCGGCACAAAAAGGGGGTCGGTTTTCCTTTCGTGCTTCGTCGTTCCGACTTGGTCTTGGTTGGAAAGCAAATGGACTGCGGCGCGTTGTCGCTACAACGACTGGCTAAGCGGTTGAAAGCGAGAGAGTGGCAACCACCGGCGAGTCAAGTGTCGGAATTGTTCAACATCAACACTCCCGCCGATTTGGCCGAGGCGAAGCGAAGATTGAAGGTGGTGGGATGTTGAGTTGCGCCAGTGTCTTGCAGTGCGGCAGTCCCTGCCTCTTTCGGGAGCAATCCAAGGCGGTGCGGAGAACCGCACTCCACGACGCGGGCGCGAAGCTGATGTTCGCCTTGTTTTTCATGGCGACGACAGGGCTGGCGGAAAGGCATGAGTTTTCGCGGCCGCTGATGGGAATGGCGTTCCGGATCATTGTCCATTCGGAGGATGAAGCGAAGGCCAAGCGGGCGGCAAAAGCGGCGTTCGACCGGGTCGCTGTGCTCAACCAAATCATGAGCGACTACGAGCCGGAGAGTGAGTTGAACAAATTATCCAACTTGGCCGGCAGCGGGAAGGTTGCGAAGATCAGCGACGAACTTTGCAGGGTACTTGATCGCGCCCAAGCGCTGGCGGTGGAGGCCGGTGGGGCGTTCGACGTCACGGCCGGCGCGTCGATTCAACTATGGCGGCGTGCCCGGCGCGTGAAGCGGTTGCCGCCACAATACGTGCTTGCCAAGGCGCTGAAGACGGTCGGTTTTCGCGGGCTAAAACTCGATGCGAAAAATTGCACCGCCGAACTCACCAAGCCGGGGACGCGCCTCGACCTCGGTGGCATCGCCAAGGGTCACGCGCTGGACGAGGCGCTGGCGGTTTTGAAAAAACATGGGCTGCTGCAGGCCTTGGTTTCCGCTGGCGGCGACATCGTGGCCGGCGCTGCGCCGCCCGGAAAAAAGGGTTGGCGCGTGGCGCTAATTGGCCTTCGAGAGGAGGGCAAGCCGGAGTTATTGTGGCTGGCTAACGGGGCGGTGGCCACGTCGGGCGACTTGTTTCAGTTTTTGGAAATCGACGGCAAACGCCACTCGCATATTGTCGATCCGCGCACCGGCACGGCACTCACGGAACAGCGGCTGGTGCATGTACTCGCCCCGGACGCGATCACGGCGGACAGTCTCGCGACGGCGATCAGCGTGCTGGGGCCAAGCGATGGACTGCGACTGGTTACCGGCGACAAGCGGCTAGGCGCTCGTGTGGCATTTCGCAGTGCGCTTGGCCAAGTGAGTGTGGTCGAGTCGCCGGTGTTTCGCGCTTGGCCAAGACCGGAATAAGTTCTCGGTTCTCGGTTCTCGGTTTTTCGCGTGCGAGTTGGCTTATGCCTTGTCTGCGTCGATTTCCAGGTACTCGCGATCCTTGATGATGCCCGGTTGCGGGACGGGGTATTTGCCGTCCGGGTTGGTTTGCAGCGGGGCGGGGGAGTCCATCGTTAACTGATCCGCGTTCGGGCAAAGATCGTGGTCGTGGTTGAGCACCTGATCGACCGTGACTTCCTGTCCGGTGTGCGTGGCAAAACGACCGGCTGCGGTGACGACACTGGCCATGACGCCGCGTTCCACTTCGTTGAACGGCTTGTTTTCGCGAATGGCGGTCATCAGGTCGTTCCACTCGTCCTGGTAAGGATTGGTCTCGCGGCCCGGGTAAGCCCATGCAACCGGATCCTTCATGCTTTGACCCTTGAAGATTTTGCAGGGTGCCGGTGCATGGCCGTTTTTTGAGATGATACCCAGCCCTTTGGAGCCATGCGCATAGCTCGCAAAGTCGCCGTAACAGCCCGGCATGGTGCGGCCATGCAGATACAATTTGGCTCCATCGGCGAACGTGTACTCGACCGTGTAGCAACCAAGGTTTTGATCGACGTAATCCCCCCGATAATGGCGAGCACCGGCGCCTTGCGCCTTCACGGGCCAGGCATCCTTCATCCAGCAGCATTCATCAATGTTGTGGATGAAATAGTCGCTGAACGAGCCGCCACTCGCCCATATGAAACTGTGGAAGCGGCGGATTTGGTAGAGCAACTCGCTCTCGTTTTTCTTCGGCGGGAGTGAGTAACAGGATGCAACGGGGCCGTGGAGGCGGTAAGCGCGCAACAGGTTGATGTCGCCGAGTTCACCGTCCTTGATGCGGTTAAAGAGTTCGCCTCGGGCGCGGCTGTGGCGGCACATGAGGCCAACGCCGACCTTGAGATCCTTCTTCTTGGCCAAGTCGTTGAGGGCAAGCATGCGCCGGGCGGTGGGGCCGTCCGGACAGAGTGGCTTCTCCATAAAAACATTCAGCCCCTTGTCGATGGCTTTTTTGTAATGCACCCAGCGAAAGGCGCAGGGGGTGGTGAAGATGACAACGTCGCCCTTGTTCAGGTTGTCCATCGCCTTAGCGTAGCCGTCAAAACCGATGTAGCGGCGATCGGCCGGCACGTCCACGCTGTCCTTGTGCCTTCTTTTCAGGGCCTTGTAGCTGTTGTCCATCTTTGCGGTGGAGACATCGGCCATCGCGACGAGTTTGTTGCGGGCGATGTCACTTGGCACTGACAGCGCGTTGTCGGCTGCGCCGGTCCCGCGGCCGCCCGCGCCGACGACGGCGATTTGGGTCATGTCATCGACCGCAGAGTGCACTCGAGGGATGGCAACACCGGCCAGCACCGAGGCGGCCGTTACGGAGCCGGTGGTCTTGATAAAGTCACGACGATTACTTGAGGACAATTCAGTAGACTTGGTCATCGCGTTCTTTCTACATTCAGCTGACTCCCGGCGTCAAACGATTTTTGCCGCTTGGCCAATCGCTTGGCCCTTTGACCTTGCTCCGCAACGCGTCATCATGAACGATGCGCCGTGATGAACTTACTCGCACGAGCAACTTTGGCTGCCCTGACAGTTTCTCTTTTCGCCGTCCCCTTGGCCAAGGCCGACGGCCCGACTCTCGCCCAGCGCCTCGGCTATAAGGTCACAGACAAATTACTGATCATAAACGGCGACGACACCGGCATGTGTCACGCCGCCAACACCGCCGCCATCGACTCGCTTGAGCGCGGCCTCATGACCTCGGCGACGATCATGGTGCCGTGCCCGTGGTTCACCGAGATCGCGCGCTATGCCAAGTTGCACCCGGAGAAGGACTTCGGCGTTCATCTTTGCCACACCTCCGAGTGGCAGGTGTACCGCTGGGGGCCGGTCGCTTCCCGCGACAAGGTGCCGGGGTTGGTGGATTCGCAGGGTTACCTGTGGCGGAGCGTCCCGGAGGTGTACATTCACGGCAAACCGGCGGAGGCGCTGATTGAGGCTCGCGCTCAAGTCCGCAAGGCGCTCGATGCCGGTATCGACGTGACGCACCTCGACACGCACATGGGTGCGCTGAACTACGACCCTCGCTACGTTCAGGTTTACCTGCAACTCGGACTGGAGTTCGACCTCCCGGTGCGGATGCCGTCGCAGAGCACGGCGGCGCGGTTTGGGTTCAGCGAGCTGCGGAAACAGTTTGCCGCCAAGGGCATCATTTTTCCGGACTACCTGATTTTCGACAACCTTAATGAGGAGAAGAAGGGCGTGAAACAATTTTGGATGAAGACCCTGCGCAACCTCAAGCCGGGTGTCACCGAGTTGTTCATCCACGCCGCCATGCCGACCGACGAGTTGCGCCACGTCACCAACAGTTGGAAGACGCGCGCGGAGGAATACGAGACCTTCACCAACGACGCCGACGTGCGGCGGCTCGTGGAGGAACAGGGCATCATTCGCATCGGTTACCGGCCGCTGCGCAAATTGCAACGCAGCAAAAGCAAATGACCTTCTCGGCGACCAGCATGCTCGCTGAGATCGGGCGCATCGTCTCCTTCGGCATCCGCCGTCCCGGCTACGAAGAGGGACTCAAAACCGAGCAGTTCATGCTTGAGCGCTTCAACGAAATTGGCCTGAGCGACACCCGCCTCGAGCCGGTTCCCGTGAATTACTGGCGACCCGCGATGACCCGCCTGGCCATCGGCGATCCGGCGGCGGACATTCCCAGCTTCGCAGTCCCATACACCGACTGGACGGCAGCCGAGGGCGCTCGGAGCGGGGCGGTTTACGTTGGGGTTGGCAGCGACGAGGCGTTCGCCGAGGCGGATGTCTCCGGCAAAATCGTGGTCGCCGACATGCAGTTTGGCGAACTCAACGCGTCGCACCTCAAGGGCGGCTCGATGTTTATCCACGATCCTGGTGACACCATTCCGGACGGAACGCTGCACTGCGCCAACTGGCTGATCCCCAACTTCCGCGCCTACTATGAGTCGTGGAAGCGCGGGTCGAGCGGCTTCATCGGGCTGTTGGGCGAGATGCCGATCGACGGCAGCGAACTGTACGTGCCGTACGACGGATTCCTTAAAAAAACACCGGCCGCTTGGGTCGGCCGCGAACACGCCGAGGCCGTTCGTTCCGCCGCGACCAGCGGCAAGGCGTTCCACTTCACCAGCACGGGGGAGAGTCGCACAGTCGATTCCCACAATGTCGTCGGCATCCTGCCCGGCCGCACCGACGAATATATTCTGCTCACCTGCCACCACGACGCCCCGTTCGCTTCCGCGGTGGAGGACGCCTCCGGGCTCTCGGTGCTGCTGGCGTTGGCGGAGGCGTTCGCGCGATCGACGGAACCGCTCGAACGCGGCCTGGTTTTTCTGGCGTCGAGCGGACATTTCCACGGCGGCATCGGCTGCCGCGAATTTGTCGCCAAACACCGTGATGGGCTGCTCGAAAAAATTGTCGCAGCGATCGGAGTCGAGCACATTGGAGAGGAGGCGCAGGGCGACGGCAGCGGCGGCTACGCTAAGACAGGCCAGGCGGAAACCCGCGCGCTCTTCGTGGACAAGACGCCGGAGTTGCTGCGCGTACTCGAGGAGGAAGTGCAGTGCGTGAACCTCAGTCGCACCATCGGCGTGGACGCCTACCTGTTTGGTTCAGAACCGCCGTGCGACAGCGCCCCGTTCTTCACCGCTGGCATCCCGTCAGTCTGCCACATCAGCGGGCCGCTCTACCTGTTCGACCCGCACGACACCATCGACATGGTGCGACAGGAGGATCTGCCCAAGGTCGCTGAGCTGTTTTACCGAGTCATCCGCCGGATCGACACCATCCCGGCCGTCGACTTGGCCAAGGGCACAACCCGAAATCGCAACGATCCACCCGCTGACCCACCACCATGGTTCCTCCCGCCGGAGTTTTTTCTCGGTGACTAATCTTGGCCAAGCGCATGGGCCATGTCGGCTTTGATTTGGGGGTCAGCGGCGTAGGGGTCGTTATGGTGCTTGGCGTAGGCGGCTAGCTTGACGGTGAGCCGCTGGATGACTTTTTTGGAATCGGGGTTGGCGAATTTATTGTGCAACTCGTCGGGATCGGTTTTCAGGTCGTACAACCACGGATCGCCCAGCGCGGAGTAGATGAGCTTGTAGCGGTCGGTGACAGCGGCGAGCCAAGGTTTGACGCCGGAGGTCGAACGGATAAAGGCGATGTCGTCCCACTTGGTTTTCGAGCCTCGAAAGAGGGCGGAAGCGTCGCGGCCCTCGACGCCCTTGGGCGGTTCGTCGCCGGTCAGCGCGAAGAGGGTCGGCACGAAGTCCACGCAGCTCAGCGCTTGGTTGACAACGGTGCCGGCCGGGATTTTACCGGGGCAATAAAAGAGAAACGGCACGCGCGCCGAGCCTTCGTAGGGGACGCCCTTGTTCAGTCGGCCGTGCTCGCCGCATAGGTCGCCGTGGTCGGCGGTGAAGACGATGATCGTGTTGTCGATCTGCCCGTTTTTTCGTAGCGCATCGAGGATGCGGCCGATGTTGTCGTCGAGACACTTCACCATGCCGTAATAACTTGGCATCAGCATCCGCACGGTGTCGGCAGTGATTCTTGGGCTCGCCGCTCCCCAGCGCGGTGTCTGTGCGCGCGATTTGTTCACCGAGACAGGGATCGGCACTTTCACGTTTTTGTACATCTTGTCGTACGGCTTGCGGACGGTGTTCGGGCCGTGCGGATCAGGGAAGCAGACCATGTAACAAAACGGCTCGGCCTTGTTGAGGTTGATGAAGTCGATCGTGCGGTTGGCCAACCAGTCGGTGGAGAACGTTTTGCTGTCGGCGTTTTCGACGCCGTAAGACGGTTTACCCCGCTTGATGGCCGCGACGCGCGGTCCGTCCCCGGTTATCTCGAATTTCTTCCAGTGGCCGCGGTTGAACATGTAGCGGTTGTCGTCAAAGCCGAACTTCCGCTCGGGCGCCCACTGCGGTTTGCCCAGGCCGTCGAGATGCCACTTGCCTGCGTAACCGGTCTTATAACCTTTCCGGCGAAGCACCTCGGCGAAAGTCACGACGTGATCGCCAAGCGGGATGTTGTTGTTCGTGACCGGTGTGTATTGAGGATAGCACCCACTGATCAACGCGCCCCTCGAAGGGGAGCAAACCGGCGTGGTGGCGTAAAAGCTCGTGGCGAGTGCTCCGTGCTGGGCTATCCAGTCAATGTTCGGCGTCCCGACGATTTTGCCGCCGTAACAGCCGAGCGTCTTGAAGTGGTGCTCGTCGGTTTGGATGACCAGCACGTTATACGGATCGGCCAAGGCAAGTGCTTGGCCAAGCGCTGCAAAAAGGAGGGTAAGCAACAGGCGATTCATGGCGGCGAATCGTGCCGCTTGACCAAGCGATTGGCAATGCTGGGAGAAGTTTTTAGTGTTCAGTTTCAAGTTTTCAGTTGAGACACGAATTTCACGAATTTGATTGGGGTAATTTAAAATTGAAATCCCAGGTAAACGCCAAATTAGAAGAAAAAACCCGAGTGAATCCGTGAAATCCGTGTCTTAATTACTCCGCTAACGGTCAGGGACCTAACCGCGACAGGCCGAGGAAGCCGATGGGTCGTTCGGTTTTGCCGTCGAGCGCCAACTCGCTGAGTACTTTGCCCATCACGCTGGCGAACTTGAAGCCGTGCCCGCTGAATCCGCAGGCGAAGTGCACCCGCTCGCTCTCCGGGTGACGATCGACGATGAAGTGCCCATCGGCTGAGTTGGTGTATTTGCAGACTTTTATCGACAGCACTTGGCCAAGCGCGTCCGGCAAATAGCGGCGAAGCGGCAGCAGGATTTCCTCCTCGTCAGCGGGGAAGGTTTCGTCGGTGATCGCGTCCGGCGTCATCGGTGTGCCGGGGTGGTGCCGCGCCAGCTTGAGGGCGTCGCCGCTCATCGGAAAGCCGTAGTAAATCCCAGTGAGATCGCCATCGCCATTGGGGTCGATGTTCCAAACTGGAAAGTCACCGCGCTGAAACAACTTCGGCCGTCTGGGTTGCACCCATCCCAGCACCTGCCGCGTGACCGTTAGCGGCACGTCCGGCAACCGCAGCAAGTCGCCTGACCAAGCACCGGCGCAGAGAATCAGCTTGGCCGCAGTGTGAGTGCCGCTGGCGGTGCGGACGGTTGCGCCGTTGCCGTTGCTTGCCCAGTCGATTACCGGTTCATTTGTGAGCAACTTGGTGCCGAGTTGTTGCGCCGCCTTGGCGTATGTTTCAACGGCTAGCTCTGAGAGCAGATAGCCGCCTTCCGGTTCGAGTGCGCCGACCATGCCCTCGGGCAAAGTGAACTGCGGGAACTGCCTGGCCAACTCGCTGTGCGTCAGCGTGGAGCAGGGGAGGTTGTGTGTCTCGGAGGCCAACTTCACGCCGCTGATCGCCTCGCCGTCGGGGAAGCCCATGTACAGCACGCCGGTTTTGTGGAGCAGTTTTGCCCCGGTTTCCTGCTCGATCTCCTCCCAAAGCTGATAGGTATCGCGCAGCAGCGGCACGTAGTCGGGATGCTCCTGATAACTCAACCGGATGACACGCGTGTCGCCGTTGTAGGATGAGTTCGTGTTGGGAACCGATTGGCTGTCGATGCCGAGCACTCTCGCGCCGCGCTTGGCCAAGTGATAACAGGCCGCCGCCCCCATCGAGCCCACGCCGACAACGATTACGTCGTGGTGATCCGGCATGATGCTTATCTGGGGGCGTGTGCGAGGAAAAACTCCACGATGGGTTCCGGGTCTTTCAGGCTGTGCGGGTGATGGCCAACCCCCGGTTTGTGAATCACGTGAATCTTGCCGCCGAGAGCCTTGTAGCGTTGTTCGATGATGTCGCTATTCTCCGTGATTGGCACGACTTTGTCGGCGTCGCCAACGACGTGGAGAATCGGGATGCCGGCTTTGACCAATGGGGCGAGTCGGTCGATGGGGTTGCCCTTGTACGCCACTGCTTCGGCCTCGGTGAAACCGTATGCCGCGAGACATTGTTTCCACGTGCCGAGACTGCCCTTGCCGCCGCCCCTGCCGGCGGGCCAGCTTTTGAAATCGCACACCGGCGCGTCGCCGTAAATGGCAGCGACCTTGCCGGGGTTGCTCGCCGCCCAGTTGTAAATAATCAGGCCGCCACGACTCATGCCTTCCAGTGCGGCTTTCGTTGCGAAGCCGTGTTGCGTGGTCAGGAAATCGTAAAAACGATCCCATCGCTTGACCGCCGCCGGACTCCCGAACAACGCGCCCACCTCGCAGTAAACGACGTGCCACCCCTTGGCCAGCAGGGCGAGATCGGCTTGCGGTTCGTGCCCCCAAAAGCGGGCGCGCCAAACCCAGGGCCTGCCGGGCGCTGCCGTGTTCGGAGTGACAACACGGCAGTCGGCATCACCCAGCTTGAAGTCGTAACGGTCGAAGTTGTGCCAAGCGGTTTTTTCGCCGGGGATGTTTGTGGTCTGGTCGAGCGTTTTGACTTCAGTTTTGCGCTTGGCCAGGTCGAGCAACTGCGCGGTCGTGGCGAAGCGGGAGATGTTCAAAAAGTCCGGTTGCTCCCTGTCCGACGTCGGATAGCCACTGAGGTTGAGCCGACTGATTTCTTTCTCGAAGAGGGACGCGAGTGTGACGAGACTCGCCGAGTCGCCGGCGCCCCACAATTCCAGCGGCGCACCGTCGCAGCGGTCGAGCGTGCGGAGGGCGCGGATGCAGCGGCGCACATCCCACACCTGTTGACCGGCGAGCGTCTGGCCAAGCAGCATGAATCGACGGCGGGTCTGCGTGAGGTGTTTTTGGTTATGCGTCAATCGCGTGGGGCCAATCCCCCGGGGCGAAAGGGCGACGTAAACTCCCGGATGCTCGGCAACGAATTCGAGCTGACTGGCGATGTCTTCAACTTGGTTGTCGTTGAGCACTTGGAGGTGCACGGGTGCGCCCTTGGCCAAGTCGGCCTTGTGGGCGACGTGCATTCGCAGCCGAATTCCCGGTTGGCTGTCAAAGTCATAGGCAGCGAGACGCACGCCGTCGCGCTCGGTGTCCGACACTTTTACGAGCTGCAACTTGCCCCCGCGCTTGGGCCAGCCGCCAAAGGTTTTCGAGCGCAAATCCGCCATGATTTCCGGGCGCTTGGCCTTGACGTCGTCGGTGGCGATCCGTGAGAACGTGTCGTGAATGGTTGTGGTTCGCTCGTCTTTCGGAGCGTTGCCGAACACCTTGAGTTGCTTCGGTTGGAAAAGCTTGGTCGCCGGCTTGTCGATCAAAACGCTTTTGCCCTTGAGATGTTTGTTGAACCAGTTGAACGCCGGCACGCGCAATTCCTGCGAGTCGCCGTGGCCGCCGGGGGTGATGACGAGGCCGAGGTTGTTTTTTTTGCCATGCAACTCGTAGATGCGACGGACTTTTGTGAAGAGCCGGTTGACGCCGTCGAGCGGGAAGATGCCGTCGTCGTCGGTGTTGAGGATGAGCAACGGGCGAGGCGCGACGAGCGCTGCGACTTGGGCAAAATCCCACCCGTAAGTGTTCACGTGATACATGCAGTCGCAATGCCCCTCGACGACTCCGTCGACAACGTGGTTTTGCAGGTCGGTAATTCCGGCGACCGGCGCGGCGACCTTGATGCGCTCGTCGAGCGTAGCGATCCACCAACTGTACGCGCCGCCGCCGCTGCGGCCGGTCACGCCGAGGCGGTTTTTGTCCACGACGTTAAGCGACGTAAGGTAGTCGAGTGCGCGGATGCAGTTCCACGCCTCCACACCCGCCGGCGAGTAGCCACGGGAGTTCCACCACCACATGCCGTGGCGATAGGTGCCGTGGTGGATGCCTTCGAGTTCGCCGAGTTGGATCGTGTCAATGACGAGGCAGACATAGCCGTTCCGGGCGAACCAGGCGCCGTGATGCTGGTAGTGTGTTTTGTTGCCATAATCGATGCCGTCAATCTTCACGCGACCGTGCCCGCAAACGTAGAGGATCGTCGGCGCGGGGGCGGTGAGATTCTTGGGTACGTACAGGTTGCCGGTGACGTACAGGCCGGGGCTGGACTGAAAGTGAAGGTTGCGCACCTCGAACTCGTCGTGTTGCACCGTGCCTGTGACGGTGGCTTGCAACGGCGTGCGTTCCGGCAGCGGATCGAGCCCGAGCATTTCGTGAAGCTGCTTGCGATAGAGATCTTTTTTGGCGTTCCAATCGTCGAGTGTCTCGATTTCGGCGAGGCAGCTGTCGGCCAGTCGCTTGGTTTCGATTTTGAAATACTCGGCAAACATCCGGTCGCCGGGCGTCTTCAATTCAGCGGCGTGGCTAAGCGACACAGCCAAGCCGCAAAGTAATAAAGGGAGTAGTCGTTTCATGATGAAAAAGTTTGCGCTTGGCCAAGCGTGGATGAGGAAGACGCTTGAGACAAGCCAAGTTCCAAACGGTGAAGATCGGATTATCACTTGAAGTTTCGGTGGTGAGGCTGCAGTTTCCCGCGCATGAAATCCTTCCGTTGGATGATGTTGATGTGTCTTGTTTCCTTTGTTCAGGGACCGAGTGCTGCAGATTGGCCCTCGTACCGGCATGACGGGAACCGTTCTGCGGTCAGTGCGGAGGTCGTTTCCGGCAAGCTGAATCCCCAGTGGGTGTTCGAGTCGCGCCACCGTCCGCGTACCGCCTGGCCGATGCCGGGAGAGGAGACGCCGCGCATGCACTCGGATCGCGCCTACAATGTCGTGGTGTCCGGGCGGACCCTGTTTTTCGGCAACAACGTGGACAACCACGTGTACGCGCTGGACACCCGGACGGCGGAAGAGCGGTGGCGTTTTGCCGCCGGTGGAGCGGTGAGGTTTGCGCCGGTGGTGCATGGTGGCAACCTGTATTTCGGTTCGGACGACGGTTTGGTTTACTGCCTCAACGCGGGGGACGGCGCGCTTGTATGGAAATACCGGCCGAGTCCAAGTGGTGAGCGGGTGATTGGCAACAGCCGGCTTATCTCGGCGTGGCCGGTTCGCACCGGGTTACTGATCGAAAAGGATATCGTCTATTTCGCTTCCGGCATTTTCCCGTATGAGGGGCTTTACATCGGTGCGGTGGACGCTGGCAGCGGCAAGGAGATTTGGCTCAACGACACCTCCGGCGATCAGGCGTGGGGCCTTAATTATGGAGGAATGGCGCCGCAGGGCTACATTGTTGCGTCCGAGTTGAGCCTGTTCGTGCCGACTGGTCGCGGGATGCCGGCGTTGTTCGACAAGGGCACTGGTAAGTTCAATAAATTCCTCAATGCCGGCGGCAAGGTCGGCGGCGCGTGGGCGATGATGGATGAAGGCGCATTGTTCGCGGGCAACGATAATCAAGGCACCGACAGCAAGGTGGCCTTCGATGGCAAATCCGGCGCGAGTCGGGGCGACCAGTTTGCGAGTTTCCCGTCGATCGACATGGTGCTCACAAAAGACATCGCCTACATTGCCACGCAAAAAGGCATCTACGCCATCGACCGCGCCGGTAACGCTAAGGCCACGGCAGACGTGCCCAAGCTGGCCAAGGAGGAGGGTGACTTGGTGAAGTCGATCAGCACGATCCGTGAGCGTCACAAGGCCGCCGTCAAGGCCAACAAGGCAGGCGAGTTGAGCAAGGTCACCGCAGAGTTGAACAAGGCCACCGCCCGACTGGCGGCCATCGCCAAGGAGAAGACAACCCTCAACGCCGGGCGCGTGACTTGGTTTGTCTCCCGCGAGCAGCTTGGCCCGCTGGCAGTGTCCGGCGAACTCGGCACGTTGGCGCTCGCCGGCAAAACGCTTTTTGCCGGTGGAAACGGCTATGTGCTGTCGATCGACGCAGCCAGTGGCCAGCTAGTCTCCATGTACGGTTTGCCGGACAACGCGCTTGGCCTTGCTGTGGCTGACAGTCGGTTATTCGTGAGCACTGACTCTGGCGCCATTCATTGTCTTGGCGAACAGGTGGTGCAGGGCAGTCCCCGCAAAGTCACCGAGGCGGCGAGCCCGGTCGTGCTTGGTCAAACGGACACGGCTGCCGCCGCGGAAATCAGACTACGCAGCGGTATCAAGGTCGGTTGGTGCCTGATTTACGGTGCGCGTGACGCGAAATTGGCCCAGGCGCTCGCTGCTCAAACCAAACTGAACATCGTCATCATCGAGCAGGATGCCGCGCGTCTCGAGGCGATCCGGCGCGACCTTCTACTGGCCGGTCTTTACGGTTCACGAGTGATCGCCGCAGACTGGGATGTCGCCGAGTTGCCGGATTATTTCGCCAACTTGATCGTCTCCGGCCGTGTGCAGCATGGCGAAGATGTGCAGTTGCCGGTGGGCCAATTGGCACGCGTACTTCGCCCGGCGGGAGGTGTGCTGCTACTGGGGTCCGTGGCTAATTGGCCGAAAGAAAATGTGGCGAACGTCGTTGACGGACTTAAGGCCAACGTCAAGTCCAGTCATGATGTTTTGCTGGATCAAGGTTGGCTGAAGTTCACCCGCGGTAAACTCGACGGCGCGGGAAGCTGGAGCGGTCTGTATGGCAACACGGCTAACACCTCGTCAACCAACGATCGGCTCGTGAAGGGGCCGCTTGGCGTGCTGTGGTTTGGCGAGCCTGGCTCGGAGCACATGGTCGAGCGGCATTCCCGCTCGGTGAGCCCTCTCGCCGTGAACGGCCGCCTGATAGTTCAGGGCATGGAGGTGGTGATGGCTTATGATGCCTACAACGGAACGTTTCTTTGGAAGCGGAAAATCCCCGGCGCAGTTCGTGTGAGGGTGGATGTGGATGGCTCCAACATTGTTGCCAATGACGATTCGGTGTTCGTCGCGGCACATGATCGGGTATTGCATCTAGACGCTCAAACAGGGCGGACTCTACGCGAGTTTACAGTCCCAAGACAGGCAGGTGGCAAGGCTCTGCGCTGGGGGAATATCAGTTTGGATGGTAATATTCTTTTTGGTACCGGCGCCGTCCCGTTGGCCCGCGAGTATGGTTATATCTGGAACGTCCTCGTCAAAAACGGTGAGTGGGTGGCCGAGCCCGACGCGCCCAAGGATGCGCTCGCGACCCTGAAAACGGTGAAAGGAATTTACCCGCGTCCCGATGCCCGGGCCTATGCCTATTTCAAGCGCCGCGGTCTTCATTGGCACGCCATCAACACATTTCCAGGCTGGCTACCCGACCACAAGCCCAGTGCCGTGACGGATAAGATTATGCTCAGCGAAAAAGTATTCGCGTACAACATTGGCAATGGCGAATTGCTGTGGCAGCACGACGGTGCTGGCATCCCGAATATATCGCTGGCGATCGCAGATGGCCGCGTCTTTTTCCTGAAAGATGATGTAGAAGATGAAGAGCGCGAACAGGCGAGGGCCGCTGTCCAAGCAGAAATCGATGGTGGTAACTACGTTCCTGAGCGAGAGCAGAAACTCTCTGAAAAAGACCGCGATGTCCGACGGGTGGTTTGCCTAGAGGCCGAGAGTGGTCGCGAGATTTGGAATCGCCCGTACGATCTCACCGGCTGCGGTGGCACTAAATTGGGGGTCGCTTATGAGGACGGCCGCTTGTTGTTCTTCGGTCACTATAGCAATCACGACGAGGGGCCGTTTAACAAGGGGAACCTTAACTGGCGGCGAATCACTGTGTTGCAGTCCGAAAGTGGCAGTCTGCTATGGAGCAAACCGCTCAATTATCGTCGACGTCCGACGATTGTTGGTGACACGATTTACATTGAGCCGCGCCGGTGCGACCTTGCGACTGGTGAAATACAGAAACGCACACACCCCATTACCGGGGAGTCCGTTGATTGGGAATTCCTGCGTCCCGGCCATAGTTGTGGAATTGTGACAGCCACGCCGCACAATCTTTTTTTTCGATCCTTTAGCGGGGCGATTGTCAACACAGAGCACGACACAGGCCTGCAGCTTTTTGGGGGCCTGCGGCCCGGTTGCTGGAACAGCATGATTCCGGCTAACGGACTGTTGAGTATGCAGGAGTCAAGCGCCGGTTGCACGTGCAGTTACTCGCTGCGAACCACGGTTGTTCTGAAAAACAAACCGCAGAAAGGGCTCGCGGAGTGGTCAGTATTTATTAGTCAAGCCGCGACCAAGCCGGTGAAGCATCTGGCAATTAACTTTGGTGCGCCAGGCGACATGCGATCGAAGGATGGCACTGTTTGGTTTGCCTACCCACGTCCGAAGACGACCGTGGGGCAGGGTGCATTCGCCAACTACGGCGTGAAGTTCAAGCTAAACGAAGAAGGGGGACCGGAGGTCGTGCAGCGTGATTGGCGTGGCAAAACCATCGCTGGCACTGACAAACCTTGGCTTTTTACTTCTGCACTCAAGGGAGTGACCAAGCTTAAGGTGCCGTTACTAAAAAATGACCAAACTGCCCGATACACGGTTCGACTGGGATTTGCTGTATTGGCGGAAGCTGCGGGGCAGGTGTTTGATGTTAAGTTGCAGGGCAGAACTGTCCTCGAGTCGTTCGATATTGCCGCTTCCGCCGGTGCGCTTGGCCAGGCGGTTACGCGCGAATTCGAGGGCATCAGCGTGACTGGCGATCTTGATATCGAATTGGTTCCAACCGACAAAAAAGCCAAACTGGCCCCGACACTTATTCACGCCCTCGAAGTGAATCGAGAGCAGCTTCGCGCAGCGGAATAGAGCCAGTGGACCATTGGTCAAAACGACTCGCCGTCTTGCTGGCCTGCCTGCTCTCGCTCGAGGCGCAGGCATGCCGGTTTAATGTTCGTGATGTTGGATTTGTTGATCTCGGCTCCGAGCCGTACAGCTTGTACATCTTTGTCGGTGACTCCATGCCGGAGTCCGAGCGTGAGTCGTTGCAGTCCATCGCCACTGCCACGTTTTACGACTCGAACGTGAAGGCCAAACTTCTGCCGCTTGGCCAAGCGCGCCAGGGCGGGGGCAAGGTGTTTCTTCCTGATGGATTTACAGGCAAGACTCCGGTAGCGGTGCTCGTTTCTCCCGATCAAGAAAAAACTATCCCCATCCCCCTGGTGAAGGACGGCGTGCCGATTCTGCAAACGGCCTGGGACGCCCTCGAGTCGGTACTGGATTCACCCAGGAGAAACGGTATCCTCAGGAAGGTGTTCGACTGCTATGGCGTCGTGCTTGTTGTAGAGGGGAGCGATGTTGCCCAGAACCGGGAAATCCGCTCGATGGCCGATGTGGTTGTCTCCGGAATCACGGCCAAGCTGCCCGAATTGGAAAAAGAAATCCAACAACCGCCCGTGGTTGAAGTGATATCGGCGGAAGCCTTCGAGGCGGAGCGAGCGTTTCTCTGGAGCCTCGGCATTCACAAAGTTTTGGATCTTCCGCAGGTAGTGATCCTCTACGGTCGCGGCCGAATGATTGGGCCTGTTCTCAGCGGCGAGAGGTTGAGCCAGTCAAGCGTCAGCGCCATTCTGAATACCATAGGGCTAAATTGCGAATGCGGTCTCGACCGTAAATGGATGCAGGGAGTGATGGTGCCACTGAAGTGGGATCGCGACCGGAAACAGGAAATTGCGAAGCAGTTGGGCTTCAACCCGGAAAGCCCGGAGATCCGGATTGAGATGAGTCAAATTCTGGCAAAGAGCGGGGCGGGGCAGGGCAGCAACCGCTCGAAGATTGTGGGCGACACGCTGGACGAACTGCTCACCGGTTATAGAACCGGCAGCTTGGCTGAACACACGGCGCCCGTATCGCTTGGCCAAGCGACGGAACCGAGCGTAAAGGAGAAACCGCAGTTTTCAACGATGGCTTGGATCGTCTTTGTTGGCACCGCAATACTTGCCATCGGTGGTGTCATCCTACTAAGGGCCCGCCGCCGGGATTTGTAATAGGGAAAGGCCCTATGCGCTACGGGCGACTGCGACCTGCATCGATAATTTTCTGCAGTCGTTGCTTCATACGATCCAATACTTTTGGGTGCTGGTCAGCGATGTCATTTTTTTCCTGCTGATCATTACTAAGGTCATAAAGTGCAAATCTTGGAGTGGGCGTGTTTGCGAGTTTATTGCTAACCACAGTATTCCGTTTACGCTTGGAGTCGTGGCGTTGCAGTTTCCATTTTCCGGCGCGGAAGCCGTAGTTGCCACCTTTGCCGTTGTCCTGCTGGACGAGATGCCTTCTCCCCTTGGCACCTTCTTTACCGAGCAACGCGTCCATCACATCGAAACTGTCGGGGCAGGTATCCTTCGGTAGTTTGACCCCCGTGAGGGCGGCGAAACTGGCGGCGAGGTCGATGGTGCAGACCATTTCGCTTGAGGTGCCTTTTGCGATTTTGCCGGGCCAATAGGTAATGAACGGCGTGTGCGTGCCGCCCTCGAGCACGCTGTATTTACCGCCGCTGAACGGGCCGTTCGGGCGGTGGTCGCCCATCTTTTCGAGCGCGCCGTCCTTGTAGCCGTCATCGCCGACCGGGCCATTGTCCGAGCAAAAAACAATGAGCGTGTTGTCGGAAAGTTTCAGCCGGTCGAGGGTCTTGACCAGTTCGCCAACGCACCAGTCGAGTTGCACGATTGCATCGCCGCGAAAGCCCATCCCGGATGTGCCGTGAAACCGCTCGTGCGGCATGCGAGGCACGTGCAGATCGTGCGACGAGAAAAACAGGAAGAATGGATTCTCCTTGTTGGCTTCGATCCATTTGTTGGATTGCTTCACCCACTCGTCGGCGAGTTCCTCGTCGCGAAACCGCGCCGCATGGCCGCCGGTGTAAAAGCCGATGCGGCTAATGCCGTTGTGGATGGTCGAGTTGTGCCCGTGGCTCCAGTCCATCTTGAGCGTGTCCCTGTGAGTTTTTCCCGTCGGGTGGTCGGGGCTTGGCTTTTTCCTGCCGACCCACAGCGGATCCTTTGGGTCGAGATTCTTCACGCGATGGTTCACAACATAAACCTGTGGCACGCGATCATTGGTGGTGGGCAGGAGGTAATTGTAGTCGAAGCCAATTTCGCGCGGGCCGGGGTTCAGTTCGCCGTTCCAGTCCGGCCCGCTTGGCCCGCCGAGACCAAGGTGCCATTTGCCGATCACGGCGGTCGTGTAACCGGCGCGCTTGAGCAGCGACGGAAGTGTCTCGACGCCTGGCTGGATGATGGCCGGCCCGTTCGGCGGAGCGATTCCGGTGTTATTTTGGCGAAACGCATATTTGCCGGTCAAAAATGAAAACCGAGTCGGCGTGCAGGTCGAGGCGGAGCAGTAGCCGTTGCTGAATTGCAGGCCGTTCGCGGCGAGTCGGTCGATGTTCGGTGTCTTGAGGTTCTTTGGCTTGGCCCCGTAAGAACCAATGTCGCCATAGCCAAGGTCGTCGGCCATGATGACGATTATGTTAGGCTTACCGGCCGCTTGGCCAACGGTCGAGATCGTTACAGCAACAATCAGGGGGAATAGAAAACGCATGGCGCTTATGTACCGGCGAAGCCCCGGTCGGTCAACCAAGAGCTTAGCCAAGCGGAGGTTTTACGTCTTATTTTGGTTGCGGATGTATTTGAGGTAGAAGTCGTTGAGCTCTTTTGGCCACTTAAAGGTTGGGGTCTTTAGCGGATCGAAGCCCTGCAGGTGGCCGGGCGACTTACGTTGGGAGGGTCGCTTGTAGCGCCACTCACTATCGCCAAAAATCTCCTCGACCAGCTTAGCCAAGCTGGGATCGTACGTCTTGAGTTCCTCGCGGGTATCGACGTGGTTGTGGTCGTGGTCTGGCGGGCGGTTGGTGTTGAACCAGCTTTGCACGCCCTCGGCCCAGTACTCGGCCTTGTTGTTTGCGGCGTATTTGCTCTTCCACAATCCCTTGGCCATCGCGGTCTTGTAGGTTTCGGCTAGCCGTTTGTCGAACGTTGTGTCCACGTCGTATATGCCGTTGAGGTGGATGGCGTGGGCGAACTCGTGGATCATGATGTTCTCCGTATTGTAAGGGTCGCCGGGGTAGCAGAGCAGGTTTTCCTCAGCGCAACTGACGACGGGATCTGTTCGAGAGGAGCCGAGGCCGCGCGCGCGGCGATCCCAAAACCTAGCGGGAGTCATTCCACTGTGCTCGGGTACCTGCGTGGTGAACTCATTGTGCGCCATGACGACCAAGCGACAGTTTCGTTTAATCATATTGTTGATAATATCCTGCCGGTGGCCGATCATATGGTCGACGAGATAGGCAGCCTCCTTTAGCGCGAAATCGGAAACCTTGTTTGATGAAACGATCGGGAATCCGTTTACGCTTGTGCTCTTTCTGTAAAAGGATGGGAGGTCGAGGTGCTCCGGCAGCTTGTTGGAGACGGCGTGTTTATCCTCGGTCGATTTTTTTGGTTTCGGGCGGTTTCGGTATTTTTTGTAGAGGTGATTGTGGCGGTTATCGAGGCTGACTTTTTTGCCGGCGATCCACATCTGTTTCACCTGCGTGCGAATCTCGAGGATATCGCCGTTTGCCGTGAAGAATGTGGCCTCCTTGCCGACCTCGATGGAGCCAAGGCGCTTGGCTACGCCGAGGATTTCTGCCGTGTGCAGCGTGATCCCCTTGAGCGCTTCAGCTTGGGGCAGACCGTGTGCTGCTGATTGAGCGGCGGAGTAGGGGAGGTTGCGGGCGTTTGAGGAGGCGAACCGCGCCAATCCCTCGCTGAAGGCCACTTTCACACCGGCTTTGTGAAGAATTCCGGCGGCGCGGAAGTGAATGTCGTACCGGTCGAAATCGCGCGTCGGAAGCGTGAACGTGTGCTCGAAAATCACCGGTACATTGTGTTTGGTCAGGAGTTCGGCGATCTGCCAAGCGTCGCGTGCGCCGGCGATAACAGGCTTCCAATCTCGCTTGATTGCCCAGTTTACTGCCGACTCGATTTGCATCACCGAATTGGCGTGGATGATAAGTGGTTTTTCGCCGAGAACCCATGGCAGCATTGCGTCCCAGGATGGCACGCCCTTGTGACCGGGGGCTGATTGCGACTTGGCGTAGGCGCGGGCCTCCTCGAAAAAGTCGTCGATTTTCTTCAGTCGCTTGTCGCGTTCCTTGGCCTGTTTCTTGGCATCGTCAGCGGTGGGGTTAATGTTCATCGACGGCCAAAACAGGTGCAGCGCGACTGGCGAGTGGGTGAGCATGTTTTCGTAGCCCCAACCGGCTGTGGCCATCAATCCAGACTGCCCGGTGATCGTGCCGCCTTGTGGAACAGGAAGAAAATGCGTGATGCCGTTGGCGCGGGCGACCGGGATTAGCTCGGAGTCGGGGTTGACCGCGAGCCACGACTTGACCTCCGGAGTGTAGGTGCCGACCTCCCGGGTATCGACGGTGGCGCGCACGGCCGGTATTTCCATCAGGCCAAGCGCGGTGGTAGGGGCGATAAGGCCAGGGAACAGTTGCTGCCCCTTGAGGTTGATGACCTTCGACTCTCCGGCGTCTGGTTGCTGCTCGGCCGGGCCGACGGCTTTGATTGTATCGCCGGCGACGAGTACAAAACCGGGTGAGTGTGTTGGACCGGAGACGGTGTGCAGCACGGCGTTGGTGAACAGGATGTCTTCAGCGGCGGCGCTTGGGCAAGAGGCGAACACTGCGGCAGCGGCGATCGTGGAAATTGGGATAAAATGTTTTGGTTTTGTCATGTTGATATCCTCCTTGGTTTATTTCGTTTTAATTTTACAGTCCATGCAATCCACCACTCCCAAGCCGTGCGCGGTCTCGAGCGCACGTCGGAAAAAAGCGGCCCGGGCATCGTCGGAATCGTCATCTTTTTCTTTATCCTTCTTCTTGTCTTTCTTGGCTTCGCCCTTGGCCTTGGTAAGGAGTTTTTCCCTTTCCGTTGCGCGGGCCTCGGCGAGTTGGAGCGCTTCGCCCCGCTCGAAGTAACGCTTGCCCTCGATCCAGGTTTCCAAACAAACCGTGCGGGTGCTCAACGGGTGTTCCGACCAAATCGCGAAGTCGCCGTCCTTGCCCGCCTCAAGCGAGCCGACGCGGTGATCGACACGCAGTTGCTTCGCTGGGTTGATCGTGACGAAGTTGAGCGCCTCCGTTTCCTTTGTGTTGCCGTACTTAACCGCCTTGGCGGCCTCAAGGTTGAGGCGGCGCGCGAGGTCGGACGAGTCGGAGTTGAACGACACCACGACGCCGCGCTCATGCATCAGGCTGCCGGCGTAAGGGATGGCGTCGATGACCTCGTACTTGTACGCCCACCAGTCGGCGAAACAGGAGCCACCAGCGCCGTGGGCGGCGATTTCGTCAGCCACCTTGTAGCCCTCGAGGACATGTTGCAGCGTGCCGACCCGGACACCGAATTTCTCCATCGTGCGCATGAAGGCGAGTATTTCATCCTGCCGATACGAGTGGCAGTGAATCCAGCGCTCGCCCTTGATGATTTGCCCGAGCGTCTCCAACTCAAGGTCGCGTCTCGGTGGCGAACCGCCTTTTTCTCGGAAACGACGCCACTCGCGATTGTACTGCCACGCGGCAGTGAATCGGTTTTCGTGAAACACCGGAACGCCCATCCGGGTTTGTGGGAAGCGGGTGTTTTTGTCGTCGCCCCAGTTGGATTGTTTCACATTTTCGCCAAGCGCGAACTTGATGCCCGGTGGCGCGGCCTTGAATTTCAGAGCTTCCGGCCCTTGGCCAAGTCGCAGCTTGATGATCGCGTTTTGGCCGCCGATCGGGTTGGCCGAGCCGTGCAATAGGTTGGCCACGGTCAGGCCACCAGCGAGTTGGCGATAGATTTCCGCCGACTCGGAGTTGACGACGTCGCCGATCGAGACCATGGCCGAGGAGGGCAGGGTACCTTCGTTGACCGAGCCGAGAATCATGCTGTGGTTGTGCGCGTCGATAATGCCGGCTGTGACGTGTTTGCCCTTGGCATCAATCACGTGAGTATTTTCGGGTGCCTGAATGTCGCGCCCGATCTTTTTGATTTTGCCGTCGACGATCAGCAGATCGTGTTTTTTCAGGATACCTCGTTTGCTGCTGGTCCAAAGCGTTGCGTTGCGGATGAGCACGGCGTCTGGTTTAAGCACGTTGTGTTCGCCGATCGGGGAGCGGGCGAGCCGCGTGTCCGGTTTCTCCTCTTTATTATCGTCCGATTTTACGCCGCCTTTTTCCTCTTTGCCCTCCTCTTTCTTTTTGTCGATCCACGCGAGTTTCTCCGGCTCGAATGTTGTCCAGCGGCCCTCGATCCAGACGCCCCTGAGCTTGGCCTTGGGGTCGAAGTAATCGCCCTCGACGACGACGAGATTGGCCAGCTTGCCCACCTCGATGGTGCCGAGTTGGTCGGCGACGGCGGCGAGCTTGGCCGGTGTGGTGGTGAGTGCGGCGAGCGCGGCGCGCTTGGGCAACCCGCGTTCGATGACTTTGAGCAAGTTCTCCCGGAACTTCTTTTTGTCCTTGAGACCGTGAGTGGTGAGGGCGATTTCAAGACCGTTTTTCTGCAATAAAAGAGGGTTTTCCGGCGCCCAATCCCAAGCTCGGAGCTGGTCGAGCGAGACGAGTTCCCAGTCGGAGTCGCTCGGCATCTTGGGTGCCTTGGGCAGATTGATCGGTACGATGAAACGGGTGGCGCTGGCTTTCACGAGATCCGGTCGCCGCCATTCGTGGCCGGTCGCGACGATGACCGGATGGATGCCGAACTCATCGGCGAGCCGCATCGCCTTGTTCACCATGAGCACGCTGCCTGGCTCAATGATGACCGGTTGCCTGTTTTTCAAAACGGCTTGAAGTGTCTCGAGTGATTTGTTGTGGGCCGGTCGCTTGGTTGTGTCCGCATTGGCTCGGTGGTAGTTCCAAATTTCATTGTAGTGTTGCGCGTCGGAGAGCGTCTGGCGGATTGCCGAGATCACGCCCATGAGCGACTTGGGGAACTCTTCCGGCTTGGATGCTTTTGTGTCGAAAACGATGTGCTGAAAAAGTTGCGGCCTGATGACGAGTTGGTTCGGCGAACCTTGGCCAAGCGAGATAAGGGCGCTTTGGCCGCGGATGATGCCGTTGGCCGGGGTGAGTGCGGCAGCGGTGAAACCTTGTGCGCGCAGAGCCTCGTATGCGTCCGGCTTCGGGCTGAACGAGTCGGTGACATCGTGCTCCGGTTTCATCGTGGACAACCCGGAGCCGGGGCCGGTCGTACCGGGGTCA
>ENA-OREN01001527-OREN01001527.1-marine-metagenome-genome-assembly--contig:-NODE-1527-length-26634-cov-7.079226_pt1 | contig 26634 bp, 21 predicted proteins | sample MGYA00248624_ERZ508555 | MGnify/ENA primary metagenome ERZ508555 (study PRJEB26222, sample SAMN06267773) | marine metagenome | isolation source: Saanich Inlet, British Columbia, Canada | place...
ACTGAAAATTCAGAAACTTTACAATCTCAAGATGAATCTGTTGAGCAAAATGTAAGTGCATCAAATACTAATAATGATGAAGAGACTTTAAAGAGTGATCAGGAAAACCAATCTGAAAACGATTCAACTGATACTTTAAATCCTCAAGAAACTGATAATAATGAATCAGAAAAATCCAATGAAAATGATAATTTAACTGAAAATTCAGAAACTTTACAATCTCAAGATGAATCTGTTGAGCAAAATGTAAGTGCATCAAATACTAATAATGAGGAACAAAAAAAAGAGCATGAGGTAATTCATAAAAAAGATGGAAGACTACATATATATGTAAGGCAAGATAAATATAAAGGTGAACTTAAATCAAGAAACTGGGTAGGTAGACTTTATATTGATGGTAAACAAAAAATTTCATCTTCTGGAACAACAAATTTAGATGATGCAATACCAATTTTGGAAAAATGGTTTGATGATGTTCATGAAGAAAGTAAAAAATTAAAAATTGAAGAAAATATTAAGCCAGAAGAGGGTGAATCTTCACAAATTGATATTTCAACAACCAATCAAAGTAATAATGAAGCACAACCACAAACTTCAAGTGTTCCATTAAATGAAAACTCAGAAATATCTACCCAAGATCAGGTAAAAAGTAAATTATCAAATATTTTTGGAAAAATTAAAGAAATTAAAATTAAAAAACCAGATTTTGCTAAAAATATAAAAAAATCATCTTTTAATAATTCTAAAGTCGGAAATTATAAATCAAAAATACAAAATTTTTTCAAATCCAAATTAGGTAAATCTAGTGTTCAAGGCGAAGAAATAATTGGTATTGAGTTAGCAAATAAAGAAATAAGAATAGTCCAAGTTTCTAGTAACAAAGCTAATCAATGGGTGTTAGAAAAATTACATATTCACCCCGTCGACATTACAGATGATAGTACTCCAATTGATAATGCGGATAAATTTTCAGAAGAATTAGTATTAGCAATTCAAAAATACAAAATAACTTCACCAAATGCAGCAATTGCTATTCCGGTAACTAGTGCAATCATAAGAGTAGTCACCGCACCTTTAATGAAAGAAGATGAATTAAATAAAGCAATCGAAACTAATTCATTGTGGGAAAACCTAGTTCAACTAACAGATAGTTTGGAAGATTATTCTATTTTTCATCAAGTCATAAATAGAAATGATAAAGAAAATACAATGGATATTTTATTCGTTGCATCAAAATTAACTGATATAAATAGTTATACTTCAATAATTAAAAATGCAGGTTTAAATCCTGTAATCATAGATGTTAAATGTTTTGCTTTAAAGTCATCAGTTGATCAAGTTAATCAAATAACAAATAAAACTGAGGATGCCAATTTAACTGCTGTTTTAGAATTTGGATTAGATGAAAATTATTTAATGATCCTCTATAATAATAACCCAATAATAACTGATATTTTTATTAGAGGGCAAGATAGAAAAATTTTACAAGATTCCCAAGATACTGAAGAAAAAGAAGGATTAGTTAGAAGATATGTTACTCAAGTTAAGCAAGCAATTCAAGATTTTGAGACTAAATATGAAAAGAGAATTCGAAACATAAAAGTTGTTTCAGATATTAAAAATGTCGATGAATATTTAGGAAGTTTTAGAAAAATTTTAATGAATGTTGGATTTAACACTTTTGATCCCACAGAAGGATTAAAAATTCCAAGTCAGTATCAACAAATTTTAGATAATAAGTTAAATAGATCTTATCTATCTACTTCTGTTGGCTTAGCCTTTAGAAAACTTGATGTCTTTGGTTATTATAAATTTGTTACTGCAGTTAAAAATATAAATCTTCTTCCAGATAGATCAAATGTAATGAAGCAAAAGAAGATGAAAGCAATTTCAGGTTTTGCATTCAAGGGTATTACTGCTGCTGTAGTTGCAATTTATGTGGTATTATTTGGTTTATCTTTTTGGAATATTGTTTCCTATAATAATAAATTAAAACAATATGAAACTGTAAAAATAGATCATGCTAAAATTATTAAACAGAAAAAAATAGTTTCAAAAGAACTTAGTGTAATTAATACGTCTTTAAAATTAAGTAGAACACTTAAATCAAATAAAGAATTAACTTATAGAATTTTAGCTCAAGTAGCCTCAAGTGTTCCAAACCGTGTAAAATTTGATCAAGTTGAATTTAATGGATCTAGAAGATTAACTATTCAAGGAATAGCTGCAAGTGATCAAGATATTTTGAAATTTATAGAAAATTTAGGAAATCAAAAATTGGTTGAGCAAGCATCATTATCATCAATGCGATTACCAAAATCTACAGCAGGTGGTGCTACAATGAAAGGTTTTAGAGTGTTTGTAAAAATTAAAACAGGTAAAATATAGCAATGGATATAGATTTAAAAAATATTAACATGTCTGATATCAAGGATCAGATTACAAAATTAGCTGATAAAAAAACTCTTATAAAAATAGGAATAATCTTTGGTGCAATTGTTTTTTTCTTAATAATTTATTACGCAATTTTAAATCCAATGGTTGAGTCTAGAAAAGCTAAATTGGACGACATGAATTTGAAAATACAAGAAACTGCAAAATTTACTTCTGAAATTTATTCAATGAGAGCAAGAATTAAAAAACTTAAGCCTGATTATGAAAAATACTCTAGCTTGTTTCATTCTAAAGCTGAAGTAGAGGGTCTTTATCAAACATTAAGTGAATACGCCGGACAAAATGATCTAGTAATCACTAGAATTGAAAAAAAGGTAATTCAAGAAGTATTAAAAGCACAAGCCTTAGCCCAAGCAGACGGTAAAAAAACGAAAAAAAAGAAAAACAACCAAGTTAAAAATGTTGCAAATATTGCCTATTATTTGATCCCTGTTGATTTTGAAATTGATGGTAATTTTATTGGTTACATAAAATTTAAAAGAGCTCTATCGCTTTCTAACAAAATGTTAAACTTTGACAAAGAGTCTATTCAGGTGGTAAAAGGGAATACAACTGGAGCGATAAAAGTAAAAGGTACGTTAACAATAGTGGGGTTACCAAATGAATTTTTTTAAAATAATCATTATTTCAGTGTTTTTTATGTTGCTATCAAAAGTTTCCATGGCTGATAGTCATGATAAAGAGCAAAACATTATTGATAAAGCTAAAGAGATAAATAAAAAGATCAAAGAAAAACAGGCAAATTCACAATCGAATATTTCATCAGAAATTAAAGATGAAGAGCCTCTTCCATTAAACGATCCTTTTGCTGGAGATAGTTCATTAACTGGTGGTAATACAATTTTATCAAGTAATCCAGAAGAGGCACAAAATGAAATGAGCTTATATAAGTTTAAATTAGTTGGGATAATGACCTCTGCAAATGATGATGGGTTCGTATCTTTAATTAATTCAAGTGGAAATATAATTACTTTAGCTAGGTTTGAAGAATTAAGCCCTGGAGTAAAATTAGTTGGATTAAATAATAGAGAAGCAGTTTTTGAAAAAAATGAAAACTCTCTCTTAGTGATAAATTTTAATAATAAAATTACAGAAAGAACAAAATAATTATGAAATTTAAAAACAAAATATTATTTTTAATTTTACCTTTTTTATTTATTTTTTTAACAGGTTGTGCTGAAAAATTTGCTAAAAACACTGGTTCTTTTAAACACGACACCCCACTAATAAAAACTGATATCAAGAAAACTGGAAAACTAGAGGTTGAAAAAAGTGTAGAAATGGGACCAACTCCTGCTGAAGGTGATGTCATAAAGCTTAAAAAAAGAAAACAAATATCATCTGTTAAAGAGAGAAATTATTTATTAATTTCGGAAGATTTCAAATCTTTAAAACAAAATGTTTCTTTTAAATTTCAAGCTTTAGATTTTAAAGAAGCAATGAAATTAATGTCTGAAGTTGGTCAAATTAATATTTTAGTAGGTGACGATGTGGCAGGATCAATAAGTGCAGAGTTAGATAATGTTCCATGGGATAAAGCATTTAATGCATTATTAGATTTAAAAAATTATGCAGCAGACATAGATGTAGCAAGTAATATTATTAGAGTTTCAACTCCTGCTAATCTAACGTCACAAGAAGGTTATAAATCAGCGAGAGCTTCAGCAGTTAAGAAAAAAGTTGAATTAGAAGATTCAGTAGAACCAATTATTTCAGAAATTTTTAGACTTTATTATATAACTCCATCAGAAGCTAAAGCCACAATCACAGAATTATTTACATCTGTTGGAACGAATGGGAATTTTATACCAATACAAGTAACGGAAGAAGCAACCACAAGATCAATTATTGTTAGAGGTAAAGAGAAAGATTTAGATATCGTTGATAAAGTTATTCGAGAAATTGATAAAAGAACAAAACAAGTTTTAATAGAAGCTTTTATAGTTGAAGCTACTTCAACATTTGAGCAAAGTTTAGGAAAAAGACTTGGAGCTGCTTACACAAGAAAAAGTTTAAGAATGGGTGGTACACAAGGAGGTAGCAGTGTAGGAGCTGCATCAGGAACAGGGGCTGCATTATCTGATTCAACAGGTGCTTTTACAAGCGGTGCTGGAACAGATAATTTAGTAAATTTTGGGTCAGCTGCTGCAACAAGTGGAATTGGAATATTGAAAAAAACAGGTTCTGCTGTTTTAAAACTTGAACTTGATTTTTTAGAAGCTCAAGGCTTATCAAAAACAGTATCTAATCCAAAATTATTTACATTAGATAATCAACAAGCAAGTATTAATCAGGGTGAAACAATTTATATTGATGGTGGAGAAGGGGAAGATAAACCAGTTGATGCATCATTAAAACTGATAGTTACTCCTAATATCATAGGTGATGGAAACGTTATGCTTTCAATTCAAGTAAACAATGATACTCCAAATAGAGCAAATGCAGCATCAGTAGGTGTAAATAAAATGGAGATAAATACAAAATTATTAGTAGCTGATGGGGATATAGTTGTAATTGGTGGTATTAAAAAAAATAACGTAGCGAATAATAGACAAGGTGTTCCAGGAACGTCAAAAGTACCAATTCTAGGAAAAGTACTTAGTGGAAAATCAAATTCTGATACAATGAACGAGTTATTGGTATTTATCGCTCCAAGAATTTTATAATGTTTAAAATAAGTAGAGAGAGTGAAATTAATTTAGTTAATGTCTTAATTGATAATGACATTATTTCTGGAAAAGATTTAATAGATATTAAAAAAGTAAGCACTGAAAACAATAAATCTCAAATTGATGCAATATTTGAATTAAAGCTTACTGATGAAAAAAAAATAATTGATTTATTAATTAAAGAACAAAATCTAGAAATAATTGATCTAAAGTCAGTTGAAATTACTGAAGAAGTAAAAACAGTTTTACCATCAAACTATATTAAGATGAATTTTGTAGCACCATTTAAAATTGATGGAAAAACTTTACACATGGCAATCCCAGATAGTTCAAAATTGGGATTGATGCGAAATTTAAAAGCTATTACAAAAAAAAACATAGAACTTCATGCTGCAAAAATAGGTGATATTTCTGAATATATTGAAAGATTATCAAGTGAAACAGATGAAGTAACTATTGCGTCAATTCGAAATGAGAATAGGAGAAAAACAAAAACTTTTGAAACAGATTTAGGAGATGCAGGGGAAGTTTTAGACAATAAACCAGAAGAAGATATTGAAGCAATTGAAAATGAGTCAGAGGTAATCAAATTTAGTACAGCGGTGGTAGCAGATGCAATTAAAATGGGTGTTAGTGATATTCATATAGAGCCTTACCGATTTAGTTCAAGAGTAAGATATCGATTAGACGGTATGCTTCAAGAACAAGAAACCTATAGACAGTTTCTGCATGACAATTACGGGGCAGTAGTTACTCGATTTAAAATTATGGGTAAATTAGATATTGCAGAAAGAAGATTACCACAAGATGGAGCTATTAATTTTAAAATTGGTAATAAAGTAGTTGACTTACGTTTATCAATTTTACCTACTGCAAATAATGAGAGAATTGTTATGCGTATTCTTAACAAAGACGCGGGAGATATTACCCTTGAACAATTAAATTTTGAAAAGCAAGATTTAGAAAGTCTAAGAAAAGGAATTCACGGTAGTCAGGGATTAATTTTGGTAACTGGACCAACAGGATCTGGGAAATCAACAACGTTATATAGTATTTTAAAAGAAGTAAGTAAGCCCCATTTAAATATTTTAACAGCTGAAGATCCTGTGGAATATGAATTAGATGGTGTAGGACAAGTACAAATTAAAGATGATATCGGTTTTACCTTTGCTAAAGCTTTAAGATCTTTTTTAAGACAAGACCCTGAAATTATTCTAGTTGGTGAGATGAGGGATAAAGAAACAGTTGATATCGGATTAAAGGCTGCCCTTACAGGTCACTTAGTATTTAGTACTCTACACACTAATGACGCTCCAAGTACTATTACTAGATTACAAAACATGGGAACGCCAGATTATTTAATAAGTGCTGCCTGCCAACTTGTTGTAGCCCAAAGACTAGCTAGAAAAAATTGTAAAGATTGTAGAGTGCCTGATGATGATGTTAATCCTAAGGTTCTTAAAGATATGGGGTTTAGTGATGAAGACGCTTCAAAAGTAAAAGCCATCAAAGGTAAAGGTTGTGCAAAATGTAGTGACTCAGGATACAAAGGTCGACAAGGTATTTATGAAATCTTAGTGGTCTCAAAACCAATTAAAGAAGCTATTTTAAAACAAGCAACCACTCCTGAATTAAGAGAAATAGCTATTAAGGAAGGATTTAGAACGATGCAAGATATGGGTAGAAGAATGATTGCATCTGGTGAGCTTAATTTTAGAGAGTATGAGAGAATTCTTTCAAGCGAATAAAAATGGAAGCTTTTACTTATAAAGGAATATCCGAAGGTAAATATGTAGAAGGAGATATTGAGGCAATCAACCTTGATGAAGCTTCTCATTTATTAAAAGAAAAAAAAGTAATAATCACCAACATAATTAAGTCTAAGAAAAAAAAAGGTGAAGCAAAAAAAAAATCAGGTGGCTCATCTCTTTTTGGGAAAAAAAAAGTTAAAGTAGAAGAAATTCTTATATTCTCAAAGCAATTTGCAACCATGGTTAAGGCGGGCTTACCTATTTTGCAGGTTTTAATAATGTTAAGGGACCAATTAGAAAGTCCTGCTCTTAAAGACATTATAGAAGATATTAGAAAAAGTTTAGAAGGGGGTGTGAACTTATCAAAATGTTTTGAAAAGTATCCGCAATACTTTGATAATATTTATGTCAACTTGATTAAGGCTGGTGAAGCAAGTGGTAAGCTAGATGTATTTTTACTTAAAATAGTAGATTCATTAGAGAAAAAAGAAAAGATTAAGAAAAAAATTAAGGGAGCTTTAATGTATCCAGCGATCATGTTTACAGTAGCGATTACTGTAAGTGCTTTTATGTTGATTAAAGTAGTTCCAGTATTTGCAAAAATGTACGATGGAATGGGCTTAGAATTACCCGCTGCAACAGCAACCATCATGGCAATGAGTGATTTTTTAAGTGGTACAGGTGGAAAAGTAATCCTGTTTGGTGGAATAGGCGGATATTTCGGGTTTAATTTTATTGTAAAAAGAAATGCTGCAATTCGTTTTAGATGGCATAAACAAATTTTAAAATTACCTATTTTTGGAGATATGATCTTAAAATCTCTACTGGCAAGAATTGCATTGATTTTAGGTAATTTAAGTGCTGCTGGTGTAAATTTATTAGAGAGTTTAGAAATTGCAAAATCAGTTAGTAATAATGATGTGATAACGGATGCACTAGAGAGTGTAAAAAAAGGTGTGTTCTCTGGTGATACCTTAACAAAACTTTTTTTAAAAGAACCACTCTTCCCACCAACTTTTAGTCAATTAATTTCTGTCGGAGAACAAACAGGTCAATTAGATGAAATGTTTAATTCAGTATCTGCTTATTATGAAGAAGAATTTGATACTACAGTCGATAACATGTCTGCTTTAATTGAACCTATCATGATTGTTTTCATGGGAGTAATGATTGGTGGTTTAATGATAGCCATGTACTCACCAATATTTAACGTGGGTGCTTTAATTAACTAATTTTTAATTTTTTGGTTAAAACTAAATTATTAATCCAGGGTTCTTTTCCTGGTTCAAAATTAATTGAATCCATAATTTGTTGAATAAAAAATGTTCCTAGTCCACCTGGTTTAATATCATCGATTGCTCTATGCTTAACTTTGCTTTTTTCTACTGGTTTACCTTTATCAAAGAAAGAAATCTCTAGAACATCATCACTACAAGATATTCTTACAACCATTTTATCTTGAGTGTCAGGCATATCTTTATATGCATGTTTAACTATATTTTGCGCAGCTTCAGCAATCGCTAAAACTAACTCTTCTCTTAAATCTTCATCAATTTTAAATTTTTCAAAAACATCTCTAGAAAAAGCTCTGACATCTTTCAAACTTGCTGAGCTAACTAAAAAATCTTTTTTTTCTGAATGACTAAAGTTTTCTAAACTCATAATTTATTTACTCCAAATTTAAAATTTGTTCTAACTTTGCCATCATGATTACTTTTAAAACAGATTTACTCACATCTTTAATGACAAGCTTGGTTCCCTTCTCAAGGGCTTTTTGATGACTTTCTATTAAAACTGAAATACCAGAAGAATCCATGTATTGAACATTACTTAGATTTAAAGCAACATTTTTACCAGAGTCGATAACAGGAAAGATAACTCCCTTAACTTCATCCGTTTTATCCATGTCTATTTCACCATCTAAAAATATGGTGCTTATATTGTCTTCTTCTGTAATTTTGTATGTCATAAAAACTTTCTTGCCATTGCTAGAACTTTTTCAACAGGTTGACTAACCTCTTTAAGTTCAACTTTAGTATTTTTCTCTCGAGCTCTTTGATTGCTTTCTATAATTATCGATATACCAGAAGAGTCCATGTAGGGTACATCTTTTAAATTTAAATGAACTTCTTTTCCAGCATCAATTAAAGGAAAAACAATTTCTCTTACCTCATCTGCAACATCCATATCTATTTCTCCAGTAAGAAAAACAGTGCTTACATTTTCATTATCTGTAACTTTATATTTCATATTTTATTTACTATTTATAGCTATTAACAAAAATAAGAAACAAGTAAACCCAATATGGTCAATTATCTTTGATTATTATTTAATATAATAAGATTTTTAGTTTACATCATCAATAATTATAATAAATTTAATAATAATAACTAATAACAGAGGAAATTATGAAAAATAATAAAGGTTTTACACTTATTGAATTGCTAGTTGTTGTAGCAATTATAGGTATTTTAGCTGCGGTAGGTGTTGTTGCTTACAATGGTTACACTAAGAGTGCAAAAATTAATGCTTCTAAATCAAACCAAGGGGCAGTAACAAAATATTTAGCTGCTGAAATTCAAAAATGTAACATGGGTACAGAGTCTACTGCAATGAGTGGAAACTTAACATGTTCAGGCAGAACAGAAGCTTTAATCATGAGTGGTGCTGTTGCTGCACTAGCAGATTTTAAAAACACATACACGCCAGTTTGTAAAGGAGTAACAGACGGTAGTACTGTGCCAACGGCTTCAGATGGTAGTACAACATGTCTAGCATCAGGAAAAGGTGTTACAACAATAACAGGGGATGATGCTGGAACTATTACCGTTTCAACACAGTATGGTGACGACGCAACTGTTGACGTACTAACTAATGCTGTTGCAATAGAATAATCATCTCGATTGCAAGAAACAAAAAAAATAAAAATTAAAAGCTCACTAGGGTTTTCCCTGGTTGAGCTTTTAGTTGTGGTAGCAATAATTGGTATTTTAGCTTCTGTAGGAGTTATTACTTACAGCGGTTATATTTCAGGCACTAAAGAAAAATCTGCAAAAAATGTGATGCTACAAATATCACTAGCTCAAACAGAAGAATATTCAAATAGTGGAAATTATTACACGCAGGATAATGATAGCTGCACACCTACCTCATCAACATCAAATGATATTGAAACAATTTTGTTTGGTGGAGGAGATCAAATTGGTAAAGATATGGGTTATGAAATTTGTGTTGCAAGCATAGGTTCTTCAAATTTTAATATAATTGCTAAAGAAATCGATGGAGCTTGCCAATTAATCCTTAGTCGTAACGGCAATTTTACTAGAGGCGATGATTGCTAAAAAAATTAGCTAACCACCCATAATGGATAGTTTTACAGTTTCAAATTAAATATTCTTGTATAAATTGATGATGTGAAAAAAATTATTTTAATATTCTTGCTTATACCGTTATTAAATAATTGCGGTCCATATTCTGCAGCACTTGGGCCAAGCTTAACTCTAGTTAACTCTGGAAGTATTTTACAAGCTTCAGCATCTTATGCTGGCTCCTCAACAATGAAAAAATTTAAAAAAGATTATATTAATGAATTAAATGTAGAAAAAATTTGTCCAACGGTTCATTCTAGTGAGTTAAATGAAATTTTTTTTGAAACTATAGATCATATGGATTGTTATTTTGATCCAATGAGTATTCATAGATAATATATAAATTATTCAAGAAATATAGATATTTGAGTTCATCTTAATCAAAAAGGCTCATTTTGGGCGATTGACGAATTTTAAAATGAATTGATGCGTGATAGCTTTGACTTATAATTAACAATAGGAAAAACTATGTTCAAAAAATATATACTATTTTTAGGTTTTGTTTTATTTTCAACCAATTTATTTGCAGCTCAAACTCAAATTGCTCAAGTAAATGGAATGATGTGTATTAAATGCCAAAAAATGGTAACTAAAGCACTTCAAGCAGCTAGCCCATCTGCTACTGTTAAAGTCTCATGGCCAGAAGGTGTTGCGGTATCATCTTACCCTGATAAATCTGATTTATCTAATGAAGATTATAAAAAAGCAATCCTTGGAACCGGCTTTGAAGTTATTAAAGTGGTGAGTGTTGATAAGATTATTACTGATGCTGGTGAAGCTAGAAAATTAGTAGATTAATTAAAATAAAATTATGACTGCAGCTGATACTCAGATATTGCTCAATAAGCTGCAGTCCAACATAAATCAATTAGAGCTTACTAATAAGGGAGCTTTAAATGCATTAGAATTTCGCTTAGATGCAATCTTACAAGCAAATTTAGATACCTTTTGGCTTTTAATTTGTGCAATCCTTGTTTTTTTAATGCAGGCAGGCTTTATGTGTTTAGAGACTGGTTTGTCTCGGAACAAGAACAGTATTAACGTTGCCCTTAAAAATGTTTCAGACTTTGGAATATCTGTTGTAGTTTTTTGGGCGTTTGGTTTCGCATTAATGTATGGAACCAGTGTATCAGGACTGTTTGGTACCAAATTTTTTTTCTTCACCACTAAGGTTGCAGGCTATCAAACATATTTTGTCTTCCAAGCAATGTTTGTTGCAACAGCTGCAACTATTATCTCAGGTGCAGTTGCAGAAAGATTAAAGTTTTTCTCATATATAATTATTACATTATTAGTTTCTGGCCTCTTTTATCCAATTGTAGGTCACTGGTCTTGGGCATTTAATTTTGAAAATCCTGATCAAAAATTTGGTTGGTTAGGTCAATTAGGATATTTAGATTTTGCAGGTGCATCCGTTGTACACTCTGTAGGAGGATGGATTGCTTTATCAGTATTACTGGTAGTTGGTAACCGTACTGGAAGATTTAGAGAAGATGATAAAAAAAAATCTTTTCAAGGAAGTAATACACCAATGGCAGCTTTAGGTGCTTTAATTTTGTGGTTTGGTTGGTTTGGATTTAATGGAGGTGCTAATGGTGCAATGGATTTAAAAATTCCATTAATTTTAATTAATACTTTTTTATCAGCATCCTTTGGACTTATTTTCTCAAGTGTTATGGGTATCATTGTTTTAAAAAAACCAGAGCCATTATTTATGATCACGGGTCCCCTTGCTGGACTAGTTTCAATAACTGCTTCTTGTGCTTATGTTGATCCCACTCATGCAATTATAATAGGAAGTATTGGTGGAATTATTTCAGGCTCAACAATTGTATTACTTGAAAAAATTAAAATTGATGATGTGGTTAGTGCAATACCAGTTCACTTAGCATGTGGAATTTGGGGAACTATTGCAGTTGCTTTGTTTGCAAATTTTGAATTGATGGGTGTTGAAAAAACAAGATTAGAACAAATATATATTCAACTAATTGGCATAAGTTCAATTGGTGCTTTTTGTTTCATTGGTTCTTATTTAATATTAAAAACTATTAATTCATTTTTCCCTCTAAGAGTAAGTAAAATTCATGAAGAACTTGGTTTAAATATTTCAGAACACAATGCATCAACGGACACGCACGAATTACTTGAGGTATTAACTAATCAAGCAAAATCAGACAATTATTCAAGCCGCGCACCACAAGATCCTTTTACTGAAAGTGGAATTATTGGCACGCAATATAATGTCATAATGAACAAATTGGAACAAAGTGAAAAGCAAAAAAACAAATGGAAGAATAGAGTTTCTAAAGAAATTAAACTTGCAATGAATGTTCAGCAACGATTAATGCCAAAAAGAGATATAGAAAACTATCCAATATTTGGATTAAATATTCCTGCAAGAGAAATCTCGGGAGATTTTTATGATTTTTACCTTCATGATGATGAGGTGTATTTCACCCTATCTGATGTTTCAGGAAAAGGGGTGAATGCAGGAATGGTTATGGCAAAAGCTATTACTTTATTTAAGATCTTCGCTAAGCAAAAATTTAAGCCTAACGAAATTTTATTAGAGATGAATAATGATTTGAAAGAAACTAATCCTGTTGGTACCTTTATTACTTCAATTGTTGGAAGATATAATTTGAAAACAGATTTAGTTGAAATTGCAAATGCTGGACATCAGCCAACTTTATTAAAAGTGGGTAAAGATTTTAAAGAATATCCTTCAAGCTCAATGCCTTTGGCAGTGATTAAGCACAAAGATGAAAGTGTTTATCAATTAGAAAGCTTTAAATTAAATGGTGGACGAATTTACTGTTTTACAGATGGATTTTCAGAATGCTTGGATGAAAATAAACAAGAAATTGGAATTGATGGTGTAAAAGAATTAATTTTAAAACACACAAACTCTTCATTACAAAAAGAATTAACAAGTGCGACAGAAGAAATTCGTTTAAAAAGTTTAAAAAAAGAAATTGTGGAAGATGGTGTTAAAAAAGATAACGATATTCTTGATGATGATTTAACAATTATTGCAATTGGTAAATAAGAAATTTTAAGAGTTATTATTAATTTTAGCTAATTAATCGCATCTATAACGATTGATAAATTTTAAAATAAATTTAAAGATGATATTTATAAATTGATAGAAAATGGAAAGTATTAGTTTGGAATCTGTAAAATCGTTTGTTGATACTCTTTGGGTTATTGATTGTGCGATATTAGTTTTCATCATGCAAGCTGGTTTCATGTGTATGGAAACTGGTCTTTCACGACACAAAAATAGCATCAACGTTGCTCTTAAGAATGCTGCTGATTTTGGTTTATCAGTTGTAGTTTTTTGGATTTTTGGTTTCGGCTTAATGTTTGGGACAAGTTATAATGGTTTTTTTGGAACAGATCTTTTTTTCTTTAAAACCGAAAAAGCTGATTACATGACATATTTTGTATTCCAAGCAATGTTTGTTGCAACTGCTGCAACAATAGTTTCTGGAGCTGTGGCTGAAAGAATGAAATTTAATGGATATTTAATAATAACGATAATTGCAACTGGCATAATTTATCCAATTGTTGGTCATTGGGCCTGGTCATCCAGTTATCTAAATAATATGAATGATACTGTAATGCAGTTATCGGCTGTTACGGGAGAAATTAAAAATACTGGATGGTTAACAGAACTTGGTTTTGTTGATTTTGCTGGTAGCACTATTGTTCATTCTGTTGGAGGATGGATTGCACTTGCTGCTGTATTAATTTTAGGGCCAAGAATTGGTAAATATTCTGAGTCTAATAAAGGTAAATTTACTGGCTCTAGTTTTCCGTTAGCCGTTTTAGGAACCTTAATTTTATGGTTTGGTTGGTTTGGTTTTAATGGCGGAAGTAATGGAGCAATGGATGAAACAGTGCCATTAATATTGATAAATACATTTCTTTCTGCTGCTTTTGGGTTGTTAACTGGACTAGGTATTTCATTTTTATTATTTAAAAAACCAGATCCATTTTATGTAATATTAGGTCCTCTTGCAGGATTGGTTGCTATAACAGCTGGTTGTAATTCAATGACATCAGTTACGGCAATTTTTGTTGGTATTATTGGTGCAATCGTAGCAATTTTTATAAATGAACTGTTAAACAAATATGAGATAGATGATGTCGTAGGTGCAGTGCCAGTTCATTTAGGAGCAGGTGTATGGGGAACTATTTCAGTTGGTTTGTTCAGTGATTTAGAAAAATTAGGAACAGGACTTACAAGGTTAGAGCAAATTGAAGTCCAGGTTATAGGAATATTAGCAATTGGTGCTTTCGCATTTTTTGGATCTTATATTATTTTAAAAATTTTAAATTATTTTTATCCATTAAGAGTAACTCCTTTACAAGAGGAATTAGGATTAAATATTGCTGAACATAATGCAGTTTCAGTAGAACATGATTTAATTTCAATCCTTGAAAAACAGTCTGAAAGTGGAGATCTCTCTGTTAGAGGCCCACAAGATCCTTTCACTGCAGGAGGGGTAATAGGACTTTATTATAATAAATTGATGAACAAGCTTGAGGTTAGCGAAAATGAAAAAGAAAAGTGGCGAAGTAGAATTTCCAAAGAAATAAATTTGGCTGTAAAAGTTCAAGAAAATTTTTTACCAAAAAGAGATTTACAAAATTATCCTGTGCAAGGAATTAATATTGCTTCGAGAGAAGTTTCAGGTGATTTTTTTAGTTTTTATCCCCATAATGATAGTATTAATTTTATAATTGCAGATGTAGCAGGTAAGGGAGTTCATGCTGGAATGGTGATGGCAAAAGCCTCTACTTTATTTGAAGTCATGTCAAGAGATCAGGTAGATCCAGATGAAATGATGCTTCATATGAATAACGATTTATTTCTCACCAAAACATCAGGCATGTTTGTGACATGTGTTCTTGGAAAATATGATTTAATTACCAAAGAAGTTTCATGGGTAAATGCGGGACATCAACCAGCTATCATTAGAGACAAAAATGGTAAATACCAAAATTTTGATAGTGAAGCGCCGCCGATGGGGGTTATTCACCAAAAAAATAAATCAATTTATAAAATTAATAAACAAGTTTTAAATGGAAACAAATTTTATGTTTTTACAGATGGATTGTCTGAAAGTTTAAATGCTGAAGGACAAGAAATAGGTATTGAAGGTTCAATTGAAATAATTGAAGATAACTACACAAAAGATTCGAAGAAACACTTATCAGATATTAGTAAAAAAATAATTGACAGCTCTAAATCTGGAAAATTAAGTGATGATCTTACTTTAATATCAATTGGATAGTTTTTGCTTTTTTTAAACACCATCTTTTAAAAGATAAAAATCTTATAATTTCTTAAGCATCTTAGTGTATTTAGAATAAATCTTTATTAGTTCTTTAATCGAATTAACTTTAATATTTGTAGTTTTTTTTTAGGATTTATCTTGTCCTGTTTACAACCGACCAAAATGGGTTGACAAATGATCAAAATGGGTGGAACTATGCATGAAATTTTAAATTAAATTAATGGAAATAGTAACCAACATCGCTCCAATCGCTCTAGCTATTATTATGCTTGGACTAGGAGCTTCTTTAACAGTAGATGACTTTTTAAGAGTTGCAAAAAACCCTAAAGATTTTTTTATTGGTTTTATTTGTCAGTTAATTGTTTTACCAATCGTTGCTTATCTACTTATCATTACCTTAAGTGTACCAATTGAAATGGCCTTAGGAGTAATGTTGATTGCGGCTGCTCCAGGGGGTGTAACCTCAAATGTTCTTACAAAATTTGCAAATGGTGATGTAGCATTATCAATATCACTGACAGCGGTTATGAGCTTATTAAGTATAGTTACGGTGCCATTCATTGTGATTAATTCAATTAATATATTTGATATCACCTATGTTGAAAAAGAAATAACAATGACAGCTATAGCTTTAAAAATGTTTTTTGTAGTCACAGTTCCAGTAATAATTGGAATGACTATCAGACATTTTACTGGTGACCTTGTCATAAAAAATTTGAAGTTAATTCAAAGATTTTCTATTGCATTATTTTTACTTGTTTTTGCAGCAATATATATTGAAGAATGGGATAAAATTGTAAGCTTTTTAACTCGAGCAGGTTTAATAGCCTTAATATTAAATGTAACTATGATGGTGATAGGATTTTATGTTGCTAAATTTTTTGCATCAGGGACACCTCAACAAAGAGCTATCTCTTTAGAATGTGGTTTGCAAAATGGAACCCTAGCAGTTTTTGTTGCTACTCAATTATTTGATAATATTATTTATATGGTACCCACAGCTGCCTATGCATTAGTAATGATGGCAACCTCCGTAATCTTTGTTTTTATTTTAAGAAAATCTAATTAGTGTTTATTATTTTAATCTGATTAAAAACCTTATACAAAAATTTACCCAAAGCTTTCATATTTTTATCTTGTAATTTAGTGAGCACTTTAAATTGTTTAGTTTGTGTCCCCATAGCAAAGTTATAAAGTTTTTTTTCACTAATATTTAAAAATTTGTTTTCGATTAAAAATTGTAATTTTCTTACAACGGTAGCCCTTGGAATTCCCGTAATATCAGCTATAGAAAATGCGTTAATACCAATGTGATTAGATTTTTGAACTGCTTTAAAATATTTTTGTCTATCTAAATTCTTGTCTTTGAAACCCCTATTTTGAACAGTATTAATCATTACAATTAATCCCACACATATTGTTTCTAAATCCTGAGTTTTAGTATCTGTTTTCCAACGGTTAGAAAATATGAATAAAAATTTGTAAAATTGATACCAACAAAAAGAAAAATTTTCTTTAATTAAATTTGAAATTTGATCTGTGTTTAAAGGTTCTTTAATTATTTTTTTATCTTTTAAAATTTCACTAAACGTAGAAACCAAACTACTAAAATCTTTTAAAGTTATATTAGCTTTTGTTTGTATAAAGCCAGGTCTTTCAACAAAGATCTTTTTTCCTGCTCTTTTAATAATACCTTTTTTCTCTAATTCAGATATTTTTCTTCTTACATTTTCCTTAGGTATAAGAAGGTCTCTTGCAATATCTGAAATATTAATATTTGGAATTTCTAGTGTTTTATCCTTATAAAACGTATCATAATCAACCATTAGTCCATTTTTTCTATAGTGAATAAAGTCTTTATTAATCAGATAAATTAAAATTATATACTTATCGATACCTTTAAAATTTTTATAAGCATTAATAAACCAATGAGTTACCAACGAATAATATGAGGGTGCTAACTGACTAAAATTTTCATTAATAATTTTGAAGATTTGTTCTTCATTAGTTTTATTTGTAATTTTAATCATGATTTCTATTAAAGTCTTACAAGTTGTTTTTTCCACCCATTTTGATCAGTTGTCAACACGACATGTGAGAAAACTCTAAAATGATATTATAGCTAACAAATTTAATTCGATTTGGGCACCAACACGGTTGTATTTATCCTAATTTCATTAATCTGCTAAGGTGAAAAAAATTCTCAAAACATCATTTTTTGTATTTAGCTTTTTAGCATTATTTTATTCTAATGCTTTTGCTTTTTTAGAATTTCAAAAAGAAAAAATACTATCCACAGATGTACCTGGTGTTAGAGGAATAAACTTTAAACCAGACGGAAGCATAATGTATATAACAAATCGTGTTGCAAATCATGATGCCTACATAGTTCAATATTCGCTCAGCACTCCATTCGATATAAGTACAGCAACAAGAACATTTGTTGATGGAGCTGGAACAAAATTAACATGTAGTACAGATATGCAGTTACCACACGCTATTGAATTTAAACCTGATGGAACAAGAATGTTTATAACTACCAACAAAGATCACTCTGGAAATCCTGGAGTTGCAGTCTATCAATTTAAATTAACAACTGCTTGGGATACTTCTACATTGGATTGTGAGAAAATATTTGAAGTAGACATAACGGGTGTTGGCAATGAAGATCAAGTAAGAACTTTAACATTTAAACCTGACGGAACACGTATGTTTGTGGGTGGAAAAACTCAAGATAAAATAAGAGAATATATATTAACAACTCCTTTTGATCTTCGATCTGGAGTTTCAGTGGGTTCTTTATCAGCCAGTCTAGCCAGCTCTTCTGACGGAGGAATGAGAAATATTCAATTGCATTCGGATGGGTCAATTTTGTATGTCGCAGGTGATGGTAATAATAATATACATAAATACACTCTAAGTACACCTTGGGATATCACAACTATTTCTTCTACTTCTACTGAATACGAGCTAGGTAGCAGAGTTAGTCATATGAGAGGCTTTATTTTCACAGCAAATTTTACGAAGTTGTTTGTTACTAATGATGCTGGCTCTACTGCTTCAACAAATAAAATTTTTGAATATAGTTTAGCTTGCGCTGGTACCATTACTTGTATTGATGCCTCAAATAATAATGATGTTAAAGCAATCATAGAAGCTAATGTAGAATTATCAAAACGTATAATTAAAAACAATACTCTTCCAATCTTTCATCGAATTGAGTGGTTAAGAAGACATAAAAATAAAGATAATTTATCAAATCTTAATGCAGAAATTGATTTTACAAATGAAAAAATATCAAAATTAGTTAGTGCTCTTAAAAATTCTAAAAAAGAAAATGATAGAAGTTATGATAGTGAGGATTGGTTTAAATGGAGTGAAGGTAGAATTAGCTTAGGTAAAAATAAATCTATAAATTCATCATCAAGAGACTTTCACAGTTATGGTATCTCAGTTGGTGCAGATAAAATTAAAGATGATGATAGAGATGCTATGCATGGATACGTTTTTCAGTATGCAAACGATAATGTTGATATTGGAAGTAGTGGAACAAAATTAGAGACAGATGCATATAGTTTTGCCCTATATGATACCAAACTTAGAGATGATCACGTTTTTACAGATGCATTAATTGGAGTTAGTTTACTAGATATAGATCAAAAAAGGGTTATTTATGGTAACATTTTAGAGGGAAACCGAGAAGGTCAACAGATATATGGATCATTTAATTTTGGAAAAAGAATAGTTGATGAAGATTTAAATCTCAATCCAGGTATTAAATTAGATTTAGGGTACACAAAACTAAAAGCATTTAGAGAAAGAACTGTTGTTGGAGATAGTTTAGCTGATGCACTACTTTATAAAGAGCAAAATATTAAATCAGCATTAATAACACTTGGTGTCCTTTTAGATAAAACAGATACAGATAAAGAAGAAGATGAAATTATTAATCACCATGGTCGATTAGAATATATTGCAGATCTAAGCCCATCATCAGATGCAGAATTTTATTATCTTAATAGTCAAAGTACAGTTTACAATTATAATGTAGAAAATAAATCAAAGCATAATCTTAGAATTGGTTATGGTTTTGATGTCACTTCCATAACAGGATGGTCATTCGTTGGAAATTTTGAGAGACTTCAATCTAATGGAAAAGGTTATAGTAATGACATTTATTTATCTGTAGGGTATGTTCCAATAGACGCAATGAAATTTGTATTTGATTTGAATAATTTTGAAAATACTAGTTTCTCATATAAGAATAACATAAATGGATTTGATTTAAAGATGAGCTCTAATTATAATTTTATAAGTGATGTACCTGACTATGGTGCAAATATAGAAATTTCAAATAAATTTTGATTTAATAATTATTCTATAACTTCAATTTCATTAATAATGCTTACAATTTTTCCACCTATAAGGACGGCGTTCACTCTTGCGCATTCATAGTATGCAGAGGAGCTCTCTTCTGCTGTTTGTTTCATTTCTAAACATCTAGATTTATTCTTAGTTAATAAATGTTCATATAACTCTGGTGGGTCACCTAAATACATCATGAGACCAATTACTTCACCTTCTTTTTCAAAATCTGCTTTTTCTTCTATAGCTGCAACCCTGTCATCAACACCAATTTCAAAATTTTGAAATGCAACAAAGCCTTTATAAAAAATAAAAGCTAAAGCTAAGTAGAAAACTATTTTTATTTTACTCATTAAAATTTACTTAATATAGATAAGTTAGCATTATGATTTTCTTGATTTGAAAAATTATTTTCTAAATCAAATTCTAAATCAAATACACCTAGTGCTTTAGAAATTTTAAAGCTCGAAGTCATTTCTTCATCAAGACCAAGTGCAAACTCTGTTTCTTTTCTATATAAAAAGCCTGCTGATAATGTAAATTTATTAATATAACCATGACCCTTGATTTGCTGTCTTTCGTAATCAGTACTAATTATTAACCCTTGGTCATGCTTAAAATCTAAACCAAGTCCTGCTGTGTATATATCTCTATTTTTGTTATCAGCTTGATATTCAAAACTTTCACTGTTTGATACGTAGCTTGTTACCACCTTAGAGCTTGAGGCAAACTCTTTACTGTATTCAAGATTAATTCTAGATCTTACAGTTGAATTTTCTAGATCAACATCTTGGTCTATTAATACTCCTAAAGAAGCCATTAATGAACTGATGTCTTGATCATTATAACTAAGTGCTGCAATGCCACTTTCTGTATAACCATTAAGTGCTGTATAACTTCCATCGATACGACCTGTTGGAGTAATAATTAAATCACCATTTTCATACTCTCTTCCAAAATTAAGTGAACCAAAAACCTGCTTACCTTCACGGTCACCCGTATTTATGTCGGTATTTCCTTCATATTTTCTTACAATATCACTATCTAAATAACTAACTCCAAAAACGTGTTTTAAAAAATTACTGTTTTCTAAACTGTTAATTCCATAAAGAGATAAACTTAATGCATTTGTATCAACTTTAGAACCAAAGGTTCCAACATCAACATCAGTGTTACCTACTCTTAAAGCAACTCCTAATATTTGGTCATTATCCATTTTTGTATCAACACCCACAGTTATACCAAGGCTATCAATATCTTGAGCAGAACTTAAGGAACTCTCACCAATTTTTCCAAAACTAATACTACCTTCAGACCATACCTCCCAATCATTAGGTAAAATTTGATCTAATTTTTGAAGTGGATTTAGTTTAGCTTGTGCGGAACTTAAAACATTATTGGATACTTTCTTTAATAATTCATTTTGAAAGTTTAACTCTATATTTTGTGCACTTGCGTTGTAGTATTTATTCGCTCTTAAAATAGATAGTCTTTTTAAAGCAGACTGACTTGAATCTTTTGCAAAATTTTTAGCAGTATTAATTTGTGCATCAACTACACCCCTTACATCTTTATTTTTTTGTGGTGCGTCACACGTTGATGAACTAGTGACTTTAAAAGGACAGCTTAAGCTATACTCTCGAACTTCATCACCACTCCAATTTATGTGATACATTTTTGTTCCAGAACCATTGAAAGCCATGCCACTTAAGTATTCATCACTGGAATGAGTTGGTGAGAATGTACCAGTTAATGTTGCGCTTGAGCTTGATATATCGAAAGCAGTAGATAAAGCGTATTCATCAATTTTATTATCAGTGTTAGAGCCACCTCTTGATTTTACTACAAACATTTTTGATCCATCAGCATTGAAGCCTAGTCCTTGATGAAAATTACTACTTGTTGCATTAGTAAGTGTGTTGGTTAAAGTTTTAGTATCAGGGTTATATGGTGTTGAAAGATTATATTCTTCTACCCGCGTATTTGTCTGATTCAAAACAAACATTTTTGTTCCATTATTATTAAAAGCTAATCCTCTTGGATCACCACCAATAGAAGTAAAAGTGGTATCTGCTGCAGTGATCGATCCAATATCATATGGTGTACTTAAAGACCATCTATCAATCCCATTACCTCCAGTTCCTAAAATAAAAATTACAGTTCCATCTGAATTAAATTTTACATCTTCTGGTGCACCCTCTACTGTTCTTATAAGCACTGACTTTTCTAAAGCTGCTGAAGTAATATCAAAAGCTGTCGTTAGATTATATTGTAATATTTTATCAGCACCAATTCCTGTAATATACATTTTGGTACCATCAGGTTTAAATGTTATCCCAGTAGCGCTTCCTTCATCGTCGCTGATATCAAGATTAGCAATAAATGTAGGTTCAGCTAAAGCTAGTGATGAAAAAAATAAACTAAATAAAACTAAAAATACCTTTAGTTTAAGAGCACCTTTTATAATTAATTTTTTACTTTTTTTTATTAAATTAAGCATCTTGATTTATTAAAATTTATATATTTGAATTTTTGATGAAGATTATTTTATCCTCGATAAAACGCACTCAATATCAGAATTTCTGCCCGTTTTGAGCACTTAAAAGAACTGAAAAACCGCTAAATTAAATTTTATATAGTATTTTTCATTATGGTATTTTTTTTAAGAAAATTAGCTGTTGGTCTATTTTTGTCATCATTTTTTATTTTGATGCAATCACAAGCTGGAATAGTTGAACTGGTAAATAAACAATTTAAAGACTTGAGTATTAAATTGCCAGCAACATTTTAATCTTATGAAATTTATAAAAAACTTTATTTTAATTTTATTATTTATACTTCCCATCTCTAATTCATTTGGAGCTATGGTTACCCATATACAGTCAGCAACAGTCAGTGATGGGGGAGCTAACCATATACAAGGTATTCAGTTTAATAAAAATGGGACAAAAATGTTCACACTTAATAATACAACTGATGGAGAAACTTATACACATATAAATGAATACACCCTATCTACACCATTTGATATCTCCACACGAATTTATGCGGGGGCCAATGAAAGATGCGAATTAGATCACGGGGGGGACAACAACGGTTCATATGATTTAGAATTTAGTAGTGATGGAATGAAACTATTTTTTGCAGAGGGTAAATCCAGTGATGGTGCAGATTTTGACAAAGTATTTAGATTTGATTTAACTACAGCCTATGATATTTCAACATGTTTATATGCAAATAATGCAACTTCAAATCTTGACAGTGATGCCTTACAAAATGGTAGTAATGCTGGAGATGTAACTTCCGGTAAAGGCAAAAATCGTCTTCAAGGTTTGGAAATTAATGATGATGGAACAAAATTATTTTTAATCTTTCATGGCTTTAGCTCAACCTTCGCACCTAATACCAGACTTTTGGAGTACCAACTTTCAACTCCATATGACTTAACTACTATATCACTTGTTACCACTGCAGGAATTGAGCTAGAGGGTGAAACTGCAAATCCTTACTCTATTAGATTTAGCGCAAATGGAAAAAGGATTTTTTCTGTTGACCATAATCTTGGTTCACAAGATGTGACTCAAATTTCACTTACATCGGCATACGATACATCAGGATTTACTATAGATGGTACAGTCTCTTTAGATTCTTTAAAAAGTACCGTAACTCAACCAAGAGGAATTGCATTCAGTGCAAGTGGTTTAAAAATGTATATAGGTAATGACAAAACTGTTGGTGGGAGTGATACAATTCACGAATTTGATTTAGTTTGTCCCTTTAATATTATTGCAGGAAAATGTCCTCCAGTTACAGAAAATAGTGTCAGAACGGGAATAGCTATTGCACAAATAGAAGTTGCAACAAGAACTATAGAACACTCAACGGACACTGCTTTAAATAGATTAAAGTGGATTAGAAGAAACAAAGATAATCAAAACTTAACTAATCTTAATTTAGATCTTAATTTTACCAATCAAATGCTTGCCTCTCTTACTAAAGTTGTAAAAACCTCAGCTACTACAAAGAAAAAAGATAAACAACAAGACGTATTTTATTGGAGCGAAGGAAGTATTGCAGTTGGCAGAGTTGGAGAGACAAATGTTTCTTCATTTAAAAAGATTAAAACTAACGCAATTACAGTTGGAGCAGATAAATTTACCAAAAATAATGGCATAAGGGGGCTTGCTTTTAGGTTTGGTAAAAATGATGTTGATGTTGGCTCAGCTGGAAGCAATTTAGATACGAATACTTATAATTTAACCCATTATTCCTCATCCCCAATTGAAGATGATACAAAATTTATAGACACAGTTATTGGAGTAGGTGTCCTTAATTCAGATATTTTATCAGTGCTTGATGGTCAACGTGTAACCGCTGATAGAAAAGGTAGACAAATATATGGAACAATTAAATTAAAAGATGAGATTAAGAAAAATAATTTAATTCTAATCCCTTCTGGACAAATAGACCTTGGTTACACTTTATTAGATGGTTATCAAGAAAGTGGTAACACTGCTATGAAATTTAAAAAGCAAGGCATTCGATCAAGAAATGCAAGACTTTCAATTGCTGCAGTTGATGAATTAAAAAATGAAAAATATAAAATTAGAAAGCATGGAAAATTAGAATACAAAGCAAACTTAAATCGTTCTTCTAATATAAAATATTCTTACGTCTCTGATGCAACAAGTGGTGAATTTGATACCAAGTTAAACTCAGGTGCTTTACACAATTTAAATGGTGAATTAGGTATAGATATAATTTTACCAGATAGTTTTAGTATCTTTTTAATCTATGAGAGAAATCAAGCATTAGGCACCGGTCATACTGATAAAATACATTTAGCTATAGGATATTTACCAAACAGAAAAACTAATTATGCTTTTAAATTAGCAGGCTCAGAAAATTTAGGATCTGAATTTAAGATAAGTAAAAATATTAATGATTTTGAAATTGATTTTAAATTAAACAATCAAGATGTATTGAAACCAAATACTTTTGATGAAGCAACGATTAATTTAAAGAAAATCTTTTAATAATCATTAATATTTTTATAGATCGTACGTTTTAAACCTTGATATGAGTTACGAAGATATGATTTTTAGTATTGCAAATACTGGACTGTCTTCACATTAAATATCTTGAAGTGCAGTTACTGTAATCTCTTTTGTTTTTAAAGATCTAATCCCCATCAAGCAAGCTTGAGCAGTAGACATGTTTGTACAATAAGGAACTTTATTAACCAGGGTCGCTCTTCTTAAAGCCATTGCATCATGAAGACGGTGTTCACTATTTCCGCCCCCTGTATTAATCACTAATGCAATTTTTCCAGAATTTAACACATCAACAATGTGTGGTGATCCCCCACTAACTTTATTGATGGTTTTACATTTCATTCCATGCTTACGAATGTACTCTGCGGTACCACCAGTTCCACATAAAGTAAAATTTAACTTTAAGAGTTGTTTTGCTAAATCAACTCCTTCATCCTTATGACCATCTTTTAAAGAAATAAACGCTAAGCCTCTTGTGGGTAGTGAATTTGATGCAGCGATTTGGCTTTTTGCATAAGCCATTCCAAAATCTTTATCAAACCCCATCACTTCTCCCGTAGATTTCATTTCAGGGCCTAATAAAACATCACTGTTTGGAAATTTATTGAAAGGGAAAACTGCTTCTTTGACAGCAAATAAATTTTTATTTTTACTCTTTAAATTGAACTTAGATAACTTTTCTCCAGCCATCACCCTTGAGGCAATTTTTGCAAGTGGCAATCCTTTAGCTTTAGAGACAAAAGGAACTGTTCTACTTGCTCTTGGATTAACTTCAATTACATAAATTTCATCATTTTTAATAGCAAATTGAATATTCATGAAACCTTTTACTTTTAATGCTATGGCTAATTTTTTAGTTTGAATTTCTATTTCAGCGATTAGCTTAGGTTTAATTGATACAGGGGGAAGGCAACAAGCAGAGTCCCCTGAGTGAATTCCGGCTTCTTCAATGTGCTGCATAATTCCTGCCACATAAACTTCTTTTCCATCTGATATGGCATCTACATCCACTTCCATTGCGTGACTTATAAACTTATCTATTAGTATTGGATTTTCTTCTGCAGCCTTAAAAGCTTCTTCTACAAAATTTTTAAGCTGACTTTTTTCGTAGACAATCTCCATTGCTCTACCACCTAATACATAGGATGGCCTTACCATTAAAGGCAGTCCAATTTTTTCAGCAATTTGAATAGCTTGTTTGTAATTTTGAGCGATACCACTTTCTGCTTGTTTTAATCTTAACTTATCAAGTAATTTACTAAATCTATCTCTATCTTCAGCAAGATCGATGGATGTGTATTGTGTTCCTAAAATTGGCAGCTTGTTATCATGTAAAAATTTAGCAAGTCTTATAGGAGTTTGTCCACCAAACTGAGCAATGATCCCTACAAGGTTTCCCTTTTGTTGTTCTTTTTTAATAATATTAAAAACATACTCCTCTTTTAGAGGTTCAAAATATAGTCTGTCACTAGTATCGTAATCCGTTGAAACTGTTTCTGGATTACAGTTAATCATTATAGTTTCAAAGCCACTTTCTTTAAGTGCATAACTTGCCTGACAACAACAATAGTCAAATTCAATACCTTGACCTATACGATTTGGTCCCCCACCTAAAATTATTATTTTTTTTCTAGAAGAGGGGTCAGCCTCACATTCTGAATTTAAAG
>ENA-OREN01001530-OREN01001530.1-marine-metagenome-genome-assembly--contig:-NODE-1530-length-26596-cov-4.953995_pt1 | contig 26596 bp, 25 predicted proteins | sample MGYA00248624_ERZ508555 | MGnify/ENA primary metagenome ERZ508555 (study PRJEB26222, sample SAMN06267773) | marine metagenome | isolation source: Saanich Inlet, British Columbia, Canada | place...
TAGCGAAAAGAACACACGCTCCGGATCTAAATATAATTTTTGCGGGATGGATACAAAACCCTGATCTATCTAAAATTGATAAATTGCCAGAGGCTGAATATGATGAAACCCTTAGAGATATTCCATGTGAAGCTCAATATCTAACATACCCTTATCAATATAGTTATAAAAGAGGAGATATTAGTTTTGGATTTGGTTCTGGAGTGCAAGTAGATAAAGTTGGAAATATAAATAGTGTAAGCATAGGAGACCCTATGAAACCTAAAGTACGTATGGTGGGTCCAATCTTTTTACCTGAACATTTTTCTCAATTTGGTCGAGAATATATCATGATGCCACATCATGAAAAAAGAGCCTTTGTGAATAAAGTAGATTATATAGCTGGAGTAGGGTACCCAGGAGGAAATAAAGGTAGAAAAGCTCTGGGTATTCCAAGAGGTGGTCCTGAATTAGTTATCACACCAAAATGTATATTTGAATTTAATAAAATAAAAGGTTTTATAAAAGTTAGATCTATTCATCCTGGAGTAAGCATCCAAGATTTAAGAAGTTCTACTGGATTTGAATTAGGAAAGTTAAATAATATAAAAACTACAAAAATTCCTAAAACTGAAGAGTTACGAATAATTAGGCAAGAAATAGACCCTAGAGGAATTCTGTTAGGGGATAAAGAGCTTTAAGACCTTAATATATAATTTTGATATTAAAAATATATACACTATCCATATGGTGGGAACGAGAGGATTCGAACCTCCGACCTATTGATTAGGAATCAATTGCTCTATCCAGCTGAGCTACGTCCCCGTGCTTACCAACCGCACATACGTTCCCACTTAATTATTTGTTTAACTCATATAGTGATACTTGAAAAACTATTTAATCAAAATAATAGTAATATATTTATAATTTCTTTAAGATTGATGTTGTCTAGTTATTACACATAAAGTATAATTAAATTTCTGAAATAATTTTGAATAAAAAAACTTTAGGGAGTTTAATATGAGTGGTCCGGTTAGTTATGAACGTAAAGAGAATATAGGAATTATTACTGTCAATAATCCTCCAGTAAATGCATTATCTCAAGCTGTAAGAGCTGGCTTATCAGATTGTTTAAAAGAAGCTTTAAGTGATTCTTCGGCTGAAGCAGTAATTGTAACCGGTGGAGGTAGAACATTTATGGCAGGTGCAGATATTTCAGAATTTGGAAAACCTACTATGAGTCCAGATTTAAATACTGTAATATTTGAATATGAAGATAGTAGTAAACCAACTATAGCTGCATTACACGGAACTCCATTGGGAGGGGGTTTAGAAGTTTCTATGGGATGTCATTACCGTGTAGCAAATTCTAAAACTTTACTTGGATTACCAGAGGTGAAATTAGGCCTTTTACCCGGAGCAGGTGGGACACAAAGACTTCCAAGATTAGTTGGTCCAGAATTAGCTCTAGAAATGATTACTAGTGGAACTCCTATTCCTGCCAGTAAAGCCCTGAAAGAAGGGTTAATTGAAGAAATGTATGAAAATACAAATCATGAAGAATTAATTGATAATGCTATTATATTTGCAAAGAAAATCCTTGCACATAATGAACATCCTAAATCAAGAGAAAAAAATGAAAAAATTTCAAACATATCTCCTGATTTGTTTGAAAATGCTATCAAAAAAATTACTCCTAGACTGAGAGGACGAAAAGGACCTCTTCGCTGCATAGAAGCAGTAAGAGGAGCTATTAACCTTCCCTTTGAAGAAGGCATAAAAAATGAAAGAGATTTATTTAAAATATGTCATGATTCAGAAGAATCAGCAGCTCTTATACATTCTTTCTTTTCTGAAAGAATGGCAAATAAAATCCCGGGAATGGATAAAAATACACCACTCAGACCAATTAATAATGCTGTAGTTATTGGATGTGGTACTATGGGTGGGGGTATAGCCATGAGCTTTGTAAATGCTGGTATACCTGTAAGCATAATAGAAACTACTAGCGAATTTTTAGAAAAAGGCATGAATATTATAAAAAATAATTATGCAGCAACTGTTTCTAAAGGAAGACTTTCGCAAGAAAATATGGATAAAAGAATGAATCTTTTAACTCCCACTTTAGATTGGGATGTAATAAAAGATACTGATATTGTTGTTGAAGCTGTTTTTGAAGAAATGAATATTAAAAAAGAAATTTTTACAAAAATTGATGCGCTTGCAAAAAAAGGTGCCATATTGGCTTCAAATACCTCAACTTTAGATATTGATGAAATAGCTGATGCTACAAGTAGGCCCGAAGAAGTTGTGGGAACACACTTCTTTAGTCCTGCAAATGTTATGAGGCTATTAGAAATAGTAAGAGGACGCAGAACAAAAAATGATATTCTTGCCACATTAATGTCTTTAGCGAAGAAAATTAAGAAAGTTGGTATTATAGCAGGCAACTGTGATGGTTTTGTAGGAAATAGAATGTTTCATCAGTATATTCAACAAGCACATCTATTAGTACAGGAAGGAGCAACTCCAGAACAAGTTGATTCTGTTGCAGAATCATGGGGATGGGCTATGGGTCCATTTGCTGTAAATGATTTAGCCGGTAATGATGTAGGTTGGCTAATTAGAAAGAGACATAAAGCAGAAAACTATTATGAAGGAAAAATATATGCTTCAGATGTTGCTGACCGTTTATGTGAATTAGGTAGATTCGGTCAAAAAGCAGGAAAAGGTTTTTATAAATATGATCCTAAAACAAGAAAGAGAGAATCAGATCCTGAAGTTCATAAGATCATTGAAGAGGTAAGAAGAGAAAAAGGAGTAAATCCTAGAGAAATATCTGATGACGAAATTTTATCTCGTCTACATGGAGCTTTAATAAATGAGGGGACACGTATTCTAGAAGAAGGTCATGCTTTTAGAGCCTCAGATATAGATGTATGCTATGTAAATGGTTATGGATTTGCAGCTCATCGAGGAGGCCCTATGTGGCAAGCAGATAAAATTGGTGTTAATAATATTGCCAAAGAAATAAATGGTCATAGAAATGCTGACAATCTATCTTGGCCAGAATCAGGCCTAATGAATAAACTAGAAGAATCTAACGGCAAATTAAGTGAATTTGTTCCAGATACTAACAATCCATCTAAACGAAATTAAAGGAGTATACAATGAGAGAAGCAGTAATAGTATCAACAGCGAGAACCCCTATTGGAAAAGCCTATAGAGGTGCTTTTAATAATACGCATGGTGCAGTTTTAGGCGCTCATGCTATAAAACATGCTGTAGAAAAGGCAAATATAGATCCAGCAGAAGTAGAAGATGTAATAATGGGTTGTGGTACCCCAGAAGGAGCTACTGGAGTAAATATTGCAAGACAAGCTGCAATCAGAGCCGGTCTTCCGGTTACAACTGCTGGCGTTACCGTCAATAGATTCTGTTCATCTGGCATGCAAACCATTGCTATGGCAGCTCAGCGCGTAATTGTAGATAATGTTCCAATTGCTATAGGTGGAGGGTTAGAATCTATTAGCCTAGTACAAAATGATCATGCTAATAAGCATCATATTCATGAAGACTGGATTTTAAATAATAAACCAGAACTATATATGAGTATGCTTGAAACTGCTGAAGTTGTTGCAAAAAGATATAATATTTCTAGAGATGCAATGGATGAATTCGGTTTACAGAGCCAGCTAAGAACTGCTGCTGCACAAAAAGCTGGTTACTTTAACGATGAAATAGTTCCATTAAAATCAACTAAGTTAGTTCAAGATAAAGAGACAGGTGAAATATCTGAGGTGGAAGTAATGCTTGAACAAGATGAAGGGGTTAGAGCAGGAACTAACATTGAAGGATTATCTGGTTTAAAAGCTGTTTTAGGAGAAGATAAAACAATTACTGCAGGAAATGCTAGTCAACTATCTGACGGAGCATCCGCATGCGTAATTATGGATTCTAAATTGGCAGAACAAAGAAATATAGAGCCTTTAGGAACTTTTAGAGGTTTAGCTGTAAGTGGTTTAGAACCAGATGAAATGGGTATTGGACCAGCATTTGCTGTACCAAGACTACTTGAAAGAAATAATCTTAAAATGGATGATATAGATTTATGGGAACTCAATGAAGCTTTTGCAGTACAAGTTCTATATTGCAGAGACAAATTAGGAATCCCAAATGAAAATTTAAATGTTAATGGCGGTGCAATTGCAGTAGGTCATCCTTATGGTATGTCTGGATCAAGGTTAGTTGGACATGCATTAATTGAAGGAAGAAGGCGTAAAGCTAAATTTGTAGTTGTTACAATGTGCATAGGCGGTGGTCAAGGAGCAGCAGGTCTATTTGAAGTAAATACAGCTAGCTAATTATATAATTAAAGGAAGACCTGTAAATATCTACAGGTCTTCCTATAGTTTTCACTAAGTTAGTTTTTAAGTACCTCCTATTGTAACTCCACCATCCATAACTATTTTTTGGCCTGTTATAAAACTACCAGAACTAGATGCTAACAAAATTGCAGCTCCAGCTACTTCGTCAGGAGTACCTATACGTTTTAAAGGAGCATTTTTTTCGACACTTGCTAAAATTTCCGGGTTGTCCCATAAAGCTTTTGCAAAATCAGTTTTAATTATTCCAGGACACAAAGCATTTACAGTAATATTTTTAGGACCCCATTCAACAGCTAAGGATCTAACTAAACCTAAATCAGCTGTTTTAGATATGGAGTAAGCCCCTAAAACATTACTTCCTTTTATCCCTGCTATAGAAGAAATAACTATTGCTTTTCCACCACCTGTTTCCGCCATTTTAGGAAGAACCATATTAGAAAGCCAAAGATTTGATTTTACATTATTATTCATAACTTTATCAAAAGCTTCATCCGTAATTTTAGCTAAAGGACCATAATATGGGTTTGAAGCAGCATTTAATACGAGAATATCAACTTTACCTAATTTTTCATACGATACATCACAAAGGTTTTGTAAAGCTTCTTTACTTGCAATATTACATTCCTGTGCATAGGCTTCACCACCTAAAGCTTTAATTTCCTCTACCACTGCATTGCATGCATCTATTTTTCTACTTGAAATCATTACTTTAGCTCCATATTGAGCCATCCTAATAGCAATTGCTTTACCAATGCCTCGGCTAGAACCAGTAATAATAGCTGTTTTACCCTTTAAATCAAACAATGGGTTATTATCCATTTTTATACCTTTCATTCTTTATTTATAAAATTTATTATATATGCTAGCGTATAATCATATTGCTTATTTGGGGAACTGTAAATTGGAAAAATTTAATAAAGTTATAAAACTTAATAATTTTAGGCCAAAAGAAAAATTTTTAACTGAAAAAGAATTAAGAATTCAATTAGCTGCTGCTTATAGAATTTTTAATTATTTAAAATGGGATTATTTAATATACGGACATATTACTGTTAGAGTTCCAGGACCTGATAAACATTTTTTAATTAATCCTTTTGGATTAAGATACGATGAAGTTACAGCCTCAAATTTAGTCAAAATAGATTTAGAAGGCAATATTGTTGAACCTAGTCAATACCCTGTTAATCCTGCAGGTTTTGTAATTCATTCAGCAATACATTCTACAAGAGATGATGCTCACTGCGTAATGCATACACATACTAAGGCAGGAATGGCGGCAGCAGGACTAAAAAATCCAATTAAATATATCGATTTTGATAGTACTTCTTTAACTGACCGTATAGCCTATCATGATTTTGAAGGTGTCACAGTTAGAGAAGAAGAATGTCAAAGACTATCCAATAATCTTGGAAATAAAAGTGTCATGATATTAAGAAACCATGGCTTATTATCTGTAGGCTCTACTGTAGCACATGCATTTATTAGACTCCATTCTCTAGAGAGAGCATGTCAGGTTCAAATGTTAGCACGATCACTAAATGAAGAATTAATTGAAGTTTCAGATAATATTGCTAAAGCACATGCTAATGAATTAGAAAAAGCTGATAATGGAGAATTAGCTTTTAATGCAATGATGCGATTAATGGAAAAAATAGACCCTTCATTTAAAGATTAATTATAAAAATTTACTTAATTCTTTTAAAATATCTTCTGATTCTGTGTTATGGGAAAAATGCGTATAATATTCTCCGTTTTCGTCCATTAAATAAATAAATGCAGAATGATCAATGGTATAATCTAAATCTGAATCAGGTAATTCAACTTTCTTTTTATATACTCTCCAAGCACTTGTAACTCTATCTATTTGTTCTATGCTTCCCGACAAACCGATTATCTCTTCATGAAATAAACTTGTAAACTGGGAAGTGGTAGCATAATCATCTCTTTCTGGATCTAAAGTTACAAAAACCGCATTAACTTTATGGCTATCATCACCTAATGTTTCTAAAACATTACTAATCATAGTTAGCCCATATGGGCAAATATCAGGACATGATGCAAATCCAAAAAATATTATTAAAGGTTTACCTATAAAGCTCGCTTGATTATATTCCTGCCCATCTTTGCCTAATAAATCAAAATTACCACCGATGCTTGCGCTTTGTTTTGTCTCTAATGTCACAATGTTTTTATTTTCTATTTTACTAAAATAGAAATAATCTAACAATAAATAAAAAACTACTAATACTAATGAGATTTTTAAACCTCTTTTTAGTCCGATTACAAAAGGAGAGGACATTTTACTATATAAACCTTTCATATACATTTGAAGAATCAGAAATTATTTTAGGTAATAAATTTATAAACCTAACTCTACAAACACCTTCTATAAAATCAAATCTACTTACTGCTAAATTGTCTATCCAAAAGGGTAATGTATAATTTGGATCCGTGTTAATTGCATAGGCAATAGCAGCTTTAATAGGACCACCATGAGAAAAAATAACAATATCTCCTTCTTTTTTAGTTTCAATTATTTTATTAATTCCTTTGGTTACGCGAAGATAAAGATTATTATAACTTTCTCCTCCTGGAGGAGTATACTCTGGCGAGCAAAGCCATGTTGGATGAAAAATTCCAAGCTCCCGGGTTTTTTCTTGCAATTTTTCATATTTTAATCCTTGCCATTCTCCCAGATTTTGTTCTCCAAAATTTGGATCAACCGCATAATCTTTATAATTAAAGCCTTCATTAACAGTCGCATTCATAGTTTTAATTGTTCTTGTTAAATGTGAAGAATACACATTGGCATTTTTAGGAAGAATGTTTGCGAGCACCTTATACGAATCTTTATCCGACACATCACAATCGACATCATTATTTCCATAACAACAACCATCATTTCCAACAACTGGCGCATGCCTAATCCACCAAAACCTAATTTCTGACAACTTATCTACTCCCCATTTGCAAGTAATAATCCATTTTTTTTAGCATATGCGTATGAGAATAATAGCAAACTCACACCTACAACAATATATAGTATGTTTATAAGAAAAGCTTTTAATAGCAAGTCTGCTCCAAAAACTCCATCAAAAAATGCTAAGCGCATTCCTTCAAAGATATATGTTGCTGGTATTAATAGCGATAAAGGTTGTAACCACTCAGGTAAAACACTTACTGGATAAAATACGCCACATAAAGGTTGAATAAAAAACAATGCTGCCCAAGCAAAAGTTTCTGCAGATAAACCAAAACGAATTAATAAAGCACAAATAGCTAAACCTAAGGCCCAACCCATAATTAATAAATTAATAAAAAAAAGAATAAAGCCTATTCCAAACAAAGGTAAATGAAAATCAAATAAAAAATAAGCGGCAATTCCTGCCCCTCCAACTCCTATTAGAGTCCTTAAAAAGCTGGCTATAATTAAAGATATTACTAATTCTATAGGTTTTAGGGGGGATACAGCTATATTTCCTAAGTTTCTAGACCATAACTCCTCTATAAATGATAGACTAACACCTAATTGTCCTCTAAATAAAGTATCCCACATAATAACAGAAGCAATTAATACTCCTGAGGCCATTAAAAATATATTGGAGTTTTGTGATAAAAATTTGCTCATAAATGCCCATAAAACCATATTTAAAAATGGCCAGTAGATTAATTCTAAAACTCTAGGCCAAGAGCACATAAATAAATAAATATGACGAAGTATCATTGCATAGATTCTTCTAGAAAATAAAATCATACTATTTACACCTTATCATTTCTAGCTAACTGCAAAAACACCTCTTCAAGGTCTTTACTCTTATAACGGGTTATTAAATCTTTAGGTGTGCCAGAATCAATTACCTTGCCTCTACCCATCATAACAACATTATGACATAATCTTTCGACTTCTGGCATATTATGAGAAGCTAAAATAAATGTCGCACCTGTTCTTTTCTGGTACTTTTCTAAATACGTTCTAACCCAATCTGCATTATCAGGGTCAAGTGAAGCGGTAGGCTCATCTAAAAAAAGTATTTTAGGATCATTTATTAATGACTTTGCTAAAGAAACTCTAGTTCTTTGGCCAGCCGAAAGTTTTCCTACTCTTCTTTTTAAAAGATCTAATATGTCCAAATCCGAAGAAATTTTATAGATTTTGTCTGCTAAAGATTTTACTCCATATAAATGTCCAAATACATTAAGGTTTTGCAAAACTGTTAACCTATGAGGAAGTTCAACAAATGGAGAAGCAAAATTAATCTCCTTAGCTATTTTATTCCTATGCTTATAAACATCTTGCTCTAAAATTTTTATCTCTCCTGAAGTAACTTTTAGAATACCCATTAACATCATAATTGTTGTGGTTTTTCCTGCTCCATTACTTCCTAACAAACCAATAGTTTTTGATTTTTCTACAGAAAAACTAATATCGGAAACCGCTTTTATAGGTCCAAAATTTTTGTAAACATGCTTAACTGATAATACAATACTTGAAAATAGTTTTGTTTTGTGATTAGTTCTCAAAAATTCTTACTTTCTACTTATTTTTAATAATTTTTATATATTTTATAAAAATAGGAAAAAGAGATAAAAGTGATAAACCTGATAAACCTATTATTATCTCTGAAGAATTATATCCATCAAGCCTCATAAGATTCCCTTGGATAAAAGCTTCACTTGCTCCAGCACCTATAAGCGAATAGACAATTGTGCCAGGAATAATTCCCAGAAATGTAGTTAATAAAAATATATTTAAACGTATGCCTATAATTGCAGGAGCAATATTTACAAATACAAATGGAAATATAGGCATTAACCTCATAAATAAGAGATAAGAAAAAGCATTATTATGAATGCCTTGTTCTAATTTTTTTATCATGCCTTTTTTATCATCAATTTTATTTCTAAAATAATTTCCTAAAAGATTTTTTGTTATTACAAATATAATACATGCTCCTATGGTAGCTCCTATAACTGTAATAAAACTTCCTGTTTGCCAACCAAATGCATAACCTCCTGTTAGGGTCAATAACCAAGCACCTGGTAATGATAAAACTACAGCCAATATATATATTGTAATATATAGTAAGGCTGCTTTATAAAAATTATTTTCTATATAATCTAAAATAAAAACATTATGTTTACTAATTAAAGAAATGTTTATAAAAGAAAACATTCCTGTATAATTAAGAACGATAATAACTAATAAGAAAGTTGCTAATAAAGATAATTTCCAATATTTTTTCATTTTAAAAAAAAATATACCATTTTATTAAAAAAGATAGTGCTAAAAACTAATAAATATAATATATAAACCTTTCTTTATATACTGCCATATTAATTACACACTTTAATGTTTTTACTATATAAGTATAATTCTATATAAAGAAACGAAGACTACAAAATAAGTAATGGAGAAGTTAAATGAAACGTACATTTCAACCAAGTCGACTTGTTAGAGCAAGACGTCACGGTTTTAGATCAAGAATGGCTACTAAAAATGGTAGATTGGTATTAGCAAGAAGAAGAGCTAAAGGTAGAAAAGTTTTATCTGCCTAATAATTATGTCTTGCGATATAAAATCTATAAAAAAAAGAGCGGATTTTGTAAATCTTTCAAAAAAAGGGATGGCGTCTCCTCAAAAAGGACTTGTTCTTCAAGCTATAAGCAGTGTTGATAAATCTAACAATAAATTTATAAGATTTGGTGTGACTGCAACAAAAAAGATTGGTAATGCAGTAGTCAGGAATAGGTGTAAAAGAAAATTAAGAGCTTTAGCAAAAGAGGTTTTGGTATTATATGCTAAAGAAAATAGTGACTATGTTTTAATTGCTAGAAAAGCTACATTTGAAAGAAATATAAGTTTATTAAAGTCAGATCTAATTAATGCATTAAAAGAGATAAAACACATAAAACAAGGTTTATAATCTTTAATATTATATTGTAAGGATATCTAATGGGTGATCAAAAAAATTTACTGCTGGCAATACTAGCGTCTCTAGTTGTTTTACTAGGGTTTCAAGTATTGTTTCCTACTAAAGATGTCCCTAAAACTAATATTACTCAAGAAATGAACGATAGTTTTGCACCTGAACCAGAGTTAATTGCCGAATTACCTAAGGCAAGAAATGAAATAATTAATGAATCAGAGCGCATTCCTATAGAAAACGATTTTATTAATGGCTCTATTAATCTTACAGGAGCTAGAATTGATGATATTATATTAAAAAAATATCGTATAGATCTCTCTTCTGATTCTGAAAATGTCAAATTTTTATCTCCTAAAGGTTCTGACAAACCATATTTTGCAGAATACGGTTGGGTAACAAGTAATAATAATAAAATAGAACTTCCTAATGCAAATACAGTTTGGAAAAGTAATAAATCTATAATAAGTCCTGAAGCACCTGTTGTTTTAAGTTGGGATAATGGTAATGGCCTAATTTTTAAAAGAACCATTAGCATTGATACTGAATATATGTTTAGCATTCAGCAAACAATCATCAATAATACATCTGAAGATATTATCCTATATCCATATGGTTTGATTAATAGAACTGGTGTACCTAAGCTTTCAGGATTATTTATATTACATGAAGGACCTATAGGAGTATTGAATGATAGAGTTAAAGAATTAGATTATGATGACCTTGAAGATGATAAAAAAATATCTGAAAAATCTAAAAAAGGTTGGATAGGAATAACCGATAAGTATTGGCTTGCCGCCTTAATACCAAACCAAGAATCAAATTTTGAAGGACACTTTCAAAGTTTTTCAAGAGGTGCAGATATAAAATTTCAAACAAGTTATTTAGGTCCTCAAATTATTATTGCTTCAAATAAGCAAGAAAGTTATATTTCTCAATTTTATGCAGGGGCTAAAGAAGTTCCTATACTGGATAAACATGAAGAAAATGGTATTCCTATGTTTGATAGAGCAATAGATTTTGGTTGGTTCTATATCATTACAAAGCCACTATCTTACCTTTTACATTTCTTCTCAAGCTATATGGGTAATGTTGGATTAGCTATTATAGCTTTGACTATATGTATAAGAATTATTTTATTTCCTCTTGCTAATAAGTCATTTAAATCTATGAACAAAATGAAAATATTGCAGCCTAAGATGATGGAAATAAGGGAACGTTTTGGGAATGATAAGGTTCAAATGCAAAAAGAAGTTATGGCTTTATATAAAAAAGAAAAAGCCAATCCACTTGCAGGATGTCTTCCAATACTTCTTCAAATTCCAGTGTTTTTTGCCTTATATAAAGTATTAACTGTAACCTTAGAAATGAGACAAGCTCCATTTTTTGGTTGGATTAAAGATTTGTCTGTTCCAGACCCTTATTCTATTTTTAATATATTTGGACTTATTCCAATAGACCTTCCTTCATTTTTAATAATAGGTACATGGCCACTTTTAATGGGCGCAACTATGTTTCTACAACAAAAACTTAACCCTGCTCCACCTGATCCTATACAAGCTAAAGTAATGGCCATGCTTCCTTTTATTTTTATATTTTTATTTGCACAATTTGCGGCAGGATTAGTACTTTATTGGACATGTAATAATATTCTTTCAATTGCACAACAATGGATTATTATGAAAAAAATGGATACGAATAAACCAGTTAAGTAATAGGATAATCAATTGAATGAAAAAATTAAAAATAAAAAAAGTTTAATTTTTAATCAACAAACTGAGCATTATACTGCAGCTTCAAGCATTATACATTTTCCTGACTTAAATATTCCTGAAGTATGTTTTGCGGGAAGATCTAATGTAGGTAAATCAAGTTTAATAAATTCAATATGCAGTAAACGTGCCTTAGCAAGAACTTCGCATACTCCAGGCAGAACACAATTAATACATTTCTATAGCATACAAGATAGATTATTTTTATCTGACTTACCAGGTTATGGTTATGCTAAAGTTTCAAAATCAAAAATATATGCATGGACTAAACTTATGGAAGATTATTTTAAAAACAGAAATAATCTATCAAGAGTATTTATATTAATTGATGCCAGAAGAGGGATAAAAAATTCAGACCATGAATTAATGAATTTATTAAATATAATAGCTGTTAATTTTCAATGTATTTTTACTAAAATAGATAAAATATCTAAAAATGCTTTAACAGATTTACATAGTAATACTTTTAAACAAATTCAAAAATATGCTGCAGCTTTTCCCGAAATTATAGAGACTAGTGCACACAAAAAAATAGGTATTGATAAAATTCATGAATGTCTTAATTTGATAGCTAATATTAATAATAATTCTATGAAAGAATAATGATGAATAAAAATAATATTATAAAAAATATTTCTATAATTTTAGGTACACCTGTAAATGATATAGAAAAATACATAGAAATATTTCAAGATAAAGTAATTGTAATAAAATATGGCGGACATGCTATGGGAAACAAAAAACTTGCCCATACTTTTGCAGAGGACGTTACTTATTTACAAAAATTAGGTATTAAACCTGTTGTAGTTCATGGTGGAGGACCACAAATAGGTTCTATGCTAGACAAGCTTAAAATTGAATCATCCTTCATAGATGGTTTAAGAATTACTAATGAAGAAACAGTAGAAATAGTAGAAATGGTTTTATCTGGTTCTATAAACAAAGATATAGTAAATAAAATTCATGTGGCTGGAGGGCTTGCTGTTGGTCTATCTGGGAAAGATGCTAAAATCATATTAGCAGATAAACTTTCCGGAAAATTTATAGATCCTAACTCTAATATTGAAAAATTTTTAGATATAGGTTTTGTAGGAAAGCCTAAAAAAATAGATACATCAATTATAAATATTCTTTCCAAAAATTTAATAATTCCTATTATTGCACCAGTTGGCTTTGGCATAAATAACGAAACTTATAATATAAATGCAGATACTGCAGCAGGGGCAATAGCTAGTGCTTTAAAAGCAGAAAGAATATTGCTACTTACAGATGTAGAAGGTGTTTTAGATAATGATAAAAAGCTAATTTCTAATATTTCCATATCAACGGTAGAATCTATGTTAAATAAAAAAATTATTACTGGAGGAATGATTCCTAAAATTAAAACATGTTTAGAAACAGTGGGATCTGGAGTTAAGGCCGCTGTAATTATAGATGGAAGATCTCCTCACGCAATACTTCGTGAAATATTTACTACAGGTGGTTCAGGAACCATGATTGATAATAATTTTGGAAAATAGTTTCAAATCTAAAAAAATAAAGCACTGGGTATTTGATCTTGATAATACCTTATATCCGGCATCTTCTAATCTATTCAGCAAAATAGATGTAAGGATGAAAAAATTTATTATTAAAAAACTAAACATGGAAGCAGAAGAAGCTTATAATCTTCAAAAAAAATATTATATAAAATATGGTACTACTCTTGCTGGACTTATGAAAAACCATAATATTTTACCTAAAGACTTTTTAGACTATGTTCATAAGATTGATGCAAGTTCTTTAAATGTTGATATGAGATTAAAAAATATTTTAAAAAAACTTCCTGGCGAACTATACATTTATACTAATGGCTCCAAAAGCCATGCTTTAAATGTCATGAAAAGGTTAGAAATTAATAGCTATATAAATAAAATATTTGATATAGAGAATGCTAATTATATTCCTAAACCTTCTAAAGAATCTTTAGATATTTTTATAAATAAATTTAATATTAATCCTAATGAAGCAGTTTTCTTTGAAGACATTTCAAAAAACTTAATTAATGCAAAAAAACTAGGTTTTCAAACTGTTCTAATAAAAAATAAATCTCATCCTGACAAAAACATACAAGTTATTAAAGAAGAAAATGTTAATAATTCATATATTGATGTCATATCATATGACCTTCCAGTAATACTAGAAGAAATATATTTAGACATGAACCGTTAAATAATTTAATTATATAAATAATAGTTAAACTAGAAAGAAGATTTATAAAATGGCAAATACTATGAATACAAATTTGGAAGATCTTAAAAACACAATAGAAGAAATTTGGAATAATAAAGAAAATATATCCTCTTCTACTAAAGGTGCAGAAAGAAACGCTATAGAAGAATGTTTGAGTTTATTAGATGCGGGAAAAGTAAGAGTTAGTGAAAAAATAGAAGGAAGCTGGAATGTTAACGAATGGCTTAAGAAAGCTGTATTATTATCATTCAAGTTGTGGCCTATGGATATAATTTCTGGTGGCCCTGGAAATGGCAATTGGTGGGATAAAGTTCCTTCTAAATTTGCAAAATGGGGTTCAAAAGACTTTCAAACCAACAATTTTAGAACTGTTCCTGGTTCTATAGTTAGATATAGTGCGTTTATATCACCAGAGGCTATATTAATGCCATCTTTTGTTAATTTAGGTGCAAGAGTTGGTTCAGGAACTATGATTGATACTTGGACCACTGTAGGTTCATGTGCACAAGTAGGAGATAATTGTCATATATCTGGTGGGGTAGGATTAGGAGGAGTGTTAGAGCCTTTGCAAGCAACACCCGTTATCATAGAAGATAATTGTTTTGTTGGTGCGAGGTCAGAAATTGCAGAAGGTGTGATAGTAGAAGAGGGTGCAGTTATATCTATGGGTGTATATATAGGAGCATCTACAAAAATTATTGACCGAAAAACGGGTGAAGTATTTTATGGAAAAGTACCAGCCTATTCTGTAGTTGTACCAGGCTCTATAAAGACTAATTCTCATAACGATGATGATAAATTATCTTTATATTGTGCTGTGATTGTTAAAAGAGTAGATGCAAAAACGCGTTCTAAAACTTCTATTAATGAACTACTTAGAGACTAATAAAACTCTTTATTTTTTAACGGTCTTTTAAGTAAAGATTTTGCTTCATCTTTTGGATTAGCATTTTTATACAATATATCGTAAATAGAATTTAAAATAGGTGCTTCTACATTTTTGGATTTTACTAAATTATAAATAGCCTTAGTAGTAAAATACCCCTCAGCAATAGTGTTTTTATTATTAATGATCTCCTTTAAATTATTGCCTTGCCCTATCGCTTTGCCTAAAGTGAAATTTCTAGACATTTCACTGTTACATGTAAGCAATATATCTCCTACTCCAGAGAGCCCAAAAATAGATTCTTTTTTGCCGCCTAAGGAAACGCTAATTCTAACCATTTCTGATATAGCTCTAGTCAATATTGCAGCTCCTGCATTCTCACCATAATTTAAACCCTTTACTATACCAGAGCTTATTGCATATACGTTTTTAATAGCTCCTCCCAATTGAACACCTACTAGATCATCACTTGGATATAATCTAAAATTCTTTGATGATATTTTATTGCTTAAATCTATTGCATTTTTAATACTACTAGATGCTAAAACTAAAGCTGCAGGCATATTATTTGCCACTTCATGCGCAAAGGATGGACCTGAAAGAATACTATAATTAATATTTGGCAATTCATTATGTATGATTTCACTTAGCAAATTACCACTAGAAATTTCTATGCCTTTAGAACAAATTATAATTTGATTACCCTCATTTATATAACCTTTTTGCTGATTAATAATATTTCTAAAACTTTGTGCTGGTGTAACATAAAATATATAAGAAGCTATTGCTTCGGATAAGCATTCAGTTGCAAAAATATTTTTTTCCAAATTTATGCCTTTTAAAAACCTATCGTTTTTATTCTCTGTATTAATTTGATCTACTACTTCTTTTTCTTTTGCCCAAATAACAACTTTCCCATTACCTAATCTGGACAACATATTAGCAATTGCTGTACCCCATGCCCCAGCACCTATAACTGCAAAATCAAAACTCATAACAGTTTTCTCCTAATGGCCAACGTGCTCTAACATCAAATGAATAATTACTTTCATGCCCTAATAACCTGTGTTCAATTCCTGCCCACGCTATCATAGCACCATTATCTGTACACAATTTAGCCTCAGGTATAAATAAATTTAAATTATTTTTATTTGCTACACTCTCTAAAGTTTTTCTTATCATATTATTAGACGCAACACCCCCGGCAGCTGCTAAAGTTTTAGCGTTTGGATGATATGTTAAATATGCTTGTATAGCATTGTTAAGACGTTCTTCTATTATTTTACAAATTGTATATTGAAAAGATGCCGCTATATCTTCTTTATCTTTAAATGTTAATGGTGATAATTTTTCAGCTGTTTGCCTAACTGATGTTTTTAACCCTGAAAAAGAAAAATCACAATTATTACGGCCTTTTAAAGGATGTGGAAAAATAAACCTAAGATGATCACCATTTACTGCAATTTTTTCTATTTCTGGTCCTCCTGGATAACCTAAACCTAGTAAACGGCCTATTTTATCGAATGCTTCTCCCATAGCATCATCTATAGATTGTCCTAATAATTTGTATTGACCAGGCCCTTCCACAGAAAGAAACATACTATGACCTCCAGAAATCAATAATAATAAATAAGGAAATTCTAACTTATGGGCAAGTCTTGGAGTTAATGCATGTCCATCTAAATGGTTAATAGCTATAAAAGGTTTTTTAGATGCGAAGGAAATAGCTTTTGCTGTCGTTAAACCTACTAATAAACCACCCAATAAACCTGGGCCTGCGGTAGCAGAAATTCCATCTATTTGCGAGATAGATAAATTTGCTTTATTAAGAGCATCTTTAATGACTTTACTACAGTGATCAATATGACTTCTAGCTGCTAGTTCAGGAACTACACCTAAATACTCTTTGTGAGTCTTTATTTGTGAATAAATAGATTCTGATAATATTTTACGATCTGAGCTTACTAAAGCTGCGGCAGTTTCATCACAACTTGTTTCTATTCCTAATACAATCATAAAGTTATTATATATTACTATTAATCTTTTTTAACAGCTTAAAATGTAGTAAATATAATTAATGTTAAATAAATCTAATAATATAATAAGAATTGGCACTAGAGAAAGCCCTCTGGCATTATGGCAGGCTGAAAAAGTAAAAAATAAATTAGAGGGTGGGAAAATTATTAAAATCAAAACTACAGGTGATAAAATAATTGATCAACCCTTAGCTTCTTTGGGAGGAAAAGGACTTTTTACTAAAGAAATAGATCAAGAATTAATAAATGGAAATATAGATATAGCAGTACACTCCTTAAAAGATGTCCCAACAGTAATTCCAGAAGAGTTTGATTTAGCCTATATTCTACCAAGGGGAGCACCAGAGGATATATTAATATCAAAAACAAATTCTCAAGACTTAATGTCTCTAGCCAAAAATACTATATTAGGAACATCTAGCCCAAGAAGATATTCCCAAGTAAAAAGAATACGACCAGATATTATTATTAAACCTATTAGAGGTAATGTATTAACAAGAATAAATAAAATTAAAGATAATCAAATAACTGCTACCATTTTAGCTTTAGCAGGAATTTCTAGATTAAAAATTAATGTAAATTACTCTGTACTAAATTATGAAGAATGTATGCCACCAGCATCTCAAGGAATTATAGGAATTACATATTTAAAAACTAATAAATATATTAAAAAAGAATTGGAGAACCATAAAAACATATTGACAGAGCTTCAAGCTTTAGGAGAAAGATCTGTACTAAAAATTATAAATGGAGATTGTCATTCTTCTGTAGCAGTAACTTCTGTTATTAATGATAAAGCTATTACAATTTCTGCAAAAGTGTTCTCACCTAATGGAACAAATATGGTAGCTGCGTCTAGCACTGGTAAATTAGAGCAATCTCAAGTGATTGGAGAAAGTATAGGATATAAATTAATAGAAAAAGGAGGTTTAGAAATACTTAAGTTATGATTCCTAATAATTTAAAACCTTATACTTTAATATTAAGAGAAACAGAAAGAGCTGCACCACTTAAAGACCTCTTAATAAAAAATAATATTAATGTGCTTATAGAACCAATTTATAAAATTTCTCCTGTAAAATTCAAACCTATAGAATTTAAAGAATATACGGCACTATTGATTACAAGTGTAAATACAGTAAAAATACTTGCAAAAGAAATAGAAAAAATTAATAAAATTAAAACCTATTGTGTGGGAAAAGTAACAGAAAGATATGCTTTAGAAGCTGGGTTCAATTGTATAAAAACTAAAGCTAATTCTGGCAAAACTTTAGCTTATGAGGTTATTAAGCATATTAACAATGATAATAATAAAATATTAATTGCTGGAGGAAACAATTTAGCATACGACCCCCTTCCAGATTTTAAAGAGGCAAATATTGAGGCTAAACATATTATCATTTATAAAAAAATACCTAATAAAAAAATGTCACATGATTGCCTACAATTATTTAAAAACAATAAAATTTCAAATGTAGTTCTTTATTCCCCAGAAACAGCACAAATATTTATAAGACTTGTAAAAAATTATGATATTAAAAATATACATGTGACCTGTTTAGGATTAAAAACAAAAACAATATTAGAAGTTTATAATTGGAAAAAAGTTCAGGTTATTGATAATATAGAATTAAAAAGCTTTGCTAATAGTATTATTAAGAGTAATCTAACATAGAAAATTATATTGAGAGATGAATGGAAGATAAGAAAAATAATATTTTTACTTCTAATATTGAGAACACTTCCTCCTTAATCAAATCCCTTGGAGGCCCTAAGAAGATATATAATTTCCTAGTAACTAAAAATATTACTATAAATATAGACTCCATATATAAATGGAAAGTCAATGGTATACCACATAGATATTTATTATATGTTAAAGAATTAGCGGATAATAATAGTATAATTATACCTGAGGGTATTTTTCCAGATAATATAAGTCCAGTAAATACTATAACAGAAATAATTTCTAATTCTGAAAAGGTTAAACAAAAAATTAAGAATAAAAATTCTAAAGCACCTATATATATAACTTTGACAATTGTAATATTAATAATATTTCAATTCTTATACTATCAATATAATAATAATATTATACATAAAAAAATCTTAAAATTAGAAAAAGCAGCCTCCTCAATTAAGGTAGTTGATTATAGTGAAGAATTAATTTTATTAAATAATAATATTAAAGACACAAATATTCTAAGCAGTAATAATTTATTAAAAATAAAGAAAAATAACGCTATAATAGAAACTACTAATAATAAAATAAAAGATTTAGAAAGCAATATAATTGCATCAGAAGATTTTAATAAGCCACAAGGTCTTCATCTTAGTGAGTTTAATAAAATATTAATACATCTTTTTGTAATTAAAGAAAATATTAAATACTCTATCCCAGATTTAAGTAAAATAAATATTATTAACAATTATTTTACTAAGATTAGTATACCTGAGGATATTAATTTAGCTTTAGAAAATATTAATAACTTAAGTAGGGTTACTTTAGTAAGTCATAAACAGTTAAAAAAAGAATTTGCAACTTTAGTTATTCATATTAATAAATCTAAAGAAAGTATGCCTGTGAATAACGATAAGATTGATATTTTATCATACTTAAAACAACTAGTAAAAATTACTAAAATAAATGATAATGAACTTTCAAATAAAGCCAATATACCTAGCAACATTATTAATAATTTAGATATTTATAATTATGAATATGTTCTAAATCAATTTAAGAATTATGATGACAATATAGAATTAAATTCATGGCTAAACAATGTAAAAAATCATAAAATTTTAATTGATTCCATAAATAATATAATTAACTGGCTTATTTTTAAGGGGTAATTATATGTTAAGAATATTATTAATTTTTATGTTATTAACCTTAACTGGTTTTATAACGATTTGGATAAAAAAAGATCCTGGTAATATTTCTATCGAATGGCAAGGCTGGCTTATAGAAGCATCTCTTCCGATTACAGTATCCCTAATATTATTATTATTTATTATTATATTGTTAGCCTACTTTATTTTAAAAAAAATAATCTCTATACCTAAGTCTGTTAAAAATAACTATAATAATAATAAAAAAATTAAAGCAGATAAAGCAATTATTAAAGCTTTCTCAGCAAAATATATGGGTGAAGCAGAATTAGCAGAAAATTATTCACTTCAAGCAAAATTTTTAAATAATACTCCCTTAAAGTTATTATTAGATTCGGAAATAAATAATTATTATGGAAATGATAACAAATACCTAGAACAATTAAATAAGATGTTAGAACATCCTGAAACTCTATTGATCAGCATAAAAAAATTAACTACTACACATATTAAGAATAGAAATATTAACGAGGCACTTCGTATAATAAGTATGAGCCCTAAATCTAAAAACACTCCTAAATGGTTTTTTTATACATCTTTACAATTAAATATTTTAGAAAATAACTGGATACATGTAAACAACTGTATTAAAAATATTAGTAAATATACAAAAACTAGCCATACTGCATTAAAACTTATTAAAAGCAGAATATTCTTATATAAAGCATTAAAAGAACGGAATAATATAGACTTTCAAGATATAGACAATTCTCTAAAAAATGATCCTACTTTTGCGCCAGCAATAGTTTTTAAAGCAAAACAATTATACAAAAAAGATAAAAAAATTGGATTAAACTATGTAAAAAAATCTTGGAAAAATTATTCTCACCCAGATATTACAGATTTTTTAATCAATATATTTAGTAACAAACCTAAGCATGAGCTATTAAGCATCATTAAAAGTATAACTGAACTAAATAATGACAAGTATAATAATAATTATACATTAGCTAAAGTTGCATTACTTGCAGAATCATGGAAATTAGCAAGACAAGCCATAAATGCTATTCCTGAAAAAGAATGGACAAAATCTATTTATCTTATGATGGCTGATTTAGAAAAAAAAGAGCATGGAGATCAAAATAAATCTAATATTTGGTATAAAAAATCACAAAATGCTAGTTTAGATTTTACTTGGGGGTGTACATCATGCTCCTATATTGCAAATCAATGGGATTTAATTTGTCCTAAATGTTCTAGTCTAGATTCTATTCAATGGCAACAGTTTAGAGACCCCTCTATATATATTGAAAATAAAGATTCTATTAATAAGCATAATAAAATTTCTAATACGTTTAGTACTATAGATTCATCAGGGGGCATCATAGAAGATTTAAATACAGGAATTGATAGATAGAGATATGATTAAAATTCTTTCTTTAATATATCTTTATACTTTTTTATCTCTACTGAATGCAAACGCTTCAGTAGATATGATTATTGTTGAAAAATCTATGCGTACTTTAAAGCTTATGGATAATGGACATATAATTAAAGAATACTCTATAGATTTAGGCTTTGACCCTATTGGACATAAACATTTTGAAGGTGATGGAAAAACACCTGAAGGCTTATATTATATTAGTAAAAAATCTACTAATAGTGACTTTTATCTTTCCTTACAAATTTCTTATCCTAACAAATGGGATAAAAGAAATGCAGATTCCTTTAATCGAAATGCAGGAAATTATATAATGATACATGGAGAGCCCAATAATAAAAATCATTCATATAAAAAAGATTGGACAAATGGTTGTATTTCACTTTCAAATAAGGATATTACTAATCTTTATAAGTATGTCCTAATAAGGACACCTATTTATATAAAAAAATAAAAACTTTAAGTTGCAAAAATCATATCTTTGTCTTTAAATGATTTTAATTCTATACCATTAAATGAAGGGTCAATTATAAATAAAGTTGCTTGCTCTCCTGGTTTATTTTCAAAACGTATATATGGTTCAACAATAAATTCCACTTTATTTTTTACAAGCTTCTCTTTTATTAAATGCCAATCATCCCAATCTAAGATAAGTCCAAAATGTCTTACTGGAACATTTTTACCATCAACTTTATTATTGTTTTCTAAATCACATGAATCAGGAGATAAATGTGCCGTAATTTGATGCCCATAAAAATTAAAATCTATCCATTCTTTACTTGTTCTTCCAATAGAGCATCCTAAACAATTGATGTAAAAAAATTTAGTTTCTAATAAGTTTTTAACTGGAAAAGCTAAATGAAAAGGAGGAAAATTTTTTATCATAATAATCTTTCAAAATATAAGACTATAAACTTAACAGTTTTTTTATAATTTCTCTATATATTTTTGCAGGCTGATTGCCTCCAGATAGTCTCTCAACTTTTGTATTATCATCCTTGCCAACCCAGACGCCAATAATATAATTATTTGCATAGCCTATAAACCAAGCATCCTTAGAATTCTGAGTCGTTCCTGTTTTACCTCCATATAATATATTATTATTTAATAATGAGGTTTTTGCATTCGAGGAAGTGCCATTATCCATTGAACTTTTAAGCAAGATTCTTATTGCTTTCAATATTTCTTTATTAATAGCAGAATTTCTTTGAGAACTTTCTCTTTTATAAATTACATTACCATTTCTATCACTTATAGTTTCTACACCATGAATAAATGGTATAATTCCTCCTGAAGCAATCGCTGCATAAGCATTAGTCATTTCTATAAGAGAAATACTTTGCGTACCCAAGGATAAAGACCTTTCAGGTTTTAAATTAGATGAAACACCTAATTTTTTTGCCCATTTAATAACATTATCTCTTCCGGTTATTTCTTGGAGCCTAATTGCCGCCACATTAGAAGATATTGAAAATGCTTCTTTAAGGCTAATAAGGCCTTTATATTTGTTATTATAATTTTTTGGAGTCCAACCATCTAACTCTAAAGGCATATCTTCAATATTATCATATGCATTCATACCTAACTCTAATGCTGCCAAATAAGTAAATAATTTAAAAACTGAACCTGGCTGTCTTAAAGATTGGGTAGCACGATTAAACTGGCTCTTATAAAATGATCTCCCTCCTAACATTCCTTTAACAGCTCCAGTTGTATCTAATACAATTACTGCCGCTTCTATATCTTTTCTTTCTTTTAATATTAATGACACAGCTTTTTCTACTTCTGACTGAATTATAGGATCTAATGTTGTTTTAATAATAATATCAGAGACATTATTATAATTTTTTGAAGTTCTCCTTAAAACCCAATCTGTGAAGTATCTACTTTCATTTGTAAAACTCTTGTTAATTAATAATTTTTCTAATTTGCTATCTGCTAAATTAAATTCAACTTTTGAAATTAAGGTTAATTTAAACATTCTATTTAATATTAAGGATGCTCTTTTTTTTGTCTCATCAGGAGAAGAAAGTATATTTAATCTTGTTGGGGCTTTAAGAGAAGCCGCCAAAATTGCAGCCTCATATATAAGGAGTTCTTTAGGTGATTTTTTAAAATAACTGTCCGTAGCTGAATTAATTCCATAATTCCCAGATCCAAAATAAGCCCTATTTAAGTAGAGGGAAATTATTTCCTCTTTATCTAAGATAGTCTCTAACTTTAATGTAATAAATAATTCACGTATTTTTCTTAAGATGCTTTTTTCAGAATTCAAAAATATAAGTTTTGCCAACTGCTGTGTTATTGTGGATCCACCCTGTTTATAGCTAGCACTTAGTATATTTACATATATAGCTCTTAGAATGCCCTTAATGTCTATTCCAGGATGAGAATAGAATCTATTGTCTTCGATAGCTATAACGGCATTTATTAAATAAGGAGAGATATTTTTAAATTCCACATAGGAAGAGTATAACTCTCCATATACTGCTAACCTTGAATTATTATTTGCATTAATTACAACTGAAGGCTTTCTTTGATTTTGTGATAACTCATTAAAGTTAGGTAAAGTAATCCAGCAATATAAAAATATTACTATTATTATAAAGATAAAAAGAATAGCTAGGTTTAGTATTAATCTTTTTAAAAAAATAATCTTTTTTTACCTATATATCAATATTTTCTACTTCTAATGCTCGCTCTTGAATAAAGTTTCTTCTAGGTTCTACTTCTTCACCCATTAATGTTGAAAATACATTATCTGCTTCTTGCGCATCATCTATATTAACTTTTAATAATATTCTTGCGTCAGGATCTAATGTAGTTTCCCATAATTGGTCAGGATTCATTTCACCTAAACCTTTATAACGCTGAATGCCAAGCCCTTTCCTACCTTGTTCTATAGAAGTTTCATATAAATCAGAGGGTCCAGATATCTTATAATTATCATCACCTTTTACTAAGGTTGCACCGTTAAAATAAGTTTCTTGCAATTCCGCTGCATCTTTTTCTAATTTACGTGCATCTACAGAACTTAATATTATTTTGTCAATTATATACTCTGAAATTACCCCTCTTCTATCATGACTAAAAAAATACTTTTTTTCATCTGAATTATATTTACCATTCCATCCATCTTCTCCAGGTCGCGCAAACTTATTTAGTGATTTAGTAACAAATTCGGCCACTACTGATGCTTTTTCCTTATCATCAAGTAAATTAACATCTAATGCTCCACTAATTGCCATACGCTCTATTAAATCACTATTAATTTTTTTAGACAAAGCAAGAATAGAAAAATGTTGTTTTTTAGCTGATAGTATTAAAGACTTTAAATCTGCAGAAGTTCTATTTTCATTTGTATTAGTAATTAAGAATGTATCAGCAACTAATTGATCAATTAAATAATTGTCTAGCGTATCCTCATCTTTTAAATAAACCTCACTAGAACCTTTTTTAACCTTAAAAAGAGGTGGCTGGGCTATATATAAATGACCATTGGCAATAAGCTCTTCCATATGTCTATAAAAAAATGTTAAAATTAATGTTCTTATATGAGACCCATCAACATCGGCATCCGTCATTATAATTATTTTATGATATCTTAGTTTTTCTATATTAAAATCATCATGTATACCTGTTCCCAGAGCTGAAATCATTATTCCAATTTCATTTGAACCTAATACTCTAGCTTTCCCTGCTCTTTCTACATTTAGTATTTTTCCTCTTAAAGGTAAAACTGCCTGCGTTTCTCTTGATCTTCCTTGTTTTGCTGAGCCTCCTGCTGAGTCTCCTTCAACTAAAAACAGTTCTGACTTAGCAGGGTCACGTTCTTGACAATCTGATAGCTTTCCAGGCAAACTCGCGAATTCAAGAGCTCCTTTTCTTCGAGATAATTCTCTAGCTTTTCTAGCGGCTTCCCTAGCTGATGAAGCATCTATGACTTTTTGAATAATTATTTTTGCTTCAGAAGGATTTTCTTCTAACCATGCTGTTAACTTTTCACTAACTAAACTCTCTACGACTGGCCTAACTTCTGATGAAACTAGTTTATCTTTAGTTTGTGAAGAAAATTTAGGATCAGGAACCTTTGCAGATAAAACTGCAGTTATTCCTTCTCTCATATCTTCACTACTTAAATTAATTTTATTTTTCTTACCCATTGGATTAGCTTGAATGTATTTTGTTAGAACTCTAGTTAGAGCACCTCTAAAACCAGCTAAATGTGCACCTCCATCTTTTTGTGGTATATTATTTGTAAAACATAAAACATTTTCATAATAACTATCATTCCAAGACAATCCTAATTCTACTTCAACATCGTTTTTTTCACCTTTTATATAAATAATATTTGTATGTATAGATGTTTTGGACCTATCTAAATATTCTACAAAAGATTTTACACCTCCTTCATAGTATAGTTTAACTTCTTTGGATTCAGGACTTCTGTTATCAACAATATTAATCTTTAAATTAGAATTTAAAAAGGCTAATTCTCTAAAACGCTTCTCTAAAATAGAAAAGTCAAATTCTATTGAAGTAAAAACATCTGTAGATGGATAAAACCTTACATAAGTTCCAGATTGATTATCAGAACTGCCTATTTCATTTAGTGCTGCCTCAGCATCACCTTTTATAAAGGTCATAAAAAACTTTTTATTGTTTCTATAAATAGTTAATTCTAATTTTGAGGACAATGCATTTACAACACTTATTCCAACTCCATGTAACCCTCCTGAAACTTTATAACTATTTTCATCAAATTTACCTCCGGCATGAAGTTTTGTCATAATAACTTCAGCAGCTGAAACTCCTTCCTCAGGATGAATGCCCGTAGGGATACCTCTTCCATTATCTACGACTGATATTGAACCATCAGAATTCATAATTATATCTATTTGATCACAATGACCGGCAAGTGCTTCATCTATAGAATTATCTACTACTTCAAAAACCATATGATGTAGACCTGTTCCATCATCTGTATCACCTATATACATTCCTGGTCTTTTACGAACAGCATCTAATCCTTTTAAAACCTTAATAGAATCTTCATCATATAGGCCATTATTTTTCTCATTATTATCAGTACTCATGAATTCTCCT
>ENA-OREN01001531-OREN01001531.1-marine-metagenome-genome-assembly--contig:-NODE-1531-length-26579-cov-5.252321_pt1 | contig 26579 bp, 37 predicted proteins | sample MGYA00248624_ERZ508555 | MGnify/ENA primary metagenome ERZ508555 (study PRJEB26222, sample SAMN06267773) | marine metagenome | isolation source: Saanich Inlet, British Columbia, Canada | place...
TATACCGAAGAGATTTTCGAGGACGAAGATACCAGAAAAATCTGGCATACCTTCCGTGGACCGGAAGGTGCCGAGATCAAGATCGATATCTCGCCTTATACCGTTGTTACCAACGAGATGTTCAAGGTTTGGGTCGATGATTTGGCGCCGGCATGGACACGCCGTGAATGGAATCAACTATATCTGCAGGTCACTGGCTTATAAATACTCCATAAGGAGTATTTATATGGCTGCAACAGGAAAAGAGAAGTGGGAAAAGTATTTCAGTAAAAAAATTGTGGAAACTTTGGTCCAATCTCCAAAAACGGGTTTCGCCCGGGTATTTGATGCGGAAAAGAAACAAATTGATACATTAAAGCATGGTTATCCAATTACCGTGCCTATTATGCCATCATATGAGCCGAGATACCAAATCCAATACAAGAAAAATAATAAGACCATGTTTGGATTTATGATGGAAAAGGAAATCTCCAAGCCCATCAGTGAAAAAGGGCAAGTCCAAAGGCTGAATATTGACGTGGCTAATCTATTGAAATCAGCGAGGACAAAAGCTAAGGTTTTTCCCATTGCTGGTGTGCCCGTTCAAAGTTTCGTATTATCCAGCGCCAAGGAAATCGCCGATAAAACTCTTCAAGGTTTGAAAGCCAATCCGAATGTTAATGAGAAAATCATTTCGGTTATGGAGAATTATTTCAAGCAATCCGATCCTACATTTATCGATTGGGGATCAGACATAGCCAAAGCACATAAAACGGAATTAGGCTCTTTCATTGGCGAGTTATTGATCGGCTATCTTGCATTCAAAAACAGAGGTGATCGTGGTGGAATAACCCCAAAAATCATCAAAAAGAAGCCAAGAACATTTGTGTTGCCCGATGATCCCAGCTTTCCAGGGATAGATAGTGCGATTGAATTGATTGATGGATCAATCCTTTTAGTCTCCAGTAAGTTTGGTACAGGCGCGGCGGCATCATTCTTCTCCAATATTTTACCCAAGGGCATGAAAGATGCCAAGACCTTGAAAAATTCAGTTTTTCGTGATATCGTGATTTCTGCCAAAGAGGCAGGAATTACCATAGATATGTTGGAAAATAAAAGAGGTGGTCGAGAAATCCTGTATTATTACGGCCAAAAGCATATCCTCAAAAATAAAGTGACGAAATCCAATGTCCTTGATATCTTCCGCGATATCGTCGCCCATGAAAAACATCCTGAAAAATTGTCTCCAGCCACATTAGCAGCCATTCAAAAGATGCTATCTTTCAAAGACAATAATCCAAAGATCGCCAAACATGCTCCTGGATCATTCAGTGCATTTTTAAGTCAAAAAACCATGAGTATGCTAAAAAACGACAAGAATTCCATGGATGAAATGTACCGAATTTTGGCAGGTAAAGATTTTCTCCAAGCGAATCTAGACAAAACAAAATGGCTTCGTGGTGATATCCATTTCAAAGTTGTTTCCACCAAAAAAGTCAAATTGAATTTTTCATTCGCCTCGGCAATGGACAAAATCAAGGCACCACATGGACTAATAAACTACACGATGAAGGCATAATCCAATGAAATCATTTACCACACATATCGAGGAAGCTAAGACGCCAAAGCCCAGCGCCGTTTGGGTTCTGGGAGGTGCTGCCTCTGGTAAATCTACCATCGCAGAACAGGCCATCGTTAAAGGCCTGGGCTTTGAATTGATCGATACCGACGAGCCTCTAGACAAAATGTTGAAGAAATTCGGTCTATCGATGACCATTTCCCTTCCCAAACCAAAGACGGCTGAGCAGAAAGCGAACGCTAAGAAACCAGTTAAAATGGCCGATCTTGATGATCCTATGGATTTCTTCAAAACGTCAAAGCCAACGGTCACCCGCGCGAGGGTAGTAGCAAATGAAATAACCAAAAGAAAGAACGCCGATGTTACCAGCGCCAGAAAAAACGTGGTGTTTGTCGAGACCGGCGGCAATCTGGGTGCGGTAGCTAACAAGAAAAAGCTTTTGGAAGACCAAGGTTACAAAACGTTTGCAATAATGGTTGGTGTTCAACCTATGCTTGATCTGTCAAAAGACGAAAACTTCCAGAGGGTTTTCGATACGATTCAAGATAGAAGCAACAAACGCCTTTCGGGTGGTGGTAGAACAGTCGATCCTAAAATTCTCAAATCTTCTCTTCTAGTAACACAGAAGGTTAGAGATAAATTGATGCCAGTATTCGGCAAGAATAAACTGTTTATAGATACAAGTAGTGGTGATCCTCGAAAGAATATCGCAAAAACCAAACGTGCAATACAGACATGGATGAAGAAATGAACTCGTTTTTACTCAAATCAGGCATAATGACTGGCATCAAAGCATATGAAAAGGTATCGGATACCTTTCTATCCATCTATGTCAATGACCAGGCAACTAAAGATTTTCTTATGGGATTTCGTAAACAGAATGTGGCCGCAGCTAAGGCGTATACCCATACTACCGTTGACTGGATGTCAGGTATCGTTAGTCATATTCATAAGTAACATTCATAAGGGTACATACCTATTATAACATGGTATTGCATGGTTGTCAAGTATTATTTGAGCCAAACAACCAATTTCTTATAAATACATAGAACGCTGTTAGGGTACGCCAAACCGGTGAGGAATATGAAAGATACCGTAGTGATAGGATGGGGACGTATGAACCCCGTGACCAATGGTCACCAGCTTGTCGTAGATACGTTGAAGAGCGTAGCACGGAAAGCCAACGCAGATCCATTCCTGTATATTTCCCACACCACTGGCAATGCCAAAAATCCCCTAACATATGAACAGAAGATAAAATGGGTATCCAAGGCCTTTGGCGATATTGCAGTCAAATCCTCCCATAGGAATATAAAAGATGTTCTCCGTGAAATGGACGGAAAGTATGATAATTTGATTTTTGTCGTGGGTAAGGATGAAATATCTGGCTTCAAAGCTGCCCTAGGGCATTTCAAATTACGCTTCAAAGATATAAAAATCGTGTCCTCGGGAGAACGGGACGACAATGCATCTGGACCTGCAGGTATTAGCGCCACAAAATTGCGCCAGTTCGCCGCAGATGGTGATCTAAAATCATTTGCCTCAGGTTTACCAAGACGAATAGTCAAAGATGCAAAGAAAGTTATGGCTGACGTAAGGAAAGGATTAGGTGTAATGACCGAAGAAGTGTTAGACGAGGCTCCACGGCAGCTTAAAGTAGGTGACCTACTGAAAATGCGCCGCAAGTTCAAGGGCGTCAACAGATCAAAAATCAAACGTGGCCGCAAGAAAGCCGAGCGTAATCCATCAAGAAATATCGCCGCAAGGTCTGAGAAGATCGCACGGCGTCATGCACGGGCAGCGGCGGCAGAAAGACTTTCTGGCGGCAAGACCAAGGGCGACCAATCATTAGCTGATAGGGTCCGTATCGGCAACAGAATCAACAAATCTCAGGCAATCCAGAAACGGATTGAGCGCGAAGCCAAGAAGACCAAACGTCTGGTCCGCAAGGACCTGCTCGCGAAGCGGAACCAAAAACGCCAGCACGAGGCTCTTGAAGCCAAGGCAGACAAATGGAATATCCCGCTGGAGGTATTAGAGCAAGTTTACCAACGCGGTCTGGATGAGCACCAAAGCCTGAACGTCGACCACCTAACGCCCTCACAGTATGCCTTTGCAAGAGTCAACTCTTTCGCAACTGGCGGTTCAGCCCTTTATGAGGATGCAGATTTGCTACCAGAAGATGGCGGAGCAGGCGAAATGGGTACGAAAAAGCTCAAAGATAAATACCTGAAGGATAGTCCTCATATCTCAATCGAGAAGATGTATCCCGATAGTGAAGAACCTATCAAAGAAACCAGAAATCTATTGAACCTTATCAATAGTATTAGAAAACATAGATAATTAGGAGTATTGATATGATCAATCCATGGCACAAAAAAGACGATCCGCTTGTAGCAGCCGTATCCGGGGTATTGAGAAATAGCGTTGATACCCGCGCGGCACAGATTCAATCGATCAGTGATAACATGGTCGCTGGTACCACGCAACGTTTAGACGGCTTGCGAGAGCTGGAAAAAATGGGGGCATCTGCCTCCGAAATGGCCGCAGTAGGACAGAAAAATGAAGACTAAGATTACCAAAAATGGTGCTGTAAGAGAGGTTGCTTTCCCATCCGTATGGTTGGCAAAGGGCTGGGAAATTGTGGAAGTTCATACCAGAACAGAGAAGCAAGGTGTTGCGGCGCCCGCTGGTAATAAGAAGACCAAGGACGACGACAATTCCGTAGAGACGGATAATCCAGAAGCGGATGACGGTAAGAAGGGCAAGAAAGCTAAGAAGGAGCCTGTTGAGGTCAATCCTAAGCTGGAAGAGGAAACTCTTGCCGAGCGGGACTACGCCAAAGAACGCGCCAATTATCACGGTAAGCCAGAACAGATGGCTAAGAACCGTGCGAGAAAACGAGCCCGCTATGCTATGGAGAAACTGGGTAAAGTCAAGAAGGGCGACAAAATGGACGTCCATCACAAAGACAACAATCCCGAGAATAACGATCCGAAAAATCTAGCAGTCCAGACCCAAGCAGTCAATCGCGCAGAGCCAAGACACCGTGAAGCAGATGCTGGAGCTGGTGGTTTGGGCGAAGGTAAAGAGTTTCTTAAAGGTAAAGCCAAGGCAGATCATCTGAAAAATATACTGGCGAAGGTCAAGAAGAACCAGTCCAAGAAGGGTGCAAAAATCACTGATCGTACACCTAAAGGTTATGGTCCTACCGACGAAGCTACACAGAAACTCCGTATGGGTGATTTCAAAACTGAAAGGGAAGCCGCAGCACCAAAATTCAAAATTGCAGGCGGCGTCAAATGGACGATGGATGAATCCTCAGAATATTCGATGGACATGATGGGTACTCGTGGTTCACGCGGTAAACACACCGTCACAGCCCGCACAGAAAAAGAAGCCGCATATAAAGTACGGCGCAAAGAGGGCCTCGGTAAGCAAGATGTCCATTCATTAAAGACAACGGAGACTGAAATGGAAGAAGAAACCTTGAGCGTATTAGATCAAATGAGAGGCGAAATTCTTGGCGAAGCGAAAAAGACCTTCCGTGTGTTCTATAGAAAGAAACAGGGCGGAACCGGTAAAATCACTGTCAAAAATGTTCCTGATAAAGAAGCGGCAATTATGATGGCAAGCCGCAAAGCTAAGAATTGGGCGGACATCAGCCACGCTGAAGAATTGACCGAGGCCCGAAGCAATTCAGCCCGTGCCCAACGTGATGCCCGTCGCCACATGGGCCAGACTGGCATGTTGTCCAAGAAGGACGTGGCAGATGTTGATGACGATTCAGAGGCAGATGACGGCGAGGGTAAAGTTGTAAATATTATCATGCAACTCCGTAAAGTTGTGTCTCTCCGCGGTCAGAAGCCCGTCACGTTCAAGGATGGCAAGAAAGAGAAGGTTAATCCTACACTCGCCAGACAAGCAATGGCTAAGTTTGATTCACTTCAAGGCGCAGATCGGAAAGAGAAATTCATGGCTAAAGCCTGGGCATCTCATAAGGGCCTGAAAGCCGCCGTTCAGGAGAACGATATGTCTGCCGAGGAGATGGAGTTATTCTTTGAAGCCGAAGCTAAAGTGCCTCAGAAAAAGATGGACGACAAAGGTAATATGGCCATGCAAGCGGCTGTGCCTATGACATCCGACGAATATGCCGTATGGACGACCGACAGTTCCGCTGGACATACCCATGATTTCCATCATTTCGATCCTATGACAACCCGCGCCCATGGTCATACACATGAGATAGTCTGGAAGGGATATGGCAAAGACAAGACGGTAAAAGTCTTATTTGGCGGCGAGAAATCCCATGATCATACTCCAAAACCGTTGACGAAAATGGATGAGGAAAGTCTTGATGAGCGTCAAGGCAAATCATTTTTTCAGGGATTGAATGACAGAAAGAACAAAGGTATAAAAAGCAAGTCCGTAGATAAAGACAAATTCTTTAATACAGACACAGAGCTGGTGGCTAATCCCAAGACTCAAGAAGTCAAGCGCGTCAAGTCCAAAGAGGTTAAAGCTTTTCTAAAGAAAGGCTGGGTACTTGCTGAGGATATTGACATGACCGAAGATGAGAATAGTGGCGATACCGAAAAATGCTCTTGTGGAAATGAAACTGGTAAGTGTAAATGCCCCGCCGATTGCAAGTGTGGTTGCAACACCAAGGTAGAGACACAAGAATCAGCCGAACCAGAAGGCAGCCTCGTCCTTGAGAAGAAATCGGATTATGTGGTTTACCATAACTCGTATTCATCGGCCGTTCAACATGCTGTGGCCAAAGCCGCCGAGCGTGGATTTGAGGTAGATGAAGACGATTACCATACCAAGGTCGCGGTTGGTCCAAGAAAGCCTTCTGAAGGTAATACCAATTCTTTCTCTATCGCTGTTACGAAAAATGGTAAGAAAGTCAAGAACAAAGCCCTCCAGATGCAGGTATTCGGCATGGGCGGCGGCAAATACGAATTAAATATGTATATCGAGTCTTATGAGCCAAACAAATTCCGCTCTCTTGAAGGCAATATTCGCGATATAATGCAATCAAAGAAATTATAAATAGAGATAGAAATATCTAAAGGAGATAAAATATGCCCTTGTGGAAAAATTCAGACTCAACGTCGGATGATGCCAAGCCTAAGTTTATTACGCTTGATCCCAATATCGACGCTCGGGACGTGATCGCAACCAATCAGGGTTGGGTCCACAGAAAGACTTATACCGACCAGCACGGCAATTCTCGCACAAAAGACGAGATTCTGGTAGCTATTAGACAACTAGCTGGCGATGCGGCAGGCGGCAAACTAGCCGAAGCTACTATCGTGGACGTTCGTTGGTCTGCCCTCCAAGTGGCAGCTGGTGGCGTTGCAAATGTTGTGGTTACCTTCAACGAATCCGTGACCGTTACTGGTTCGCCTCAGATCAGAACCTTGGCCGTTGTTGCGACATCTGCCAATGCAGTATCTGGTACGGCATCCGATCAATATGCTACCTATATTTCTGGTTCAACCACGAACCGTTTGATGTTCAATTTGACCACAGATGCCAACCAAGCAGCATATACAGTCGGTTCTGCCGAAATCGTGTTGAATGGTGGTACGATCAAGGATACGTTGACATTCACAGCCAACTCCGATCTGACAATGCCTGCCGCTTACACTGGGGCAAACTCAACCATCGGCACTCTATACTCTAACACATAATAGAGGAATAGTCATATGGCTGACCAAAAAATATCAGATTTGACCGCGGGGTCCGTGCTAGCGGGGGAAGACTTAATCCATTTTGTGGATGATCCCTCCGGCACTCCCACGAATAAAAAGATTACCGTCAACAATTTTTTCGCGAATGTTGTGGCGAATACATCTGTTAGTGGATCCTTTACCGTAAACAACAGTAAGTTTAATGTGGCTACCGCGAATACTCCAGCCACATCTGGCGCAACTGGAGTTGCGGGCGACTTTAAATGGGATACTACATACTTGTATATTTGCACCGCAACGAATACTTGGAAAAGGATCACTTTGGCATCTTTTTAATATTATGAATCTAACTGGAAATAATTTTATCATGTTCGCCGCCCATAATTATACTAATCCACATTGTGAAGACATAAGCGAGTTCCACGATGACTTGAAACGGATTAAGTATATAAAGCGGCTATTCAAGAAATACAGCAACGACGGTGAATTGAGGGAAAGATTAATACTCAACCACCTCGTTGTTCTGTATAATGTATTTGAACATCATGCCCTCACAGTAATGTTGGTGCATAAACTGGATGAATATTTGTCATTTTTGAAGCCCTTTCTGTTCTACCTGAACTATTGGGAAGAAACACATAACACCATAACAATGGATTTGAAAATCGTTGATGCTTTAAGGAAAATTTAAATGGCAGGAGTAATATTTGACACATTTCTGGTATTTCAGTTCCTAAAACGCCTGGTCCAACCATTCAACGAAACAGAAGCTTTCAAGAACGGCCTCATTGACGACCGTGGTGCTAGAACCACCAAAAAAATCACAACCACAGACGAGAAAAATTCTTATCGCGTATTTGATAAGATGGTTTTCAACCTAAAGAAGTTGATCGAAAAGCTGCCCTTCGGCAAGACTCGATTGGCGTCCTATGCGGCGGCATTACTCCTGATCCGTGAGCATCAAAATCCGACAGTTGGTGATATGCTTACCGAGGATATGACAGCCGATATGTTGGCACAATCAATTGTCGAGATAAGAACAAAGCCCGAGGTTCTTCAGGCCCTGATGGAATCAGCCGAACCAATTACCGAAGCTGTAACCAAGATGAAGAAAATCGATGCCATTACCTGGGAATTCGCGGGCTATTACATTGTCAACATGGAAGACAAAACTTGGACCGTGTTTACCGCACCACCATCTGGTGATGATTTGCTATCGGGCAAATCTAAAGTGATATCTTCCAAGCATAAAACCCGTGAACGCGCCAAACAGGACATTAGCTTCATGCTCCATGCGGAAAAGCGCAAAGCCAAGTTGCAGAAGGAAGAAATGGCGGTAGGTAATGGAGCCATCGCGGGCATTAACCCGGGAGAGGACCCACCTGTCGGCAAGAAACGGAAGAAGAAAAAAGTCCTGCGCCGTAATATCACCAGTTTCAAGTCATTTGTTAAAGAGGATACCAAGCTAACAAAGGCTGATCTTGATAGCGTTGAGAAATACGCCGATGATGCATTTTCCAAGATGAAGATAGATGTGGAATTTACCAAGCATTTCTTGGATCGCGTTAATGACGCCCGAAACGGCCAACAAATCACGCCAGCCGAGCTAAAATCCCTATTTGCTAAGGTAGCCAAGAAACATGCTGGTAAAATCAGACAACTTGGCGACGATGCCGAGGGCGTTATCAAATCCAATAATACCGATATAAATTCACCTTTTGTTCTAGACCTTGATAGGTCTAAGGGATGGATCGATATGACTATGAAAACAGTCATGCGGAAGAAAGACTTCAAATCACCCGATAAAAAGTTTGCAGTTGAACAAGCATTGGATGAATTGCAAATCAAAATCCCTGATCCGTCAAAGTCTCTGGGTATTCCTCGGTCGAAAATGCCTCAGGTGAAGGGAAAACATTACCCCGAACTGTTTGCCTATCTTGAGGCTCTCGGCGCAACCATCACAAGTGATACCGTAGCCGCTAAACAATTGAAGCCCGTTCAAAAGGAATTCTCTAAAGCGGGTATGGTGAAATCGTTGAATAAGTCGGTATTGAGTGATAAAAGAAAGCCTCTTATCGCGTCCTCAGATAATTTCATTATCGATGGACACCACCGCTGGCTTGCGACGATCAATATCAGACCAAATAGTGGTATCCCTATCATGCGCGTGGATATGCCCGCAAGAAAGCTAATGGCTGTTATAGTCAAGTTTCCTAAGACCACATTTAAAGACATATACCAATAAAAACACTTGACAATACCCTTAAAATTTGCTAGTATAAAGAATGAAAAGATTTATAATACATGCCATGCTCCAAGAGGCAGCATCCCGCGGCTCTCTACCAGAGATATACCTTGACCTCGACGGCGTTGTAGCCGATTTCGATAAAGGTGCTGCCAAAGCTATGGATCGTCCATTCGGTGGTAGATTGGACAACAACAAAATAACCCAAGATGATTGGGGAGTAATCATGAAAACTCCCAAATTCTGGCTTAATCTTCCTGTCCTGAGTGACGGTATCAGAGTTTACAAATTCATCAAAAAGTACAGGATAAACATTCTTTCGGCAGCACCAGGCGGATACCCGGGTGCGGCAGAAGAGAAAACGAAATGGGTCAAGAAGCATTTGGGCAGCATTTCAGGCAAAGTCCATATCGTTAAGAGAGCCGATAAAATTAAATTCGCCATTGCCAATGGCATTCCGAATATCCTTATCGATGATTTCGACAAGAATATCAGAGAATGGGAAACTGCTGGAGGCATAGGCATTCATCATACGTCTGCCAAGATGACCATTAAAAGATTGAAAGAATTGGGATTTTAATGAAAAGATTTTTGATTATTCAGGGCCCGATGATATCAGAGGGCCGAGCGGGCAAATTAACACCCGATATGGAAAGTGTGGTATTTGATACCAATCATAATGTAAAGTACATGATTGAGAAATACGGTCACCTTTTCGACGTGGTTGTATTGTCTACATGGACCGATGAGCCCGTCACATTTCAAACGGATGAGCCGTATATCGTTGTTCGATCTAAGATGCCGCCACGAGTCGAAACACCGTATGGCAAAGGCAATCAAGACCGCCAGTTCTATTCGCTCCAGATAGGTCTGGACGTCCTTCATGCCGAACCCACAGACATCGTTGTAAAAACTCGCACGGACATCACGGTTGACCTTGAAAGCATTCTATTCACCACTAAGTTGGAGTATATCTGTGTAACCCATATGAATTTGTCCAGAATACTGGAAAAAGATATGTCGATGTTTGGCTTCGCGGTAGGAGATTTTTATTTCTCCAGTTCATATGAGAAAATGCGCCAATTCACGGATGCTATGTTAGTGCCAGTGAATCTGGGCTGGAAAGTCCACCAAGAAATGATTATGAAATATGCGTATGTGAATTTCCCAGAATTTGCACATTTGCGACCCGTTATGTGGAATTCCAACGAGCAAATCGATGATATCCAGGCACAAGTATTTGCTTGTATGATGGATATGGCTTTCTACCCGCATACAGCCTATCCGTTTCTTTCTATGTCTTGGAGAGGGCATAAGGTTGATGAGAAATTTATCAAGGACCACAGTGCCAATTCAGTCATATATAAAGATAGATGGGATGAACACAAGGAAAGGGTAAAGAACCAATGAAAATAATGTTGATCATGGGCGCCATTATGATAACGATGGCTGGAATAGGTTATTTCTATTATAAGGATACCCAAGCAACCATAGGTACTCTCCGTTCGAATTTGGCTACCGCTGAGGTAGCCGTTGACCTTGCCCAAGCTGAAATCAAAACGCTAAACGAGAATCAGGTAAAACAAGCTAAACTGATCGGCGAACTCAATCAAAAAATTCATTTGGCATCGGCAGATATCGATGCCCTTCGGAAAATGTTCAGGAAGCACGATTTATCTAATCTGGCCTTAAAAAAATCACAACTGGTTGAAAAAATAATCAACAAAGCTACCATGAAAATATTCAAGGAGTTAGAAGATGAAACAAAAGCTCCTAAGTAGTATCGCCCTCGTCCTTTTGCTATCTGGCTGTTCATGGGCTGAGAAGATAATAGACCTCCAGATAACGTCTAAGACAGCAACAGTGGCCAAGGCTCAAACAGCCAAGCCATTAAGTCTTCATAATGTCGTATGGTTTGTGGTGACTGAAAAGAATGTGGCCGCCTTCATTGAAAAAATGAAAAAACGTGAGGGTGAATTCGTTGTTATGGTCGTCACGCCTAAGGGATATGAAAATCTCTCCCTAAACCTAGAGGAACTCAGGAGATACCTCCGAGAGCAAAAGAGCATCATCGGATATTACGAGGATTTCCTGTATGAGAAAAAAGAACCCCTAGGCGAGAAAAAAGAAAAACCAGTCAAAAAATAGTTGACAATACCCGAATTCTTTGCTATAATAGTAAGATGAAAGATAATATTGACATTTCTGTCTGGAATTATGATGATATCTATCCGAGAGGTGCGACATATATCGGACGAGGTACGCCGTGGGGCAACCCATTTATCATCGGAATACATGGCTCTCGGTCTGAGGTCATTGAAAAATTTAGACAATCCATTACACCAAATTTCGAAGCCCGAATAAAGGCTGAACTGAAAGGCAAAGACTTAGTATGTCATTGTAGGCCAAAGGCTTGTCATGGCGATGTTTTGTTTGAGATTGCAAATACCCAAACCCTCTTTTAGGAGACTATATTATGGAAGACCTTATCAAAATCATCGGCGGCGCGGTAGTTATTTCATTCGCCGTAATCATCATTCCACTTATCAGTACGATCATGGGATATTGTTGTGGCTGGATGGTCGGCATATTCTTTGAAGAAACCGTTGCAAATGTGATGCTTGCCCTGGGTTCGCCCAAGGTGGCTATGACTGAAATCGGCGCCGCATGTGGCTTCGTTGGTGGTTTCTTCCGCTCTACCTCTACCAGCAACAGCTAAGAGATTCCAATGACCAAATATGTATATCTGGCTGGTCCTATGGAAGATAAGACCCAAGCCGAAATTAATGATTGGCGCACTATCGCTAGATTGGCTCTCGGAAGAGCATCTGGCCACTTAATAACCATCACTCCTGCCCGATGTGAGCCCGAGACGCTTTACACGCCAAAAGCTTCAAAGGAAATCTTCGCCAAAAATCTGCTGGACTGTAAGTCATGCGACCTATTGTTGGCCTACATGCCCAGCTTTCTGACTCAGGATCGCGGCAACTATGGAACGACAATGGAAGTTGCATGGTTTGCTATGATGCAGAAACCAATCGTTTTGGTTTCGGATAATCCTAAGATTATCAACCATCCGTTGTTCTGGCATGGCTGTGACTGGATCACCGATAGCTTGGACGATGCTCTTGATATCGTACCGCGAATTTTAGGACCATATGAATGACCTTAGTAACCTGTCATAGATGCCACGCTCAATATAAATCAGGCGGACGTTGGAGAATCGGTTATGATCGATCACCAGAAGGATCGACCTCTTCTCACCGTGATGTTGATTGGTCCGTTATTGTTGAAAAGGGGAACTGTCCGATATGCAGGCAACCACCCCAGCTTGAACCAACATCAGAAAGTACCGCAATGTAATGAGCCTTATTGTTGACAAACAATTCCTAAACCTTTTGTCAGCTAGACTGGACCGTTTTAAGTGGAAATCTGGTACCCTTGCCAATTGCAGGTGCCCGTTCTGTGGCGATTCTCAGAAGAACAAATACAAAGCCCGTGGATATTTCTATACAGTCAAGGGTAAGATATCTTTCAAGTGCCACAACTGTGAGAAGGCTACCTCTCTTGGTGGCGTAATCAAGCATTTTGATGGCCAAATGTTCAAGCAGTATATCATGGAGAGATTTTCAACTGGCGAGAAAATGAGCAAAAAGAAAGAGGCGGTGCTTCCAGAATATAAGGGAGAAGCACCAGTATTCCAGAAGAAGGAATTGATCGACAACATGATGGATCGGGTGGATAGATTGCCCGATGACCACATGGCTGTTCAACTCTGTAAACACCGAATGATCCCCGGCCATCAATGGAAACGGCTATACCATATTGACGATGTAAAAGCCCTTGAACAACTTTCTGAGTCGTACAGGGACAGAATCACCAGCAATGAGCCGAGACTGGTATTGCCATTCTGGACAAATACAGGTAAGCTATTCGCGCTTACCTGTAGGTCGTATGAACCAGATGCCAAACTCCGCTACCTGATGTTGAAGCTGGACGAGAATATCCCACTGATCTATGGGTCGGAAATCATTGATCCAAAGCGGCATATCTATGTGGTAGAAGGACCGATCGATAGCCTATTCATCGATAATTGTATTGCGGTTGCTGGATCAGATTTTAAGAAAGTCCGAAAGATTTTGGGTACCGAGAACAGCACCCTGATTTTTGATAATCAGCCAAGGAACCGTGACGTTCTCCGACAAATGCGTGAAGCAGCAAACGCTGGGTATTCCTTGTTTATCTGGCCTGATACAGTCCGTAGTAAGGATATCAATGATTGGTTTCTCTTGACAGGAGCTTCAAAAGATGCTATAATGGATATTATAAATGAGAATACCTTTAGTGGACCAGCGGCAGTCGTAAACATTGAGAATTGGAACAGAACATGACCGTAAAACTGGTATCATATACCCAACCGACGGCTGAATTGGCCGCTCAAGGCATCGTATCCGTGGCAGACCAGATTGCCTATTGTGCAAGAGTATCCAATCCGTCTAATCAACTTAACAAAGCATCCAATGAAAAGCTTATCGACTATTTGATCCAGCATAAGCACTGGTCTCCCCTGGAGATGGTTGAAGCCACTCTGGAAATTGAGACAACGAGAGACATCGGTCGCCAGATTTTGCGCCACCGATCGTTTGTCTTTCAAGAATTCAGCCAGCGCTATGCCGATCCGACACAGATGAAATTCGAATATGGCGAGGCACGTTTACAGGATACCAAAAATCGCCAGAATAGTATTGAGATGGAAATTTCACCAGAGGCGATCCAGATAAAAAGTGGATGGCATAAGGCCCAGGAAGATATTGTTGCCGAGGCAGTCAGGGCATACGATTGGGCCATCGATGCTGGAATTGCCAAGGAAGTCGCCCGCAAGGTTCTGCCCGAAGGCTTGACCACAACTCGCATGTATATGAAGGGCAATATTCGCTCCTGGGTTCACTATATAATGTTGCGTAGCGGGAACGGGACACAAAAGGAACACCGAGATGTTACTTTGGCCTGTGCGGACGCAATTATGGAAATCTTCCCGATGATGCAGGAATTTGTAGGATAATAATAATAAATGGATAACCAACTCCCCACCGAGTACCAGAACTTCATACATCTAAGCAGGTATTCAAGATGGATACCATCAGAAAACAGACGAGAAAACGTGGAGGAAACCATCAACCGGTATTTTGATTTCTTCACCGACCACCTGCAAACCAACAATGGATACAAACTGACAAGAAACGTCCGTCGAGAGTTGGAAGAGGCTGTTTCGGAGTTAGGCGTTATGCCTTCTATGCGGTGCCTGATGACCGCCGGTGAGGCATTGAAACGAGAGAACGTTGCGGGTTATAATTGTTCTTATGTACCAGTAGACTCTATCAGGTCCTTTGACGAAATTCTATATATCCTGATGAATGGAACCGGGGTTGGTTTCTCGGTCGAACGGCAAGATATCGTTAAGCTGCCCGAAGTTCCCGACGCCCTATATCCCACAGAAACAACCATCATCGTGGCTGATTCTAAGATGGGTTGGGCTAAATCGCTAAAAGAGCTTACCAGCCTGTTGTATGCTGGGCAGATTCCTGGCTTCGACACAAGCCGTGTCCGATCTGCTGGATCACCACTAAAGACATTTGGCGGTCGAGCATCTGGTCCTGAGCCTCTTGAGGATTTGTTCCGCTTTGTCATTGCTACGTTCCAAGCAGCCGTAGGCCGTAGACTGACCTCTTTGGAATGCCATGATATCGTCTGTAAGATCGCAGAGATTGTGGTTGTTGGTGGTGTCCGTAGATCGGCCCTTATTTCGTTGTCCAACCTGTCAGATGATCGTATGCGCCATGCCAAATCTGGTCAGTGGTGGGAAACTAATGTCCAACGCGCTCTTGCTAACAACTCTGCCGCATACACTGAAAAGCCAGACATCGGCATTTTCATGGAGGAATGGCTATCGCTATACAACTCCAAGTCAGGAGAACGCGGCATATTCAATCGTGCGGCTGCCGAACGAAAGATCGCAGCCTTGTCGCGCCGTGAAATCGGACATGAATGGGGTGTGAATCCATGTGGTGAAATTATCATGCGCCCAAGGGGATTCTGTAATTTGTCTGAGGTTGTCGTCCGTGCCAATGATAGCCTAGAGACATTGAAAGAGAAAGTCCGTCTTGCCGTCATTCTCGGCACATTCCAATCAACCCTTACCAACTTCAAATATCTCACCAAGAGATGGAGAGAGAATGCTGAGGAAGAGAGATTGTTGGGTGTGTCTCTTACGGGCATCATGGACAACATTATTACGAATGGTGAGTGTGGTCTAGGTATTACAGCCGACCTCCTTGATGATCTTAGAGCCGTCGCAATTGCAACCAATCTTGAGTGGTGCAAGAAACTAAAGATTAATCAATCGGTGGCTATTACTACCGTGAAGCCTTCTGGTACCGTATCGCAGTTTGTCGATTCTGCCTCGGGCATCCATTCTCGCCATGCGCCGTATTATATCCGTAGGGTTCGTGGAGATAAGAAAGACCCGCTGACCCAGATGATGGTTGCCGCAGGCTTTCCATGTGAGGATGATATCACAAAAGCCGATTCCACAACCGTTTTTGCGTTTCCACAGAAAGCGCCTGCCCGCGCTATTACTCGGAACGATAGAACAGCGGTCGAACAACTTAAATTATGGCACGTGTACCGTGAGCATTGGACAGAGCATAACCCATCGATCACGGTGACGGTCAGAGAACATGAATGGATGGAAGTCGGTGCCTGGGTATATGAGCATTTTGATGATGTTGGCGGGGTGTCATTCTTGCCGCATACCGAGCATACCTATCGCCAAGCGCCATATGAGGATATCACCGAAGAGCAATATAACGAAATGATGGCCGCTATGCCCGTGAATGTTGATTGGTCTAAACTGAGCGAATTTGAATTGATGGATACCACAAGCGGAAGCCAAGAATTGGCATGCACGGCGGGCGCTTGCGAGATTGTTGATATTGGTGGGAATTTGTAACAATACATAGTAGCATCTAAGACTGTAAGGAGATGCTACTGTGGAAGAAGAAAATATAGAATGTGACTCTTGCGGAAGTGAGTTTTCGATTGTTCCTACCGCAAATTGTGAATCGGAGGAAGTAAGGCACTGCCCTTTTTGCGGGCATGACATAATGTACGGCGAAGAGGTTGAAGGTTTCGTGGAGGAGTTCGATGATGAATTGGACCCTTGGGAATAAAGAAATCACAGAGCCACCAAAAGGATATGCAGGGTTTGTTTATCTGATTACCAACAGTGAAACTGGCATGAAATACATTGGACGAAAGTATTTCTGGAGTGTTCGAAAGTTAAAAGGCAAGACAAGACGCCAAAGGTCAGAGAGTAACTGGCAAGATTACTATGGTAGCTCTAAGGTTTTACTAGAAGACCTTGAGAAAATTGGTAAAGAAGCATTTATTCGGCAAATGCTTTCAATTCACAAAACGAACGGTGATGTAAATTATGAGGAAGTGAAGCAGCAATTTATTCATGATGTCCTTGAGACCGAAGGTTGGTATAACGAGAATATCAACGGTAAGTGGCACAGAAAGCCCGAGCATATAATGGAAGCACGAATTTATGGCTGAGCCCAATATATCGACGTATCCGAATCTACGGATCAATTTTTGGGGAATATGCAAATCGGCTAATACTTACATGAAATTTCAACTATGGGCCGCCGAGAACAAAAGACCATTCGAGCCCATTCTCTTTGACATTGAAATCCATAACAAGGTGAAAAAGGTATTGACTCCGCAAGGCGCTATGAAAAATGGTTTCTTGAATATCTCATTGACGCGCCATCCGTTTGAAAGATTTGTGAGTATGTGGCGCGATATGGTTAGAACAAGACCGCATAAAGTAAAATCGTATCTCGGTGGAAATGCTTCATGGACACCTCTTGAAATGATCCAGAAGATATCAACAAAAGACGATGATGAAATAAACGAACATCTTAGAACTCAAGGCGGAATACTTGGAGATTATAAGATGGATCGGATTTTTAAGATAGAGAATATTCACGATACTTGGGATTTGGATATTCCACTTGATCGTGAAAGAAGGCACGTTAGTGATCCAGCTAGAGTCGAAGCGACTCAAGAACTTGTTGAAGTAGTTGAAAACCGCTACTATAATGATTATGAAAGATTTGGTTATGAACGTAAATATATTCCTTGATAGCGCCAATCATCCTAGATTCAAAGAACTCTTGATCCGATTGGGAGCCACTATTTCCAATGACGATGAGGTCCGCTTCAAATTGGCGCCGGGCGAAGCCGATCTGGACATTATCTGGGGATCGTGGAAAGACAGAGATACGCCCTGGCATAACATCAAACGAGAGGTTGTTGCCAAGTCGAAGAAATTTCTGGTCCTCGAAACGCCTCTTGTGGGTAGAAAGCCTACGCAAGATATCATGGACGATACGTGGTACCGCGTGGGCATCAATGGATTTCTAGGCGATGATGGATTCGCCCATACGAAGAATTCACCATCAAACAGATACCACAAAATGCATACCGAACTGGGGATCACATTTAAGCCCTGGAAAATCGCCGGCGACCATGTGGTTGTATGTCTTCAACTCCCGGGAGATGCCTCACTTCGTGGAGCTGACATCGGAATGTGGGCTGTCAAGGTATGCCATGAGATTAAGAAATACACCAATAAGCGGATTATCCTTAGAACGCCCCAATTGCCCCGGCATTTCAATATCAACGGGCTACCCAACGATGTTGTTCTCCAACAGGGAACAGCCGAAAATCTTCAAAAAACACTTGACATGGCATATTGTCTTGTGACATATTCAAGTGGTATTGGTTCCGAAGCCTTGTTGAATGGAACACCCGTGATCGCCATGAGCCCAGCATCCATGGTATATTCCATATGCTCAAACTCTATCGATGAAATCAACAACCCAAAATTGCCTGAACGCCTTCACTGGATTTCAGATATCGGCTATGCCCAGTGGTCACAGGAAGAGCTATATAATGGTGACATGTGGACATATATTAGGAGCAAATTATGAGTGAATTACCCGATCACCTTGGCGGACATCTAGATAAGGTTCATGTGGATGTGGGCTTGCTGGATTTCCTCAAGAAAAGGCTTGACATCAAAACGATGATGGATATTGGATGTGGTCCAGGTTGGCAGATTTCCCTTGCGCTGGCGCGTGGTATCGATGCATTTGGAATCGATGGTGACTTCACCATTGATTTTTCCTCAGATGTTCAAGATAGAATTACCCTGTACGATTTCACCCAAGGATCACCTGATCTGTCGGACGAGCAATTTGATTTGGCGTGGTCAGTGGAATTCCTCGAGCATGTGGAGGAAGAGTATATGGCGAATTACATGAGCGTTTTTCAACGCTGTAAATATGTGGTTTGTACTCATGCCACACCAGACATGCCCGGACATCACCATGTGAATCTTCAAAAGGCAGATTATTGGATCGATAGATTTGAGGAATACGGCTTCGAATACGACTATGACCGTACGGTAGAAATTCGAGCCCAATCAACCATGACGAAAAAATTCATGCAGACAAGCGGTTTATTCTTTGTAAGGGAAGACTAATGCAAGCCACATACATGGACACATTTGACTGGTGTGACCAGAACAAGGTACCCATCACTGAGGTCAAGCCACCCATGTCCGACATGGTACGTTTCAATGTGTACGATTCGGAGGGTATAATTCAAGATGCCAGATGCATAGGTATAGTTACAGTAGGAACGTACCACATCAAATTCAAAGGGTGTAAGCTCTTGGTTCGAGGCGATGATCGCGACACAATTCCTATGGTAATCCTCACGCCCGATCACAAACTTCTAGCTTCGAAGATTTCTAAGGTAGCGGGCAAATGGACTAGCACGCCCCAGCATTTCTGGGAGCAGCCGTTGAATAATGGTACCGTTGATCTAAGAAATGTGGAGACTTCCAAGAGAGTGTCCATGAATATTCCCATAACCGCCATGTTTACACAGACACAATATTGGCATTGGCTTGTGGAAGATTTGCCGCTATTCTCTCTTATGTCCAATCAACCCATTCTTGGTCAGAATTTGAATGGCTTTGAACTTGAAACCATTCAACCATTTCAACGGAGATGGAACTATAGGATGATCGAAGGGCCAGCCGTAATCGATGCTCCAGAGATTGATATATTCACATATCCTAATGATTCATTTGGTAAAGTCAATCCCTGGGTATACGGCACCTTAACATCTGCCTTTATAACCGACAAGACGGTTGATGAGACTTTCCCCAAGAAAATATACATTACGCGGGACGATGCAGATTGCCGCCGTGTGGTGAATGAAGACGATGTAATGAGGGTTTGTGCTGCCCATGGAGTTACCAAAATAACGCTATCGGATTACAGCTTTACGGACAAGGTAAAGCTTTTCCATAATGCAGATTGGATCATTGGTCCTCATGGCGCGGGTCTAGTCAATACGATGTTTTGTCGCCCAGGAACGAAAATCTTGGAATTCATGACGAGCCATTGGGTAGGCAATGAATTGGGATTTGTGCGATTTGGAAATCAAGCTGGTGTCGAGTGGAATACCATGATATGCAGGGATGACCACACAAGACCGCCTCGTGGTGGGAAACACAAGAATGCAGATATGGTGGTCGATATTGATGGGCTAAAGAGAATGTTTCTATATCCGCTATGACCATTACCGAATTCTCAAATGGTCATTCAGGATGCACGGTCAGTCTCTATCAAGGAGCCGAAACATTCGTCCGCAAGACAAGGGGCGACCAATATGACAGGCAGAGATTTCATAACCAGATGACTCGTCAAAGCTATTCCTGTCTGCCTCATCCTAAAATTCTAGCAAGGGGCCTTGATTATTTCGATATGGAATATATCCATGGTCTTGACATTAGAACATTTCTAGAACACGCGGACCATGAAATGATTGACGCTTTCGTTGATGAGCTTTGCGACATTTTAGACTTGCTTTCCGATAGAAAGTATGATATGATAGACTCTAGTGTGTTTGAGAATAAGATAAGGACGATTACATCTGGTGACCCATATATCGAGAAATGGTTACTGGAACGTGATTGGCATGCGTTTCCTGATACGGAATCTCATGGAGATATGACATTCGAAAATATGATTGTCGGTGGAGACGGAATTGTCTTCATCGATTTTCTAGATGGCATTTCCTCATATCAATTGGATTACGCCAAGATATTGCAGGACGCCAGATGTTATTGGTTCATGCGTGATCGCCCGTCGAAAAATATTGCGATAAAATGTGATTATATCGCCCAGCAGTTGAAAGAAGAATATGATACTGGCAGGGATGACCAGTTGGTTGTGTTCCATCTATATCGGATACTACCATACTGTAGGCGAGAAAAGGATACCAAATTTGTGATTGAAGCTATTGATAGGATTATACAATGACAACATTGATTGTACCGGCGGCAGGATTATCAACTAGATTTCCTGGGATGCGCCCGAAATATGCCCTGACAAACTGGGACGGTCAGTTGATGATCCAACATGCGGTTGATCCGTTACTCAATCACCAGCATTTTGATAGGGTCATTTTTGCTACTTTGGAACGACATGATATGGATAAGACGCTAAAAGAGATTTATCCCGATTCTGAGCAAATGGTTTTTCATAATCCAACTCAGGGTCCAGCACATACAGTCTTTGGCGCAATGAGGGCATTGAATGTTAAGGGCCCCGTTGTAGTGAAAGACACAGATTCATGGCTAACTTATGGCGACGGTCCAATTGCTGGGAATATGGTGGCTACGGCAATGATAGATGAGTTTGACATTCCAAGAGTGGCTGCCAAATCGTTTGTGAAATCCAACACTCACGGTTTCATCACCGATATTGTGGAGAAATCTGTGATATCAAATGAGGTGTCCGTCGGGTGCTATTCTTTCGAGGATGCCGCCGAAGTAGGATCAAGATATAGAACACCAGTCGGAAAAGATGAGGTGTTTTTGTCTCATGTGATTCTGGACATGATTTTGAACGGCATCTCCTTCAAGACATATCCTGTCGCGGATTATGTGGACGTTGGCACAGCCGAGGAGTGGAAGAAAATTCAAGATGATCACGCCACATATTTTGTCGATATCGACGGCACCCTGGTAGTGAATCAAAGCAAATATTTTGCCAACAAATGGACAAATAATCCTCCACTTATCCAAGAGAATTTCGATCGGATCGTACAACTCCAAGCTGCGGGAGCTTGCATTGTCCTGACTACGGCACGGGATGAAACAGACCATGCGCCTGGCGATGCATTGATGGATTATTTTGTGGAACAGGGCCTAGAGAGATGCACCATTCTATATGGCTTGCCGCATACGAAGCGGGTATTGGTCAATGATTTTTCTCCCAGCAATCCGTATCCTTCTGCCAGTGCTATCAACGTAAGACGCGACCAGCCTGATTTAGGAGACATGATATAATGTTGGACGTATCCTCATATAGGGATTGCAATTTCGCAGAGCCTCCAGTCTACTGGGACATCGGCTCAAGATACGGCATCAAGAAACCGTGGGATGAATTAGCCCGCGCTGGTTATATTCGAGCCATTGGGTTTGAGCCCCATCCCGAGGAATGTGCGCGAATGAATGCTATGGAAAACGGTATGACGCATTTCCCATATGCCCTTGGCGAATGTGATGGAGAGGGCATTTTATATGTCACCAGAAACCCCGGCTGCTCCTCGCTCTTAAAGCCGAATATGGAAGTTTTGAAAGACTACAAATTCCAAACCCACGGTTGGGATATCATGGAAGAGATACCTATTCCAATCGTTGAAGGCAATACGTTGATTGAGGACGGTATCGTGCCCGCTCCACAGTTTATGAAACTTGACGTCCAGGGTTACGAGGCTTTTGTCCTCAAGGGTCTTGATCGATATCTTGATGGCGTCTGGGGATTTGAGATTGAAACGCATTTCAGGGAGCTATACAAAGGCGAGAAATTATTCTTTGAAATGTACGAATGGCTCACAGTGGAGCATAATTTTACACTTAGACAACTGGACTCTGTATCGTGGTATGATGGTGATCAAGTCGAATGGATAGCCCATTTCACGAAAGGCCCTGGACCCCTGACACCAGGACCACAATATCTGATCGATAGATTTTGGAGTAAAATGCAGGGATTAGATGAACCGAGGATGAGTGCAAAATCTGACAAAGCCAGAGTGGACTCACCCTTTCATGCAGAATCATTAGCGGACATGGCATATTATGAGAAGTATCCCTACTAAGCAACTCGTTATCGTCCCATCTATTCCACATATGGGTACAAACACGGTCGCCGATGCTGTTCAAACGATAAATGGATATCAGGTGATCACCCAAAAGCATATGCTGTCTGGCGAAAGACCTTGGCCCTTGGCTAATGCACTGGCAAATCATTCCATCTATAAAATCCATATGGGAGTTGATCGATATCATGGTGATGGATTAGAGCGTGGGCATAGAGGCAATAGCCTGGCAATTGAGATAATCATTGCATTGGTCCATGAATATCCATCCGTGATCCCTCTCCGTGATCCCATGATGGCCGCCATAACACGGGTCGAGCGGGCTCAGGCCCATATGGACGCCCTATCAAATAATTATGACCACATGTTTGATATGCTCCATTTGATATGTATGGATTTCAGACATTCGGCTTTCATCTATCCTGTGAATAATGCCATTTATATACCAGAAGGCCTTGCATCGTATCTTGACCACGAAGAAAGGCCGCGGATGATGCCATTCCAAAATAAAACATCCGACTGGTCAGGGATGAATCATGGACTTCTTCCCATTGACAAAACCCTGAGAGCTAAATATATGAACGGGGAAGATTTGTCGGATCAGGTAATGCTGCCCTTCGATAGACTTTGCCGTGATGATGACATTAAGGAACTGTATAGCATGTATGGTTTTCAACTTGATTGGATGCGATGATGGGAATTGGCGACGATATCATGGTGACTGGAGAATTCAGGCATCTAGGTGAAATCGGTCATAAAATACTACCTATCTTAGAGGGCAAACCGACGTGGTCACCAATGTGGGATAATATTCCTTGGATGGTAAAATACGATGGCATCCCAACAGAAGTCAAGCCCAATGGGAAACGATGGTACGTCCAGTCGTGGACAGATCACATTGAGTACACCGATTGGAAATGTACGCCAGGAGTTCTCCGTTTTACAGAAGCCGAAATGGCCGTAGCACAATCTAGAGTACCACGAGAACCATTCTGTATAATCAATCCAGATTTCAAAAGTACCACAACTGCCAATAATAAAGATTGGGGCTGGGACAACTGGCAAAGATTGACCAATCTATTGAGTGAAGTTATGACAGTGGTTCATCTGGTACCTCCAGTGAATTATGTTGATGTTTCAGGATTGGTGAAAGTCAGTAACAAACGCCTGGGCAATGCTGTTCCCATAGAAACAAATACGCCACGGGAAGCCTTTGCAATCCTTGATTTTGCAGATTTCTTTGTGTCCTCAGAAGGCGGATTGCACCATGCGGCAGGAGCATTATGGAAGCGTGGAGTTGTAATATTTGGGGGATTTATTAGTCCTCATAGCACGGGATATTCCCGTCATATCAACATTGCAGATAGTGGCCCACCATGCGGTACCTTGTATAAGCCTTGCCGTCATTGCAGGGAAATCATGAATAACATTTCTCCCGATATGGTCTATAAAATAATCGATAAAAATCTCAGATAACACTTGACATTACCCTCTCCATTTGCTATTATGATTATAGTGAGAAGACAGAGAGAGAAAACGAAATGACTTATATCGATCCCAGCGACATCGCGAAAGCCCTTTCAAACGGCCAGTCCTTCGTTGAAGGCCACAAAATGAATGCGAACCATCCCGCAGTCAAAGATTGCAAGTTGGGCACCGTGTTCACCGTCGGTCGTCGCAATCTGATTTATGTCGGTGTCAAGCCCGGCAACTGGAAATTCCCTTGCATCGCATATTGCCCGGAGCGCCGTGGCTATCGCAAGATGAAAATCGAAATGTTCGCCAAAGTCGCCGCGGCAAGCCTCTAGGATAGCGAAATGACACTTTTCAAAATTGACGCTGGCACAATCGGTCAGATTTATGCTCCCTTTAACAGGGTGAGCCATAAGAATGATGCCAATGGAATTTTCGATACTGCGCCCTGGAAGTCGTTTACTTCGCCAGAGGGCGGCTTTTTCGAAAAACATGAAGTTTGGGACCGAGTTGGTGTTTTGAACCGGCGCAACGATATTCCAGTATGGGCCATTGAAAATATCGAACGATGCGGTTCGACCATTTTAGCAAAAGAAAATGCCGCGGGGATTATGTGCTATTTCATGATTCCATTCGGCACAGGAGTGTGGGTATGAAAAAGTATTTCTTTATCGATAAACCTTATAGCCGTATGGATACCATATCGATGATATCGGTATTCCACGCTTTCATGAGCCCCTCGCCGACCACCATAATTGTGGCCGTTGGTTTCGTCGTGGCGGCCTTATATCTGGATCAGAAATATGGTTGATTTGCTAGTTGTGATACTGTTCATATACTGCCTTGCCAACATAGGCAGAGACAGTACGGACAAATCATTTTGGAATCGCAGTGGAATGCGGCTCTATACCGACGCTAAAACGGGACTTCAATATGTTGGCGGCGGTATGTTCGGCGGCATTGTGCCTCGATTGAATCGCGCCGGCAACCATATGAAGGAAGGGGATCCGCGATGACCACGAGTCTCCCAGTTGTTTATTCGAACGGCACTCGCATTAGCAAAGAGGCCCTGGCCGATATGTCGATGTTAAAAACGGCAGGCTGTGGCTGTAAGATGCCGCGAGTCAAACCCAATGGTGATGGTTTTGTCATTTGCAAGGATTGCGGAACGACAACCCAGACCCTGGATCATATGGTAGAGGAATTGAAGAATGACGCTGGTCCAGATCACCACTGAAAATCCGTATTACGCCGATCGGGATAGATACGATTCCTATATCCCAGAGACGCATACGCATGTGGGCGAATTGTTGTCACCACTCGGCGCTGATCCAGTGGTACTCTCCGTTCCGAATAGAGAGATTTTCACCGAGCGGAAGATTGTTCGGAAGAGAATCCTCTCCTGTAAGGAATATGTGGAACCACTCCCGCCTCTGCCCACCAGATACACATGGAAAGTGGATGGTCATTGGGTGATTGTTGATCATGGAAACTGGTCCTGCTCATGCTATCCGTTTTTCAGGTATAACAAATGTCGGCATGTCCGTCGATTCGCAGGGAAAGCTTCCTAATGATAAATAGACGTTGTATGGACTATATTATGGGAAAGAAGGAACAAAATGGCAATTAAGAAACGTACCAAATACACCTCGCACGGCGAACGCCGCCCAATGAATCGGGAACTGCAAAAAGCGGTAGCCCGTGACCGTAAAGCCGACGTGGCCACACGGATGCTTAACCAGATGGCGGCGCATGAGAAGCGGAAGAATACCAAATTGACCGACGATGATACTCGGTTAATGAATCGATATTCCATGAAACTTTCTTAAAAAAGTTGTCGCATTTCGCGTCCGAAACGTATAAATAAATGTGAATAAGGAAAGATAAAATGTTTTCAACCCATCAAGCCACATTAAGATTGCTCAAAGCGTCGGAATATATTCCGACAATTTGTGGCGTTTGGTTTGTATCCCGCCAAGATAATCCTGGGGTACCGCTGGTGTAGGAGAATAAGAAATCGAAATCTTCAAACCCCAGCTTAATGTGAAAAAAGTTGGGGTTTTTTCGTTTTAGGGGTTGACATTACCCTCATAATATCGTAATATGATTATAGTGAGAAGAACGAGAGAAACGAAAAAGTTTGAAAAAACGAAAAAAAGTTGTTGACAATACCACGAAATTTTGCTATACTTAGTTATAAGCTTGAGAAACAAGAGAGAGGAATTGGAGACCGTCATGAAGACGCCCACGCACATAGGCCGTAGCACGGCCGCACTCACCGCCGCCCCCATCGCTG
>ENA-OREN01001535-OREN01001535.1-marine-metagenome-genome-assembly--contig:-NODE-1535-length-26485-cov-3.090011_pt1 | contig 26485 bp, 16 predicted proteins | sample MGYA00248624_ERZ508555 | MGnify/ENA primary metagenome ERZ508555 (study PRJEB26222, sample SAMN06267773) | marine metagenome | isolation source: Saanich Inlet, British Columbia, Canada | place...
AATACGAGCGGCGGCGGCGGCAGAAGGAACGGAATAGGTTAACAAACCCAAAAAAGTTTTTGATAATATTTGTAGTAGTGACTATTGCAATATATTTGCTAATGGTCGGTCGCCTAGATGAGAACCCAAACATACCCCCAATTCTTAGCTACCTCTGTATAATTCTTATCGGGATTTGCACAGCCGCCTCGTGGGTTATTTCATCACACACCGAGCAACAAATTCAAAGAGGTTTTGTCGAACGCCGTTATGTGAAGCGGGATGCTACTGGTAAGATCATCGAGTATGTCGAACCGGAGAACCGGACCTAGACGATTGACCTACCAAAGAAATTGAACGAATAACTGTGCTTACAGGCTGTGTCTCTACAAATTACTACACTTTTGAAGGAGGCCGTGTAATCGAAGGAAGAATTGTAAGCTGAAGGGAAATGAAACACCTCCTACTCTCTTGTTATCCGTGATACGAACCTCCCATGACGCGCACGGTTCTAACCCTGACAACCTCGCCCCAGCGCATGCAGCATCTGCCCCTGATGCTGGATGCACTGTTTAACCAGCTCACTTCGCCCGACGCTGTGTACCTCAACCTGCCGGAGCGCTATCGCAACCGTGATGCTTATATAATCCCCGATTGGCTAGGTGATGCGTTACAGGTGACCCTCCTGCGCCGGGTAGATGACCTGGGACCAGTGATGAAAATCCTACCGGTACTCGAAGTCGAAACAGATCCGGATACCCTCTTGATTACTGTTGACGATGATGTCCGGTACCCTCCGGATACGATTTCGGCATTGCAAACCGCAGCTCAGGCACATCCGGAATCCGCTTTTGGCAGCAGGGGGTTTAACTTTACAAATATCGGCCAACATCTGGAACCGGTACGAGGCAGCCATGCGTCCTGCCATGTTTTGCAAGGCTACGGGGCCTGCGCTTACCGGCGGCGGCATTTCGACATCGAACGCCTGCACCTTAGCCTTGCCTCACAACCAGAAGCCTTTCGCTTCAGCGATGATGTCATTTTGTCGAACCACATTGCGTCAAAGGGCGTTGCCCGCTTCACCATTGAACTCACCAGTCGCCTGGAGCACATGCCCTGGGGGGACGAGGATTCACAGTCCTTGAAGTTTGTCGACGGAGGCACGCACCGGCGCTATGAAACGATGCGGCAATGGTTAATCAAAGAGGGTGAGTGGTTCGCGCAAGACCGGGCGGCAACACACGGGGCCAAAGACGAAAAATGATTAGCCTGGAACTTTGCGTGCCTACTTGTGTGCCCAACCCTTTTTCCGCTATAGAAAACACAGCGGTAAGACGGGTGCAGAATTGAAAGCTGAAGGGAAATAGTGACCTTTGGCCAAGCGCTTGGTTTTCAAAAAAATGGGTGGATTTCATGCTGATGAATTTTGCATCACTCCACTAATCATTTTATTCAGAGCTTGAGTTCAACGGTGAATGATTAAGAGTGGGCACGTGAACAAGAAATGGCCAACCATCCTCACGTTCTTTTTCCTTGTAGTCACTTCTTTCGCCGCTACGAAGAAATACAATGTGCTCTTCATTATTTCTGATGACCTGACTTCCACCGCGTTGTCCTGTTATGGCAATACGGTCTGCAAAACACCGAATATCGATGCCCTTGCAGACAGAGGCACACGCTTCACCCGCACCTATTGTCAGGGCACCTATTGCGGTCCATCGCGTGCCTCATTTATGAGTGGCTATTATCCTCATGCGACGGGTGTGTTGAGATACAAGAGTCCGCGCCCACAGATTGGCACCCGAGCGACGTGGTCGCAGCATTTCAAGAATAACGGCTATCACTCCGCGCGCATCAGCAAGATCTATCACATGGGTGTTCCCGGAGGCATTGAGCAGGGTGGTCATGGTGCCGATGACGCCGCTTCGTGGACCGAGCGTTTCAACAGCCCAGGCCCCGAATGGAAAGCCCCCGGTCAGGGTGAGACCCTGGAGGGCAATCCCGATGGCAAACGACCGGTCGTGGGCGGCAACACCTTTGTGGTAGTGGAAGCTGAAGGTGATGATTTGGTCCATTCAGATGGCAAAACTGCTGCGAAGGCCTGTGAACTACTGGCGGAGTATGCAAAACGGCAGAAGCCGTTCTTTCTGGGCGTAGGCTTTGTTCGCCCGCATGTGCCGTTTGTGGCACCAGAAAAATATTATCCACCCTTTCTGCCGTACTCAAAAATGAAACTGCCACACAAGTTTGAAGGAGACTGGGATGACATACCCAAGCCAGGCATTAACTACAAAACCAGTGTGAACATGAAGATGGATGTTCGACGTCAAAAGAAGGCCGTAGGTGGCTACTACGCCTCGGTGAGTTTCATGGATGCGCAGGTGGGCAAGGTGCTGACTGCGCTAAAAAAGGCTGGGCTGGAGGATGACACGATTGTGATTTTCACAAGCGACCATGGCTTTCACCTGGGCGAGCACGATTTTTGGGCCAAGGTGAGTTTGCTCGATGAATCCTCACAGGTACCGCTCATCATCAGAGTACCCGGCAAGAAACCCGCCGTATGTCATTCGTTGACCGAGCTGCTTGACCTTTATCCCACCGTTTCTGCCCTCTGCGGTCTGCCCACCCAATCGCGACTGCAGGGTAAGGATATCTCCAAAATGCTTGATGACCCCAAGCACACCGTGCGCACTGCCGCCTTTTCCGTAGCCCCTATGCGCAGCGGCTTTCTTTTACGTGAGGATGAGTGGGCCTACATCCAGTACGGAGAAAATGGTGCTAAAGGCATTGAGCTCTACAACATAAAAAAGGATCCGCACCAGTACACCAGCCTAGCTCAACATCCTGCCCACCAAGAAACCGTGGCTCGCTTCAAGGCCCAGATGACAGGCAAGCTGCGGAACATCCGCAACAACGATCTCAAGGGGAACTGAAAACCAGATTGCGCACTGTCATTAAAAACCTCGTCATGTCCGACCTCTTCCGCAAACACGGCGGTAAGACGGGTGAAGAATTGAAAGCTGAAGGGAGATGAAACAACTTTGTCTCAGGTATCGCACCCAAGTCATACCAGCCGCTTGGCCAAACACTACGAGATCAGCTCTGGCAAGGGGCCCCGCTGTAATTCTGCATCAATGTTCAAATCCAATCGGCCGAATTGATCCTGCGGTTTGCCGGCGTATTCCATGAATGTGTTGTAAAGATTACCGATCGTGCGCTGACCCTTTTTACCGTAGCTTGGAAATTGCAAATAACGCCCGCTTCCCGCCTTCGCCTGGCCAAGGCCGCCCAACAAAAGAAACGGCCATTCGGTGCAACTGCCGTGATGCTTTTCGGCTGCGTCGCTGAGGTACACAATCAGCGTATGATCCAGCATTGTGCCGTCTCCTTCCGGCACGGACGTGAGCTTGGCAGCCACGCGGCTAATTTGTTCCATATGAAATCTGCGAATCCGATTCCGTGCCTCATTCGAGCTCATTCCGTTGACAGATTCGGCATGGCCCAGCCCATGAACATGTTTTGAAATCCCAAGCCCGCGATAGGTCACGTCAAGCGTATCCGCTCGAACCGCCGCCACGTTTGTGATGCCGGAAATCAATGCCGCCGCCGCAATGTCAAAGTGAGATTCCAATCGATCCGTCTCCACCTCGGAACTAAACTTGTCACTGATTTCCGGGACATTATTCCGAATCTTTGCCTCAAGGCCCTTTAGTTTTCGGCGGCGATCCTGCAATCCCTCGAACGCTCCTAAGTAATGGTTGAGCTTTTCCCTGTCAGCACTTCCCAATTCGCGCTGAAAACGCTTGATGTCGCTAACCATGTGATCCAGCAGGAGCGTCTGCAAACTTTGTTCCGCCCTTGACTTACTGCCTGTTGCGGCCACTCCAAAAAGATCCTGATAGGCCATTGCAGGATTCGCCTGATACGGCAATGGCCGATCGGGGCCAAGCGCTGATATTCCCGGATACACCACCGAGTCTTTCACGCCGGAAAGCACCTTGCCCCCCAGCGTTAAACCCACATGCGGAAAGATGGCCGGCAAGGCATTAGCCAACGCGCCATCGATAGTGGCAAAAGCAGCTCGACCCGGGGTCCCCTCGTTTCCAGTATGATAACATCCCAACGCGCCGTACCAAGCCGAGTGTCCTCCTCGGCACATCTTTCCGGACAACCCCTGAAGAATCGTCAACTGATCCTTGAATCGAATTAACGGCTCCAAGGATTCCGGCAAATCACGCTTAGCCAATGGCAGGTCGATCAGTTTGTCGCTTGGCTTAAGCTCGTTTGGCCATCCTTTCTCTTCTCCTGGTCGTATGTATTCCGGGATGAGATCCTTAGGGACCAGCTCCGCCGGCGTCAGGCCGCTCGACTTTACTACGAACAAAAATCGCCGAGGCAACTCTCCACGAGCTTCTGCCGTCAACCGATTGGCAAACGGCATCAGCAAGGGAGCTGCAATGCAGCCCGACAATTTTTTTAAAGCCTGTCGACGATTGAGGGATAATTTATTGAATTTCATTTTCGGTACAGGAACGAATCAGAACTTAGCAAAGAAGCAATCATTGCCTTCATGCTCCCTCCGTTCTCAATGTAAGCCTTGTCCGCTGCCATGAGTGTTGGGGAGTCCGCAAAAGTCTCATTGCGCCCCATCCAAAATCGAAACACATGCCGAACAAACGATTGACGCACCCGCGTCGAATTGGCGAGTTTATGAACCAACTCAAACGCATCGGCAACCGGGCCGTCGAGCGATGAGTCGCCACTATCTGCAATCTCTCCATTCGTTTGCACCGGCACAGTTCGGGCACCACGGTGTCGCTCCGGAAAGATGGAAAGCGTTTCATCAAGCATCTCGGTTTTACGAAACCGACCAAAGTCGTCAAAGCTTTCGAAAGGCAAACCCAGTGGATTCATCTTGCGATGACAATTCCAGCATTCCTTCGACTTAGTTGCCTTGAGCCTATCCCGTAACGAACGCCCCCGATCCTCCGGAATAACCGCGTTGACCGTTACTGGTACATCCGGAACCGTGTCCGCCAAAAGATGTTCCAGAATCCATTTGCCACGGCGAATTGGATCATTATCAAAATTCCCCGACCAGGCGATTAGCCATGCAGGGTGGGTCAAAATTCCGGCACGCTGGTTCTTTGGAAGCAGAAACGGCTGCTTGGTTTGATATCCCCAAGTTTCGTGAAACAGATTATAAAATTTCACATACGTTCGACTGGAAGTGCCTTCGATTGGGATGGGTATTTTACCCTCTGCCTCCAATCGGGCGATGTACTTCTCGTTATTTTTGTAATTCGCATCATTTACATTGTTACGAATGTAATCCAGATCCTTTTCAAACTTTTTGTACGAGCCTGGATACGCCACAAAATATTTATTGGAGGTCAGTAACTGCCGAAAAACATCGTGATCCTCGTCGAAAATGTGCATTACAAACTGATCAGCATCGTGAACTATCCGCTTGGTTTCAAAGCCACTATCGATACTGATCCTGTTTTCATCTTTGAACACTCTTGGAGCGTGGTGATAACCAAAAAAGTCACGGAAAAAACGTAGCACACGCGTGTTCCGAACCTTGTGATTCTCGGCAAACATCGTGTAGTCGGCAGTAGACATATCGTTTTCATCGAGGATCTGTTTCACCACTCGGCGAATGTCTGAAGGCGAGGCTAATCCTCCTGCCTTGGTGATCTCGAAAAGCGTTTGACCTTCATTCCCGCCAACTCGAGTTTTATTTGGTCCCTTGTCTGTCAAAGCGAATGCGAGGGCAAAAGCGAGTTCATTATCTGAAAGGCGACGGCGGCCGAACTTATCTTCCTCGCCCAAACCAACCTCCAATCGATAAACGGCTTCTGGCTTGAGCATGATTGAAACAAGCATTGACTGAAACCCACGCACGCGACCGGCATTCGCCTGCGCCTTAGCCAGATACCCGATCGCTTGACTAACCTCAGGCTCCGTCGCTTCTCGCCCTAGGATTAGTTTGTACTCAAAATGGATCGCCGCTAGGAGTTGCTCCGCACTTGGCTTGTCATCCCACTCAACGATCGGACGAAACACGTCCGGCACGTGGCGATGCCTCTGCATTATGCCTTCATGATCGCGTTTTGAAATACCAACCGTCTGGTATTCGGCGATCGACTGGCAATTCATCACTAACAACTGCAATGTCGCATCACCCGCGAATTGCCCAGAGGCAAAATCCGAAATCACACCTTTACTTTCATCCAACGCAAAAGGCTGATGCACAGCTCGAACATGGCGCAACCCACCGAGCCCTTCGATCATATGATCGTAAATAAATGGGCTCAATCGCCATAACCTTGGAGGCGACGACGCCGGCTCTTTTTGTGAACCGTTAAAGAGCATTTCATGGTTCAGATGATTTCCGAACTCTGGCGATTGCATTTTATGATCGATCAGCGCTGGAACATTGGCCTTGGCAAATTCGGCACGTATCCAATCCGAAACCATCTGCTTGGCTTTCAGCTGCGGGCGAGGTTTTTTCTTCGGAGGCATCTCGCCTGTCTCCAATTTCTCGAGAACCTTCTGCCAGACATCCACTACGCTTGGTTTCGTGAAATCAAAATGCAGAGGCTCCAAAATAAAGTCCGCCTTGGCGGTCTCCGCATCATGACATTCCAAACAATACTCCCCCAAGAAATCCACCACCACGGGTTCCGTAACAGCTTGGCCAAGTACAACAGCACTCAACCAAGTGATCGATAGAAACACATGGCTAAATCTTCGTTGAATTGAAATAAAGCTCATCATCGAGAGTCACTTGGACAGCGGCGGACTAAATCACCCACCAGAGTATAGGTAAACTAATTAAATTCAGATCTAAAGGTGATTTAGACTCCTCTTCACCAACTCATAGCCAAGGCGGGTGGAACATTGAACAAACCATTCTTTTATGCCACACTTACCGCCCTGTATTTCTGGCTGATTTGTTAAGGAATATATCGATAGAAAATTTCAACAGAATTTAAACCACACATAAACAAATGTTATATTTCAGGAAAACAACCATTCTATTGTCGTTGAGCTTCATCATAACGCTACAGGACTCGCTGCAGGCCACTCAGGAGAAACCGAACATCGTTTACATTATGGTCGATGACATGGGCTACGGCGACACGGGGTGTTACAATCCGAAATCAAAAATCCCCACGCCGAACATCGACTCACTGGCCAATGCCGGAATGCGCTTCACCGATGCTCATTCGCCGGGGGCATTGTGCCATCCTTCGCGGTACGGACTGCTGACCGGGCAGCATCCGTTTCGTGCCAATGTGGAATCGTGGCGCACGCGTGCAGTGATCCGGAATGGTCAGACGACAATCGCTTCGCTGCTACAGTCGAACGGCTACCGAACGGCGATGGTTGGCAAGTGGCATCTCGGTTTCGACGAAAACGGCTACGAAAATCCGCTGCCCGGCGGTCCGGTCGATCGCGGTTTCGACTCGTTTTTCGGAATCCGCGCCTCTACCGACATTCCGCCCTATTTTTACATTCGTGACGACCACGCCGTCGTGCCGCCGAGCGACAGCATCGAGGCGAACAAGAGCGAGGGTTGGTCACCAATTCAGGGCGCCTTCTGGCGAGCGGGTGGAATCGCGCCGGATCTGAAACTGAAGGACGTCCTACCCCGCTTTACCGATGAGGCGATCACCGTCATCGAGGATCATGCCGAGACAAAAAACAAAAAGCCGCTGATGCTGTATCTCGCGTATCCGGCACCGCACACACCCTGGCTGCCGTCAAACAAGTTTCGCAGTAGTAGCAAAGCTGGCATGTACGGCGACTTTTTGGTGATGGTGGACGCGATGATCGGGCGTGTGCTAGAGGCGCTCGACAAAGCCGGAATGAACGACGATACGCTGCTGTTTTTCACTTCCGACAACGGCCCGGTCTGGTACGATACTGACGTTCAGCGACTTGACCACGACTCAGTCGGCGGTCTGCGAGGCATGAAAGCCGACGCGTGGGAAGGCGGCCATCGTATGCCATTTATCGTGCGCTGGCCCGGCAAGATTCAAGCCGGATCGGTCAGCGGGCAGACGATCTGTTTTACAGATATGCTAGCGACATTCGCCGCGGTTGTGGATGCTGAGTTACCGCCGGACGCCGGGCCGGACAGCTTCGATATTCTCCCTGTGCTACTGGGCAAACAACCCGAGTCCAAGGCGATTCGAGGGCCGCTCGTGATCCCCGCAAGGCGCGGTATGATGTCGATCCGCTCGGGTCACTGGAAGCTAATCACCGGCCTCGGCTCCGGCGGTTTTTCAAAACCAGCGCAGATCAAGCCCACGCCCGGCGGTCCAAAGGGTCAGCTCTATCATCTCGGCAACGACCTAGCAGAAACCCGCAACCTGTACACGGAAAAGCCTGAAACCGTGAAATCCCTTCAGAGCAAATTGGCGCAAATTCTGAAACAGACAAAAACACGACCGTAAAATCTCACCCGATCTAAGATCAATAAAATGAAACAACTAAAAATTTATCTTTATTTAATTTTATGCCTATTCTGTGGAGCTATCACTGAATCAAAAGCTGCCAAAACTGACAAGAACCAACCTAATATAATTTACATTATGGTGGACGATGCCGGGTACGGCGATTTTGGCTGCTACGGGCAAAAGCTATTTACCACGCCAAACATCGACCGCATGGCGACCGAGGGAATGCGTTTCACGCAGCATTACTCTGGCAGTACAGTGTGCGCGCCAACCCGCTGTAGCATTATGAACGGCGTACACACTGGTCACGCCTACGTGCGCGGCAACCGCGAAGTGCAACCGGAAGGCCAGGCTCCGATCCCGGCAAACATGATCACCATCCCCAAGCTACTTAAAGAGGCCGGCTATACCACCGGCATGTTTGGCAAGTGGGGACTCGGTGCGCCAGGGTCGAGCGGTGATCCCGTAAACCAGGGTTGGGACGAGTTTTTTGGCTACAACTGCCAACGCCAAGCACACACGTTTTATCCCAAGCACCTCTGGCACAACGACAACAAGGTGATGCTCGACGGCAAAGCCTATTCGCACGACCTCATTCAAAAACAGGCACTGAAATTCATCCGCGATAACGCGAAGAAACCGTTCTTTGCCTACCTGCCGATCACCATCCCACACGCGGCCATGCAGTGCCCTGAGGAGGATGTCGCTCCTTTTCGAAAAAAGTTTCCGCAATTCGAAGACAAAATAGGCAAGTACGGTCATGGCACAAAGGTGCGTAATCCGGTTGCTGCGTTTGCCGGCATGATGACCCGCATGGACCGTGGCGTCGGCCAAGTACTCGATCTATTGGATGAATTAAAAATCGCCGACAACACTCTCGTGTTGTTCTCCAGCGACAACGGGCCGCACCATGAGGGCGGTCACCAACCAGGATTCTTCAATAGCAACGGGCCGCTGAAAGGCCATAAGCGTGACCTATACGAGGGCGGTATCCGCGTACCGTTAATCGCTTATTGGCCCGGCAGGGTTAAAGCTGGTAGCGTGAACGATCACATTTGTGCTCACTGGGATTTGATGCCAACGTTTTGCGAACTTGCCAAAACATCAACCCCGGCACACACCGACGGTATCTCTTACGTCCCTGCCCTCACCGGTGGCAAACAGAAGAAACACGACTATCTATACTGGGAATTTCACTCATACGGAAACGCACAAGCCATTCGTATGGGCGATTGGAAGGCGATTCGTTTGAAGGTCAAAAACAACCCTAACGCACCGATCCAGCTTTACAATCTCAAGCAGGACATCGGCGAAACCAAAAACATTGCTGCCGCGCATCCGAATGTGGTGAAGCGAATTGCCCCATTGTTCAAGGAGGCTCACGCCCCCTCAGAACGGTTCCCGTTGTTCGCGAAAAAGAGATAGCGCTTGGCCAAAGCAAAAGGACAAGACCCTGAGACTTTCAACTACACCAAAAACAACGATGAAAAAACTAGCCCTTATAGTGTCTGTAATCGCCTCCAGTGTATCAGTTTGTGCTGAGGCGGCCAAACAAGGATCGGACCGACCCAACATCGTTTTGATCATGGCCGATGATATGGGCTATGAAACCTTGTCGGTGAACGGCAGTGAATCCTATAAATCACCAAGTCTAGACAAGTTGGCCGCTCATGGCATTCGTTTCACTAACTGTTTCGCCAACCCGATCTGCACCCCGTCGCGGGTGAAGATCATGACCGGGCTATACAACGTCCGTAACTACGTTGAGTTTGGCCATCTTGATCGCGGACAAACCACCTTTGCTCATCAGCTGAAGGCTGCTGGGTATAAAACCTGCATCGCAGGCAAGTGGCAGTTGGGTAAGGAGACGGACTCACCGCAACACTTCGGTTTTGAGCAGTCCTGCCTCTGGCAGCATACGCGTAGCGGGCGGTCCAAGGAGAATGGTAAGAATGTCGATCGGCGTTTCGTCAATCCTCTACTGGAGTTCAATGGTAAGGAAAAAGACTACGTCAACGGCGAATACGGGCCACAGGTCTGTACCGACTTTATCTGCGACTTCATCGACGAGAACAAGGAAAATCCATTTCTGGTTTATTACCCAATGATACTCACGCACTGCCCCTTCGATCCGACGCCGGATTCCACCGACTGGGATCCGAAGCGACTTGGTTCCACCACCTACAAGGGCGATCGTAACAACCCGCAGCGGCATTTCCGCGACATGGTCGCCTATGCCGACAAGGTCGTCGGGCAAATTGTGGCGCAACTTGAAAAATCCGGCGTCCGCGACAACACGCTGCTGATTTTCACGGGCGACAACGGCACTGACAAGCCGATCGTCACCTCATGGAACGGCACAAAGGTCGCCGGCGACAAGGGCAATATGACCGACGCAGGGACACGCGTGCCACTCATCGCCAGTTGGCCTGCCGGCATCAAGCAACCCGGGCGCGTCGACGAAAACCTGGTCGAGTTCTGTGACGTAATGCCAACGCTCTGCGAAGTCACGGGTGCCAAGCTGCCTTCGAACTATCCGGGCGACGGCTCCAGCATCGTTCCTGTACTCCAGAACAATGCGAACGCCCGCAAGAAGGACTGGATTTATATCTGGTACTCGAGGTCAGGTCATTCAGACCAGGGACAGGTCATGGTTCGCAATAAGCAGTATTCCCTCCTGGCCAAAACCGACGGCAGCAACGCCAGGTTGACTCGCTACAAAGGGCCTTTTGACGGCGAGAAACTTGAGGGCTCCACACTTTCGCAACCGGAGAGCGCCATCAAACAACAGTTCGAGGCCACACTCGCACGACTCGCGAAGAGCCGCCTTTTAAGTGTCAGTAATGAGATCCGAGTCAAGATACAGAAGCCCAGGAGAAACAGGAAGTAGGCGTCTGTCCTTCCTTGCGCCAAACCTGTGGCCCAGACAGAGCGGTGGCACTGGCAAACGTTCCTGAATAACGAATAAGAACCATTAAGAAACCCATAACAACCATTCTGCACTCAGTAGTAAGTAGGGCTACTGCCTGCAGTTAACCGAAAGGCATTTACATGACGAATAGATTCCATCTCCTTGCACTGTGCGCGTTTCTTCTGAACGTGCTCCCGGCCTCCGCGTCTCCCGAAATCGCGGGAACGGACAGCTCGCGGCCCAACATCGTTTACATCATGGCCGATGACCTTGGCTATGGCGACCTGGGTTGCTACGGACAAAAACTCATCCAAACGCCGCACATCGACCGCTTGGCCAAACGCGGCATGCGGTTTACCGATTTTTATGCCGGCTCAACCGTGTGCGCCCCATCGCGGTGCGTGCTGATGACCGGCCTGCACACCGGCCACTGCTACATCCGCGGCAACGGCAAGGACAACCTGAGACCGGAAGACATGACCGTTGCGGAGGTGCTCAAGCGTGCCGATTACGCGACCGGGCAGATCGGCAAATGGGGCCTTGGCCACGAAGGCACGACCGGCCTGCCAACCCGGCAGGGTTTTGACTTTTTTTACGGCTACCTAGACCAGCACCAAGCTCATCTTTACTACCCAACCTTCCTCGTGAAAAACGAGAAGCGGGTCAAGCTGCGCAACATCGTCCCCGACGAGGGTAAATGGGGCCAGGGTGTGGCTAGTAAAAAGATTGATTACAGCCCTGCATTGATGATGAAGGAAACGCTTGGCTTTATCGACTCTCACAAGGACGAGCGTTTTTTTCTGTATCTATCCTACACGCTACCTCACGCCAATAACGAAGCCACTCGCAAAACCGGCGACGGCACGGCGGTGCCGGATCACGGCATTTACAAGGACAAGAAATGGACGAAGCAAAACAAGGGACAGGCCGCGATGGTCACGTACCTCGACCAAATGGTGGGACAAGTGGTCAAGCGACTCGATGATCACGGGCTGAGCAAAAACACGATCATTTTTTTTACATCCGACAACGGCCCGCACAGTGAGGGCGGAAATGATGTCAACTTCTTCGACGCGAACGGCCCTGTGAGCGGCATCAAGCGAGCCATGTACGACGGCGGCATCCGCGTGCCGATGATCGTCCAGTGGCCCGGCCACGTGAAGGCCGGCAGCACGACCGCTCTCATGGCCGGCGCAGTCGATTTCATGGCTACCGCCGCAGAGATTGCCAGCCTGAAACTGAACACGCCCTCCGATGGCATCAGTTTTCTGCCCACACTACTTGGCAAGGATGAGCAACAGAAAAAACATGACTACCTCTACTGGGAATTCTATGAGCAAGGCTCCAAGCAGGCCCTGCGCGCCGGCAAATGGAAAGCCGTCCGCCGTCCGATGATCACCGGCCCCATTGAGCTTTACGACTTGTCGGAGGACATCGCCGAGAAAAACGACCTGGCCAAGCGCTACCCGGAAATCGTCTCAAGCTTCGACCTGAAGTTCACCGAGGCGCATGCCCCAAACAAGCGCTGGCGCTCAAGCGGCAAAGCGCGCGAGGCCAAACGCGAACGCTCTGAGGGCCGGTAGTTGCAATTAAACACAACCTATCACTCAACCCCGCTTGGCCAAGGCCTTGCGGATCGCGTTGGCCTCAGCAGCGGCATCAAAGTCCGGATTCGCTTTCGTCGGCACCGGCGCCGCGATTTCTTTCCGCCAGGCGGCGAGTAGATTGTGCAACTCCTTCACTTTCGACGGGTTAGCCTTGGCCAAGTTTCGCCGCTCACCGATGTCGTCTTTCAGGTTGTACAACTCGAGTGCGCCATCCTCGAAATACTCGTGCAGCTTCCAGTCACCCAGGCGCACGGCGCTGCATGGTCTCGTGCGGAACAACGGGTCACGCTGCTCCCCGGTCACCTTGTACGCCTGAAGGTACGCCGGGAAATGCCAAAACAACGGCCTCGGCCCAACGCTCTTCGCCTCACCTCTGATCAACGGCAGGATGCTTCGTCCGTCCATCGGCTGATCCGGGCGCTTGGCCTTGGCCAAGTCGAGAAACGTCGGGTAAATATCGACTCCGATAATCGGTTCGGCGGTGGACTGCCCCGCCTTCACCGTGTCTGGCCAGTTCACGAAGAACGGCACCCGGATGCCGCCTTCGTAGTAGTTGCCCTTGTAACCCCAGAGCGGCGCCATGTCTGTCGCCGGCCCGTAGCCGCCGTTGTCGGAGAAAAAGAAAATCACCGTGTTGTCGCGCTGCCCAAGTTTATCGAGCTTGGCAATGATTTTGCCGACTCCCTCGTCCACCGACTGGATCATCGCCGCCATCGTCGCGTGCTGGTGCAACTTGCCCGGGCGCTTCGCCTCGTACTTGGTGATGATTTTCCGCTTGGCCTGAATTGGCGTATGCACGGCGTAATGCGCGAGGTACGCGCACCACGGTTTCGTTTTGCTGCCTTCGATGAACTCGATGGTTTTTTCCGTGAGTACGTCGGCGAGATACTGCCCGTTTGGACCAAAGTGACCCCGAAAACCGGGCAGCTTGGTGTGATCCACCTCCACGTCGAACCCCTGCTCCCCCGGTGTTGTGCCGAGATGCCACTTGCCAAACATGCCTGTGCGATAGCCGGCCTGCTGCAACGACTCCGCCCACGTGACGATGCCCGGCCGGAGCGTCCTCGTCCCGGCGATGTGCTCCAAACGACGATGCTTGGCTAAACCCCGGGGCTTGGTGCCAACGTTGAAAATCTCATGGCGCGGCGTGTATTGCCCCGACAACAAGCAGGCCCGGGCCGGTGCACAGTTGGCCGAGCAGGAATAAGCATCGGTAAAAACCATCCCGCCCTTGGCCAAGCGATCAATGTTCGGCGTCTCGTAAAAGTCCGACCCCATGTAGCCGGTGTCCCGCCAGCCGAAGTCGTCGAGGAAAATGAACAAAATATTCGGCCGCTGCTCCGCTTGGGCAGCCAAGCCAAGCGCCAGCACTGTAATCGTCAGAAGTCGTTTTCTCATGGTTAATTATTCTTGGGGCGCAGCATCCTTGCGTCCACATCTTTTCGCCACTCACGCAGTTTTGCCAGTAACTTCGCTGCCTTCTTCGGCCGGACTCGTGCCAGGTCGTTTTGCTCGCCGATATCTTCCTTAAGGTTGAAAAGTTGCACGGTATTGTTCTCGAAGTACTCCAAAAGCTTGTAGTCGCCTTCGCGGATTGCGCCGCCGGGGCTTTGCATGCCATGATTGCTGTAATGGGGGAAATGCCAGTAGATCGGGCCTCGCTCGAACGACTTGCCCTGCAGGGCAGGGGCGAAACTCTTCCCGTCCTTGTGCTGAGCGGGCTTTGCGGGCAAACCGACCATTTTCAGTATGCTTGGATAAAAGTCCGGGCTAATGACCGGCTCCTCGCAAATCACCCCTGCCCTGCCCTTGCCGGGCCACTTCACGATCATGGGCACGCGAATGCCACCCTCGTACAACCAGCCCTTGGCCCCTCGGAGAGGCAGGTTGGAGGTCGCGTAGGCCCGATCGAGTTGATTCTGCTGAACGACCCGAGTGGGGTTCCCGAAATTCCCTGCCGACATCCCTCCGTTGTCGGAGTAAAAGATGACGATGGTGTTGTCCGTCTGGCCCATTTCGTCGAGCTTTTCCAGCACGTGACCCAAGCTCTCATCCACCGACTCCACCATGGCCGCGAACTCGACGTTGTCCTGGCGCTGCTTGATCTTGATCGTGCGCTGCGGCAGCACCTTGTGACCTTGATGCGAAGACTTGCCCAAAAGATCCGTCAATTTCCCGCGCGACAGCGGGGCCTTGTCGTCCGGGTTGCCCTCGAGGATGAAAGGCGGCCCCTCAAGTGGCGGTAATGTCGCCAGCTTGACGCGATACTTGTCGACCAAGTCCTTGCGCCCTTGGATCGGGTCATGGACCGAGAAGTGGGAGAGATAGAGGAAAAAAGGCTTATCCTTGCTCTGCCCCATGAAATCCAGTGCCATGGAAGTCAGGCGATCGGTAAGGTACTCGTCCTTCTTGCCCTTGATCTTCAGACCCTCCATCCTGTAAGGCGGGTGGTATCCTCCCTTCGGGCAGCACCCGTTCCACTTTGGGACTTGAACGTCAAACCCCTGATTCAGCGGCCCCTCCTCGGCATTGCCAAGATGCCATTTACCAAAGATTCCCGTACGGTAGCCCTTTGACTTGAGGGCTTCCGCCAAGGTGGTCTCCTCCAAAGGCAAAGCCTGAAGTTTCTCGGCGCTGAGGAAACGCTGGAAATCAAATTCCCGGCGGCCCGAGAGCCAATCGGTAAGGCCCAGTCGACCCGGGTACTTGCCGGTCATGATGCTTGCTCGCGTGGGCGAACAGACGTGGCAGGCCGCGTAGGCGTTCGTAAAGCGAACCCCCTGCTTGGCGAAACGATCAATGTTCGGCGTCTCGTAGAAGGAACTGCCAAAACAGGCGACGTCCCGCCAGCCCATGTCATCGACCAGAAATAGGACTACATTGGGATGCCCCGCCGTGCTTGACTGCGCCAAACCAAGCGTAAAACAAAAGGCAGTTGAAAACAGTCTCATCACGGAAGCCGAAATAATGCCAAAACCCCAAACCGGTGGCAATCCCACAGGCAAGTCAACGGCGTGAGCGAGTCTTCGGAGAAGGATGCTTGGACAGGATAGTTTTAAGTCGTTTTGCGATCTTTGGCCTGTCGGCATATTGGTTTTGGGTTTCCCACGGGTCAGCCTTGTAGTCGTACAACTCGTAATCGACTCCCGCGTTCGGGTCATTGTGGTTCTTCCACTCGACCAGCCTGTAACGCTGCGTGCGGATAGCACGCCCCAGCTTTTTCCCGCGCGGGTAGGCGTGAAAGGCGTGGTCGCGAACGCGCGCATTCGGGTTCTTCAACACCGGCACAAGGCTGACGCCGTCAATCGGCTGCGGGCCACTCGGCGCGGGCAGGCCGGCCAACTCGGCCAGCGTTGGGTAAAGGTCGACCGTCTCAGCGAGTTGCTCGGTCTCACTGCCCGGCTTGGCCAAGCCCGGCGCGATGACGATGATTGGGATGCGGTTGGCCTGCTCGAAGTTGGTGTGCTTGGTCCAGATGCCCAGGTCGCCCAGGTGCCAGCCGTGGTCGCCCCACAAAACGAGGATCGTGTTGTCCGCCAAGCCGAGTTCGCCAAGCGCTTGGGTCACTTTACCAATCTGCGCATCCACATAGCTGGTGCTCGCATAGTAACCGTGAATGAGCTTGCGGGTGAGTTCTTCATCAATCTCGCCATTGGACGGGACCGGCTTGAATGCCGCGATCTCGCCGCCGCGCTTGAGGGCGACTTTCGGCGCATCTTTCGGGAACGCCTTGTTGACTGGCATCGGCAGCTTGGCCGAGGCGTGCATGTCCCAATATTTCTTTGGCGCTGAGAAAGGCAGGTGCGGTCGCACAAAACCGGCAGTGATGAAGAACGGCGTGCCGCTGTTGGCCAAGCGCTGCTTGGCGGCCTTGAGGCGCTTGACAATCTCGCCGGCGACGCGGCCGTCGGCATAGTCAGCGTCGTTTGCCATCGGCGACTCATACGCCGCGCCACGAGGCAGCGAACGGATTTGCCCAAGCTTTTGGTTTGTGAACAGCGCCTCCTCGCGGGTGAGCTTGCCGCCGTCGGTACTCTCAGGATCGAGGTACTCGATCACCTTGTCATGAAAATGCGGGACACTAAACGACTCGGGATCACCCTGGTTGCCGTGGCCAATGTGGAACACTTTGCCAAGCGATTCGGTGCGGTAACCGTGTTTGGCGAAATACTGAGGCATCGTGACGGCACCAGGCCAGGCTTTGCGCAAATGGCTGCCAAGCCCGTACAGGCCGGTTGATGTCGAATGCGCCCCGAGCATCAGCGTAAACCGCGACGGCGCACAGACCGCCTGGTTGCAGTACGCCATGTCGAACCGCATGCCGCGCCTAGCCAAGGCGTCCATGTTTGGGGTTATAGCCGCATTATCGCCGTAGCACCCCATCGCCGGTTTCAAGTCGTCGACGAGGATCAATAGTACGTTCGGCTTCTGTGCCGCCTGGACTGCGGCAAAACCAAGCGCAGTGACCAGTTCCAAAATCAAAATCCGGTTCATTTCTACTTTTCGCTATGAGACCAACAATCGGTTGTCGCGCGGGTATGCTCTTGATAGCTTGCCCCTTTCAACCGACGCAGAGAACTGGGATAGTCAATGGAAGTCACAGAAGCAATTCGAAACCGTAAATCCGCCCGGGCGTTTCTCGATAAGGCGGTTCCGGACGAGGTCGTCACCGAGATATTGGAATGCGCCCGGTGGGCACCGTCTGGAGCCAACACCCAGCCGTGGTATGTGGCTGTGCTTACCGGCGAAACCAAGCGGCGACTCGGCGACGCCATGGCCAAGCGGCGTACCAGCGGCGAAAAACCCCGCCCGGATTACAATTACTACCCGACGAAAAGCGAGGAGCCGTACATCTCACGCAAACACGCCTGCGCCCACGCCCTCTACTCCGCGCTGGGAATCGAGCGCAAAGACATAGAGCAGCGCAAGATGCAGTGGATAAAGAATTACCACCACTTCGGCGCGCCAGTTGCCCTGCTTTTTTTCATCGATACGATTCTCGAGAAAGGCTCGTGGGTGGACACCGGGATGTTCGTCCAAAACGTCATGCTCGCCGCTCGCAGCCATGGACTCGAGACCTGCCCGCAAGCCGCCCTCGCCGAGCACCCCGATGTCGCCCGGGATCTGCTGAACATTCCCAAAAGCAAAAAACTTATTTGCGGCGTGGCGCTTGGCTATGCGGACTACGACGATCCGTCATACCAATACCGCACCGACCGCGAGCCAGTCGAGAGCTTCACCCAATGGTATCGCTAAAAAGAGTTGTCCCGATTGCATCCGCTTGGTCGTTGTTCACCGTGCTACAACCGGCTAGCCTTGGGCAAAATTCCCTGTCTGTCTCCACGCCCGAGGCCGACAACTCAGTGAAAGCTGAACTGGCTTCGTTTGCGGTGGACAAGGAGTTACAGGTCAACTTATTCGCCGATGAATCGATGGGCATAGCCAATCCCGTTTGCATGCGGTGGGACGCGCGCGGGCGGTTGTGGGTGCTGTGCACGTGGGCGTATCCTCAGCTCAAACCGGGCGTAAAGCCGAATGACAAGCTACTCATTCTCGAAGACACCAACGGCGACGCGAAGGCGGATGAAGTTTTCACCTACACCGATGGACTCAATATGCCCACCGGGTTTGCGCTCGGCCATGGCGGCGCGTACATCGGCAACGGGCGCGAGTTGCTGCACGTGCGCGATACGACCGGCGACGGCAAAGCGGACAAACGCGTAGTGCTTTTCAGCGGCTTTGGGACGGGCGACACTCATCAAACAATCAACTCCTTCGCGTGGAGTCCCGGCGGCGAATTGTTTTTCAGCCAAGGGCTGCACTGCTTCTCGCGTGTGCAAACGCCGTGGGGCATTCGCAAACTGGACGAGCACGGCTCATGGCGACTGCGACCGCTGCGCCGCCAACTGCACGCGCACCGGCGCACCTCCGGTGGCGGCAATCCGTGGGGGTTTGCGTTTGGCGATTGGGGCGAGCCGTTTATTAAAAGCAACGGCCCGGGCGTCAGCGAACTGCTGCCGGGGATGGTGGCCAGCGAACAAATCGTGGGCGATTACTGGGGCGGGGCGGTGCAAATTGGCGCCACGAAAATTAAATCGATGATTATCGAAATTGTCGACACGCCGGTGTTGCCCAAGGATTTTCAGGGAGACTTTTTGATTGCCGGTTATTTCGCGCGCAACATCGCCCGGCTCCGCCCCACCGTGAACGGCGCCGGTCACAAGCTGCAAACGCTAGCGCCCATTCTCACTTCCACCCACAACGCCTTTCGCCCCGTGGACCTCAACACCGGCCCCGATGGTGCGCTGTACGTTGCCGACTGGTTTAACCCCATCATCGGCCATTACCAAGCCTCGCTGCGACATCCGGATCGCGACAAAAAGCACGGCCGCATTTGGCGCATTACGACTAAGGCCCAGCCGCTGCTCAAACCGCCCGCGTTGGCCAAAATGAATGCCGCACAATTATGTAATCAACTTTCCGCGCCCCTGCGTCGCACGCGCAAACTGGCCAAGCTGCGCCTGATGGATTTGCCGAAGGCCAAGGCCATAGCCGCCACGCAACAATGGGTCGACGCGCTGAAGCCCGCCGACCCCGCGCTCGAAGCCAAACTGTTCGAAGCCATCGGCGTGTTTGAATCGCACGAAGTGGTGGACCGCCCCTTGCTCGAGCGCTTGCTCACCTCGAAGGATTACCGTGCGCGCGCTTATGCCACGCGAGTGGTTGGGCGCTGGCACGACCGTTTAAATAACCCGCTTGCACTTTTGCGCCGCAGCGCGACCGATGAACATTCGCGCGTGCGGCTGGAAGCCATCGTGGCCGCGAGCGATGTGCGCGAGGCGGAATCCATCGCCATCGCCGCGCAAGCCGCCGATGGCTCGGCGGATCGCTTTATCACCTTCGCCTTCAAAAACGCCGTCCACGCCCTCGCCAGCGAATGGAAGCCCGCGTTATTGGCGGGCAAACTGGATTTCGCCAAACCGGCGCATCTGTTAAGCGTCGTGCGAGAAGGCGGCGGCAACGAAGTCGCCAGCGTGGTGCGCAAAAAACTGGCCGACCCCGCGCTGTCCACTGCTCACAAACTTATTCTCGCGGAATTGCTCGCCCAGATCGGCAACAGCGCCGATGCCGCGCTGGCGCTGGAGTTGGCTTCAATCCATCCAACCATCCTGCACGCGTTGGTGAACGCCGCCCGCGAACGCAATTTGCAAGCACCCGCCAATGCGGCGGAATTACTCAGCGTGCCATTGAAGACTACCGCGACACGCGCCGGAGCGGTCCAATTAATTGGCGCGTGGAAACTTAACGCGCATGCGGAGTCCATCCGCGCGTTGGCCACCGGCCAAACGGAACCGCTCGCCGTGCGGGTGGCCGCTGCAGTGGCGTTGGGGCAGTTGAAAATCCCGCAGGCGCTGGAAACGCTGGCGTCGTTGGTGACGGTGAATGGCGCAGCGGATTTGCGCGTGGCGGCCTTGGGCAGTTTGGCCAAGCACGACGTGGCTCGCGCGGCGCAATTGACGGCGCAGCTGTCAGGCCAAGTGAAGCCGGATGAATTGGGGCCGGTCTTGGCCGCGTTGTTGCAACGCAACGCCGGCGCGGATGCGATGGCTCGCGCGCTTGGCCAAGCGGAGGTTTCGGCGGATACCGCGAAGTTGATACTGCGCTGGCTCAACGCGGCAGGGCGAGCAGAGCCAAAGTTAAACTTAGTTTTAAATAAACTCATCGGCGTGCAATCGGTCACACCGGTTTACAGTGCGGACTTTGTGGGAGCGTTGGTCAAGGAAGCACTGGCGAAGGGTGATGCGGTGAATGGCAAAAAGGTTTTCCAACTGCCGCTGGCCAGTTGCACGGCGTGCCACGCGGTGGACGGCGTGCGCGGTGCGGTGACTTCGGTGAAAGGCCCGAACCTCTCGGCAGTGGCGGCGGGGTTGCCGATGGATCTTTTGGTGGAAAGCGTGCTGTGGCCCGCACGGCAAATCAAGGAAGGTTACGACGCCACCACGGTGATCACGAAAGACGGCCGCGTGCTGAGCGGCTTCGCCCACAGCGAAGACAAAACCGTTCTTCGCGTGCGCGACCTGGCCACCGGCAAAATCGCACCCGTTCAAACCGCCAACATCAAGCAACGCACCCGCAACGGCACCGTGATGCCGCCGGGCCTTACCGCCAGCCTCACACGCGCTGAACTGCGCGATCTCATTAAATATTTATCCACCCTGAAAACCACCGGCGAACTGAAGTGACGCCTAGCTAAAAACTTTGCTAATAAAAAAGAAATGAAAGACAGAAGTCCTTTTACCTTCGGATTGATTGCAACATTGTTAGCCCTGAACACAACGACTCCGCCTCGTGCGAATGAGTTGCCTTTCGAGCTGCTGAAGACCCCCGTTACACAAGGATCGATGGCACCCAATCTGTGTTCGTTTGGCGATCACTTTGCTCTGAGTTGGATTGATCGCAAAAGCAAAGGCGCGACGAGCGTGCGCATTGCCGGTTGGAACGGCAACGCCTTTGGCGAAGCGAGCACGGTCGCGACATCCAAGCAGATGTTTGCCAACTGGGCTGACATTCCGTCGGTCATCGAGGCACCGTCGGGTGCTCTCTATGCGCACTGGCTCGATCGCATCAGCGGCGAAACCTACGCCTACGGCATCCGCATAGTGCGCTCGACTGACCGCGGCAATAGCTGGAACCCGATGGGCTGGCTGCACAACGATACCAGCCCGACGGAGCACGGTTTTGCTTCCTTCATCCCTGAAGGCAAACGGGTGCGCGCCTTCTGGCTGGACGGCCGTGCGATGTTGAAAGAGGGCGGCAAGATGATGCTGCGCACCGCCATCCTCGACGGCGAGAAAATCAAGGACGAGCGCGTTCTCGATGACGACGTCTGCACCTGCTGCCCCACCTCGGCCGCGCAAATGGCCACCGGCCCGATGGTCGTTTATCGCGATCGCTCGCCCAAGGAAATCCGCGACATCGGCTTCACACACAGGAATGATGCCGGATGGAGCAAGCCGTCAACCGTTCACACGGACAATTGGTTCTTTCCCGGCTGCCCAGTCAACGGTCCGAGCATCGCCTCTCACGGGAATCTCGTCGCCATCAGCCGTTTCACAGTCACTAACAACAAGGCGCAGGTGATTCTTCGATTATCGAAAAGCGGCAAAATGAAATTTGGAAAAGAAATCGTGCTCGACCAAGACAGTCCCGTCGGACGCTGCGCCACCGTCTTCACCAAGGATGCGGTGTTCACTGTGTGGATTGGCCGCGAAGGAAAGCAAACCGCGCTGCAAATGGCACAGGTTTCTCCAGTCGGAAAAATCGAGCGCCGAACAACGCTCGCACCCATCGACAGCAACCGCTCCAGCGGCATGCCACGCGCCGTCGTCAGCGGTGGTTATTTATGGGTCACTTGGACCGGCGAGAACCGCGTGCGCTTGGGCCGTTTGAAAATCGGAGCTTAAAATGTTCAGAAAACTATTAATCACATGGGCCGTCAGTATCTCGATGCTCTTCACGGCCGGTCTCGCGTTCGCAGGAGAAGGAACTGGCACTCCGAACATCCTCGTGATTCTGGCCGATGATTTGGGTTACGGTGACGTCGGTTGCTACAACCCGGAATCCAAAGTGCCCACACCGAATTTGGATCGCTTGGCCAAGGATGGGATGCGCTTTACCGACGCGCACAGTCCGTCGACGGTGTGCACGCCCACGCGTTACAGCCTGCTCACGGGACGGATGGCGTTTCGTACGGGGATGCGCGGTGTTTTCACCGGTGCGGGCGGCCCATGCATGATTGAGAAAGGACGCCTATCAATTGGCGGCATGCTGAAAAACCAAGGCTACACCACCGCGCTCTTCGGTAAATGGCACGTGGGCATGACCTTCTTTGACAAGGAGGGCACACCCATCAACCAAAATGGCCTGCCCGCAGTGAAACGAATCGATTACAGCCGGGCCATTCCCGATGCACCTATCCACCGAGGCTTCGATTATTTCTTCGGGACCGTGTGCTGTCCCACCACCGACTGGCTCTACGCCTTTGTTGATGGAGATCGTATACCCGTGCCTCCCACTCACATTGTCGATCGCACGCCACTCCCGAAGCATCCTTACTCAAACGACAACCGCCCGGGCATGATTGCGCCGGGCTTTGATCTGGAGGAAGTGGACATGGTTTTCCTGGAGCGGAGCCTGAAGTTTCTGGATAACCACGCCAAGCAATCGCCCAAGAAACCGTTCTTTCTCTTTCACTCCATGCAGGCTGTGCATCTGCCCTCATTCCCCGGCGATGCCTTCAAGGGCAAAACCAAGGCGGGACCACACGGTGATTTTATTTTCGAAATGGACTTTATTGTGGGTGAACTCATCAAGTCGCTTAAAAAACATGGTATGGCAGACAACACACTGGTCATCTTCACGAGTGACAACGGCCCTGAAGTGCCAACCTCCATTTCCATGCGGCATGATCACAACCACAACGGTGCCCGCCCATGGCGTGGCGTAAAGCGCGATCAGTGGGAAGGCGGTCACCGCGTTCCTTTTATCGCCCGTTGGCCCGGCAAGATCAAACCCGACAGCACGTCTGACCAGACTATTTGCCTCACGGACATCATGGCTACAGCCGCCGCAATCACCGGCGCGAAAATCCCCAATAACGCCGCCGAAGACAGCTACAATATTTTATCCGCGCTTCTTGGCAAAGACACCAAACCCATTCGTAACTATACCTTGCACCAAACTATCAGCCTCGCCATGGCCATTCGGCGCGGCCAATGGAAGTACCTCGATCACAAAGGCTCCGGCGGCAACAACTATGGCCGCGAAGGCAGATGGGGCATGAAACAATACGCATTACCCGAGAAATCTCCGAACGCTCCCGGCCAATTGTATGATCTGGCAAATGATCCGGGCGAAACCACCAATCTTTACTTCAAGTATCCCGAGATTGTTGGGGAACTAAAAGAGAAGCTGAATGAGTTCAAAAAAAACGGTCGCAGCGCTCCAAAACGATGATTGTTGCTTCAAGTTTTTGACCATGGCAAAAATGAAAAAACGATTCACCCACACCCTCTGTTTATTTGCTCTCGCAACTTCCTCCACGGGACAAGCCACAACGCCGCGTGTGGATGACACATTTTTCACCGGCAATGACCTAAATGATTGGTCGACTTCGCAGCCGAAATATTGGTCGGTGAAAGGTGGTATGATTGTCGGGCACTCGGCGGCAAAGGTGCCGAAGAATGAATTCCTTTGGTCGGACGTGACGGTGAAGGATTTTTATTTATCGGTGGACGTGAAGCTCACACCGGACAACCGCAATGCGGGCATTCAGTTTCGCTCGAAGAAGGTGGATGCCGACGGGCAGGCGCTTGGTTATCAGGCCGATGTGGGCGCGGGCGTATGGGGCAAACTCTACCACGAACACGGACGCGGCAAATTGGACTGGAACGATCGGGCCGCCAAGGCCGTTAAACGAGATGACTGGAACCGCTACGAAATACTGGCGGTCGGGCACAAGATTTGGACGGCCATCAACGGCACCCTGTGCGTCGCGATAGAAGATCCCAAAGGCGAGTTGTCCGGAAAAATAGCTTTCCAGGTTCATTCCGGTCCGCCGCAAACCGTGCATTACCGCCCGGTAAAACTCGTCCACGACCCCAAGCTCGAACTGGCCGGCCTAAACAAAAAGCAACTACTCGAGGCGTTAGCAAAAAAGGTAGTCAAAGAAGGCAAACCGCAGCCCAAACCGGGCTGGACGCCACAAGTGACCGCGTGGCGCGCGAAGCTTGATTCCAACGATCCCGGCATGATTGGCAAATGGTTCGCGACCGTGTTTGACGATACCAAGTGGAAGACGATGAAGCTTCCGGCTTTCTACGAGACCGAGGGACTGCCTGGTCACGACGGCACTGTGTGGTTTCGGCGGGATGTTGAGATTCCCGACGCGCACGCCGGAAAACCGCGCACGCTCGAACTGGGGGCGATTGATGACATGGACATGACCTGGTTCAATGGCATACAGGTCGGCGGCATCGAGGATCCAGGCTACTGGACTGCGCCCCGTAAATACACTGTGCCTGGAAAACTCGTGAAAACCGGTCGCAACGTCATCACGGTGCGGGTCATCGACCATGGCTGGAGCGGTGGAATGAACGGACCGGCGGCTAGCATGAAATTGACGAAACAGGGGGAGAAACCCATCGCCTTGACTGGCGAGTGGCGGTATAGCCCGGGCATCACGCTGAAAGCGCTCGGGCTCGGGGCACTAGCCAATCCCACGCCATCCAGTCCGAAACCGCCTCTACCACCCGCTCCAGCATTGATCCGGCCCTTGGCCAAGCCGGCCAAGCCGTTTCCGGGGTTCCGTAACGGATTCGAAATCGACGGCGACGCCAACATTGTGATCGTCGGCTCTACCAACGCCGCCGAGAGTCAGCGGTACGGCTATCTCGAGACGCTGCTGACTGCTGGCAATCCTACTCAGCGCCTGGCTATTCGTAATATGGCTTGGCCAGCTGACACGGTTTACCGACAGCAACGGCCGCGTAATTTTTTTGGAATCGTCAAACCAAGCTACGGCGAGGCGGATCGCCGCAAACCACTCCCCGCGAACATCGTGTTTCTCTGGCTTGGCCAAGCCGAGTCACTCGATGGCGACGCCAAGCTGAACGACTTCGCAAGAGCATACGAGCAAACCATCGAGCAACTTACCAGCCGAACCAGCCGCTTGGTTTTGCTCACGCCGGTGCCGTTTGCTGATCCGCTTGGCCTTAGCTTTGATGTTGAAGGTCGTAACGCCCATCTCCAGCAATATGCCGCCGCCATCCGTCGGCTTGGCCAAGCGCGCAAATTGCCGGTTGTCGATCTCACCACAGCCCTGCTTGGCCAAACGGCCACGCGCGACGGTGTCACGCTTTCGCAAAACGGCCAATGGCTCGCCGCAAAAACCATCGCCACGCAACTTGGCCTGAATTCCAGTATCAGCATTGCGCCGACCGGCGAACTGTTTCCGGTTCCCGCCGAGGAATTGCGGCAGGCTGTCCTTCAAAAAAACAGGTTGTGGCAGCAGTTCTGGCTGCCGACCAATTGGGCCTTCCTCTACGGCAACCGTCAACAAACCGCCAGCAGCCGCGACCACCGTGACGCCGGCTTCCGTTGGTTCCCCGAGGAGGTGCAGTCCATTGTTCCGCAACTGGAACAGATGGACAGTCTGATTCAGGCAAAAGCCCGGCAGGTCATCCGGAAATAAACGAGGCCGCCCAAGTGGGTCAAGCGGCACGACAGAGAAGGAGGTCAGGTACGGGTTTCGGTCACCCCCCCCGATTCACACGACCATCATTGTTGCCAGAAGACCAGTATATGCAACTCCGCAGGTACTAAAATCGAATAATGGCCAAGGCGGTTCGCAGCCAGACCCATAACCTCAAGGAGCGCGCACAGACATCAACTATCTAGCTTACTAAATAAAAAGAGGCCGGGCACTTGGCCCGGCCTCTGGTGTGTGTTCTCTTCTT
>ENA-OREN01001538-OREN01001538.1-marine-metagenome-genome-assembly--contig:-NODE-1538-length-26445-cov-7.802033_pt1 | contig 26445 bp, 19 predicted proteins | sample MGYA00248624_ERZ508555 | MGnify/ENA primary metagenome ERZ508555 (study PRJEB26222, sample SAMN06267773) | marine metagenome | isolation source: Saanich Inlet, British Columbia, Canada | place...
AATCACAAAACTAATCTTATAAATAAGATAAGCGCATCCGATATTAATAAATTCAGATTGAACAAACAAGATAATATTGACGATGAGATATCAGATAGTATGAAAGCGATTAAACAAAAAATGGAATATTTTATTAGCATTTTGAATGAGCTTAATAAAATGACAACCTCGCATTATATTAAATTTGAAATTGTGAATTTATCAACTTTATTGGATGAAGCAATTCGAGGTGTGAAAGCTAGAATTATTGATAAAAACATTGCTTGGAGTGGAAAAGTAAATGTTTCAATTGACAAAACGATAGAAATTGAAATTGATAGAAACCAAATGTATGAAGTATTCGTCAACATTATTAAAAATGGTATTGAAGCGCAAGATATGGAAGGGAATATTTCCGTGATTGTCAATGCACAAAATGAAGATGTCATTATATCGATCCAGGATACAGGTTGTGGAATTGAGGAATATGATAATGATTACATTTTGGATCAAGGAATAACAAGCAAACAAGACTCTGGTGGCACAGGGTTTGGTTTATCAAATGCTCACTTATTTATTAACAATCATTCTGGTGATTTATCCTGGGACAGTACCCCAGGTGAAGGAACAGTCATGAAAATAAAAATACCTAAAAGACAAATTAATGAACGATAGAACAATAAAATATCATGCACTAATAGTTGAAGATGGTATGGATTATCAAAGAATGATATCTCTTGATCTAAAATCTTTACATCATTCGTTTGATATAGTATCAACACAGGTTGACGCAGAAGAAAAGTTAAGCACAGCACAGTATGATTATGTTATTTTAGATCTTGAAATTCCTTGCGAGAAAAATAGTACAGCACGTAAAGATTATGGGAAAAATGTCGCAGTATTCATTCGAGATAAAATAACAACTAAAAAACCAGCAGTATTGTTATTATCTAGTTTCGCAACTACAAAAGTAACTGCACAATTTATGAAAGGTGATTTATGTGATTGGGTTGTAATCAAAAGTAACTTTGAAAATGATTTTATAAGTGGCATTAATGAAATGTTCGCTAATCGGCATGATGAAAATTCCGCATGTCAGCATAAAGCAGTTTTTAAATTATATAAAGATGAACTAACTATTCAAAAGAATGGAGAATCAACTGCACCGTATATTTCTAATAATCATAATAAGATTTGGCAATTATTTAGAGGTTTGGCTCGTTATTCTAAATGTGACGAACTAAGAGGAGATTGCTCTATTGAATATCTTGCTACGTTAGGCATGAATGATATTCCCCAAAATGTCAGAAAAATTAGAATAAGGAATAAAGAATTCAAGATTGCGCTAAAATCAATAAACATAGGTTTAGAACCAAAAGATATCATTTTAACTAAAAGGGAAAAGAAAACAAGTGGCTATCGTCTTCACGAAGATTTTTGCATTATGGATTTAACGGAAGAAAAGGTGCCAGAAACAGAGTAATTTCGATTTATCAAATACCCACCATCCAACGACACGCAAAAAACAAAACTCCCAAATAAGAGATTTAGACAAATTAGAATATGTCATAAATTCCAATATGAATTCACTTACGGATTTGGCGTAAAACAAAGAGGCACGAGGCAGAACTCGACCCAATGTTACGCCAGCAGTACACAAAAAAAGCCTCTAATTAGAGGCTTTTTTCATTAATTATAAATCTTAATTTAAAATTTGCCTTCGTCGAGGCCCTTGCCTTATATTTGGAGTGAGTTTTTATACTCACGAGGTAAGTAAAAATAAACAAACATTAGGTGGTCACGGGAGTGGTACACCTTCTTTGGAGTTCGACATGTCGAAAAGAATAACCCTTTCTTTTCTATTTGGTAATGCCCAGGTTGTACTATGGGCTCTTTTAAGCCTGCTCATATTAGCACCTACGTCCTCTCTCTATGCTCAAGATCCAGATGATGTTGATGATGTAGAAGAATTCTTCGGTGATGACGAAGAATACGAAGATGATGAATACGAAGATGACGAATATCTCGACGATGAAGAGTATGAAGATGATGAATATGAAGATGATGAAGAATACGAAGATGACGAAGAATACGAAGATGAATTCGATGAAAGTGACGACAAGGAAGTATTATCGAACGAAGCTGAAAATTTGGGATACACGATTGATTTGCAAGGTGGATCACCGCGGTTTGTAAATGAAAATTTAATTGATTGGGGATCAAATGTTGACGTGCGGGGCAGTGTTGAATTCCCTGTACTCATGCAGGTTTTGGGTATGAAATTCAGATTCGGTGCTGAAATTGGTACGTTCAACTACAAGCATAATGTGCCCCCTGCTACCGATGAATATTCGGGGATTTCAGCAATGGGAATATTGGCTTTCCCGGCTGGTCCCGGTAAAATTAAACTAGGTACTGGTATTGTAGGATCATCTCCCGGCTTTATAATGGAAGCAACCTACGGAATCAGGATTGGTGGGATTTTGGATATTCGTGGTGGATTCCGTTCTACCGAAGTCATTAATGCTACAACGAAGGACGAACTTGAACTTGGGCATACGGGTTGGGTGGATGGAGTCATTGTATTAGGAATCAACCTTTAATTATATTTTCTAAAAAATGAAAACCATTACATACCAGACTAAATACTTTGGGATGATGCGGAAAATACTCATTGTTGTCATGCTGTCTTTAGCGGTCCTCCTTGGTGAAGGAACCGTTGATTTTTTAATGTCTGGCTACGCTGATGATATTAATGTATACAACCTTATCACAAAGGAAGAAGGTAATGGTGGATTTACAGTAATAGGTTCAAATTTAGACGTCGAGATCTATACTGTCGAGATCTCTTGGGGTGGTGCTTTTTATAATATTAATGGTGAAGGTTTCAATAATGGTGACGATGAAAATGGTAGGTTGTATGGCGGTGGAGAGTTTAAGCCGCATACAAATGGAAGTTGCCAAATTAGTTTTTCTCATGATGAGTTGATTGCAACAACTGGATTTCCTGGAAACGTTGAAAATAAGACTATGTCTCTACGCATACAAAATGGTGAAACAGATGCTTATGTTCCTTCAGCAAGCGGTGACGATTTCAATTGGGATCTAGTAGCGCCTGTATTACAGTCAATTGCAATTGAGTCAGATAATGATGATAGTGAGTGGGCAACAACAGATGACGAAATAAAGATCACTCTTACGGCTGAGAATGAAGACTTAGGACAGGCTAGCTACTGGTCTAAAACAATTCAATCATTAGCTGCTACAAATACAGCGCATCCTTCAAATGATAAGATTTGGTACGTTACATGTGATGTTGGGGGTTCTCATGCAGAAGGCGAAACTAGGTTTACTATTACTTACTATGATGTAAACTATAATCCTTCGGCAACAGCAATTACTCAGAGTACAGCCGGAGTTATAGGTACGGTTACTATTGACAAAACTGCACCTATTATTAGTGCTACGATACTTTCAAATGATAATGTAAATAATGCCAGTAATTTAGCAACAACAGATGATGTTGTCACCTTGAGTATCTCCGCACAGGACGCAGATGGGGCTGATGAAATCATACGAGTACCCACTGTTACAATGGCAACTGCGCCTCCTACTTCAATGATCCCAAGTGTCGCAGCCGCATCCTATACTGCTACACGAACGATGGCATCTGACGATGCTCAAGGTGCTGTCGCTTTTAATATATCAGGTATCGAAGACAGAGCAGGTAATACTGCTAGTGCAGTATCCTTACATACATCAGGCAATAGTGTCATATTTGACTCAGTTGTACCAACCCTAAGTACTGTCTCAATTTCTTCAGATAATGCCATTTCCGATGACCAGGCAAAAGTAAACGATACCGTCACTCTTTCATTTACTGCCACCGGAAATGAGTCATTACAGACTCCAGTTGTGACCATTGATGGTGAAAATACTACAGAAGCTCAAGATAGCAATGACTACACCTGGACTGCCACAAAATTAATGGATGCTGAAGATAATGAACAGGACGTCGAGTTCAGGATAGCTTTTAAAGACTTAGCAGCAAACTCAGGCACTGCTGTTGTTGCAGTAGCAGGTACTGGTGCTAGCACAAGTGTAATGTTTGACGCAACGGACCCTGTCATAAATAGTACAACTCTTGAAACGACAAATGACTATGATGATGAATTAGCTACTACCGATGATGTTATTATAATTAATATTTCGTCTGCTCTAGCTCTCTACAGTATTAAAGACGCTGCAATAGCAGGCCAGAGTGTTTCCGACCAAACAACGGTTGCCACAAACGTAACATCCTGGACCGTAAACCATACTGTAGCAGGGACTGAGGATGATGGATATGCAAATTACACTTATACAGCTGTTGATTTAGCTGGTAATACCACTACTGTAACATCTGCAAGTAGTGATATTCGTATTGATAACACTGCCCCTGAACTGAATACTATTGAAATTTATTCTGATAATGATGATATAACCCAAGCAAAGATTGATAATATTGTTACAGTAAAAGTAGTTGCGAATGAACAGTTGCGTATAGACCCAGTAATATCCATTCGGGGAAACAATGCTACTATTACTGCAGCAGGTGATGGTATCACTTACTATGGTGCTTATCAAATGGATAATCTAGATACTGAAGGTGCCGTGGCATTTACAATAACTTTCGAAAACACCCTTGGTGTACCTGGCTCTACAATCACAGATGATGGATCAGGTTCAACTACTTCGAATGCGTCAGCGGTTACTTTTGATAGAACAGCACCAACGTTAAGTGCAGTAACAATTTCAACGAATAATGATAATACAGCTTATGCAAAAGAAGGAAGTATAATAACATTATCATTTACCGCTGCTAATACTGAAAATTTACTCGCAGACCCTACCGTTACTATATTAACTGAAGCTGCTGCTGTTTCAGGCAGTGGGGCTAGCTGGGCGGCAACCTATACTGCTACAACTGGGGATAATGAAGGTACGGTTCCATTTACAATCGATTTCTTTGACTATGCGGGTAATGCAGGTACTCAAGTAGATGCAATTGTGAGTGGGGATGATGTTATTTTTGATGAAACAGTTCCCACGCTTACTACTGCAAGTATAACATCAGCAAATACCAATGATCCTGCTGGAACTTTAGCTATTGTAGGCGACCAAATTACTATTTCTATCGTAGCAGATAATAATATACAAACGCCAACGATAACAGTAGCGGGTAATGCTGCAACTATTGCAACCGGTACCAATGGTGAGAGTGTTTATACGGCTACATATGACATGGTATTATCTGATGCAACTGCAGACGCAATTGCATTTACGGTAGATTTTTTAGATTTAGCGGGTAATCCAGGGGTTCAGGTAGCTGCTTTAGCTAACGACGCAGATGGAGGCGTATCTTTCGATAAACAAGCACCGAGTTTTACAACCGTCTCAATTGCTTCAGATAATACAGTTTCTGATGCCACAGCGGATGATAATGGTACAAGAGCAAAAGTAGGAGACGATATAACGATTACGCTTGTATCAGATGAGGACCTAAAGGTTGGCCTTGAGCCAACAGTCACTATTGCCGGTAATACGGCAGTTGTTACAAGAAATACTGCTTCTTCTTTTAGTGCGGTATATGAGATGGCTAGCTCTGATGATGACTATGATGGTCTTGCTATACCAATATATATTTATTTTTATGATGATCCTTCCGGTAATACGGGAGATGATGTAACTGCTACTTTAGATGGGAGTGAGGTTATTTTTGATATGACAGCGCCTGTTTTGGGTACAGCAACCATTGCTTCAGATAATGATTTTACACATTGGGCAAAAGCAACCGATGTAATTACCTTGACAATTGTTTCTGATGAAGACCTGGAAGAAGACCCTGTCGTATCGCTCTTAGGTTCAACTGCAGATGTATCACCACCAATTGCTGGGGTAGATGCAAAGAACTGGTCAGTTACTAAAACAGTAACTGGTGGTTCTCCCCAAGGGACGGTTGCTTTCAGCGTAACATTTGAAGATGTTGTCGGTAATAGTGGTACCGTTGTGACAAGTAAAACAGGGGGGAAAAATGTTACAGTTGATCGTGGAACGCCTACTATTCAAACTGCTGACTTCTATTCTGATCTTGACGGCTCTCCACATTTATCAACTCCCGAAAATGGAAGTGGTATAACCCTTGATGTGACCGCAAGTGAAGATATAATTGAGCCAACGATTACTATTGCAGGTCAAACTACAACGGTTACCGATGAAAGTGATGATGATGGTGCTACGTGGCAAGGTGCTTATACAATGACAGAAGCTGAAGATGATGGAGTCATTGCCTTTGTGATTGCTTTTACAGATAGTGCAGGTAATGCGGGGACTGATCGTACAACTATTAATAATGATACTGATGGACTAACTGTCAGTTTTGATAAAACACAACCAAATTTTAATAATGTTACCATTTCTTCAGATAATACAGGTAAAAATCAATACGCAAGAGCTGGGAGTTTCATCACATTATCTTTTGAAAGTAGTGAAGACTTAGAATCTACTACGGTTACTATTAATGAAGTCACGACCGCAGCTTCATTGAGTGGAGACACTTATACTGCAATATATGAAATTGAGAATGATACAGATGATAATGGTGGCGCAGGTTATACAGTTCCTTTTACGATTTTAGCGCGAGATTTAAATGGATACGATTCAGACGTACTTGATGAGACATCGGATGGAACGAGTATTACGTTTGATAAAACTACACCTGGCGTAACTACCTTAATTTTAACATCAAGTAATGCAAACGACCTAACTCTAGCTAAGGTAGGTGATGTACTCACTTTAGAATTAGTTGCAAATGAAGTTCTGCAACAACCAACTTTCTCGATTGCAGGGGAGACTACTATTACTGAAGAAGCAGGTGGTACAAACGCTAGCTGGTCTGGAACATATACCATGCAAAATATGGATACAGAAGGTGATCAAGCTATACAGGTTGACTTTATGGATTATGCTGGAAACAGTGTGGCAACAACAATTGTAACTACTGATGGCTCTGCTGTTAGGTTTGACAAAACCGTTCCAACTTTAGATGCTGTCACCATTGTATCAGATAATATTTATAGTAACCAAGCTGCCAAAACAGAGAATACCCTTACCCTTAGCATTGAAGCAAGTGAAGACCTTAAGAGTGCTCCAATGTTTACTATTGGTTCAGGAGCTGCTTTTGCTGCGACTCAAGGTGCTTCTGCATCTGATTGGTCGGGAACTTATATTATGCAAGCAGGAGATACAGAAGGAGAGGTCGCATTCTCAATCTCTTTTGAAGATTTAGCCGCTAATTCAGGCGTTGATGTAACGGCTACCTTGGATGGGACTTCTGTTACATTTGACAAGACTGCGACAGATATATCAAACGTTGCACTGGATTTAGTAGATGGCTCTGACTCTGGTGTAAGTAGTAGTGATAACCTCACAAATGATCAAACTCCTGAATTCCAAATTACTGGATTACAGCCCGGTGTGGCTGACGATACTCAAGATGCAGTAGGTGATTCAATCTTCTTTTATGTTGATGGAGTTCAAATCGATTTGCAAGATGGTTCAAAAGGAGGAGTCCCTATTTCAGGTGCTTTAAGCTTAGTACTATCCACCTTGGCTCATCAAGAATTGGCATATGAAGTAAGGGTTGTTTCAAAAGACCCAGCTGGAAATACGTCAATTCATTCTGCTCCAATTAATATTCGCATTGATACTGAAGCAAGTTCAGCGTCAAGCGTACCTAACTTGGTAGCGAGTGATGACTCAGGTTTCTTGGATAATGATGATATTACGAATGTTCAGCAACCAACATTTTTGGTTTGGACTTCAAGTACGGATAGGGACTCTGTTCGTTTATTTTATAATATCGGAGCATCTGATGTATTAGTTGGTGGTTTTAGAAAACCAGATAACGGATTTCAATATGGTTATTTCCAGGCTCCAACTACTCTATCTGAAAATGATTATACTTTTTCAGCTGTGCTGGTTGACTCCGCTGGAAATGTTTCTGATGAAAGTGGTGGGCTTGAAGTAACAATTGATGTGTCGGGATCGGATCAACCTGGTAACCCTAATTTAATAGCAGGCTATGATTCGGGTGTCTCAACAACAGATGATATAACCAATTTAACTACGATTGCATTCAATGTAACGGGGCTTACTGCAGGTGATAGTCTCTATATTGTTAACGGTGATGATGAAGTGGTTTCAGAAGAATTATTAGCAGGTACATCATCAAATCCAACAGTATATAATGCTGTGACGAGTACCTATACTGCTTATACAAAAGATATTGCGGGTAATCAATCACTAGCATCTGGTGGGCTAGATGTTATTGTAGATCTAGATGCTCCCGATGTGGCAAGTGTTCGCTCCTACCTGTCTACGTCTTCTGATCTAGGAACCTTAGATAACGATAATTTAACAAATGACTTTACTCCTGAAATAGAAGCCCAGAACCTTATAGTAAATGACTCAGCATTCCTCTATGTTGATGGAGCTTTGAACCAGCGTTTAAAAGCGGATGCTACGACCATGTTATTTACCGCAGATAGTCTGAGTGATAATACTCATGCTATCTCAATAAAGATTCAAGATATTGCCGGTAATCTATCAGATTTTGCTCCACTTACTAAGAATGCAGATCTTGTATCTTTAGCACATGAAATTCGTATTGACACACAACCCCCAACTATATCATCCAGACCGCCAGATTTATTGCTTGAAGATGATGCGGGGTTTTCCGGTAGTGACGATATAACAAATATTAGATCGCCGAGATTTGAATTAGTTGCTCTCCCATCGGATCTTGATTCGATTAGATTGTTTTATGATCCTGGAACCGGTGATCAAGTAAGCAAGGAAATGCGGATGAGCCAAATTGTCCTAGATACAATTCAAACAGGATCTTCCCTTGGTGCAGGTACTTATTCATTTACCTATGTGATTTTGGATTCTGCAGGAAATGTTTCAGATACCAGTTCTGCTTTATCTTTGATTGTTGATGTGTCACCGCCAGATGTGCCCAGTGCTGCTGATTTAGTTGTCTCTTCCGATGTTGGACAAAGTTCTACGGATAATTTGACAAATGTGGCAACTCCGGAATTCACAGTTACAGGTATTTTGGAAGGTGATTTAGCTTCATTGTATTATTATATAGATGATGCAGCTGATCCAACACTTGTTAGTACAGAATTTGTTTCATCAGAATCGCTTACCTTTACAACATCGGCCCTGGACTCAGGTATTTATACATTTTTCTCGGTTGCCAGCGATACAGCAGGAAATAAAAGACAAGGGCCAGACTTAGAAGTCATAATAGACCTTGATATCCCAACTGCAGAAATTGTCTTTGATGGAGATTCACTGGTAAGGTCTGGGGATGAGGAAACTGTGGCAACATTTCAATTTAGTGAAATAATGGATGATGCCACGAACCCTCCCACAATTGATGTGGATTATCCTGAAGGAACATCGAATGATTTGACAGGTCAAGCATTAACTAATGGAGGCATTATAGATGGTGTTATTTTAAGTGATTCAGTCTGGAGTTACACTATTCCATTAAACACCAGTGGCTTGGAAGCAATTGATGGGGTAATTGCTTTAACACTTAATGCTTCAGATTTAGCTGGTAATACAGTCCCCGTTGATAGTATTACAGGATTATCTGTATTGAGAGTTGATAATACAACACCAGTGTTCTCATCATTTTATGTAGATACAGATACATCTATAAATGTTTTAAATAAATTTGGATGGACACTTTCAGAAACAATTGATTCTGGCTCCGTAGTATTTGAAAAAATATCTGGACCGGGGGATAATGTTACTGCTATTCTGGAAGGTATTGAATTGGAAGAAGGTGAACATGCCCCTAGTGCTTTTGCGGATACAAATTTTGCATTAACTGAAGGAACGATTTACGACATTATTTATACAAGCGTTGATACAGCAGGAAATATAGGTTTAGATACGGTCGCGAATGTAAACTATGATACCACGGGATCATCTGCGACTGTTACCTTCAGTCAATTATTTGTGACTGGGGATTCTACTGTGACCATTACAGCAACTTTTAATGAACCTGTCTTGCCAGCACCTACGATTTCCCTAGACTTTGCCGGAAATTTTAATGATATACCCGATTCATCAATGACTATTTCTTCGGAAAACGATGCATCCATTTGGACACTGTCGATTCAGGCCCCAACAGGCGGCGAAAACCAAGGGAATGTTGGTGTTTCCATCACTGCTATGGATCTGGCGACAAATACTCTCGATACAACAATAATAACGGATACACTATATGTGGATAATACTGTCACAATAGCTGACTTCTCTTATATAAATATTTCCCAGGAAGATTCAGTAGGCAATGTCGGTATTGGTGATGATGTTATTCAAGTTACAGTTCAAATGAACGAACCTATCATTGTGTATGACCCAATTCCTTCTTTGAATTACACCTATGCTGGAACAACAGGCAATTCTGTTAACGGTGTGATTGCTCAGTCAAGTTCAAATGGCGATTCTGTATGGGTATTCCAAATTACATTACAGGATACTGTCCATAATGATGGTCCATTGAATATAACTTTAGTTGCCAAAGATAGATCGAACAATGATGTAACAAATTTTACAAATAATACCTTATTCCAGGTGGACAATAAACATCCAGCGGATTTTGCCGTGGGCGCTACTACAGTTTTTGGCAATAATGCGGTTCAGGGGTGGATCAATGGCAAAACAGATTCAGTTGGGTTTGTGATTCCGATTCAAGCGAACTCTGAAGATTCTACATTATTTTTGGGCGGTTATACAAAAATTCAATTTTATAATCTTACTCGCGGTGTGGCTTGGGTAACAGTTGGCACTCAAGATAGTTTAACTCAGGCTGGTGTTGACGAAATATTTTACCGAACAATTGTAGAAATTGAAGCTGCTATGTCTCCAAATTCAGCTCTTATCTTGGGTGATTCATTAGAAATCCGCGCAAGTATTACAGACCGTAATGGTAACCTGACCCATAGTACTGCAAGTACTCAAAAATTAGTTTATGATCCAGTTGCGCCGGTTGTGGGACAAATTAATGGCGGGAATATGTTTACTGATACCCCCTTAATACCTAACAATCTTTATTCTAATGACACCTTATCGATTCAATGGTCTGAATTCGTAGATGAAGGGGATGATGCTTCCGGTATTGATAAGTATGAACTCGCATTTGAAAAGGTTGAAAGTGAAGGAACCGAACCGAATAACTTTTATGGTTGGGAAGAGGTTGCTCTCCCAAATGTGCCTTTAGAATACACTGATTTTAATGAAAAATATCTTGAACATAATGAAAAATATAGAGGGCATGTTCGTGGCATCGATGTTGCGGGTAATATTTCTGATACATTAGTTACAGATACTTTATTTCGTTATAATACAAAACCAACCATCGCAACATTAATTGATGCTGCATTGGATGAAGATATTTCTTGGACCGACACCATTGCCCTAACAGACCCTGATTTGTTTGTGATGCAGGGTGATTCATTTACATACAAAGCCATCACTACTAGATTAGTGGGGAGTGTAGCTACAGATTCCGTTAAAATTGATTCTTCAGGAGTTCTAACTTGGACGCCCACCCAGAATGATACCGGAACCTATGAAATCCAGGTTATTGCCACTGATGCCTATGCATTTGCAGATACATTCAAATTACCATTGATTGTTTCGGCTGTAAATGATACACCAGTCGTGGATATTTTATCACCCGATAATAATCTTGAATGGGTAGAAGACGATACAGCAACTGTAAAGATTAATCTCACAAGTTACCTAGAAGATGTTGATAATAATGATTCAACTGAAATCACGTGGCAAGCCATCATTTTAGATACAACACAATTGGATGAAGATTTTCCATTGGGTCGTGTCATTGTTGGTCCCGGGACACCTTGGAATGTTCATTCAAGCCTCTTGAGAGAATATCTAGGTTTTGACCTTAATCCAAAAGGAATGAAATCTCCTGTTATTTCTAGGAGAACAACCAACCAAATCAACACAAGAAATAATATGTCCAATCCATTATTGTCTGTAACGATTAATACAATATCTTCCGGTGAAAGTTGGGCCTACTTTAATAGTGATTCGAATTATTACGGTTCAGATCATCGTATAATTTTTATTGCCCAGGATCCATATGGTGCGGAAGATCGTGATACAGTAATAGTCACCGTTCTACCCAAAAATGATGCCCCCATTATTTCAGAAATACCTTTGATTGAAGTAACAGAAAATGATTCTATTTATTTGAAATTTGGTGCCTTTACGACAGATATTGATGATACAGATCTCACATTTACCATTTCGGCCACTACAAACGAAGATAAAATATCCATTTCACCATCGACTTTTTTATCGAATGATGTTGGTGATTCAGTATTGTTTTTGCCTGAGAAACTCTGGTCGCAGGACGCAACAATCAAAGTGATTGTTACTGATAATGATGAAGCTTCTGACACAGCTACTTTTATCTTGGATGTTATAAGAGTACCCCGGCCGGAAATTAAGGTGGCAGTCGTTCAGAATAATGCTTTTTCCAATTATTTACAAGTGATCGTTACTGATACAGTTTCAAAAACAAAATTTATTTCTCTGGAAGTTCAAAATGAGGATATTGATCTAGACACTATTGCTGCTTTTACTTGGGCAGGAGATTTTAATTTTAGTACTGCAGGAAATTATTCAATTGATGTCCTTGCTATTGCGGATGTAGGAGATACCGTAGTTACCGAATTAATAGCATTGGCTGCTGCAAGGGAAGCGAGTCGCTGGTTTGGACGTAGCGTAGATGGACGATTTTCAGTGGCAGGTGATCCTGGATCCGTGTCTTATGATCAGTCATTTATCATAGTGGATTCTTCCTTGTTTGCCGACGATTTTAATGATCAGGCATCTTATGTCTTGGGTGATGAGTTTTTTGAATTTGGCAAACCTATTGAAGTCCGATTTGGTAGTCAACGTGATGATTTGGCTATTTATAGAAGGAAAAATGGCGTCACCTGGGAAGAACTGCCATCAATCTTAATAGATGGTGAAATTTTTACCTTCTCGGAGAAAACTGGGTATTTCAAATTAGGACCAAAAACAATCATTGTCCCTGAAGAAACGAATATTCACCAGAATTACCCGAATCCATTTAACCCAATTACTACCATCATGTATGACATCGGTTTGATGGAAGGTCTAAGTCAGAATGTGTCAATCACCATTTACAATCTATTAGGTCAACATGTTAAAACACTGATCCACGATAAAGACCAAGTTGGTCAATTTACTGTACAATGGAATGGGCAGAATGAATTTGGACAACCCATGTCAACGGGTGTTTATTTTGTACAATTGACGACAAAAACCGGAATTATCAAGAATAAGAAAATGATGTTACTCAAATGATGAATATTTTAAAAAATTCATTTGTCACTCTAGGGTTGGGTTTTTGCCTCGTCTTTATCCCAAACTGCCGTGGAAATATTATTGCTACGGAAGAGGAATTGGCTGATTATGGATGGGTCATGTACGAAGAACATAATTTTCTTGATGCAAGAGAATGGTTTGGTGATGCCATCAAAAAAGATTCACTCTATGATGATTCCTACAATGGGATGGGTTGGACCATGGGCCACTTACGCCAGGCAGATTCATCCGTCCATTATTTTGAAAAATTCCTTGCCATGGATACATCTTTTTCGAATATCCTGGATTTTTATGCCGGATTAAGCTTTGCCTATAATGCCCTTGGGAAGAATATAGAGGCACGAACAAGCTGTAACATCTTTTTTGGAAAACAAAATCCAATATTGGATCAGGACTGGGAGTTCAGCCATAATAAAAAAATAAATTATTTAGATGTTCGATTAATCCTTGCAATTTCAGAATTTCGATTAGGTTTTTTTGAGAACTGTCAAGATTCCATCAATAAGATATATACAGATAGTGGATCTTCAACAATAGTAGATGAAGATTATACGACCGTCACGGGCAGAACAGCTTTGGCCGCCCATCTCGCTGCGCTCCAGGACCAACTCCAGAATTCATAAATGTCAGATCGGAAAGATCTATTCCCATCCAGAAAAAATCATAAAGACTGGATGAAGGAATCTATTCGTCTTGCTCAAAAAGCATTCTCGGAAGGAGAAGTCCCTGTGGGGGCAATTGTCGTAAAAAATAATAAAATTATTGGCCGGGGTTATAATCAGCGAGAGCGGTTAAATGATCCTACGGCTCATGCGGAAATTCTTGCGATTACCGCAGCCTCAAGTACATTAGAAGATTGGCGTTTATCGGATTGTACTATATATGTGACAAAGGAACCTTGCTCCATGTGCGCAGGTGCAATCATCAATTCCCGTGTTTCAAACCTCATATTTGGGGCTTATGACGAAGAAAAAGGGTGTTGTGGATCTTTGTATCAATTATGCGGCGATAGGCGCTTAGACAGCCGGACAGCGGTAAAAGGTGGTGTGGAAGAAGATAAGTGTATCGCAATCCTTCAAGAATTTTTCAATTTAAAACGAGAGAAGGGAACCATTTAGGTATTGCTATTTGACTCACATGAATGTTTATCTTGAATTATTAAAGAACAAAACACCCTTTATTGACCTCCGATCACCAATAGAATTTGCCAAGGGAACTTTTCCACAGAGTGTTAATCTTCCTATTCTAAATAATGACGAGCGTGCTGAAGTTGGCAAAACCTATAAACATCATGGGAATGCTGCTGCTGTCGAATTAGGCCATCGAATGATATCGGGTGATCATAAGGAGCTCAGAGTTTCTGTCTGGAAAAAATTTATCGATAAAAATCCATCAACCTGGATGTATTGTATGCGAGGGGGACAGCGATCCAATATTGCACAAGATTGGTTAGATGATATTGGAGTAAAGGTACCCATTGTTACCGGTGGGTACAAAGCACTCAGGCAAACTTCTCTAGAAACGTTGGATTCTGTAAAGGATGATAAAAAACGATGGATCGTCTTAGGCGGGAGGACAGGGACAGGTAAAACTGTCATTCTGAATCAATTGGAGTCTTCTATTGATCTGGAACACCATGCGGAACATCGTGGGTCTGCGTTCGGTGGATTTCTTTCACATCAACCTTCGCCAATAGATTTTGAAAACAGATTAGCAATTGATTATATCTGCCATGATCATCAAACCTTATTTTTGGAAGATGAAAGCAGAACAATCGGGAAGGTTGCAATCCCTAATGCCTGGTTTCATCGAATGCAGAATTCAGAAATGGTATTCATAAAAATCTCATTAGAAGAACGTATCCAAAACATCATAGATGACTATATCCTGACCCCATTAGAAGATGGCATTTCAAAGACAGATCTTTTACTTTCTTTGCGATCATCCTTAATGAAAATACAAAAACGATTGGGTGGTGATAATTTTCGCAAAATAAGGAATAAAATGGATCGAGCGTTTCTGGATCAGGAAAATTATAGACATGAGGCTTGGATCAAACAATTGCTGAATGTGTATTATGATCCTTTATACGATTATCAGATTAAATCAAAAGTTAACCGATGTATTTATCAGTCAGACACGAAAGGTGTTACAGAATTTTTATCTGGATTAGAGTCAGTCTAGGATCAAGGTTATATTAGCAAACTGACAGTAGCTATCAAGCCGACAACAAGCCCTAAACTAAATAGTAGAGCAGGATGCTTTATCTTTCTTGATTGATCCTTATTATTAGTTTTTATCTAATTTTTTATGAAGCTCAAAGGAATCTGCTAAGAAAATATCATCCTTCACATTGCCAACAACGTTTGCTACACGAACTGCATTGCACATGCCATCTTTTGCATGTGGATCACCAAGTTCTGCCATTTTTGTTCCCTGGACCAAATAAGATTTTTCACCAATTTGAATTGCCAGATTACACTCTTTTTGGTTTTTCATGGTAAAATTACACATTCCACAGGAAGTTTTAACCAATCCGCTAACAGCACCATTCTCTGCAATGGTGGTTACGAAATTATGATCGCCAATGATGGCAGCTTTATTTTTGGAAACTTTACAAGATCCACAGCCTGCAAAAACTAGGTTAATAGAAAAAAGAGATGTAAGAATTAGGTATGTGATATTTTTCATGATATTGATTCCTTTTTCGACATTTTGTTATTCTTAATATAAGTGTATTATCAATTTGAAATGAGAATTTAAACTGTACAGTGTTCTGCTATAGTCTCCTGGTTGACCTCACCCTGATCCGTAATAATATGATCCACCAGATCCAAAGATACAATATCACTGGAATGGGAAATAAGTGTAAAATTTACGCCACCAGCAGTTTCAGATTCTTCTTTCAGGTAAATATTCTGGTCCCGTGAAAAGGTAGGTGTAATTTCTAAAACAGGCGCAAAAAGGTAGATTGGTAATTGATGAATATGGCATTCACTTACAATATTCGATGTGCCACTATCACTAACAAATTTTCCATCAGTGGTGATAGCATAGGCACCAATGAACAATTTATTGACCTTATCAAAGAAATGAATGAGATCCCACTCTGGAATCACCGTATATTTAATTTGATTCTTTTCCATAACATTCACTACTTGTTCGGTCTTGACAGACTCCTGTCTCAGGATCAGCACTTCAAATTCCTTACCCATTTTTTTAGCTTCCGGGATGAGCAGTTCTACAGGCTCTTCCACAGCATGAAGAACAATAAAATCTCCATCTTCAATATGTTCCAGTCCTTGCTTAGCTAGTTCGCTCATATCATGCTCAAGCCGCGTGCTAAGGTTTTTTATTATCTCAATCGTTCCCGATTTTTTAGTAGTCAAGTCCTTATCTTTGAAATAGTCATTGTTTTCCAATTCTTTTTCAAAAAGAATAATGAGGTTATCGATTGGAAACATCCTAGGCTGACTGCTGGTAATGATTGAACAAACCTCTTTCAATTGGGGGGCAAACATCTCATCATCACACTCAAGGTCATTAATGGATTCAATAATAGCATCTAGTGTTACCAGGCTAGTCTGAGATGACGAATAGAATTTCACCATATCCCTGAACAGGGTATCTAGGATCAATTGATCTTTTGAACTCATAAGGACACCTTTAAAAAAATTATGAGATAAATGGATGCAACAATGAGAGAGATAAAGGTTACAATAATCCCTTTTTTCATAAAATCAATAAATGATATTTCTACACCATATTTTTTTGCAATACCAACTGATACAATATTTGCTGATGCACCTATCATGGTAATATTACCGCCAAAGCATGCGCCCAAAGCCAAAGCCCACCACAAGATATCATTGGGAATTGGATTGCTTTCAAGCATCAGGTGAATAATTGGAATCATTGTAATCGTAAAAGGGATATTGTCAAGAAATCCTGAAATGATCCCAGACACCCACAAGACCGTTAATACTATAACATAAGGATCATCCCCAATATTCATAAAAACGTTATGGGCGATCCACTCGATTACACCATATTCTTCTAGTACTCCCACAAGGATGAATAAACCTGTGAAAAATAACAAGGTACTCCACTCTACCTCTTCCAATACATGTTCTACATTTGCATTAGAAATGAGGAGCAGTACCATTGACATTCCTAATGCAACAACACCAGGAGCAAGCCCTGTCATGGTTTGGGTGATAAAAAGCATAATGGCTAAAATCAGACACGATAGACTTTTGATCATAAGGGTTTTATCAATCCTGATGTTCGCGAATTCAAATCGGATCTTTTGTAGTAGAAGTTGGACAGACACCAGTTTTGTTAGATTGGTATTGATTGGCTTGAACTCTACTCGATTAATAAACCAGATATAGGCTAAAGCCAAAAAAAAGGCAGGAATAACTGCTGGCGTCATATTGACAATAAATTGATTAAACGTTAACCCGACCTTGGAGCCAATAATCACATTTGGTGGATCACCTATCAGAGTTGCAGCACCACCTATATTCGATATGAGTGCCTGACTTAAAACATAATTTTTTGGGTCAAGACCCATTCCTCGTGTCAGCTCAATAATGATGGGAATAATAATCAGCACCGTTGTGACATTATCCAGGAATGCGGACATGATAGCTGTAACAATAGAGAAAAGGACAAGGATCTTAACGGGACTTCCTTTTGTTATCTCAGCAATTTTTACTGAAACAATGGTAAAAAACCCTGACTCTTTTATTAAGCTAACTATAATCATCATGCCGGTCAGTAGCATTAATGTTTCAAAATCAATATATCCCACAGCATGGTGCTCGGTGGTCACTTTCAAAACGACTAGAACGCCAACACCAGTTAATACAGCAGCAGCTTTATTAACTAATTCAAACGTAATCCCAGCATAAACGACTAGAAAAACGAGGATTGGTATTAAAGCGCTGGAATGTTCGACTGCGTGTTCCAAAATATTATCCTATTTAATTAAAAAAATAAATTGCTATTAATTTTTTTGTACAACCAAAACCGGGCAGGAGATAAGGTTACTGATACCTTCATCAACCGAATCCATGATGCTGGCAATAAAACCCCCCATTTTTTTATGGCCTACTACCAGCATATCAATATCGTTGATATGCTCTTGAATTTTTTCGGCTATATTTTCACCTTTCGTGATAATGATTTCAAGATCATTAACAATCTGTTCAAAACCATATTCTGTAAAACGATTACGAATAATTCCCTCAGTCACATTCAATTCTGAATCTCCCTTGGGTTGACTCAGAACTGGTTGATGGACATGGATTGCTATTAATTGGGCTTCAAATTTATTTGCAAGGATAACTGCCTGTTCTATAACTGACTTTTCATCTCCACGGGCAACCAACGCCACCATGATCTTTTTCGGTTCAGAAATCATCTCTCAAATTAAATATAAAGTTTGATGAAAAATTAATCTTTTTTAATGAACAATAACTGGGATTCTAATTCATTCCATTAACAGTATTATATTATTTTAGTCACCGTTGGTGTTTGTTAAAAACAAAATGATCAATGGTGCTGCTTATTCGGTTTCCCATTTACCCATCATACGCGATGCGCCTCTTTCCTATAATCACTGATGTCAACGTATCGATAGTCTGTCAATTGTTTAATATTTGGTAGAGTATAGACATCATTGAACTTGTACGTTACCCAAATACGATTCCCTTCTTCCATGAGTGGTTTGGGGTTGATAGTCATACTATCAATAATTACTGACTGATCAATGTCTAAAATCTTATCAATTCCTGAATCCCGTGACAGAGTGGACGTATCGAATTTTTCAAAATACCATTTTGTAAATATTTCTTTATGATCTGCCCAATCTTTTATTTGAATATGGACAAATGGATTCTCTTTCATGCCTCCTTTAAATATCCTTTTTATTTGAGGTTGGAACCGGCTATGATGATTTAATCGATCTTTGAAAAAACATACACATAATTTATCTTTCTGAAAATTGTCTAATGATATTCCCTTTCGCCACAATTCATATTTTACAGCATCATCATTTGTATCTTCATCTTTTAATCCTGTGTCATGTCCAAAATAATCAAGCGCTTCCGTCAAAAAATATAGTTTAGTTAAAACCATAGTAATGATTTCAATTTGTTTAAATAAAAATGCTTTTTGTTTATCTAGAGCCACGATTTTCTTTTTTTCCAGTAACCTGGAATAGAAGAATAGTTAAGAGCATGGGTTAATCAGTTTTGATCATGCCAATGGCCATGCTCTGGCGACCAAACCTTTCCCGGTGGTGGATCGCCTTTAGGTTGGGGTTTTGGTTCAGAAGTTTTAGACTGAGAAGGAAGAGTTGAGGGTGCCAAAGGTGCATTATGCCAATGACCGTGTTCTACGGACCAAACTTTTCCCGGCGGTGCGGGCCCTGGTGCTGTTGATGTTAGATTTGGTTTTTTAGGAATAAGAGGTGCTGGTGAATAACTTGTAGTTTCTGCGGGGGGTGTTGTTTCAAAAAATAAAAACCAAAGTAGTAATAGGAAAATAACTGCACCAATAATCCATGTTTGAGAAGATCTTTCAATGGTTTTTCCGTGGCAGTTTTTGAGTTTTTTTCCACTTCCACAATGGCAAGTATCATTTCGACTTGGTTTATTTTTCAAAGTTTTCTCCAGGTTAAATTTATCATGAGTATTAATTGGAACTGGGCAATGAGATGATGATCACACTAAATATGATGCCCATAGTATTCGCAATTAGATCCTTTCGGCTAAAAAAGCCATTCTTACTTTTACTGTCCTGGATCTCCTTAGTGATACCGGCTGTAAAACTCATCCCCAGAGAAACAGGTAAGGCTGACGTCTCATCCTTTCCCATTTTATTGACCAGGACATATTGAATGCCCAAGGAAACTAGACAACTATAAGAGAAATGCTGCACTTTATCTATGGCAAACCATTTATCCTGCGGTTGATCCTTTTCAAATGAATCAATCATATCAAGTGTTAAATTATTTTCAATGGCAAGGACAGGTGTTAATAATACGAAAAACAACATCAAACCGAATAGAGTAGGAGGTATGATGTCCAAAATAATTTTATTATACATCAATTATACTGCCGTTAATAATAGCTTTTTTACAAATCCTAACAAGAAAAATGCCGCAATTGGAGAAAAGTCAACTCCCATACTCTGCATAGGTAATATTTCTCTTATTGGTTTCAAAATGGGTTCTGTAATCTGGTAAAGGAGTTGTATGAATTGGTTGTAGGGATTATGGGAAATCCAACTGAGAAAAACGCGGGCCATAATCAACATTTGCAGTAGGTTAAAGGCGTTGTTGATGATGTTGAAAAGGAGAAAGTTCATAAGGCTAAATTAATCATAAAATATCAAATTAAGGATAGGACAATTTATCCACAGGGTAGTTTGTCATAATCATAGGTACATCTTCATCGCTTAATAAATGATAGAGATCAGGATCATTCAAAATATCACTCAAATTTGTTACTTCTCCGTTTAATATACACTTATCAAGAGCAAAGCGAATTCCATGGCTGTAATCTGCATACCAGTTAACATGTCCTGAGTATAAAGGTTGTATAACTTGTCCATTGCTTTGGTGCCAGCCATAGATGACGACTTTATTTTGGTTTTCCAATATTCGATTCGATATAACAACATCTTTTTTATGTCCAGCAACTAAGGATCCTAATGGAAAAAGAACTAACGCTTCCAATCGTTGAGCGCTAATAATTTCATTATGGTCAGCAAAAACTGGAATTGTAATCATTTCCGGGTTTGGAGGAATTGGAGTGGGTGGAAGTTTCAATTCTGAGTGTTGCCAAATATGATCTACCATTTTTTTGGTTATAAGACTTAATCCAAGAGAATTGGCAATATCTTGTGCAATGATTGGGGTCATGGGCATGATGAAATAATCATCATTACTTCCTAATGCCATATAATCAGTCGTTACATAAAAACTTAGGCTATAAGAAAGTCCATTTAACTCTATATCTAAAGATATTGGGGTTAATTGACGTAAAAAGTATGGAATATTGCCAGACAGAATTTCTGAATAAATTATTTCTTCCCGTTCTCTCAATCCTAAGGGAGTCAATAATTGGATTAATTCTGTTCCGGAATATGAATTACTAGATCTAGATGGTAAGTCTAGTATTGTTCCTATCAGTTGACTTTCTTGACTAGTATTATTTTGATCTACACTACTTTTGCAGCACAAAATAAGTATAGCTACTAATACTGAAATAATAATTCTAATTATTATTTCTCTCTCGTTGGAAATGAATATTTTTGTTCAGTTCAATGATTGTTGGTGAATTTAATTTTGTAGGCATTATATATATCTTTTTAGTTATCTAAGTTAAAATTTCAATATTGTTATTGAACGTGTTTATGTTTCAACAATGATATTCACCATTATTAAAATCTACTCAACATCTTACAAACAAAAAACCCCACGAATGCGGGGCTTATTGTATCAAAAAATATATAAACTAGTCAGGAATTCCGCTACCACTATGTAATGGTGTATAATCACCAGACTTCACTTTCCAATCTCCATTTTCCTTAACTAAGACCATACATACTCTTGTTCTATAATTACTTTTAGTAACTCCTCGGATTGTATAGGATCCCACCAAATAATAATATGCAACAGCATATTTATCTTTTTCTAATACATCAACTTCTATATATCTAGGATTAAAATCAAATTTATTACTTGCATCCTGATTTTTTGTTACTGCTTTAACGGTTGCATCTCGATGATACCAAAAGGAACCATTAGAATCACCATTCATCGTACCATCAGAATGAAGTGTAGATACAAATTCACTCCATTTTTTATCATTTTGCAACTGCCAATGTCTTTCAATAAAATTGCTTATATCAGTGACATCATCTGCGAAAGTGAATGAAGCCATTGTAATAATAGTTATTAATAGATGTTTCATTTATCATCTCCTCTTTTATTTTTTATGAAATTAGTAATTAATATTGTCAATATACATTTATAAAACTGTATGGTTAAAAGCTAATCCCAATCCTGGAAACCGTCAATATCACATTTTTGAACATTCATAATTTCATGCTCTGCGATCGTTGAACTAATTTTCGTAACAAAAGCCACAATAGATAAATTATTTTTGTTATATGAAGATAAGTCAACTGTATATGTTTCAATATGTTCTCCACCAGAAGCCATCTCCGAAACCATTATTGCATCCCCTAAAGATTCGCTTAGAATTGCTCTCAAAGTATGATTGTGCTCATATCCTTCTATCGGATCACCTAGATTATAAAAAGGGCTCTCTGCGACAGTATTATAATAATTCCTCTGGTCATACCCATAACCTGTTCCTGTGACATCATCTTCAATTAAATAAACAGTTAACCTAAATTCGCCACTAAGTGTAGTGTTAAATCCCGCATGAACCTCAACAGTTGCGTTTTTACCATTTACTTCTGATATTATTGCTAAACCGCAAACTGCAGTTTTTGTTAATTGATCGCTTGCAACATATTCCCAATATCCTCTATTGACACAGGTGTTACCATTAACCGAAACCCTATCTACCATTCCAGAAGGGTATCCAGTATTCTGATAAGTCGTCTCTAGAAAATTCGTGTGTGCTACTTCCATAGCGTCGCCAGAATGTAAACTTACTCCAACAACTTTACCGTTATTATCATTAATAATACTCTCAACAATATGCGCTCCATCAGGACAATATCCACACCATGCTCCTGTAAATTCTTCGATTAATACTTTTTTAGTAAATGTGGATGGAACTTTACTAACCTCAAAGTCATCGGGTTCATCTTCACATCCACCAAAGACCAGTAATCCAAATAATAGAATTTTTAAATATTGATTCATTTAACACTCCATAGTTGATTAAATCTACACATCATCCCACAAACATAAAACCCCACGAATGTGGGGCTTGATGGTGTAATAAAATCAGTTAAGGACAATCACTCGTATCCTGTTCTCCCACATAATCTTCAACACAAGATGGATATGGGGGACAGAGTTTGTTACCGGTCAAAGTAGGTGAACTATCACCTTGATTACAAATTTCATCAGGTATAATACCGGAAAATTGATTATTTGATAAATCCAAATAAGTCAGATTCGTCAGATTTCCTATCTCTGGTGGGATAGAACCTGTGAGTTGATTTTCGTGTAAATACAACAGAGTCAGATTGGTCAGATTCCCTATCTCAGATGGAATTGAACCTGTAAATTGATTAATATTTAAATATAACCTATCCAGATTAGACAGATTCCCTATTTCTGGGGGGATTGAACCAGAGAGTTGATTACTTCTTAAATACAAATATCTCAGATTAGTCATATTACTTATCTCTGGTGGCATTGAACCTGTAAGTTGATTATAATTTAAATTCAAAGAAGTCAGATTGGTCAGATTCCCAATTTCTGATGGTATTTCTCCTGTGAGTTGATTATCATCTAATCTCAAAGAAGTCAGATTAGTCAGATTTCCTATCTCTGGTGGAATTGAACCAGTAAATTGATTTTCGTTTAAATACATTTGAATCATATTGGACAGATTACCAATCTCTAGCGGGATTGAACCTGTGAGTTGATTCCTGTGTAAATCTAAATAAATCAGATTAGTCAGATTTCCTATTTCTGAGGGGATATAACCTGTGAGTTGATTTTTTTTTATATCTAACCAAGTCAGATTAGTCAGATTTCCTATCTCTGGTGGAATTGAACCAGTAAATTGATTTTCGTTTAAATACAACGTTCCCAGATTGGTCAGATTCATTATCTCAAAGATTGAACCTGTGAATTGATTTTCGCTTAAAGCCAACCTCGTCAAATTGGTCAAATTTCCTATTTCTGGTGGAATTGAACCAGTGAGTTGATTATTGTATAAATGAAAATTTTCCAGATTGGACAGATTACCAATCTCTAGTGGGATTGAACCCGTGAGTTCATTCTGACTTAAATCCAAATAAGTCAGATTCATCAAATTTCCTAACTCAGAGGGTATAGAACCTGTAAGTTGATTACTTTTTAAATCCAAATAAGTCAGATTAGTATAATCCCCTAACTCTGGTGGAATCTCTCCTACAAGACTATCACTGCCTAAATCCATATAACTCGAATACTTATAATCTTCCCACCATTTATTTACAGGTGGAGTCGTATTCTGTTCTTCTTCACATCCCCAAAAAGCCAACCCAATAAACAGCAGTAATGTGATGCGGTTAATCATTCTCAAATCTACACATCATCCCCCAAACAAACTAATTGTGGAGTGTGTGGGGCTTTTCATTACATAATATTCTAGAATAATTTATTTCTGTTTACTGAAGTATAATTCTTGACCTCCTACAAAACAATCACTCCATCGACCAAAAACCTCTTCAGCGCCTTCTTCACCATATTTTTGCTTAAGTGGTGGTATTATATTATAAAGAGCACCTTCATAATATGGGTCAGCAAACATTATGAATGTCCAGGTAGAATCTTCATTCATATTAACAGGCAACAACATCCTCATTGATTTACCTGCCTTATCATTTAGTTTGTTCTTTTCTGTGCTAGAATCAATATAAGCAGTGTAGGCAGGCATTACCTCATTAAACAGGATATTATTGAATTCATCCCTTTTGTCAAATTTAATATGATTCAAAACAGTTAAGACTTGGTCACCACTTTTGGCTTTTATAACATGTATTGTTGAATCTCCTGTTTCACATCCAACTATCAAGATAATTGCAAAAATAATGAAAAAGTTAATTAGTACTTTCAATCTATTTCTCCTAATTAGTTTTTATTTATATTAATCTACTCATAAACCCACAAACAAAAAACCATCGAATTGTTTGGATGGTTTTTTGAGATTTAAATGGATACTACTTTTTTTAACTAAGAACGTCTTAAAGAAATTTATTTATAGAATAACTAAGAGCTAACTCGTGTAAACACAGGGGTAAGAAGTGTACTCAAAGATTCATTGTATGAATACCCATCTAAATTGAAAGACAGAATATCGTTTGGATTCTGAATACGGTTTTGAATGATATAACGAGCCATCATGCCTCTGGCTTTTTTTGCATAAAAAGACACTATCCTGAATTTTCCTTTCTTCATTTCTTTAAACTGTGGAGTCACTACAGGATTATTCAATTCAGGAATATCAATCGATTTAAAATATTCCACGGATGCACAATTAATAATAGTACTGTTACTATGGTTTTTGAGTTCTTCGCTAATGGATTTAGAGAGTGAACTGCTCCAGTATTCATATAAATTATTCCCAGATTCATTTACCAGTTTTGTGCCCATTTCTAAGCGGTGATGTTGAATCAAATCTAATGGTTTTAAGACACCATAGAGCCCTGATAAAATACGAGTATTATTTTGGGCAAAGTTGATATCATCGCCAGAAAGGGTTAGGGCATCTAAACCTGTGTACGTATCTCCCATGTAAGTATAAATAGCTTCACGGGATATTTCTGGGCTGGCAGGATATACCCAGGCTCGATAGCGTTCCCAGTTGAGTTCAGATAGTTTTTCGCTGATTCCCATCAAAGACTGGAGTGCTGGAGGATCAAATTTCTTGATCCTATTTACAAGCTTCTTTGATGCATCTAAAAATTTGGGATAGCTATAATTGGTTCCATAGGCAGAACAATTAGAAGATAGTTTTTTTGCTGGAGAAAGGATAGTAATCATAATCAAAATTTAGTATATCCATTCAAGGTACATCAAACAAAAAACCCCACGAATGTGGGGCTTGATAGATATATTGATTTAATAAGAATTGTATTTTATTGTCTTTCTAGGATACTCCCATTCCATTCCCATCTTTGGGTATTGCCTATATTGCTATTTCCTTTATCTGAATTAAATACATCCATGAATCCATCATTATCTATATCCTG
>ENA-OREN01001542-OREN01001542.1-marine-metagenome-genome-assembly--contig:-NODE-1542-length-26418-cov-13.495957_pt1 | contig 26418 bp, 25 predicted proteins | sample MGYA00248624_ERZ508555 | MGnify/ENA primary metagenome ERZ508555 (study PRJEB26222, sample SAMN06267773) | marine metagenome | isolation source: Saanich Inlet, British Columbia, Canada | place...
GCATGGAAAGAGTATAATTCTGCACTAAGTGGCTGGAAAGAATCTTTAGCACAATGGCAAAAATCTACAAATGAAACGTTAATGGCATATCATGATGCATGTCAAAAGGCAATAGAATCAGATACAGAATTATTAAAAAAAGTTAGTACAAGCTGGGAAAATACTTGGGAAGAAATTGGTCCAGAATATATCAAACAACAAACAAAAATGATTGAAGGTATTTTCAAAGAGACCAATATTGAATCAATAAAAAAATTTAATGGACAATGGGAGAAATTTCTTACTACATCAGGTGATGAATCAATTACAGCATATCAAGAAGCCATCAAAAAATTTAATCAAGCATGGCAACAAGGAAAAATGTAATTTAAAAATAAATTAATTTAATTATGAATAATCATTTAGAACAATATGACTAAAGCAATTGTTTTAGGAGGCTCACGTGGAATAGGTAAATCAATTTCAAATGCATTAAAAACAATAGAAATTGATGTTTTTGCAGCATCAAAAAATGATATAGATACATCAGATTTGAATAGTGTAAGAAAATTTTTAGAGAAAAATACTGAGACAGATATTTTAGTTTTAAACACAGGAGGTCCTGCTCCAAAACCATTCTTAACCATTACAGAAGAAGATTGGAAACTTTATCACAATCAATTATTTCTAGGATTTGTTACCATACTACAAAATATCAAAATCAATGATGGTGGATATATTTTCTTAATAAGCTCCAGTGTAATTAAAGAACCAAGTGTACAGTTGATCATATCATCAGCATATCGTGCTGCATTTACCGAAATTTTCAAAGTGTTAAGTAAAGAATATGCTGAAAAAAATATCAGTTGTATTAACATTGCACCAGGTCCTATCAACACAGACAGGACTCAAGAATTAATTAAAAACGTTAAAGAATTTGAAAAGACATTACCTATGAAAAGATTAGGAGAACCTAAAGAGATAGGAAATTTTGTTAAAGCAATAATTGAAAATAATATAAAATATCTTTCAGGAGTTACAATAAACTTTGATGGTGCAAACTCTAATTATATTTTTTAAAATTATTTTTTAAATTCAACATTTGGTTTATCAGGTTGACCTGCAATAGCAATTAATCCGCCATCACGTAACTGTTGAAGTAATTGCATAACTTCTTTTTCAACTTGATTTCTTTGTAATCCTGTTTGTTGTGCAAATACTTCTACCAAATCAGTAATTTTACGTTCACCATTACAAGATTTCCAAAAATCAACAATAGCTTGATTCACCATAAATCCTTGTTCATGTTCATTAGCTAAAACCATTGAACCATCTTCTTGTTGTACTAATTTTCCAACTCCTTGAGGTAATGCAGTTTCATAATTAATTGGAGCAGGAGTATTTAATCCACCAGCACCCATTTCTTTAATTTTGAGTTTCCCTTCTTCAGTCATTTTATCCATTGTCCATGCAGGTTCCCATACAATATCAATTTTAACATCATTCACTCCTGGAACTTTTTTAGCAAATCTTGTTGCATCTGCAATTAATGTTTCATGTAAAGGACAACCCTGTGTAGTCATTGTCATTTTAATATTAACATCATTATTTTCTTTAACATCAATTCCATAGATTAATCCCATTTCTACAATATTAAGAGGAACTTCAGGATCCATACATTGTTTCAAAGATTCCTCAATTGCCTGGGCAGAAACTGTACTCATATTTCATACAACAGTTTGAAAAACAATAAAAACTTTGTATTAATTAGCTTGGAGTAACTAATTATCTTGAAATAACTAATTATTCTATAATATCCATATAATTTTACTTTAGATATAATATATTCATAAAGTCTTTTTTTTGAGTATAAATAATATTTTTAATATTTAAATTAAAATTTACCAATACAAGAGCAACAAAATATCAAAATACATTTTTTTAGATATATCTAAATTAAATCTCATAAAAAAAATAGAATATGTTTTAATCAATAATATAATATAATAAAAAACAAAAATTCATTTTTATACTCAGTTCTAATAAATATAATTGAATAAATTGAGTAAATTAAATTTTGAACTTGATGTAGAAGCAAATAAAATAATTTTAGAAAAATTATTTATTGATTATGAATATTATTCAAATTATTTAAACCAAATTGAATCAGTAGAAATAATTAAAAAAAATGATGATGAAGTAATTACAAAAGAGATTTTAGTATTTGCAACATATTTGAAAAATAAAATTACCCAAACTAGTAGTCATAAAATTAATGATGATGTATTTTTTTCTGAAATTTTAGATGGACCAGCAAAAGGAACAATTGTAGAAGTAAAATTTTTATCAGAAGATTCAAAAACTAAAATTATCATTGATGTAGAATTAAAATTATCATTAAAAGCAAAAATATTCTATCCAATAATAAAAAAAGCATATAAACAATTTTTAACAGGAATTTTTTATAAAATGAATACCCATGCACTTCAAATATAATGAATATAATGAATAATATGGAAGAGTATTCAAAAATAATTAATTGGGAAAATGTTTTTTTAAAATCTGATGATTTTAAAAATAAAAATCCAACTAAATTTACATTTTTAGAGAATATCTTTTATGAAGATTTTTATAAAAAACTTTATGAAACATTTCCTAAAATAGACACATTTACAAAAATTGAAACTCCAGATAAATCTGCATTTAGAAGATGGTGGGGTAAAAATGTAAAAAATGGAATACTTGATCCAAATGAAGAAGATAAGGATGTTAGTCCAGAATGGAATTTATTTTATAGATATTTACATTCTAATGAATTTATAGAAAAAATTCAGAAATTTTCAAAAATTAATGTAAACAAAACAAAACATTTTGTTTTTTTAAATATGCTTCGTGGTGGTTATCAATTACCTCACATACACGATGTAGGTCCAAGTACACTAATTTTAATAATATATTTTAATAAAAATTGGCCAAATGGGGAACCTGGTGGAACTTATATTTCAAAAGATGAAGGTTCAGAAATAATTTTTGAACCATATAATTTGGAAAATAGTTGTATAATTTTTCAAGATGGACCACATGCGGAGCATGGAGTACGATATCTAAATAGAGATACAGAACGAAAAGGAATTCAAATAACTATAGAAGGCTTTTCAACAGAAGATGGCTGGTCCTCTTATGACAATAAAATTGAAAAAATAGAATTATAATATTTTTAAATTATAATATTAACTAGTTTGAAATAATTTTTGGATAGATTCTTCAAAAGGAGCAGTAGCCACACCTTTTTCAGTTATTATACCGGAAATTAATTCCGGAGGAGTCATATCAAATGCGGGATTGATCACATTGATGTCATCAGGAGCTGTTTTTCTATCACCGATACCAGTCACCTCAGTTCCATTTCTCATTTCAATTACAACATCTTCAGCTTTAGTTTCCATATCAATTGTAGATAATGGTGCCGCAACATAAAATGGAATTCCATGTTGTTTTGCCATTGTTGCTACTTGATAAGTTCCAATTTTATTAAAAACATGACCGGTCTTTACAATTCTATCTGCACCAACTACAACTTTGTTTACCAATCCATTTGCCATTGAATACCCTACAGCAGTATCAGGAACTAAACTAACATCAAATCCATCATGTTTTAATTCAAATGCAGTTAATCGTGAACCTTGTTGAATTGGTCTAGTTTCAGTAGCAATGACTTTGACATTTTTTCCACTCTCTCTTGTTGCTCTAATTACACCTAATGCTGTTCCATACGCTACAGTAGCTAATGCACCTGCATTACAGTGAGTCATTATGGTATCATTATCATCAAAAAGAACTGAACCGTTCTTTCCCATAGCTTTGTTTATTTCAATATCTTCATCAGCCATTTTTTTAGCAGTAGAAATTACTAATTCTTTAATTTGTTCTGTTGTGTCTCCAGTTTTTGCCACGTTCATTATTTTTTCTAATCCCCATTCCAAGTTTACAGCTGTTGGTCTTGTTGCAAATAGAATTTTTTTTGCATCCTCTAAATCAGATAATAAATTATCTTTTGTTGTTGCTTTACTTTGTAATACAGCTAATCCCAATCCAAATGCGCCAGATACTCCTATAGCAGGAGCTCCCCGTACAATCAAAGTTTTGATAGCATTTGCTACTTGATTAAAATCATCATATTCTACAAATTCAAGTTGATTAGGTAATTTAGTTTGTTCAATCATTATCACTTTGTTATCTTTCCATTCTACAGTACGTAAATTACTAACATTTTCCATATTAAACCAAAAAAATAAGGTTATTAAAAATGAATAGAAAATTTAAGAGTAGATAGATATTTTATTGTAGATATAAAATTAAGATTATTGGAAATTTTGGATTTAGAAAAATATGATTTGCAAAGAATGTATAAGATTTATGATGAATGGCCAGAGATTGCAAGAAATACATGGGAATCAGATTTAGAGATCATTCATTTTGATGATCTTAATCACATAGTTTTTGCAGGTATGGGCGGTTCAGGTGCTATAGGAGAAATATTTGCATCAATTTTATCAAAATCTAAAATTCATGTTTCAGTAGTTAACGGATATCATTTACCATCTACTGTAGATTCTAATACATTAGTAATTCCAATTAGTGTTTCAGGTAATACTGATGAAACTTTAACAATTTTAGAATCAGCAAATTTGTTGAAATGTAAAATTGTAGCCTTTGCAGCAGGTGGACAAATCCAAGAATATTGTATAAAAAATAACATCAAATTTCAACAAATATCTCAAGATCACTCACCAAGAGGTTCTTTTGTAAGATATCTATATTCAATATTAAAAATATTACAATCAACTTTAAAAATTAAAAGTTCAGATGTAAATGAATCCATTAAAATTCTAGAAAATATGAAAAAAAATATTTCTTCTCAAAATTTAACTAATTCAAATTCTGCAATTTCTTTAGCAAAATGGATTTCTGGAATTCCTGTAATATACTATCCATGGGGATTACAATCTGCAGCAATTAGATTTAAAAATTCTTTAAATGAAAATGGTAAAATTCATATAATTAATGAAGACATTGTTAAAGCAACACACAATGATATAGTTGCATGGATGAAAAAATCAGACGTAACACCCATAATTATTTCAGGACCAGATGATTACTATAAGACAAAAAAAATATGGGAAAAATTTAAAATATTTTTAAAAGAACGCAACATAAGTTATTATCAAATCAATACAGTTAATGGTTCAATTTTAACAAAATTAGTATATTTGATTTACCTTTGTGACTATGCATCAATTTATTTTTCCATATTAAATGAAACTGATCCTTCTCCAGTAGAGCCAATTAAGTATTTTAAACAAAAGTAAATATGAATTTTAAATCTTTATTATATTTTTTACAAAAACCAGAAATTTACAAATTTGTAGTTGTTGGAATTTGTAATGGAATTTTATTATTAATTTTAACTGGTTTTTTTACTAGCTTTTTAAATACTTTTTATTTAATTTCTGTATTAATTGGATATGAAATAACTGTAATCTCTAGTTTTTTAATGAATGATAATTGGACATTTTCTAAAGTCAAAAAAATAAGTTCTGTGCAGACTAGATTTATTAAATATAATATATTTGCCTTAATAGGATTAGGAATAAATCTACTAGTACTTTTTCTTTTAACAAATTATTTAGAAATACATTATATTCTAAGTGAGGGTGCTGCAATTTTAGTTTCTTTTGGTTTTAATTATATTGCAAGTAAAAAAATTTCATTTAAAAATTAAGTATTTAAAATTTATTTAGTAATAATATACCAAATAAATTTTAAACCAAAAATAATTCCTTTACTTTTTATGTTAGCCTCAGATTTTGAATAACCAATTCGTTTTCTAAAAGTTATTGGTACTTCAACAATTTTTAGATCATTTTCAATACTTGTCATTGTCATATCTAGTGTAAATAGCCAATTATTTGACTTTAAAACTGATTTGTTTTTTGGATTATTTAGTTCATCAATAATTTTTGATAAAGATTCTTTGCGAATAGCTCTAAAAGCACAACCAACATCTGTAAGTTGAACAACCCCCATATGCAATAAACTAAAATATTTTATCTGCAAGAGTTTTGCTAAAAATAAATTTCCCCAAACATAAAACATACTATTTTGAGTTTCTTTTTCACTTAATACTTGAATTTGTCTAGTTCCTATTACCATATCACAATTACTAAGATATGGAATCATTTTTGGTAAATCAGAACCATCGAATGTACCATCAGCATCACTTAAAACAACTACATTACAATCTGTTTTTAGTGCCTCATTAAATCCTACCAAACAAGAATCAGAATTTCCTTTATTTTCATTTTTAGCAATTAATTTAATATCAAATTGTTTTGCAATTTCAATAGTTTTATCAGTACTATTGTTATCAATTACAATGATATGTTTAACGAATTCTTGATCTTGAAAATTTTGAATCACATTTTCTATAGAGTCTTCTTCATTGAATGTAGGTAAAATCACACATACAGAAGGAATGAATTGAATTGGTTTTCCTAAATAATGTTTTAAATGATCAGTTTTGTAATGTTTTCTTTTTAGCATAAAGATTAACAAAAAGATTGACCAAAGACCATCAAATAATAAAATCCATTTAAAATATAATGAATAGTAAATACGCTCAACAAAATTCATTCCATCTAATAGTGATTGTAAACCATTTGTAGCCCAAAATACAATATTGATAATTAAGAAAATAAAATTTACTGTAACTAAAATTACAAAAGTAAGTACTAGTGACATATACAATTTACTCATATTTTTAAAAAAATTCTTTTAGTAATAATTCTTTAAAATTTATAGGCTATAAAAAAAATAGTTAAATATATGAGGCTAAATGATAAGTCAAATCAGGTTCAATTTTTTTAATTATTTGTTTTATTGATGTTTTATTAGAAATATCGACACGATGTAAAATAGAATTTGGTAAGATATTATTAATTCTCCAGAGATTAGAATTATTATGTACAATAAGATGAGGAATTATTTTTGATTTAGTAATTTTTCGAGATAAATTAGCTCCATGAAACCAGCAGCCCCCGTAATTAAGATATTTTCCATAAAGAATTTTTTTGGATGTATGATAAAAATTTATTAATAATAATATGTCTCATAGGCTCAATCTATTGATAATGTATGTTAATTTAAAATATAATAACGGTTAAATCTTATTGAATTTTAGTGGATAAAAAATGAAAGCTGTAATTCTTGCAGGGGGTTTTGGAACAAGAATTAGTGAAGAATCACATTTGAAACCTAAACCCATGATTGAGATTGGAAGAATGCCAATCTTATGGCACATTATGAAGAATTATTCTACTTTTGGTGTAAACGAATTTGTAATTTGTCTAGGATACAAAGGATACATGATAAAAGAATTTTTTGCAAATTATTATTTACATAAATCTGATGTTACCATAGATTTGCATAAAAATGAAGTGTCTATAACAAAACCGGACACTGAACCATGGAAAGTAACACTTGTTGAAACAGGTGAAAACACGATGACGGGTGGAAGAATTAAAAAAGCAGAAAAATATATCGACGATACATTTTGTTTAACATATGGTGATGGCGTAAGCAATGTAAACATTACATCATTGATAGAGTTTCATAAAAATAAAAAAGAAATAGCCACACTAACTGCAGTTCAACCACCTGGAAAATTTGGCTCTTTGTTACTAGATGGAGATAGAGTTTCAGAATTTGTTGAAAAGCCAAAAGGGGATAACTCATGGATAAATGGTGGGTTTTTTGTTTTTGAAACTGAGGTATTAGATAAGATTAAAGATGATTCAACAATTTTAGAAAAACATGTATTATCTTCTCTAGCAAAAGAAAATCAAATTAATGCATTTAGACATGATGGTTTTTGGCAACCCATGGATACATTAAGAGATAAAAATTATCTTCAAAACTTATGGGCTACGGGTAATGCACCATGGAAACTTTGGTAACATGAAAACAAATGTAAATATTGAAAAAGATTTTAGAAATAAAATAATACTTGTAACAGGACATACTGGATTTATTGGAACTTGGATGTCATTATGCCTTCATATGTTAGGTGCAAAAGTTATTGGGTATTCACAAAAACCACCGACAAACCCTTCAATGTTTGAAACAATAAAAATTAAAAAAGACATTAAGCATATCATAGGTGATATCAATAATTTTTCGAAATTACATAAAACAATTAAAGATAACAAACCAGAGATTATATTTCATTTAGCTGCAGAATCTATTGTAAGGAAATCATATGATCATCCATTGAAAACATTTCAAACAAATGTAATGGGTACTGCAAATATTCTTGAATCTATAAAAAATTCTTCAGTTAGATCTTGTATAATTATGACTAGTGACAAATGTTATGAGAATATAGAACTGGGTCGTTCATTTAAAGAATCTGATTCTATGGGGGGCAATGATCCATATAGTGCAAGCAAAGGTGCTGCAGAATTAGTTACTGCTGCTTATCGTCATTCTTTTTTTAAAAATAATAAAATTGGAATTGCATCAGTTAGATCTGGAAATGTAATTGGTGGTGGAGATTGGTCTACAGATAGATTAATCCCCGATTGTTTTAGATCCCTTTATCAAAATAAAATAATTTTAATTAGAAATCCCAATGCAGTACGACCATGGCAATTTGTTTTAGAACCAATTTCTGGAATGCTATCTTTATCGTTACATTTAAGAAAAAACCCTACAGAGTTTTCTGAACCTTGGAATTTTGGACCTAGTTCAAGTAAAAAAATTAATGTTGAAGAAATAGTTAAAAAAATTATTCAGCAATGGGGAAAAGGAAAGTATATAAAAAATTCTAATAAAAATAATAAAAAATACGATGAAGCAAAAATATTAACGTTAAATTCAACAAAAGCAAAAAAATTACTTAACTGGAACTCTGTTTATACAAATAACGAATCCATTTATGAAACAAGTGAATGGTATAAACAATATGGAGATAAAAAGAATATGAAAGAATTTACAATTAAACAAATTCAAAAATACATGAATAAAATGAAACTTAATAATTGATATAAAATGGATTTAACAAACAATATTTTAAAAAATTCTAAAATAGATAATGATGAATCTTCTAACCTACGAAAAAATATTCTTGAACTAGTAATAGAATATTCAAAAATTTCCCATAAAAAGAAAGACTTTGTACCTGGAAAAACTATGATTCCTGTATCGGGGAAAGTATTTGATGAAACAGAACTACAATTTTTAGTTTCATCTTCATTAGATTTTTGGCTTACATCAGATCGTTTTAACCGAGAATTTGAAAAAAAAATATCTGAATTTCTAAATTCTACTTTTGTTCTTACAACCAATTCAGGATCTTCTGCTAATTTATTAGCAATTAGTGCACTCAAATCTACAGAACTTGGAAAAAGATCATTAAATGATGGAGATGAAGTTATCACAGTAGCTGCTGGATTTCCAACAACTGTCAATCCAATTATTCAAAATAATCTCATCCCCGTATTTGTAGATGTAAAACTTGGTTCTTATGTTATTGATGAAACAAGAATAGAAAATGCAATTTCTGATAAAACTAAAGCAATAATGTTAGCACACACATTGGGAAATCCATTTAATCTAAAGTACATTAAAGAATTGTGTAAAAAATACAATTTATGGTTAATTGAAGATTGTTGTGATGCGTTGGGAAGTACATATGATGATAAACATGTTGGATATTTTGGAGATATTGGCACATTAAGCTTCTTTCCTGCACATCATATTACTATGGGTGAAGGAGGTGCAGTTTTTACAGATAATCCATTACTGAAAAAAATTATGGAATCTATACGTGACTGGGGTCGTGATTGTTTTTGTGCTCCAGGAAAAAATAACACGTGTGGAAAAAGATTTGAATGGAAGATGGGAGAACTTCCAGAAGGTTATGATCATAAATATACCTATTCTCATTTGGGTTATAATCTAAAAATTACGGACATGCAGGCAGCTGTTGGATTGGGACAACTAACAAAACTTTCTGAATTTATTCAAACTAGACAAGAAAATTTTTCATATCTTAAAAATGAACTAGAACAATTTAAAAAATATTTAATTTTACCTGAATCAACTCCTAAAAGCAAGCCTTCATGGTTTGGTTTTCCAATAACTGTAAAAGAATCTGCACCATTTTCCAAAAATGATCTTGTAAATTTTCTTTCTTCAAAATTAATTGATACCAGGCCCCTATTTGCAGGGAATATTACAAAACAACCCTATTTTACAAATACATCATATCGTGTTGTTGGAAATCTTAAAAACACTGACTTGATTATGTATAATACATTTTGGATAGGTGTTTTTCCAGGTCTAACAAAAGAAATGTTAGAGTATATATTAAGTCAATTTAACGTATTCATTAAAAAATATATTTAATCATAATTTTCTAAAAATTCATAAATAATCTTAATTTTTATTATCAATGGGAGTAATTTTCATAATGAAAAAACAATTTAATAAAAATGAAGTTGTTAAAAAAAACATTATCAGTTCAAATAAATATCCATTAATAATTACTCTTGGATTTTTTTTAATATTTTCATACATTACATTTTTTCATCACAATTATTGGTGGAGTGATGTTGATGGAGTTTTTTATTTACTAACGGGAGATCAAATACTTAATGGAGATGGACATAATGTTCATATCATAGATGCACCAGTAGGAGGTTCAATACTATATGCTTCAATAGGCTCACTTTTAGATGACGGATTTTTAGCCATGAAAATAATCGCATTATTAAGCTGTACAGGTATTGTATTTGTTTCATTTTATATCATTAGAAATATTTTCAGTTTTAAAATAGCCTTAATAGGTCAATTAATAGTTGCATTTACTCCAAGATTAGAATTAAATGCAATTTTATCTATGAATGAAATGTTTCCAGTATTTTTAACATTCATTTCTTTATTTTTAATTACTAAAAAGCATACAAATTTGCGTTACTTGATTTTGATAAGTATAATTTTAGGATCTGCAGTAATGATTAGATATCAACCAGGGTTGGTGTTTATAGGGATTTTAATTTTTGTACTAATTAGAGATAAAAAAATTCGCATCAATATCACTCATGCCAGTATTATGATGGGCATATTTTTAATTGTATTAAGTCCACTTATGATGTATAATTATTCAACCTATGGAAGTATATTGGATAGTAATCCAGATTTTTATTTTTATACTAACGCAGAAATTGAAACCACAGAAGGTAATAAAATTTTAGAGGATAATATCACAGGAGAAAAAGTACAAGATATAATTTATTTTCAAAATATTTTTTGGGAAAATTATTTTTATAATTTGTTATATAATAATCCAAATTTATTTTTTAATTTCAATTCTGCTGAACATAATTTGTCAGTAATTCCAATTATTCCATTTGTAGGTATGATACCAGTTTTAGGAGGATTAATGTATTATTTAAAACCAAAATGGAATAAAAATAACTACATAATACTATTTAGCTCAATTATCATTACAACAATTTCTGTTTTGTTAATTGGAAGTTTTGAAAAACATTTTTTTGCCATAATTTTAATTCCTATGATAATTTTAATAATTTTAAATAAGAAAAATATCGATAATAGATTACTACCATTACTAATTGTGACAATGGTTTTTTCAGTCATGATTTCAATTATTCCACTTCATAATGCAAAACATTGGTTTCCAGTATGGATTATAGCTCCAACTTTAATAGCATTATTCATAGTTGAAGTAATCCCAAAAATATATTCTAAATTAATTAATATTAGAAATAATAAAAAGAAAATTATTAAATCAGATAAAATTATTATTGTTACATTAATTTTATTAGTTTTAATCAATGGTGGTTACTCATATGAAGTTTTGAAATTTTATATTTACGAGGATAAATATGAAGGGATTGAAAAACAATTTATCAAAACATTATCAGGTGTACCATTACAAGAACGTGGTATCGACATAAAAGAGATGGGGGATTTCTTATCAAAACAACCAGATATTGAAAATAGTTATGTTATGTCACATTGGTGGTCTATGCCGTATTATGCTGATAGTAAATACATCTACACAGAGTTTAAGGAAGGTGTTGAAGGAGATGATTTGAATAAATATGTGACTAGAGAAAACTGGAATTCTTATGATAGATGGTTCTCAAATATTGCAAGTCATCCAGCAGATAGATATGATTTACTTAACCTAAAACCAGACTACATAGTTTATGAACCAAATACAACAGAATATCTAGAAGCGAAGCAATTGAAAGGTTATACATTCAAAAATTTAGGACAGTATAAGGACTTGGAAATTCTTGCAGATATAGGAAATCCCTCCATACCAAATAATTTTGAATTAATCTATGTTTCAAATAGTACCGGGGCAGTAATATACAAAATTGATTATTCTGATTAATACAAGAGGTAGTTTTAAAATATGTTAGCTAGAATTTAAAATTGTATGCTTGAGTAATATTTTTTATACATACAATATAAAAATATAAAAAAAGGATTATTAAAAATACATTAGAAGAATAAAATGATAAAAATTTTCACAAAAACTCGCCATATTAAAAAAATAAATGATTTTTTAAATTCAATAAATTTAGAACATAAAATATACACAATTAATGACAATGTGGTTTCATCAGAAAAATTTGAATTGGGTGTATCTTACTGTTATCCAAGAAAAATTTTAACCCCTTTACTAACAACACCAAAGAAAGGATTTGTAAATTATCATCCTGGGCTTCTACCAAAATATAAGGGTCCAACTGAATTAAAAGATGCAATTAAAAATAAAGAAATTCATTGGGGCGTTACTGTTCATCACATGGATGAAGATTATGATACAGGTTCAATAATACAAATTAAACAAATAGAATTACATGAACCTCCTACATCAGAACAAGAATTAGGTGCTGTGTCACATTATTTTTTATTTGAATTATTCAAAGAAACAATATTAAATATATTTGAAGAAAGATTGTAATTAAGAAATTTAAATAATTTCAATAACTCATAGATTTTTGGATCATATTTTTATCTAAGGTTATCTTTTCTAAAATTTTAATAATTTTTGACGATGCTTCACCAGTTCCAAAAATAGGAGTAGTTTTTTTATATTTATATGAATTTAGTTTTTGTAAAATTTTGTAAATTGAGTTGATTGAATAATCACTAACATCAAAAACATTACTGCCTCTTTCACGATTTGTTTGGCGATTTCCAATATTGATTACAGGTGTATTAAAATAGGATGCCTCGATTAATCCACTACTTGAATTTCCTATTAAAACATGTGCATTTTTTAAAAATCCTAAGTAATCTTGACGTGGAAAACTTGAATATAATTTAAGATTAGGATATTTTTTAGCAAATAGTTCTAATTGTTCAAAAATTTTTCCATATCCTGCATCAGAGTTAGGAGAAATTGCAATAATTGGTTTTTTAAGTTTTAGAATAGATTTTAAAATATTCAAAATTTGTTGTTCAGCCATATCTGATTCAGTAGTTACAGGATGTTGAATTAGCAGTATTTCATCTCCAGTTAGTTTAAGTTTATATTTTTTTTCTAAATCTTTTTTTTTAGTAATTGAATTAGATTTTATTTCATCAATACTAAGAGCACCAGTTAAAAAAATGTTTTTAGGATTTTCTCCCATTTTTATTATGCGTCTTTTACTTTTTTTTGAAGCTGCAAAATGAATATTTGAAATTTTTGTAATTGCGTGCCGAGTATATTCATCAAGACCACCTGAAACATCCCCACCTTGAATATGTCCATTAATAATATTCATATGATATGCTGCAAGGGAAGACGCAAGCATTTCGTCCCTATCACCCAAAATTATATTGATATCAGGATTAAATTTTTTAAAACACTTAGAAAATTCTATTATTCCTTTGCCTAATCCAATAGACATTCCAAAATTATCATCAGTTTTAGGAATCATGTGAATTTTTTGAGAAATTTTGAATCCATCGTTTATTATTTCATTTATAGTAAAACCGTGTTTTTTAGATAAATGAGTACCAGTTACAACAAGAATTAAGTCTAGTTTAGAACTCTTTTCAATTTTTTTTAATAACGGTCTTAAAAAACCATAATCAGCTCTAGTTCCAGTAGTAACAAGAATTTGTTTTTTCATGTTAAGTAAATAATTTTGATGTTTTAGGGTTCAATACCTTTTCCCACTTTAAATTTTGGTTTCCATAATTCATCTTTAGTTTTTTCAAACAAATCAGGATCATACCATTTATCAATAATTTTCCAGAATTGAGGCACAGAGATATCAATAAATTCACAGAATTTTTTTAAAGTTCCTTGATCCAATTGTCCATCATTTTCCTCAACCAAAGGAATCATTTCATCTCTAGTTTTCATACCATATCTTATCCATCTAGATGCCATGTCAGTAGAATATGCATGTCCGTATTTTGGATACTTCATGAAAATATTTACCAAATAAGAAAGAGTATCTATCTGATCATAATTTTCAATAAAACCTTCACGTTGATATTCATGTTCAAGATGTTGAAAACCCCATTTTTTTGCAACTTCATAATTATGATGAGTGTTCCATGGGACAAAATAACTTAAGTAAATTGGTTCTAATCCAAAAGTTCTACATTCCTCTATAGATGGTTGTTTTATAGATATCAAATCTTTTTTATTTATGTCCCCATCAACAAACCATTCATTCCAAACTTGTTTTGCAACATCATTCAAAGGTTGAAGCATTGCAGAAGGTGTTTCTTTACCATGTTCACCGCCATAAGTATAATTAACATCTTCTCCATATACTAATAATTTTAATCCCATTTTAATTGACATTTTGTATGGGTATGCATATATCAAATAATCCAAATACCATGATGGAGAACCTAATTTTTCAAAAGCTTTTTTCATCATAATTTTAGCTATTTTTCTATTAGGCTGAAACATTAACATGTCACAACCAAAAGTTTCAGAAATATTGTTTAGATTCGATCTACCAATTTCAGTCCAATCAAGATTACCAACTGATAATAATAATGGATTCATTTTGAGTTTTTCTTTCATAATATAGACTTGAAAATGAGAATCTTTTCCACCTGAAACAGCCATAGCACAATCATATCCATCGCCATTACATCCACGATATTTATCACAAATTTTTTCAAGTTCTGACCATCTATTTTTCCAATTAGTTTCTTTTTGTTGGTCAAAATGTAAACATGCATAACAAATTCCATGATCATCAAATTTTAACCCAGGTCTAGTATCAGGCATAAGACATTTTTTACAGTATTTCATAATTACTTGAAATAAAATAAAACAATATTTAAATTGAAATAAAGAAGAAATCAGTAGATTTATTTAAATTCATCACAATTACCAAAATTAGAAATATTATCAAGAATAAATTTGATTTAAACATAATAAAATTTGGTAAATTTTACATTGATGAATTATACTAAAAGTTATCTTCGTGTAATCACAATATATTATAAATAGCTACTAATTAATTGAATTATTGACGTTTCCAATAAGAATTTTTCTTGGAGATTTAACATATGATACAGTTGGAATGTCTACTGAAGTATTCCCATTAAACATAGGATATATTTCGGCATACTGTGAAAAATTGTTTGGTTCAAAAGTAGAAATTACTTTATTCAAGTATATTGATGACCTTGAAAAAGCCATACATGAAAATCCTCCAGATGTATTGGGTTTGAGTAATTATGTTTGGAATCATCGTATTGGATTAGAAATGTTTGATTTAGCTCATTCAAAAAATCCAAACACCATTACTGTATGGGGAGGACCAAATTTTCCAGCAGATATTGAATCTCAGCAAACTTTTATGAATAATTGTCCTAATGTGGATTTTTATGTTCCAATTGAAGGTGAAGTTGGATTTTCAAATATTATTGAAAAAAGATTAAGCACTTCAGAAATTAATTTTAACAAAGAAAGTTTATTCAAAAAATCAATTGATGGATGTATTTCACGTAAATTTGACGGTTCATTACAATTCAGTATTCCAGAAATACGAACTAAAAAACTTGACGAAATTCCTTCTCCATATCTAACAGGGTTAATGGATAAATTTTTTGATGGTAAACTTACCCCAATGATTCAAACAAATCGAGGATGTCCATTTACATGTTCATTTTGTGTTGATGGTTCTGATAGTGTTCAACGTGTTAATCAATTTGGATTTGACAGAGTTTCTTTAGAGCTTGATTATATAGCTAAACATGTTCCTGACAATATTCATAGTTTACATATTAGTGATTTAAATTTTGGAATGTATCCAAGAGATCTTAAAATTTGCGACAGTATTGTTTATCTTCAAAAAAACTTCAATTATCCTCATAGAGTTATATCTACAACTGGTAAAAATAAAAAAGAGCAAATTATACAAGCTATTGAAAAATTAAATGGTACAATGAGTTTAACTATGTCTGTTCAATCCATGGATGAACAAATATTACAAAATATTCGTAGAAGCAACATTAAGATAGACCACATGCTTGCACTTCAACCTGCAATAAAAAAAGTTGGTCTTGTAACTGAATCAGAAGTTATTTTAGGTTTACCTGGGGAAACATATGAAACACAAATAAGCACTCTAAAAACACTATTAGCTGCTAAGTTAGATTATGTTCAAGTTTATACTTGTATGTTGATTAATGGTTCAGAATTGAACACTCCAGAGCAACGCAAAAAATGGAATTTTAAAACAAAATTTAGAATTTTACCTAGAGATTTTACTACATTAAAAAATGGTAAAAAAGTAATTGAAACTGAAGAAATTATAGTTGGTTCAGATATTCTAACTTTTGAAGAATATATTGAATTAAGAACATTATCTTTTAGTATATTTGTAACAAACATAGGAATAATTTATTCATCATTATTAAAATTTCTACGAGAAAATGATATTGAAGTTTTTGAATTATTCTTTCAGATGATGAAACAAATTGATTCAGCACCATCAATAATTCAAAAAATTTTTCAAAGTGTTAAAACGGATATGGTTGATGAGCTTTGGGATTCCCCAGAAGATATTCAAACACATTACCAAGAACCAAAAGAATATGAAAAACTTCTTTCTGGAGAAGCTGCTAGAAATGTTATGCAATATCATAACGCACTAGTACGACATTCTGGTATGGATGAATGGACAGAATATGCTGGAAATATTGTATTTGGATTAATAAAAAATAAAAAAGCACTTAACTATGAAATTGAAAATCAGCTTAATAATATAATAAATTATTGTACAGGATTGGGCCACAATACACTTGGTGATAATCGTATGGAGACAAATTTAGAATTTGAATTTGATTACGATATAGAATCATGGATTATGGACAAAAACAATAAATCATTGAAGCACTTTAAATTTGACAAAAAAAGAACCTTCTCATTTCAATTTGATGTTAATGATTCAAAAATAATGCAAGATGAATTAGATCGTCAAAATACAAACATTGGAAGAAGTCAAGCACTGAAGAGACTTCCTATGCAAATTCAATGGAGACATCCAAAAAAAATCAATACATGAACAAAATAATTTGAACTTATTTGTGTTATTTCATTTAAGGGTTTTTTCAAAACATAATAAAAGAGGGTAGGATATTTTCCATATGCGTCTAATAGCTGAAATTGGAGTAAACTGGGATGGGGATTTTGAACTTGCAAAAGAAATGATGCAAGAATCAGTAAATGCAAATTTTGATTTAGTTAAATTTCAAGCATTTAAACCAGAATTGGTTGCTAAACACCCAGAAGCATCTAGAGTTTATAGATCTTCAATTACTCGAGAAAATATCAATAAAATTAATTCAATTGCAAATGATATTGGAATTGAATGGTTTTGTACACCTATGTATGAAGATGCAATAGAAATGTTAGAACCTTTTGTTAATTGCTATAAAATTAGAGAATATGATGGGAGAGAGATCATAGCAAATAAAACTACAGATATTTTTAAAAAATTATTAAATACCAAAAAAGAAATAATAATTAGTTCGGAATCATCCACTCAAAATTGTAAATGGTATGATCATGAACAAATTAAATGGTTATACTGTGTACCAAAATATCCTTGTAATTTAGATGAGATAGATTTTTCACTTCTTAAATATTTTAATGGGTTTTCTAATCATTGTCCAGATATTAGAGCAATTGAAAAAGTGATTGATTTAAAATCAGAGATTCTAGAGATTCACATAACTTCTAATAAAAAAAGTAATTTCATAGATAATAATGTAAGTTTTGATTATTCAGATATGGGAAAAATTGCAAAATATGCAAAAAATAAAAAGGTAAATTCATGAAAAACAAATCGCTTAAACCAATTTGCATTATTGCTGCAAGAGGAGGATCAAAAGGAGTACCAAATAAAAATATTCGTAAGTTAGGAAATATTCCACTCATTGCTCATTCGATTAAAACTGCAATTAGTACTAATTTTTTTAGTTCAGTAATTGTTTCTACGGACAGCACAAAAATTGCAGAAATTTCTAAGAAATATGGAGCAGAGGTACCATTTTTACGCCCAAAAAAACTTGCAACAGACAATGTATCAATGACCGATGTATTATTACATACAATTACTAAATTACATAAACTAAATTATGAATTTGATACAATTGTTAATAGAGACTGCACAGTTCCATTCATAGATAAAAAAGATATTCAAGGTGCTATTACAAAGTATTATTCAAAATCATGTAATTTAGTATGTGCAGTTTACAAACAACATCATAACCCATATTTCAATATGATGGAAATTACAAAAGAAGATTATATTGATTTTAGCAAAAAATTACAAATGCAAATTTCTGGAAGACAAAATGCCCCCATAGTCTATCAATTAAATGGACTATTCATATTAAATGTTGAAAATTTCTTAAAGAGTAAAAAATTTTATTCAACAAAAATTATTCCTTATGAAATTTCAGCAGAACATGGATTCATGATTGATACTGAATTTGAATTTCAAATTGCAGATATGGTAGCTAAAAAAAGAATTAAAATAAAATAACAGATTCACCAGGCAGTCCATCCACCATCAACTACAAGATTAAAACCAGTTACATATGATGATGCATCTGATGCTAAAAATAATAGTGCTCCATCATAATCTTCTTTGTTTGCCATTCTACCAAGTATTGTTTTTTTAGAATAATTACTAACAAATTTTTTATCTTTATGTAATTGCTCATCAAAAACTCCGCCAAGGGTAAGTGTGTTAACTCGAATATTTTTCCCATGCCAATATGCTGCTAAATATTTTGTTAGATTTACCATTCCACCTTTAGTTGTAGCATAAAAAGCAGGGGAATTTAATCTACTTTTTCCATAAATTCTTTGATCAGCTCCAGTAATCCCATATATTGAAGAAATATTTATGATCACACCATGATTTTGTTTTACCATCAATCTTCCAATTTCTCTACTACACAAAAATAATCCTTGCAAATTAGTATTGATTGTTTCATTCCAAAGGTCTAATGGATATTTTTCAAAAGGAAAATCACGTTTTGGATGATCTCTAGGAATAAAATGTGCATTATTTATCAGAATATCAATTTTCTTAAATTTTTTTATGATTTTCTTCACCATCTGTTCTACAGAAGACTCGGCAATAATATCAATATCAAATACTTTGATAATGACATTATATTTTTTAGATAATTCTAATTTTAGTTTTAAATTTTTTTTAGCATCTTTATCAACCAATATTACATTAGCTCCAGATTCACATAATATGTGAGCAAATCTAGAACCTAATCGACCAGCTGCACCTGTAAGTACTACAGTTTTACCATCTAATCTAAATAACTTATTCACCGAATTATTTTTCTTCAATTTATCATTACCATTTTTTTGAGTTTTGACGATTTTTTAATTCCAATGGCCACATTAAGAATTTTTGCACCTTCTTCAATAGGATTAATTGATTTTTCTCTTTTATTGACACATTTAAGGAAATGTTTAATTTCATCTAAATACATATCGTTAATATCATAGTTTTTCAATTTCATTTTCTCAATCCATTTTTTCTTATTTACATCATATAATACAATATTATTTTTATTAAAATCCCAAAACACAGTTCCCTTAGTTCCAACTATCTTACAACTGCGTGCAGGTGGTTTCTGAAAATAATCTAAATGTATTTCAGCTATAACATTATTTCTAAAACGTAGTAAAATACTTGATAAATCTTCAACATCAATTTCTAATTCACTGAATTTTCCTGTAATTGAAAAAACTTCTTGCACATTTCCAAAAATCCAAAATAAATAATCTAATTCATGAATATTTGTCAATACAACTCCCCCACCTAAATCATTACGTGAAGCATAACTTTTTTTATAATCTTCATAAGAATGCCAGTCTGGTAAAAATGATCCATTTTCAGCATGAACAGAGATTATTGTACCAATTTTATTTTCAGAAATTATTTTTTTAATTTTTTTAATTCCTGGATTGAATCTTAATACACATCCCATCATCGTAATTAGTTTTCTTTTTTTTATTGTGTCGAGTAGAATTTTAATTTCTTTAGTAGAGTGTGAAAGAGGTTTTTCAATGAACATGTGAATATTTGAATTTGCCAATTTTATTGCAGTTTTTACATGAAGATTTGTAGTATTTGTTATAAAAGCAATATCTGGTTTTTGTTTAATACACTCATCTAATGTATTAAATATTTTACATTTTTTATTTTTGAGAAATGAATCATATTTTCTATTTGTACAAACAAAAATGTTCACATTTGGAAATTTAGAAAGGTTTGTGATATGTCGTTTCCCTATTGAGCCATATCCTATAACTAAAATATTCAATGAAATTTAATCAAAGAAGATGATATTAAGCCTTAATCATAGGATTAATTAAGTACAAATAGAATTTAAGTATCAGAATACTGCTACCTATTGATAAAAATGAAAAATTCTAATAATAAAGTCAACGTTACAAAAAAATTAAAAAATAAAACAATTTTAGTTACAGGTGGTGCAGGAAGTATTGGTTCAGCACTTACAAAAAAAATTCTAGAGTACCCTGTAAAATCAGTTAGAGTGTTAGATATTGATGAACATGCTTTGTTTCAACTAAATCGTTCCATTAATGATCCTAGATTACGTTTGTTACTAGGAAGTGTAACAGATAAAGAAAGAATTGAAATGGCTGGAAACGAAGTAGAAATAATTTTTCACTTAGCTGCAGTTAAAAATATTGAAATTTCTGAATTCAATCCAATTGAAACAATTGATACCAACATCAATGGTACTGTAAATATCATTAAAATGTGTATGAAAAATAAGCCAAAAATATTTTTTAACATAAGTACTGATAAAGCATCAAACCCATCAACACTTTATGGAACTACAAAACAATTATCTGAAAGGCTAACAAGTTGGGCAGGAATCAGCATGGATCATACAAGTTTCACATCAATTCGATTAGGAAATGTTATGGAAACTAGAGGAAATGTATTTGAAGTTTGGGAAGAAGAATTAAAAAAGGGTAAACCGTTATCGGTTACACATCAAGCCATGAAAAGATATTTCTTTCATGTAGATGAAGCAGTTAATTTCATTTTGCAATGTTTACCTATAGCTAAAACAGGAGAAACACTAGTACCTAAAATGAAAGAATATAAAATATTACAATTAGCAAATGAAATATCTAAAAAACATAAAATTATTGGTCTCAGACAAGGAGAAAAAATGGAAGAAGTTCTTATTTCAGAGGAAGAGATGAAAATGGCAGAAGAAGAAAAGAATATGTGGATAATTAATTATTTTAAATATCAAAATAAGAATAAAAAATACTAAATTTAGACAGAATCAAAAAACTCTGAAATTGATTCTGTAAGATATATTTTTTCTTCTGAAGTCATATTTGGATAAAGAGGAAGAGTCAATATTTGTTGGGAGATCATTTCTGTTAATGGTAAAGAATTTTCTTTCATTCCAAATTTATTTCTATAAAAATCAGTAAGATGTATTGGAGAAAAATAAATTTTAGAAAAAATAGATTTTTTTGTTAAAAAATCATGTAATTTATCACGAATTTCTTTACTAGGTAATCTGATAGTATACATCTGATAGATATGTTCAGAACCTCCATTAGAAGAAGGAGTAATTATTTCTGGAAATTTTGATAAAAATTTTGAGATATATTCTGCATTATCTTGGCGCATTTTAATAATTTTATCTAACTTTGAAATTTGAGAAATTCCTAATGCAGCTGTAATGGATGACATTCTCCAATTATATCCTAATTCAAGGTATTGTGATTGCTCAGCATTTTCAAAATATCTAACATTATCCATTCTACCATGAGAACGAATTAATTTTATTTTTTCAAAAATTACTTTATCATTAGTAACTATTGCACCACCTTCACCAGTGGTTAAAACTTTATTTCCACAAAAACTAAAAATAGATGAATCTGCAATAGATCCCACTTTTTTTCCATTTATTGATGCACCTAATGCTTCAGCTGAATCTTCAATCAAAATGAGATTATTATTATGTGCAACATCTTTAATTTCATTAATTTTACAGGAGATTCCACCATAATCCATTGGAACAACAGCTTTTGTTTTTTGAGAAATTGATTTAGTAATTAATTTTGGATCTAAACCAAATGTGTTTTCTTCAATATCTCCAAAAACAGGAGTTGATCCAACAAAAGAAACTGAATTAGCAGTAGAAATAAATGAAAATGAAGGAACTATAATTTCATCTCCAGAACCAAAACCATATGCAATAAATGCAGCATGTAAGGCTGAAGTTCCAGAATTTAGAGTTAAACAATAATCAACTCCAACATAATTTTTTATAGCATTCTCAAATTCCTCAATTTCTGGTCCAATTGCCCAATTATTTCCACGTTTTATTATTTTAGTTATTTGAGTGAAATCCTCTTCATCGGTATAAATTTTATACAAAGGTATTTTCCAATTACTAGATGAATTTATTTTCATAATTTACTTTTCAACCACATGTATTTCTGTTTTTGTAAAAAATATATTTAAAATTAAATAAAAATTTAATCTAGTCTAGTTTTTATATTTATAAAAATTTAAAGAATAAATGACAAAAATAATTTTTTTAGATGAAATTCCAAAAAATATTGAACTATTAAATCAAAAAAATTCTAAAATTTTTGCTCTGAATTTTGAGGTTGAGAAATATCTTAGAAATAAAAATATTATTCCAACTGATGTAAGTGAGTGGATAAACTGGGAAGATTTCATACTAATAGATACTATAGCAATGAATATTCCAATGAAATGGGGATTGATGAAAAATATGGGAAGGAAAATAGAATTTAAAGGAATCAACTTATCATTATTAATAGAAAAAGAATTATTCCTATCATTACTTCCAATAATTCACAAAATTATATTGGTTGACAAAATAATTGAAAAAACTAATCCAAAAATAGCTATAATTGATGAAAATAATAATACATATTTTGGTAAAATTTTAAAAAATATTTTGAAAACTAATAATATTAAAACAGAAAATATTGAAATGAATAAGTCAAATGAGGAAGAATTTAAAGGTGATAAAATTTCATTTGGAATAGATATTTTAGGAAAAACTTTTGACATTACATTAAAGAGAAAATATTTTTTTATTTTAAAAGATCTTGTTGAGAAATATTGGGATATAAAATTTAAATTTAATAATTCAAAAATAAATATTAAAGAAAATCAGAAAAAAAGTATCTTATTATTAGATTTTCAATTAATTAATTACCACTCATTTTTAAAAGGTTTATCTAATGAAAATTATAATTTAATATTTTTAAATAGCAGAAGACCAATCATTTGGAATCAAGAGTCTTTTGAAATTTCTAAAAATATTAATTTAAAAAAAATTCAGTTAGAAAAAAAATATGATTACAAAGAATCAAAAAATCAAACTATTAAAATTAAAAAATATCTTGATGAAATTCAAGATGAATCGATTTTTCATATAAAAAAATATAATTTTTCAGAAATTTTTAAATTAATAATATTGGAATTGATAGAAAAAAGAATTTCTGAAATAGTAATGACTATTTGTAGTTTTGAAGAAAAATTAAAAACTCAAAAGTTTGACATGATTCTAACATTAGATGATAGTCAATTATTTGAGAGAAGTGTAATTTTTAGTTGTAAAAAAAATAACATACCAATAATTATGATACAAAATGGAGATTTATGATGGAAGAATCTAAAAAATATTCAAAATTTTTATCACAATTAATAGCGGATAAATTTTTCCTGTATGGAAATCATGCAAAAAATGCATTAACATTCCATGGAATTCCAGAAAAACCTCTGGTAATTTCAGGTAGTGCTAGGTATGACACTCTTTTTAATTATAAAAAAAATACTGAAGAAAAATACATTATACTAATGGGTTCAGGATTGCCTAGCACAGCATATTCATATTTTTTATCTAATAATGTAATTTTAGAATGGGAAAAAATGATTACAAGTGTTTTTAGAGCACTCAAAAAAATTAAAGAAACAAACGAAGAAATAATTATTAAAAGACATCCAACACAGAATAAAGAAATAATTAAATTTCAACCTTTAGCAGATAAATTTCTCCCAGGGGTTAAAGTCTATAAAAATAAGAATACTTATGAATTATTATCAAAATCAAAATTAGTAGTTTCGATGTTATCATCAGTAATTACAGAAGCCATTATTTTAGACAAACCAGTTGTTTTACCAAGACATATCAAACATGACTTAGGTCCTCATTTTACACAAACAAATGCAGTAATAACTATTGATAAACCCGAAGATGCATTAACAGTTATTAAAAAAGCACTTTACGATAAAGAAACAAAAGCAAAATTAAAAATTGGCAGAGAGAAATTTATTAAAGAAAATTTAGAATACGGAGGTAAATCTACAGAAAAAACTTTAGAATTAATAAAAGAGATATTAAAAAAGTAACAGGTTTAAAATTATCAATGGATTTAAATGAAACAAAATTTTGTTTGTTTTAATAATATGGTACATAAGAACACTATAAAATTCATTTTAAAACATGGTGGATTTAACAAGATGATTAGAGCAACATATTTTTTTATAAATGATAAAATTAAAAGATCAAATATTAATTTTGAAAAAAATAAATTAATTTTAGGAAAATATAAATTTCAAACTATTGAAAAAGACGAAGGAATTTCAACAGAATTACAAATTTATCAATCACATGAACCATTAACGACTCATTTAATGATTAATGAATTAAAACAAAATATGATTTGTATAGATTTAGGAAGTAATATTGGATATTATGCAGTAATTGAAAGTAATATTGTTGGTGAGTCTGGAAAAATTTTTGCGATAGAACCATCACCAGTAAATTTTCCAATACTTAAATCAAATTTAGAAAATCAAAAAATGAATAATTTCCTAGCATATAATATTGCAATAGGTGATAAAAATGAGAATATGGAATTTATTATTAGTTCAAAATCAAACTGGAGTAAAATACGAATGAATAATGAAAAAATAAATTCTGAAGATAAAATTATAAAAATTCCAGTTAAGACTTTAGATTCTTTTGTTCAAGAAAATGATATTAAAAAAATAGATATTTTAAGAATGGATGTTGAAGGATTTGAATACAACATAATAGTTGGTGCAAATAATGTTTTAGAAAAATATAAACCAAAAATATTTGTAGAAATTCATAAAATGTATTTAGGAAAAGAAAAAACATGTAAAATTTTTAATGATCTTAAAAATAAAGGGTATGAAATTAAATATTATATACCAAGAATTTATGATTCTCCAATTATAGGAAAATTAAAAGATATTAAAGAAATAACTATAGATCAAATGTTAAATAAATTAAATAGTAATGACATACCTGATACATTTCAAGTTGTTTTAGAGCACACTAAAAATTAACTTGAGAACGTTCACCTAAAAGATATACAGATTGATTTGAGATATTCTTTTTTATTTCTGTTCCATCAGCTATTATACTATCTACAATTTGAATAGATGCATCAATTATACAATCATCCATAATAATTGAATTTTTAATAGTACATTTTTCTAAATGAGAATTTTTTCCAATACTTACATTTGGTCCAACTACCGTAGATGATTTAATTATAGAATTTTCATCAATTATTACAGGAGAAATTATTTTAGAACCAGGTTCAATAGTACAATTTTTTCCAATAAAAATTCCATTATTATCATTATCTTTCATACTTTCAAGAATTAATTGATTAGCATGAAGAATATCTTTTGGTGTTCCAGTATCTTTCCACCAACCAGTTACATAATCATGTTCAACGTTTAATCCTTTTTCCATAAG
>ENA-OREN01001548-OREN01001548.1-marine-metagenome-genome-assembly--contig:-NODE-1548-length-26351-cov-4.346388_pt1 | contig 26351 bp, 17 predicted proteins | sample MGYA00248624_ERZ508555 | MGnify/ENA primary metagenome ERZ508555 (study PRJEB26222, sample SAMN06267773) | marine metagenome | isolation source: Saanich Inlet, British Columbia, Canada | place...
GTGGTGATGGAAAATCCGCCTTTTGCTCGGCGTACAAGCCATTTGATTTCTTCATCAGAAAGTGTTCCGTCTTCGTTGCTTTGCTTGTTGGTCATCGCTACCAAAACACTTCTATTGAGCAATACATGTCCCGTTCGAGGTAAAGTGAATCGACTCGAGGGGTTCATGTCTTGAGCAAGGCCAGCCACCTCTTGATGCTTCGCACGATTCAAACTGAAGTTGCCTTCTGCAATCGACTCTGAACTGATTCACACAAGGACCAATACACTTCATTTCGTTGTTCCAAACTCAAGTTGAGGGCATCAAAAGCCGCATTGTCGATTGCTTTTCGGTCTGGCAAAGGATTCGGTTGTTGAGCACGAAGACTGAGGTAATCGTCATGATGAGATGGAAGAAATGCTCTCTGTTTGTCAAAGCCACATTCCTCAAAGACATCGAAAATTTGACGCTCTACAAACTGCTGGTAAATCTTATCACTCACTTTTGAAAAAACAGAAGGATGGAGCGTCTTATGGGCATTAAACTCGGGGCCATAAAAACTGAGAAGTCCGCCTCCAAGTCCCTTTCGCCCACATAATTCAACAAAGAACAGACTGATGGTGCTGTTGAGAGAAAGAATGACTTCTTGAGAACGGTATTCATCCTTCAGTTTCCCTAAGAAAAAAGAATCACTGACAAAATAATCCCCTCCCTCAATGAAAAATATACGTGAATTGTAAAAACGATTTGCAACGAGATCTGGCCGGCAATAATTCGGACTTGACAACGAAGAGAAAAGGTCAGGATGGGCAACTGAATGCTGACTTTCGGTGGACACACGGACTGATTCAACATCTTTGAATGATTTGACATATGCCATAGATGGTGCTTTTTTGCTCAAATTTAATCCAACAGAATATCCCTTGGGAAGAACTCTCAAATTATTTCGAAGTGTTCGCTGGCAGAGTTCTCCAATGGAGATGAATCTGTCCTTCATTTCATCCATGAGTTCATGATACAATGGAGGGGCATGCAAGAATAGACTCCATTTTGAACCAACATATTTGCTCTCACTCATTCCTAAGTGAAGAAGTTCTAATTGAGTAATACATTGCTTTGTTTGGTTGACTTTGGAGTTTATTGAAGACTGAAAATCAGCATTGAGCATAGTAAATTCGACAATTGATTTTTGATTGGTTTTTTTAGTCATAAAGGTCATCACAGTATTGATTTCCGCTGTGCTGAACTGCCGTAATAATTTACAACCAATGATTTCAATATCCGAAAAGTTTGAGAGGAACTCTTTCTGAAGCAACCTTCCATATTGAACATCCATCCAAGTGTTGGAACAAATGAAACTACTCACTCCTCCGGTCTTGAGTAATTGTGTGGCCCGAGCATAAAAATAAGCATAAAGATCTGACATCCCTGAGATTACACCTTGAAAGAGGTTATGTGAAAGAACGTGTTCTTTGACTGTTTTATCGATTGATTCTTGGCGAACATAAGGGGGGTTTGCAATGATAATGTCAAAGCCTGGGGAATCGTTACAAAATATTTCTAGAAACTGTTGCCGAAATTCAAAACCGATGACTAAACCATCTTCTTGAGGGTTTGAACCGGTGACAGAATTACCTTTGACAAGGTTACTATTATCCAATCGACGAGGTTCTGAAAGACCGCAATTTACCCAATACCACAAACGGGTTTGGGTCACATCTAATGCCATTTGTTCAAGATCTATCCCGTACAAGCATTTTGAAGCCAGGTGAAACTTGAATTCTAAATTGGAAGAAGTTGTTTGAATGGGTTTGAACAAACGAAATGTTTCTTCAGCAGCCCCGATAAGTAAGGCGCCCGAACCGCATGCTGGGTCTATCAGCGTCATATTGAGCAGTTGTTGTTCATTTGGTGTAGTTCCAAATCGTTTTTCCAATGACTTTTGAACCATGAAACCAACCACATCTGATGAGGTGTAGTATGTACCTTGATAATGGCGGTCTTGAGCAAGTTCTTCGAACAGAGTAGCCATTATTGCAGGAGTGATACAGGCCTTGTTTGAACCATATTCATCACCACAAAATGAAGTCTTTTGAAACAAACCATTCGAACCAAATAGGTCGAACAATAATGCGTTAGGAACGTTTTCAATTTCAGGGTTCTGCATGTTAAAAAGGCGTGATTGGACAAGTCTAGGGGAAGCAAAGAGAGGGAGCAACGAAGTTTCAAACATTGAAGACTCTGAATCTGAAACTTCGAAACTAGCCCACTTGTTTTCGATACAAAATTGCAGATTTACCAGTCGAAGAAACAATTTCTTGACCGCTGTATGGTGTTGTTCAGCATCGAGATGTTCTGAATGAAGTCGACTTTTCCATCGGTGAAAAAGCGAAATATATTCCTTGCAAAATTCAGATTCCATTGATTCTACCCCTGCTTCACAAGGGAAGCACCATTACGGCTAATGCCGATGAGTTCATCATTCTTCGGATTCTTCATCTTCCTTCTCAAGGCCACCATGAGGTGCTTTGCCAGGCAATAACTTGTCCAACCACTTTGGAGACCACCAGTTGGCATCTCCCATCAAACGCATGGTAGCAGGCACGACTAATGCTCGAACAATAGTTGCGTCAAGCAGAATGGCAAGAGCTAATCCGAATCCAATCTGTTTGAGAATAATGATAGAAGACAGCCCAAAAGCACTGAACACGACAACCATGATGGCTGCAGCACCGGTAATCAGTCGCCCAGTCTTCTGTAATCCGTTGGCAACAGCAAGTGTATTGTCACCTGTCCGTTCCCATTCTTCATGTATGCGTGAGAGCATCAGTACCTCATAGTCCATCGATAATCCGAACACAATACAGAACATGATAACCGGATTAGTCGCCTCAATTGGTTGGGGCGTGAAGTTTAGTAAATCTGCACCATAACCCCATTGGAACACAAACACAAGCATACCAAACGAGGCTGAAATCGATAAGATGTTCATCACGATTGCCTTGATTGGAATAAGGACACTACGCACTTGAATGAAAATCAATACGATGGTTGCAATAAGAATGAAAGCCATAGCGATGGGAAGATTGTCTTGAATCGCCCAAAGGGTATCAAGGCTGTAAGCAGCAAATCCAGCGACCTTTAGAGATGAGTCTTCACCGGTAATCAGCGTAGCAGTGAAATCATCTCGGTCTTCACGGATATCAGCAACAAATTCATGGCTTTCTACGCTAGTGCTCGGCCCGTCAATCGCCAAGACAACATAGGTGACGTCGCCAGCGATGAATTGTTCACGAAGGTATTCTCGAGTTGCATTTTGTTCAGGTGTAAGATACTCTGTTGTCCAATACTCAACAACAGTTGATTCATTCATGCCAATTTGCGGTAATGCATAGCCAAATGCTTCAGTAATACGTTCGTCTTCAATCTGCGACACTAGCCATCTGTGCATAGTGCGTAGGTTGGTTTCATTCAGTGGGTCTGTGCCATCGAAGTCGATGACAACAAGTGCAGCATTGGATGTGCTTTTTGGCCAAATTTCGTCGATTCTGTCGAGACCAAGCCTTGACTCATCGTCAGGAGGCAAGGCATCACGATTAGCCAGGGAGAACTCGGCTTGGAAGAATGGAAGTCCCGCCCCTAGTAAAATAATCAGGGTTGGAATCAAAACGGCCCAGGGTCGTTCCATGACGGTGTTAGCAATTCTTGCCCAAACGCCGTCTCCATCATCGTTGGTTTCTACCTTAAACGAAAACGGGAGTTTTCGACCAGTGTTGATCTTTGGACCTAGGATAGCGAGTACTGCTGGTAACACAATGAGGGAATAAATCATCGCAATTGTTACGGCTAAAGTGCCGCCAATACCCAAACTTGGAAGACTAGTATTTGCAAAAAACAGCATACCCATTAGGCCGATGGCCACAGTGATACCGCTGAAGAAGACCGCTTTACCTGCAGTAGCCACACTCATTGCTGTAGCGGTTCGAATATCGTCAGGATTGCGTCCCAACTCTTCGCGGAATCGGTTTACGAGGAATAACGAATAATCTATAGAAACGCCGATTCCTATCAAGGAAATGATGTTCACGGCGTATTGAGTCACATCGGTTACGTTTGACAACCAGATAGTCACCCCCATCGCCGACAATACTGTCAGAATGCCGACGCCAACTGGAAGAAGAGCTGCTAAGAGGGTGCCAAAAACAATTGCCAAGATAATCAAGGAAAGTGGTCCAGAAACAATTTCTGCCTTAACCAAATCTTCCTCAATACGGTGGTCAAAGGTATATTCTATCGCCGTGCCATCTGTCTGCCATGAATCAAAACCCGAGTCCATTTCAATGGAATCAGTATGTGTTCCATAGAGCGATTTTGCGTCTTTGCGGGATAAATCAATCATCACTCGGTTCTGAGCCCAGAACCCATCATCCCGCTCTGCTGTAACTTCAGAACGTGCATCTCCCACAGCGTCCCAAGAATATTCGATATTAACATCTGGCAAAGCCGCAAAAACTGCAAGTGCATCAATGACTTCCTGTTGCCACAACTCAGATGTATCATTCAATGTTGAATGATGAACCAAGAGGACAAATCCGTGGGAGCCTTCAACGGTACCTTCTCCGAATGCATTGTTCTTGATGGAAATTGCCTCAACTGATTCTAGATCTCCTTCGCCCCACGCTTCAGACCAATCAGGTCCCATGGACATGAGCGAAGCCATAGCAAAACAGGCCAAAATACCGAATGCCAAGACTTTCTTTCGATGGTCGTGGGTGAATTCACCGAGTTTGTAGAATGCGCGACCTTCGAACATTCGCGGGTCGGTAGAGGACTCCATACCGCAAAGGCCGGTTCGCCCCATTTATCAAAGAATGTTTATTTTGCCCAGACATAATCTTGAGAAATACGATTGAGACATACGAGGATTCAAAGCAGAGACACATTATGTCAAGGCATGGAACGAGCGTTGCTTGGAGGTGGTTGCTTTTGGTGTACAGAAGGAGCATTCAAGGGATTGTTTGGCGTTGATTCGGCTTTACCTGCTTATGCCGGAGGCCATGACCCGAACCCAAGATACGAACCGGTTTGTTCTGGTACAACCGGTCATGCAGAGATTGTAGAAGTCGTTTTTGACCCCGACTTGATTCCTTTTGAAACAATTCTTGAAGTGTTTTTCACCGTTCATGACCCTACTCAACTAAACCGCCAAGGCAACGACGTTGGCACGCAATACCGCAGTTGTATCATGCCAACGAATGAACAGCAAAGACTCGTTGCTCGAATCACGCTTGAGAAAATGCAAGCCTATTTCGACAGCCCAATCGTCACGACCATCGAAGAGGCGAAGCACTTCACATTAGCAGAAAAATACCATCACGATTACTACGCACGCAACCCATCTCAAGGCTACTGTATGGCTGTGGTCGGACCAAAATTGAGTAAAGTTAGAGCAAAACACGCTCATCTATACATTGCGTGATGTTGAAGTGGCGGGTGCGATAGCATCGTAGCATGGTGAACAACGTCCCTCGCCCACCGACCCCCATTAACGAACCTGTACTCGGCTATCTTCCAGGCAGCCCAGAGCGTGCTGCACTCAAGGCAGAAATCGCACGTCAAGAAAGTGAAATTCTAGAAATCCCATGCATCATTAACGGTAAAGAAGTCTTCACTGGTGATGTTGTTGAACAAGTGATGCCACACGATCACAGCCACGTGATTGCTCGTGTTCACATGGCGACCAAAGCAAACGTCGAAGAAGCCATTCAAGCATCTCTTGATGCGCATGAGATGTGGTCAACAATGCCTTGGGAGGCTCGTTGCGCTATTTTTCTCAAAGCAAGTGAATTGTTGAAAGGGGAATATCGAGCTCAAATAAACGCAAGTACCATGCTCAACCAATCTAAAACATGTCATCAAGCAGAAATTGATTCAGCATGTGAACTGATTGACTTCTGGCGATTCAACCCTCACTATGCTCGTCAAATTTACGAAGATTTGCAACCACCGGTTTCTCCTTCAAGCATGTGGAATTCAAGCGAAGTTAGGCCTTTGGAAGGATTTATCTTTTCAGTAACGCCATTTAACTTCTCAAGTATCGCTGCCAACCTACCTTCAAGTACTGCCATAATGGGCAATACTGGTGTTTGGAAACCGAGCCGCAACTCCTATGTATCTAACTACTTACTTATGCGACTGATGATGGATGCTGGACTTCCAGCCGGTGTGATTAATTTCATTCCTGGTAAGGCAAGTATGGTTGGAGATACTGTTCTTTCTCACCCAATGCTCGCTGGTATTCATTTCACTGGTTCAACCAATGTGTTTAGAAAGATGTGGCGAGATGTCGCTAACAATCTAGAAAATTACCGCTCCTACCCACGTGTTGTCGGTGAGACGGGTGGCAAGGATTTCATCGTCGCACACCCAGACTGTGATGAAGCAGCATTGATTGTTGCTCTGTTACGGGGTTCTTTTGAATTTCAAGGACAAAAATGTAGTGCAGCAAGTCGCGCCTACATTCCTGCCACGGTATGGAATAATATCAAAGACGAATATTGTTCTGAAGTTGGAAAGATTACTATTGGTGACCCTCGTGATTTCACTAATTTCATGTCCGCAGTCATCGATAAGAAATCCTTTGACAATATAGCTGCATACATTGACCGTGCAAAGGCCGATTCAGGTTGTGAAATCGTCACCGGTGGAGGATACGACAGTTCCAAAGGATATTTCATCGAACCCACGACTATTGTATGCTCAGACCCCCACTATGAATCAATGGCTGAGGAAATCTTTGGCCCAGTTCTTTCAATTCATGTCTATGATGATGACGGGTTCGAGAACATTCTCAAGACCTGTGATGAAACATCGGAATACGCGCTTACTGGCTCGATTTTTGCCACCAAGCGTGAAGATGTCATCACAGCAATGAAGACGCTTCGTTATTCATCTGGAAACTTCTACATCAACGATAAGCCAACCGGCGCTGTTGTTGGCCAGCAACCGTTCGGTGGCGCTCGTGGAAGTGGAACCAACGACAAAGCAGGCTCTCCACTCAATTTGTTGCGATGGGTGTCCCCACGTTCAATCAAGGAAACCTTTGCACCCCCGCATTCGTGGGGATACGGCTTCCTCGGCGAGAAGTGAAGTCGCTACTTTCTATGTGAATCAATAAGGGTTCAAGGCGTGTTTTCCTTTCATTGCCTCCGGTGCATTGATGTGGGAGAAGTTTGAGCGTCAATCCCGCAATGATGACTGTTTGAGCCGACTGCTGTTTATCTCAGTGACGAGTGATGGGCGAACTGAGCGGGACCTCTTCGTAAGTGTGATAGGTTACTCCCTCCCTGTTCACATCATGCAGAGTATGCCGGCAACTCCGTTGACTCCGGCTCCACCCGGGCTTACTTTGGCCCATCCATCTTCAAAATGGAAAGTAGTTCGCTCAATGCTTGGATTTGTATTCTTAGTTCTAATAATTGTTCAAGTTTCATCAATTGCGATTTTTGCAGGAATCCTTGACAGTGACTTAGATGGTGACCTCGGTCCTTCAAATCCATTACTTACGATTTTTGGCTCTCTATGCCTCATTCCGTGTGTCATCGGTTTTACTTTTCTGCGACGACCAAAATTAACACATGTCGTTCGAGGAACTGAATCTGTATTTGGCCTTACATTCAATATGATTGTCCCTCAAACAGCGATTCAATCATCCCAACCAATTCTTGTAGAGCACCATCTTGTTCGAGATTCTTCTCCTTTAGAAATGCCGCCTGGGAAACATTTGTGGTGGCTGTTTTTTGGCGGTGTTTTCATCAGCACAATTTGCATGTTGCCGATGATGATTTTCGGACTTAATATCTTCACTGGCTTGCTTATGGGTCTGATAGCGATTCCCGCGTTCATCATCGGTTTTTCCACCCCTGTTTTTGCTTGGTGGTCTACTTTGAGCGCTTATTTTGGGCTACCAACAACACGAAGACTCGCCGAATGGATGTTGATTGCTGGAATGGTTTCGGCACTTCCAGCAATTTTGATTAATTCTTTCTTTTCTCCGATTATACTCAATGGAATTGGCCTTGATACAGCCGATCCGATGAGTCTTGGTTATGGAATGATTCTATTTCTTTCCGCCCCGATTGGTGAAGAGATTTGTAAGGCTGCGGCCATACTGGCCTTGGCTCGGTTTGTTGACAGCCCTCGACGTGGTTTTCAAATTGGATTTACTGTTGGATTGGGATTCGCTTTGCTTGAGAATTTTACCTATGTTTTGACTGCTTTTGGGGCTGGCGAGTACTCTGCTATTTCATTTCCTTTCATAACTATACTTAGGGGCATTAGTTCTATCCCTGCCCATGGTCTTTGGACTGGTATTTCGGGGTATGCAATTGGTTGGTATCTCACTACACGAAAGCCGCGAGTCACTCAGCAGGGATACATTACTGCCCCAGAGAACACCGTCCCAGTTACCAATCAGCCATGGGTTTTAATGAATGATTCTGGACAAATAGTGAAACAATCAGCAACTGAATTCTCACAACCAATTCTAGTACCTCGTTGGATGTGCTCGTCGAGAGAAGAAGCATTCACACTTCCTAAAAATCCATTCTATGCCATTGGTCTTGCCATTCTTTTTCATTCCTTTTGGAACGGTTCTTCTTGGTTCTTAGGCGTTCTTTTCAATGATGTTCACTGGTTCATCCAAATCGTCTATATCTTAGGTTGGCCAATATTCTTAATTCTCGCACTTTGGCAAATTACTCGCCGAATATTACCCACGGCCCTTTCGTGAATATGCGATAGGAAACGCTGTCCATCGCATTTGATAGGCAAAGCACCTTTCAAGGAGAAGCGAACCCCAAGCGATTGAGGAATGTCGATGGATGTGCTTTCAGGCGGTCTCAATCAAGGCAATTTGATTGTCACATCTGTACTCTTAATTGGCCTAGTCATTACTTCTCGTCAAGCGAAAATGCTCGACGGACCTGGTATTCTAGCTGCTACTGCACTTGGTTTTGTTGTCGGTGGACTGGGGCATTGGACTTGGCTCTTGATTCTACTCAGTTTTCTCTTATCCTCACATAAGGCTACAAAATGGCGATTTGATGAAAAAATGACCCGTGGAATGTCTGAATCAGAAGATGGACATCGAAGTTATGGCAATGTCATTGCCAATGGTGGACTTCCCGGAATTGTTGCTATTATTTCCTTCATCACTGAAGACTGGTACAACGGAATTTGGATGTTCGGTGCTGCAGTTGCAGTGGCATCATCAGATACATTTGCCAGTGAGATAGGTTGCCTTGATGACAATGTTCGCATGATTACGACGATGAAACCTTGTGAACCAGGAGTTAACGGTGGATTTTCTCCCTCTGGACAAAAAGCTGCTTTTTTCGGTTCAGCCATGATTTCTGTCTTGACATTTGTCGCTTGGATGGTGACCAATGCCGATATTGATAGCATTATGATCGGTGTACAAAAAACTATCATTGTCGCCATAATTGGTTGGCTTGGATGTCAAATGGATAGCGTATTAGGTGCGGTTTTCGAAAATCGAGGATACCTCACAAAGGGTAGCGTGAATGGAATTTCTATCACCTGTGGTATGCTCGCAATGTGGATGATGTTGTCATCTGGAATCTTTGTTTGATTTCGATGAATCGTTGTCAAAAGGCCATCGCCTTCATGAACCAAAACCATGTGGTGGTGTCAATGCGCCAGCGTAGCCTTGCCTTCGTCCTGCTAGCCTTACTCATCGGGGTGATGGCAACAGGGGCTGTTGAGGCAATTGAAGATGCTACATATGAACCGGGCTTTGTTGAGTGGGAAATCACTCCTATGGAGCGATTATTCGTTGAAGGGTTAGATGTCGAAGAAGCGGTCTTACAACGTGGGCGTACCGATAACGCCGTTGGAAGTCATCCGGTGAACTATGGAGGCGGAATCACTCCTATTTTCACCATCAGCAGCGAACCCTTGCAAAATCCAATCAATGCAACGGTCAACATGACGGTTTTCATGTCTGCCTACATCGACGGTCTAGGCGGTCCACAATATTGTGAGCGCGTTCCAATGGGGGAAAAGAGTTTCACCATGATTTACTCCGTTGATGCAGGTGGCGTTCCAGTCTACGATTCGGTCGTAACACAGGTTGTCAACTCCGCAACATCAAATTCTGCGATGAATTTCTCTGGTGAGCGAATCGAGGTATTCCTCTCATTGGGTATTGGAGACGTGTTCACACTCTCTGTTTCTGCCGAAAACAATTGTTTGGGGACTACGATTCAAGTTCAGTGGGGTGCCTTTGAACAAAACAGTGGCGGTATCATCATGGAAGGCCAAATCTATGAGCCAAAGGCTCGGGTCTTTGTCGATGCTGAACGACGCGCACACATTGAGTTTGAACCGCTATTCCCATGGGGGGTCGATGATGTCAAAACCACGAAATGGGAACTTTGGGGGCCGCTTGCAGACGATGAAAAATTCATCAAAGATGAAGACCTGATTATGGAAACTTCAACCGGTCGATTACGAATCGACCGCCCTGTAGCAGGGAATAATACCGTATGGGCTTGGTCTGGAATCGCTCCTTTAACACCCGGAGATGCGAATTTGGAATTATGTGTGCAAACGATATCAGGGGACCTTAACAGCGATTGCCATGCTTTTGGAATCATTCGTTTTGAAGTTGAAACAAGCGATAAAGGAATCGCAAGTTCAACCCTCTTTTTGTCTCTGACAACAATTGGTTCATTGTTTGGATTTTTATTCGTACAGTTTAGAAGTTTAGAATTGCCTCCACTTCCAATTCTGATTGCGATTATCTTGATGACACTTCTATTTATTCCAACTGCAATTAGCCAACCAAATTTGGGCTCGACCGAACTTATTGATGACCATACCCGGATGTTTGATATTGAGATTTATGACGAGAATATGCAATCTATGATGGTCTCTGACCTCTTTGATGGCAAGGATGCCTTAGTAGTTGCAATAGCCTTACCAGGGACTCAAAATGTGGCAGAGCAAGCCATTGAATTGAACAAGACTCTTGACCTGATTGAAGATGATATTACAGTCGTTCACATACTTGCAGGGATGGATGCTTCTACAATCGATGTATCGGCAATGAAAGCAAGTTACAACCTTACTTGGTCGATTTATGTTGATTTGGATGAAACATTCACAGGAAGTTCACCAAATGGCACCGCCGACTCAATTCTTGTGCTAGATAAAACAATGCGCGTGGTATTTTCCAATGCCCCTTCTGCTTCTTCAGAAGAAATAATTAGTGCTGTTGAAAGCATCAATAATGGTGGAAGTACAAGTTCGTTCTCATATTTCTCACTCTTTTTCGGCCCTGGATTATTTTTATTCTTCCTTGCATTACCTCGTGAAGAATATGAAGTCTTAGAGGAGCCTCTTCCAATTGGCATGTATTGGGGTGCAATCGTCGCCGCTGGTGCTGCTGGAATTGTCTTGGTTAATCTTCCCGCCCTTATTGCCACACTTGCTCCAATACCTTCGAATTCCCTGTATTGGGTTGATATCGCAATGGTTCTCTGGATGCTTGAAATGAGTGTTGTAACTGCTCGGCGAGGAACACCCTATGAAGCAGACTTTGCCGGTCGAATCATCCACAATCTATTTCCTGAAAATTTCCGGAATTGGCGTGGAGTTGAAGACATGCAACAAGACACAATGATTGGTATTTGGCTGGGTTGGTTTGGCTGGCTTGCATTCCCTGCTTTATTCCCTCAAGGAATTGGTGCAACGATGTTGAGTGGTGGGTCCGGAATAATTTTTGCAATCATCGGACTTGTCCTAATCCTCGTTCTTGGCGGCGCTGTAACCCTTCTGTTGCGTCTTGTTGCTTCTCTTGGAGGTTCATTTTCGGGTTTCTTTGGTGATTTGGGTTCGGATTCCTTTGCCCGATATACAGGATGGTGTATTGTACCTATTGCCCTATGGACTTTAGGAAACACCTTGCTTTCCTTGATTGATATAGGGTTAATCTAACCGATTCTTTGACAACCGTTGAGGCCAATGAGCCTAATATGGATACGAAGATGGAATGGAGTAGAACACGCAGAGATTTATTTTTGAAATGTCCTCGCGCTTGGTATTTACGCTATGGCCATCCAAGGCCCAAAAATGGAATCAATGATGTTCATAGCAACAGACGCCCTTGGGATTTGATGTTACGAGCGATGAAAGAAATTCTCGTTGAACGATTAGAAGATCTACGTGAACAAAAGCAATGGTCTCCATTACTTCTTGAGCACCAACTCAAATATTCTCTACAAAAGCACATCAAACAAAATTCTCGTCGCATCAAAAAACGATACTTTGAGGCGCTATTACGCTACGCAAACCATCGCTTTGCATTGTTATGGAGGTGCCGGTTAATTCGCCAATTAGAACGGCAGAAATATCCATGTTGGTATGTTCTAGACCGCACATCATCTGTTCGAATCGGTATTCGACGAATTTATGCTTCACCCGACTTGGCAGTTTTGATTCAAAATAAATGGCACCTTGTTCGTTTTGATATGCAAATTGGACCGGAAAAAATCACAGACGAACTCGAAGCGAATGCAATGGTACTATGGGCAAAACATCAAGGTGGATTCCCACAGAGTGAAACATCCTACAGAGTGCATACAATCGGCTGGAGAAAGGGGTTTTGGCACACTTCAACATTTCAACCAACCCAGCAATCAGTCAAACAATGTCACACACTTTTAGAATCTGATTGTAAGGCTATGCTCGAAATTCATCGCTATGCTCGCGCAAACCTCGCTTTACTTCCCCTCGCCAGTTCAAAGACATCCTGTGATTCATGCTCTTTCAGAGTACGTTGCCCAGGTGGCGAAAATCTTCAACTTGCCCACAATGAACAAACATTACTTGAACTGGTCCATCATTCAGCTTCAAGCAAGACTTGAAGTTAGGTCTGCAAGAACCGCTTCAACATCATTCGCTTTGGTAACGCCACTGGCAAGTAAGACGCCTTCTGCGCCAAGTTCGACTGCTTTTGCTACATCTGCACCACTTTTGACACCAGCACCGCAAAGAACACGCACATTCGGATTGACGGCTTTCACAACTGCAACGGTATCACTGACAATCGAAGGGTCAGCAGTGGTTACTGAAATATCTCCCCCAATCAATTCTGGAGGTTCGACTGCGATGAATGTCGGGCCAATTTCCGCAAGGTGTTTGGCTTCTTCTACATCTGCAGCACAACCACACATCGGGAAATCATCTGGTAATTGACTTTTCAAATTCGCAACATGTTCCATTGAAACTTTGTGTTCAGCGTGATTGATAATGGTTCCTTGGGCACCTCGATGAAGAGCAGTATGGGGCTCAAGCCAGCCGGTAAAACCGCCTTGACCGACAGGATCTAAATGCTGCGACCATACTTCCAATGAGGGGGCTACTCGACGAACGGCTTCTAAATCAAAGGCTGAAACTACAGCAACCATTCGTGCAGGACCATTGGCATGGGCTTCCATTGCCAAAGCAAGACGCTCGGCAGTTGCTCCACTTGCTGAGGCATAAGTTTTGAAATTAACAACGACCAATGGCTTGTTCATACCCTAGGCAGACAAGAAAACCATTTGAGGTCTTCGCTGATTGGTAGCCAATTCATTCCTTTGGAGGCCATTGGCCGCCGACCTGAATGGTTTCATTTGGAATCACACTACCGTGGTCAACAACCACATCTTTGAATTTGACATTAGAACCAATAGTCACTTTATTTCCAATGAGGCTCGATTCGATAACAGAATCTTTTCCTACGACTGTACCCTCGAGTAGAGTCGAACGATGTATTTGGCTGTTAGAAACCTCAACATTAGTTTCAATCATCGATTCAGTTACCTTTTCCGAAAATTGATTATCAGCAGAGCCATACCAAGAACTTCCCTTGACCATTCCACGATTAAATCTCTTTTCCTTGATGCAACGATATACTGCATCTGACCATGCACTGGGTGTTCCAGCGTCGAGGAAATAGCCTTCAAATTGTTGCCCATTCAATAATTTCTCTTCAGCTAATCTTGGAAATACTTCTCTTTCTATAGAATGCTTTCCTTCAGGCATGTAATCGAAGATATCTTCCTCAAAGATATAGGAGCCAGCATTGATTAAATTCGAAAATACTTCTTCGGGCTTAGGCTTTTCTTTGAATTGTGTAATACGCGAATTTTCATCGAGTCCAACAATGCCGAAACGTGTTGGGTCTTCGACTTCCCAAAGCGCAAGACTTCCTACACCTCCATTGCTTTTGTGTAATTCTAACAACGGTTCGATTTGAAGTGAAGAAACTATGTCGCCATTGAAACAAGCAAATCTGCCACTGACTACATCCTTGCAGTTTCCTAAAGCGCCTCCTGTACCAAGCGGTTTGTTTTCATTGACAATACGAACATCGAAATCGACATCAGCATTTTTGAAGTATTCTTCAATCATATCAACTTTGTAGCCACCTGCTACTACTACTTCATCGACTAGTTCAGAAGGAACTCCCTCTACAACTCTTTCAAGCAGGGACATGTCGAGCATTTGCAGTAATGGTTTTGGCATTTTGTTTGTCCAAGGACTAAGGCGAGAACCTACTCCTCCTGCCAAAACCACCACTTGCATGAACAGGGCGTTTCATCAATTACCTATCAAAACACCTCAACATCTTCTACAAATATATGTAACCGGTTTCAATTGCGCCAATTGGCGCAACAAAGTATTCAAAAACGGTCTTTCTTTGGAAGGATTGGAGAGCACCATGAATATCCACGAATACCAAGGAAAAACACTTCTTCGAGAGAACAACGTTGCTGTTCTTGAAGGCGTACATTGCACCAGTGTTGAACAAGCACTTGCCGCCTACGATTCACTCGGAAGTAAAGTGGTGGCTGTCAAATCACAAATCCATGCTGGTGGGCGTGGAAAAGGGACACTGTATAATCCTGAAACACGAGAACATGTAATGGATGGCGGTGTAAAAATCGCTTTTTCAAGAGAAGAAGTCGAAAACTATGCCACCAATATTTTGGGTAACCTGTTAGTGACCATTCAAACAGGTGAAGAAGGAAAAGTGGTCAGCAACCTCTACATTGAGGCTGGCTGTGATATTGCTCATGAATACTATCTCGCCTTACTCGTCGACCGTGATAACAAATCAGTGCTCATCATGGCTTCAACCGAAGGTGGAATGAATATCGAAGATGTTGCACACAACACACCTGAGTTAATTCACAAAGTTGTTGTTGATTCAAATGCAGGACTTCTTGGATTCCAAAAAAGAGACCTTGGCATGGCATTAGGACTTCAGGGTGCAGCATTGAAATCATTTGGAAAAATGTTATCCAGCATGTATACAATGTTCCTTAGAGAAGATTGTGCAATGGTGGAAATCAATCCACTTGTTCGAACCGGTAATGAAGAGATAGTCGCTCTTGACTCCAAAATTTCTTTTGATGAAAATGCGGAATTCAGACACAAGAATTGGGATGACCTTCGAGACCTATCAGAAGAAGAAGATGTTGAGATTCGTGCCAAAGAAACTGGATTGTCTTATGTCAAACTCGATGGGAACATCGGATGTTTAGTCAATGGAGCAGGTCTTGCAATGGCAACAATGGATGTCATCAAACTCTACGGTGGGGAGCCTGCAAATTTCCTTGATGTTGGCGGTGGAGCAAACGAAGAGCAAGTAAAAACAGCGTTTTCAATGATTTTAGAGGACCCGAATGTCAAGGGTATTTTGGTCAATATTTTTGGTGGAATCATGCGATGCGACATTATTGCACGTGGCGTAATTGCTGCGACTGAAGCACTTTCACTGGAAGTTCCTCTCGTCGTTCGACTTGCTGGAACTAACGTTGAGGAAGGAAAGAAAATCCTCTCCGGGTCCACATTAAATATTCATGCTGCCGATGATTTGGCAGAAGGTGCTCAAAAGATTGTAGCACTCATTGGAGGTGAAGAATAATGTCGATTTGGATTGAAGAAGATGCAAAGGTATTGGTTCAAGGAATCACTGGAAAACAAGGTATGTTCCATGCCGATAAAATGGTCGAATACGGAACCAACATCGTTGGCGGTTGCACACCTGGAAAGGGAGGACAAACCGTAGAACTTCAAGGCAAAACATTCCCGGTTTGGCACAGTATGGCTGAAGCAATTGAAACAACTGATGCTGATGCTACGGTCATTTACGTACCTCCTCCATTTGCCGCTGAAGCCATTATGGAAGCGGCTGATGCTTTTGATTCAATCAAAGGAGAAGGCGTAATTGTCTGCATTACTGAAGGCATCCCTACGCTGGACATGGTCAAAGCTGTATCTTATGTCGAAAACCGACCTGGTGTTCGACTAATAGGGCCAAATTGTCCCGGAATTATCACTCCTGGGTCAACAGGTGGAGCAAAGATCGGAATCATGCCAGGCCATATTCATGCCAAAGGACGTATTGGAATTGTCAGCAAATCTGGAACCCTAACATACGAGGCTGTTGCACAAACAATGAGCATCGATGAAGGTCAATCAACATGTATCGGAATTGGTGGGGACCCAGTGAATGGAACTGGTTTCATCGATTGCCTTGCCGCTTTCCAAGCAGACCCACAAACTGAAGCAATTATTATGATTGGTGAAATTGGTGGTAATGCTGAACAAGAAGCGGCTGCTTGGGCGGCTGAAAATGTCACTAAACCAATTGTTGGATTCGTTGCAGGCGCAACTGCTCCACCAGGAAAAAGAATGGGCCATGCTGGTGCTATCATCTCTGGAGGCAAAGGAACCGCAGAAGAGAAGTTCGCTGCCTTTAGAGCCGCAGGTATTGCTTGCGCTATGGACCCTTCAGAACTTGGCAAAGTACTTCTTGAATCTCTCAAAGCAGTTGGTCTACGGTGAAGGCCATTAACCGATATCTACTGTAGAGGTCATGGCAGAAGAGTCGGCGTTTAACCCCGCTGTCTTGGAAGGATATTATTCAAATGATTTTGAGATTGATTTTTCATGGATGAAAAAGCCAACACAGCACCAATTTCGTTGGCGTGGATTGAACAATCGTTGGCAATCTTCACCTCGGAGAGTGCGAAACACAACCACATTGAACAAAGCATTTGGAAAAACGATTCCTACGGATGTCTATGTTTCAACATCATCGTGGTTGAATCCTGTAGAATTGCCACGCCTCAATGACACCGAATCTTCCGCCCCCATTCTCTTGGACCATTGGGTAGTATTCGATATTGATGTCCCTCCGTTCTCTCAAAAAACAATGGAAGTTGCTCGAATGCATGCTGTTCGCCTCCATCAATGGATGAAACAGAAATCTGACTATGACTTCTCACATGTTACTTTTTCAGGGAGTAAAGGATTTCACCTGTTTTACCACGACCTCCAAAGGGAAAAGTTTCAGATTGCCGATCCGAGACTGCGAGAAGTATCTGTGCAAACATCCAGAAAAGAATTGCTTGAACAAGTTGTTCAGGCTGGCCATCCTGTTGACACAAAAATAACCGCAGATACTCGCCGTATTATCCGCTTACCTGGAACAGTTCATGGTAAAACAGGATGGTTTTGCACAATTATTACACTTGAACAACTTCAACAACCATTCCACAAATGGATGAATACTCTCAAACGCCACGATACTGCAATCAAAATGCCAAAGAAAAGTAAGGTGAAAAAATCGTTATTCACAAGAAAAAGAAAACCATCGCATGTGGAACCTGAAAAGCAAGCAAGCATCGAAGTAAGTACTCACGTACCTGGGACGAAGAATCGTTCTGCGCTTTTGGAATGGTTGCCAAAAAGTTGGGGAAAACCTCGAGAAGCTGTCGAAAAAGCCCTTGAATTTTGTACGCTTCATTCACTGGGTGCTACCGCCTTTTGGACAGATGGTGAACGTACATTAATGCTGACTCCAAGGGCAATCCCTCGTGAACAACTAATCAAGATAGCAAAGAAAAGTGGCTTTCTAAATTTGAAAAATGAGATTGAAAAAAATGAACATGCATGGATTCGAATCTCTGGTGAATTCGGAGAATACAGTGGATGGCAGGGGGACTTAATTCCAATCAATGTACTCGCTCAAGAGACAAACTCAGATTGCAACTGGCCTTGGTCTCAATCTCATTTGCAACTCGCTGAAAACATGGGCTTAGCAATTCAAAAAGACGACTCTGAAAGTTCAGGAAAAGAACAACCTTCGATTCGGATAGTACAAAGAAAATAAATTTGATTTGTAAAAATGATTATATGACTCCTAAAGGAGTTTAGATTGTTTCCACCGGAGCCTCGGCAATGACGGATGCACTCGTGCGCATGAAATCATCAGCTGTTGGCGCATGGAAACAGCGCCAACAGCAACAATAACAGGTGTAATAATGAATAAATTCACTGCTGTTATTTTCGTCATTAGCACTATTTTGGCTGGTGTTTTTGCCTTGTCAATGGATGATTCTAGCGATGAAATTTTCATTCCTACTCAAGCCACGATTGGTGACCAAACAACATATGATGAAACCTATTCATCGTTTTACACCTGCACAGCTAATATCCATTTCACCTATTCAGCAACTGAGGATAATATCAGCCATACTGGAACTGTAATAGGTTCAATGGAAAGTAGTCAATCTTGTATTGACGAAATCCAGAGCAGTTATCCAATTGCTTCAACAATCACAATCTATTATTCCAATCTCGACAACACTGTCCATCAATTCCAACAATCCGGTCAAGATATCTCTGAGAACTTATTGTATAGTTGTTGTTCTGGCTTCTTTGGCCTAATATCATTGATTAGTCTCGTGATGACTTTTTCCATGGGGACCAAAGGAAGCGCTTCACCGACAGGTGGCCTAACTGGTAGGGTCAATAACTTAGGAGCAACTTCGACGGACGCTAACCAAGGGAATTCAAAACACTTCCAAACATTACCATCCCAGCAAGGGATGGGTCAGAATAAATCAGAGAAACGAAGAAAACGGTGGAAAGATGGTACGATGCCACCTGGACGAATACGAAATTATGATTCCATTATCCATCGTTTAAATCTCAAAAATGGAATCAAATCTCGGGGATTGACCAGCATCGATGAAGCAAAAGCATATGTCAACTCATTTGGAATAATGAACCAACAAGAAACTGAAAGATTCTTTGCTAATAGCCATGTAACAAGCACTTTGGGCCTCTCACAATCTACCCAAATCATTCAAAATATTTCGATACAAGATTCGGTCGTAATGGGTAATCCCGCAAGTGAATTCAATTCATCTCCATCTCAAGAAAGCCCCAGTAAAGATTTCTGGTCGAGAGAGAGTATTTCAACGACACAAGCAAAATCATCGGATGGAACATGTGGCCATTCCGGCTGTTCTTCATCGGTAGACTCTTTTGATTTCCGTTGTTTTGATTGCAGAAAAAGATTCTGTAGCACCCACCGTGGCAAAACATTCCAATGTTCATCTTGTGCAAATTGATTCTACAAGAAGACATTTTTCTTGTGGAGTCCCATTTTAGGACTGAGGCCACGCTGCAAGATTGATTGAAGCAATTCCTTTCCTTCATCATTGCGCATATAGGTTATTTGTCCAGGACTAACATGGATGGTCCAATGTTTGAGAAAAACTTCTGCTCGCTCTTTACTTGAGGCTAATTTTGACGGAACTGAATGATACATCTGAACAACGCTTACCTCTTTACGAAGGTATTTGGCAATGATTTCTGGCATCAATTTGGATACCCAATTATCCTGCATGAATTGGGACGAGCGGGTGATGACATACCGTGGTTTATTGAGCGAACCAAGTATTTGTTCAAGTGAATCGCTGAACAATTCAGCTTCTTCTGGTGTCGAATGGTGCAAATGATAACGCAACCACCCTCCGCCTCGCTCTCCACCTTGAGCAGAGCAATGTTTCGTCATCTCTCCTAATTCATTAAAGGCGCCAACTATCGCTTCGGAAATGGCCAAAGTCAGAGATTCATCGGTCCACATTTCTTGTTTTGTTCCCCAACGAAAGCCTCCAGAGAAACCGGAAGGTGGTTTGGCTTCAACTGCTGGGCGAGACTCCGTTCCAAACGGTTGACCGATACCCCACAACTCTCGAGTGCGTTCTCTATTTCTTGCTCGTCGCATCATTTCATCATTGAACAAAGCCCTTCCTTCACTTATTCCTTCAGGTCGTACATCGTTGAATGCTGCATGGACATGCCCCACACCTTTCTCGATTGTTCCATCATCGCAAACACCATACAATTGCTTGTGCTTTTGCTTGAAACGTTCGTAATCATCAAATCCTTTGGTAAATTCTTCTGCAATGCAAATGATATCCCAATTATTGGCAACTTTTTCAGGCCAATGTTTGTCAATTCTGATAGAACGTCCACGAAGTTGATTGATGCTGATACTTGTCGTTACAGAGGTCATATCGATTAACACATTGATACGAGAAGCATCCCATCCTTCTCCAAGTAATCCTCTGGTCCCTACTAAACATCGAGTAAAACCCTCCTGGAAAAATTCAGTAATCATCAATGAATAATATCGAGGTATCCAATCCTTACCCTTTCCATGAATTTCATGATATCCCTCATGGGGATGGTCTTCGAGTCGAATATCAAGTTCTCGTTCAGCAACCCAAATTTCTGCTTTAGCAATAAACCGTTCATACAAATCATCATCGACAAGTACTGTACTTCCTGTCATCAAAATAGGGTCAAGGTAATCTCCTGCAGGATGATTGACTAAAGAACGTAAAACTGAAATTGCGCCTCCTGCTTCTTCATCTAAAATACCTTCAACAAGTGTTGTGGCTGAAGTTTTCTCATAATCGGTAACAATTACTACACGTATGTCTTTTCCTAGTGCTTGCATCTCTACGGCGATTATCTCATTCACAGCCGCGGTTTTTGCTGATGCATATGCCATCACCCGACCAACTGGTGAAGCACATGCTCGAGAGCCGGTTTCAGTAATCATTACGCCAAGCATTCGCAGACGAGCAACAACTGATTCTGCAAGTTCATGGTCTTCTTTCTTGATTGAACGTCGTAAACCATGCCGAACATAACGTGATAGTACATTACGGAGAACACTTATTCTAGTGAATGATTCATCGTTTTCGTACATCGGAAGTTCTGGAACTCCAGCCGGTAGAACTTTCAAACTCATTTGTAAAAAGCGACGGGCATCAATGGTGAAGGCAGGATATCTGCGTTCATATTGATCCCAAGAAAGGGTTTCCCCATTAGGGGATTTTCGCTCTCGCAATTCATTTTGAAGCCAACTATCAAGGTCAGGTGTACGCTCCTCATCCTCGCCATAATTGGTTTCCCGTAATTCACTAAGTAGAGTTTCAAACTCTTGGTCAACTCCTGCAATGTATTGCAATTCATGGCTCGCAGGCCTAACAAAATAGCACAGGTCCTGGTATGGAGCAAGATTAGAATCTCGAACTAAGGCAGGAACTGGTACACTATAATCGACGGGCCCAAAGAAATCCTCATAGCGTTTTACATCGGCTTCCTTAAATCCACTGTCACCAGGTGGAGTGGCTGTTAATCCCAAGACTATTGGGTCATCAAACATCTCACGGACTTCCGAAAGTACTCGTCCCCAATGATGCATCAAATGATGGCATTCATCCAAAATAATCAATCCGATTCCAACATCTTTGAGTCGGAGAAGGTTTTCTTTAGCACTTTCATGTAAAGTCCATAATGCATTTCCATGTTCAGCAAATTCATCTCTAACTTTCTTTCTATAAGTCGAGAGACGTTTCGTATAATAGTCAATATTTCTCTGTTGTAAATCTTTTTGCCAAGAATTAGCCTCTTCATGGTCTGATGCTTCACCATCTTCGATGAGTTTCTCTGCCCATAATTCGATGGCAACTTGGTCAAGGTCTTCGCCACCTTTTCGAGGCATCGTCACTGATTGGTATGTCAAAGAAGTCAGTAATCCCGGTTTTTGTGGGTCGGTGCTAATGAATTCATCTTTACCATCTAGGTCAAAGAGAGAAGTTCGTGCTGCCCATTGTGCTTGAATTGCAGAATTCGGTGACAATACGAGGGTCGGTTTTCGAACCAAATCCGCCCACACATATAATCCGAGAACTGTTTTTCCAGAGCCTGGAGGGGCTACAATGTGCAATCTCTTCTTGCCTAGTTCAAGCTGAGGGACGATGACGGAACTTGCTGCAACTTGTGAAGGGCGTAATTTTCCAGAAAAACGAATAGCGCCAAAATCAGGTAAATCGCCCATGCCCAAGTCCCCTCGGCATCAACGCGGCGGACCTCTTTTTGGACCTGCAGGGCCGCCTTTCGGTGGACCGCCTTTCGATGGACCTGGTGGACCGCTCTTCTTTGGTGGACCGCCTTTCGATGGACCTGGTGGACCGCTCTTCTTTGGTGGACCGCCTTTCGATGGACCTGGTGGGCCGCTCTTCTTTGGTGGACCACCTTTCGATGGACCTGGTGGGCCGCTCTTCTTTGGTGGACCACCTTTCGATGGACCTGGTGGACCGCTCTTCTTTGGTGGACCGCCTTTCGATGGACTTGGTGGACCGCCTTTCGATGGACCTGGTGGGCCGCTCTTCTTTGGCGGACCGCCTTTCGATGGACCTGGTGGGCCACTTCTCTTCGGCGGACCGCGGCGTGGAGATTCAACGACTTCTTCCTCTTCGTCTTCAAACATAGCCCCGCAATGAGGGCATTCATTGTCGGTCTCTTTGACCAATCCATCACAGATTTCGCAGGCAAACATTTCAACGTCTTCATCTTCAGAATCTTCACCATTGAGTGTCTCAACTTCACCGTCTTTTGAGCGGAATATTTTCAACTCGGTAGTGAGGTCGAAGCCTTTCAAAGCAACTTCGGTTTCGATTGCATGTTGGAATGCTTGCTTTAGGTCCTCAGGGGTATCTAGAACTCGACCGTCATCGACATATGTCACATTGACGCTTAAGAGGTCACCTGCGACTTTTGCTTGCGGTGTTTCAACAGCAACTCCTCTTTTTCTAGCAACTCGGCGCACTGCAACTTCACACATTCTGCGAAGCAAGGCTTCATTCGGTGCATCTTGCGATGCTTGCCCTAAGGCCCCTGAAAGAACATCTTGAGCAGGGTTACTGGAGGCTTCTCCAGTTCTCAAATGAGAAGGTAATTCTGCACCAAGAGAGGCCAAGACGTTTCCTGCTGGTGTTTGATTCATGTTGAGCCATTGACTTCGACGTTCGTCTTTCATGGCCCGTTCTGCTTCAGCCAAACGATTGACCATAGCATCGGTAGGTGATGCTGATGGGTTGTTGGCAACAACTGTGCCACCCGGCGTATTTGCAGAGATATTACTTACTTGGTTTTGAGGCAATGCGCCACTAGCGAGGGAAGGGCCACGTGCTTGCTGTGGGCGATCCGATTGAACATTTGGGAGCACACTACCCTGTTGATTAACATGCGATTGTTGAGGCATTCCTTGAGGAGGGAATTGTCCCATTTGATTCGGTGGAATGTTTTGAGGTGGGAATTGTCCCATTTGATTTGGCGGAATATTTTGAGGTGGGAATTGGCCAGGAGGGATGTTTGGTTGTTGTTGAATACCCATTGCAATTTGTTGAAGAACTTCTGGGGGAATGTTAGTGTTCCCACCCATGTTCATATCACGTTGCTGACGGACAGCCTCACCCGAGACAACTCCAAAATTTCGACCACCTGAAACTTCTTGTCCACTAAGGCCGATTGAATTGGGGTTAGTGAAACCTCCAGCACGAGACATTTCCTGTCGAGCACCGCATTCAGGACAGAAAATACTGTCATCAGGAATCTGTTCTGTACACGAGCCACAGTCCATAACACCACCCCGAAGGATTGGTGCTCGCAGAACTCTACCTAAAGGCTTACGACGGAATGCCGCAGATAATGTGGGAAATTTCTTGACTTATTATGAGCCAAGCAAGGCACTTAAAATGTTAAGCAGTGCAAATGTAATTCCGAAATATTGAAGAATTTTTATGGAATAATACACAGACCTATTGGTTCGTTGAATCAAAGCAATGATTGGCCTTCGAATATATCAATTAACAATTTCACCTTCCCACAGGGTCAAGAACAGAGAACTATTCCGCCGAATAGAGGGGATGTAATGGCGGTACTCATCAATGAGAAAATCGATGCATTGCTTGAGGCTACTTCCCGTTCATTTTATCCAACTCTCAAATATCTTCCAAAGAAAATACGCGGTCAAATTGGATTGCTCTACCTTCTCGCTAGAGTTGCAGATACTATCGCAGACTCAAAACACGGGGAGACTGATGTTCTTCTAAAACATCTCCGCGATTACAATGATGTTGCTCAAGGTAAGATTTCAACTCTTCCAGACCTTACTCAACTTGCTGAGATTCAAACGAACAATAACGAGGCTGAATTACTCCGCAATGTTGAAGATGTTGTGGCTGGACTAGACGTCTATAGTAAAGGAGACCAGGCTCTTATTCTAGAGTGTCTTGAGATAATTGTAAGTGGGCAAATACTTGACCTTGAGAGATTTGGAACAGCTAACGAAGATGGAAACATTTCTGCACTGAACTCTGATGAAGAAATGGATGATTATGCATTCCGAGTTGCAGGCTCTGTTGGAGTATTTTGGAGCAAAATGTCACTTGAACATCTCATGTCTTTACCTGCTGAAAAAGAAAGGGAGTTTTTTGAAAAGGGAATCAGATTCGGTAAATCGCTGCAAATGATCAATATTCTAAGAGACATCCCTGAAGACTTACGTTTTGGCCGATGTTACATCCCAGAACAGGCATTGAACAGGTACAATCTCAAACCAGAGGATTTGATGGATGACAAAAACTTAGATGCTTTCAGGCCATTGTATGATGAATATCTTGATTTGACAAATGAACACCTTAACGCTGCGGTAGAATATATTTCGATGCTGCCAGAAAAACAAATACGTCTCAAAGCATCATGTATGCTCCCAGTACTCATAGGACAGAGAACTGTAACATTGTTACGAACTGGTAACATATTAAATTCTGAAGAACGGATAAAAGTCACTCGAGATGAAATCAAATCTTATGCTCGAAAACTGCCTCTTGCGCTGTTAATTCCAGGCGGAGTGAGGCGTCTTCTCCAGAAAAACAAAGATGTTTGAAAAAAAAATCCCCGTGCAATTAAGGGTAGAACTCAAAAAGGGTGAGGTATGAGCACTGGTTGGTCACGATGCTAGAACGCCGAAAACCTCTGGAATTGCTTTTCCCTCTGAAAGGGAATGCAACAACACGAGATGAAGGCACAGAACAGAAGAGTTTGACCACCCTTGACCACCTTCGTGCTGGTGTTATGCTTGCACGGGATGCTGTGAAAGCAGTGAGCCTCACGGCAATGGAAGCACTCCGTGAAGGTGCTACATTCATCGGAATTGTCGGTGAAACCGATGAACTAGTAGACCCTTTTTCACATCTTGATGCACCCATTTGGTCTGAACGGCCGCCTCAAGAATTGACAAAATTAGCCTTCCGCTACTGTGAAGAACTCACGATTCGTGAAGCAGGTAACTTCTATCATTCATTCAAATATCTCCCCGATGAACAACGTCATGCAATGTGTGCAGTCTATGCTTTTTGCCGAAGAGCAGATGATATCGCAGATGGCGATTGGGCAGACCGATTCCCCGGCAGCATGGGTGAAACAGACCCCGAAGCTGTGTCATACCGCGAACAACTTGAGAGTCTCCAAGACCAGGGGACTATTCTTGACCCTGAGGCCTACTTAAACAAAATTACGCAGTTGTTTTTCTTCCGTAAAAAACTATCAACATGCTATTCTGAGGTATACTCTACAGACCCAGTATTCCTTGCATTGAAAGAAACTGTCGAACGATATTCTATTCCTCGTGAAGTCTTCGATGATTTGATATCAGGCATGGAAGATGACCTTTACAATAATCGCTACCGTAGTTTTGATGAGTTGTATGTCTATTGTTACCGTGTTGCATCTGTTGTTGGATTGATGTGCATTGAAATTTACGGCTATGAAGACCCTCGTGCAAAGAAGTTTGCAGAATCATGGGGTATTTTCATGCAACTAACCAATGTCTTGAGAGATGTTGGTGAAGACATCGAACGAGACCGTGTGTATCTTCCACTCACTGAACTTGAGTCCAATGGAATCATTGAAAGTGAACTGGATGGTAAAGTTGTTCTCAACAAACATTGGGAACCATACTGCAGAGAATATGCTCGAAGAGCACGCACATATCTTACTGAGGCACGACAACTTCTTCCGCTACTCCCTCGAAGAACACGCTATTCTCCTGCTGCAATGATTGCATTTTACGACAAAATTCT
>ENA-OREN01001554-OREN01001554.1-marine-metagenome-genome-assembly--contig:-NODE-1554-length-26301-cov-3.957939_pt1 | contig 26301 bp, 30 predicted proteins | sample MGYA00248624_ERZ508555 | MGnify/ENA primary metagenome ERZ508555 (study PRJEB26222, sample SAMN06267773) | marine metagenome | isolation source: Saanich Inlet, British Columbia, Canada | place...
GTCCACTTGGCAATATGTATCTGTTTTTGCATGCTTGAAAGATGATAAAACCCATACTAAATGCTGTATCGGCAATACAACTTATATTGTGTTTTTTTACTTCGGCTACTATCTTCATACCATCAACTACGGAACCACCTGGTGTATGTAAATAAAGAAATGTGTTGTTTTTTTCAGACATCATATTAAGATCATATATGAATTTACTCGCAGATTCAGTATTAATTTCACCTCGTAATATGATATTATTGGTGGTATTTAATTTTATTGTTTCGATTCCTTGAGAAATGTTCGCGGTCCATGCAATAAATAGCAATAATATAGCCAACATTATATATGATTAGTTGCGAAATTAATATATATGCTAAATTATATATTTATTAAAACCCATTTTTATTCATTTATTATATATTTTACACACTTTTCTGTAAATCGACTATAATCTTTTAAAAAATTTAATAAGTTGTCATATAACACTCCGTTTTTTTCACAATCTTTAATCATGCTGATTTCTTTAATAATACATACACTGCATAATGATCCCTTATTTAATACATCTATCGTTGCTGTTCCAAGAATAAAATTGCTATTTAAATCAACAATGACAAAAATATAATGATCATGATTTAATTTCATAAATAATTCATCGGGGGATAAATCGTTTATCATCTTAATATTCGATTCTGATAATAGGCTCGTTAAATTATAATATGAGTTTTTTAAATCATCGTGCTCTAATTTACGAAAATGTATTGGAATTCCCTTCAAAAAATAATTTTAATTTGATTTAACAGACTTATACAACGTCGCTTGAGAATTCTTACTCCTCCTCTGAATTAAGAAGAGGCAATTTTGTCCTGATTTTATTTTATTAATAGCAAGGTTGTAAGACTCTATTGAATCAATAGGCTCTCTATTGATTTCTAAAATAATATCTCCTTTTAAAAAGATTCTAGATTTAGCTGAAGTTTTTCCAATATTAGAGATAATTATTTGTGTATTATTCTTTTCTAAAACATCAGGAACTTCATTCACTATGATTCCAAACTTTTTAGCACCTAAATCAGACTTAGCAACCTTTTGAACTTTTGGCTCGGGTATCTCCCCTAACTCAACAACAATATTTATCTTATCTAAATCTCTTAATACAACTAAGTCGACCGTTTCCCCAGGCTTTCGCTGGCTTATCTCTTTCGGTAAGTCCTCATAAGTTAATATTTCAACCTTATTTATATAAAGGATGATGTCGCCTCTTTTTAAACTTGCCTTAAAGGCTGGTCCATCATTAAGCACTCTGCTAATTAAAGCTCCTCTGGTTGATTTAAGATTTAAAGAATCGGCTATTTCTGGAGTTATCTTTTGAACAACAACTCCCATCCATCCTCTTTGAACTTTTCCATCCTCTTGTAAAGCTTGTATAACATTAATTGCCATAGATATAGGAATTGCAAACCCTATTCCTTGACCATTTGCCGCTATTGCGGTATTAACTCCTACAACTTCGCCATCAAAATTAAACAATGGACCTCCACTGTTACCTCTATTTAAAGCAGCATCTGTTTGAAGAAAATCAACATAGGTACCTAGACCATCAATATATCTTCCCTTGGCACTTATTATTCCTGTTGTTACAGTAGCACCGAATCCCAGAGGGTTTCCTATTGCAATAACACCTTCACCAATTCTCAACTTATTAGAGTTTCCAATCTTAACTTTATTCAGGTTTCTTTCAGTAGATATTTTAAGGAGTGCAAGGTCTGTTCTAAAATCAGCGCCTACAATTTCGGCAGGATAACGATCTCCATTTTCTAAAACAACTAATATATCATTTGCTTCCTTAACAACATGAAAATTTGTTACAACAAAACCATCTTCAGAATAGATAAATCCGGAACCAAGGCCTTTAGAAGTTCTAGGTTGTGAATCTTCACCAAATTGCCTATTAAAGAATTGGTCAAAGAAAGGGTCGCCTGTAATATTAAGATTTTGCTTGCTAATATTCTTAGTCTCGATTCTAACTACAGAACTAGTTAGGCTTTCCACTAAATCAGGTAGCTCTGAACCTCTCAGAGATGAAGTCAAAGGTAAAATAACAAAGAATAAAGATAAAGTAAAAAGAAGTTTGAAGAGCCTACTCATAGTTAATAGAATATATACAATTCAAAGAATTCTATCCAGTTAAATATTTGAATATGATAATATTAGAATATAATGCGAGAAGTTTTTATAGAAAATGTTTCTATGACTAAATTTGGTAGGTTTGATTCAAGCTTGAGAGATTTAACTACTAGTGCTGGTGAAAAGTGTCTCGAAAGAACAAGAAAAAAAATAGATTGCCTACTAATTGGATCTATGAATCCTGAAGAATTCAGTAGCAATTCTAATATTTCCTCTTTAGTTGCCGACTATCTAAATGTTCAAGGAATTCCATCAATGAGAATTGAGACGGCATCATCCTCAGGTGCAGCAATCTTCAGCTTAGGATGTAACTTAATCGCGTCTGGCGCTTATAGTAATATACTATTAGTAGCCGCGGAAAAAATGTCGGGGCTTGAGACGCAAAAGGTTACAAAAATCTTAGCTAAAGTTATCGAAGAAGAAGAAAGACAATCGGGCGCTAGCATGCCTTCTTTAGCCGCAATGGTAACTATGGCATATAAGCTTAAATATAAAATAAATAAAGAGTTGCTAAATGAATTATTAAAGACGATAGCGATTAAAAACCATCATAATGGTTCATTGAATCCATTGGCCCACTTTCAGAAAGAGATTTCTGAAGATGATTATAACAATAGTAAAGTAATTTCAAATCCCTTAAAAATGTATGACTGCTCACCGATTTCTGATGGTGCAGCGGCTTTAATATTAACATCTGAAAAAACAGATATAAGAGTAAGTGGGACTGGTCAAGCAACAGATACAGTAAGCTTAAAGAACAGGGTATTTCTAAGTCATTTTGCTGCGACTAAACTCGCTGCTAAAAAAGCATATGCTTCATCATCGCTATCGCCCAAGGATATCAATTTCGCTGAGGTTCATGATGCCTTTACTAGTTTTGAAGCAATAAATACCGAGGATCTGGGGTTCTTTGATGAAGGTGAATCTTGCATTCATATTTTAAAAGATGAGACAAAAATTAATGGAAAACTACCTATTAATCCATCTGGGGGTCTTAAGTCAAGAGGTCACCCAGTTGGTGCTACCGGGTTAGCACAGATTGTAGACTGTGTATACCAAATGAGAAATGAGGTTTCCAGCAATAGACAAGTAGAAAAAAATAACATTGCTTTATGCCATTCTATTGGGGGAATGGGTAACAATATCTTCGTGAATATACTTGAGAAAGTTCCCTCTTCAAAAGGAAGAGCCCTTGGTTCACATGATGTTATCCATGAAATAATTCCAAAAATCCCCGATAGTAGTGAACTTATAAACGAGGATGAGGAACTAGAAGGAAGACTTGCAAGCTATACAACCCTTTATGTAACACCAGAAGGGTTTGACTCTCCTTTAACACTAGGAATAATTGATACAGTGAAATATAAAAGAGTTTTTGCCCGAGCCTTATTTGAGGGAGAATTTGAAATAGGTAGAAGAATAACAATATTTAAAGAAAACAACGTAGTTTATTTTAGGAAAACTTCCTATGTTGATCAAATTAAATTTTTTGCGAGAAGGAATGTTAAAAGCATCTTAGATTTGTTTGAATAAATGAAAATCATTTTTATGGGAACTCCAGATTTTGCTCTTCAGAGCCTAACTGCTTTAAATAAGAACTTTAATGTAGCTCTTGTTATTACACAACCTGATAAACCAATAGGAAGAAAAAAAGAAATTATCTTTTCTCCAGTAAAAACTTTCTGCATTCAAGAAGGTTTAGACTGTATTCAACCTGATAAAATAAAAAACAATAAAGAACTATTAAAAATTGTTAGGGAAATTAACCCTGATATTATATGTGTTGCAGCTTATGGGAAAATACTCCCACAGGAATTTCTTGATATACCTATTATAGGTTGTATCAATATTCATGCATCCTTGCTTCCTAAGTATCGTGGTGCGGCCCCAATAAACAGAGCAATAATCAATGGTGACACGGAAACCGGAATAACATTAATGAAGATGGATTCAGGTATGGATACTGGTGACATAATATCTAGTTTTAAATTACAGATAGATGGTATTGATACAGCATCTACATTAACAATGAAGCTTGCAGATTTAGGTGCAAGTGAAATAATAAAATTAATCAAAAGTATCGAATCTGGCTCCAAACTCTTATCAACCAAACAAAATAATAACAAAGCTACTGTCGCACCAAAAATGTTAAAAGATGATGGTTTAATTAATTGGGGGAAAAGTTTTAGGGAAATAGACAAGTTAATAAAAGGCTGTAATCCATGGCCAATTGCATTCACACATTTGAACAAGCAAATCGTAAAAATATACGAAATAAAAGAGCATAGCTCGGAAAAAATTAGTCAGGGTGAGATAAAAAAGATTGATAAATCAATGGTAGTGGGATGCAAAGACAAGAATATAGAAATAATTAAAATCCAGAAAAGCGGACAAAGGCAGGTCGCTGGTAAGGATTTTATTAACGGAATTTCCAAGATAGAAAACCCACGCTTTACTTAAGTGGTATGTCAACCGAGAAAGAAGAAACCTTAACTCTCTCTATTAATTTATTCTCCCAACACATATCTCTAACAATTTTTAATTTTACTATGGGTACAAAAATAATAAGACTGATGCCTAAATCCTGAATCATCTTCCATCTTTTGATTGATTCGCTATTAATAGTTGAGTCTACTTCAACCTCTCCCAACATAATAATTTGACCGTAATTGCCAAAGATAACATCCGGAAACAATCCATCAATTTCATTATCTTCTACACCAAATTTATTTATTTTAATTTCATTAAATTCCTTATAATATTGGACCTTAATTTCCTCCACAACCCAATCGTGGAGAAACATTTCTCTTTTATTTTCTTCCATAGTTTTTACTCCACATCAACTTATCCTTTAAGACATTAAAATATTCTGTCTTTTTGGATCTTAAGAGTTTCAACTTAAGTGGAGACTTAGAAATCTCTAGTTCAACACCTGCTTCCATTTCCATGCTGAGATTTCCATCAAAAGTAGTAAAAACAGGCGAATTCAAGGGCTCTATGCGAACATTGATTACAGATTTATTAGATATAACGAGAGGCCTGTTGGATAAAGTATGAGGACAAATTGGAGTTACAATTACTAAAGGTAAGGAAGGTGTGACAATAGGACCTCCAGCAGACATAGAGTATGCAGTTGACCCCGTAGGTGAAGAAAGAATAATTCCATCGGCACGCATATTAGATACTAAAGATTTATCAATAAATAGATCAAGGTTAATAATTTTTGCCAATGCCCCCTTATTTATAACTACATCGTTCAGAAAGCTAGTTTTGAAAAGCAATTTATTTGATTTGATTATTTTTGCCTGTAGAAGTTCTCTTGTGTCTAAAACAAGGTTATTTTCAAAAAAGTCATCTAACAAGTTCTCCAATTTGCTAATGGGTGCCTCGGTCAAAAAGCCAAGATTTCCTAGATTAATACCTATGACAGGTTTTTTATTTTTTGCTGCATCTTCAGCTATACGCAACAAGGTTCCATCTCCACCCATCACAATTAGTACATCCGATTCTTTAATTAGCTCTTTTTTTGAAGTGTATTCAAAAGAAGAATCAGGTTTCTGTCTTAATGATTCCTCAATTAAAATTTTAGAATTTCTATTACGAAGAAATTTTCCTAAAGTTTCTTGAACCTTTTGAAAATTATTAAGATTAGGTTTTGCTAGAATACCAAAAATCATTATATATATTATAAATTAGATTAATAATTTTGTATCCCTAACTATTTTTCAGATGAAAGAAGTTTCTCTATTAAGTCTTGGAGGCTGCCATCTAAAAATGAATCTATATCTCCTATTTCTGTATCAGTTCGGTGGTCCTTAACCATTCTATAAGGATGAAGAATGTATGATCGTACTTGGCTTCCCCACCCTATTTCTTTTTTCTTAGAATTTACCTTTTCCTCTTTGGTTTTTATTTTCTCCAATTCTAAATCATAAAGTTTTGATGAAAGAATCTTCATAGCCGCATTTTTATTCTGATGCTGAGATCTTTGATTCTGACATCCAACTACAATTCCAGTAGGCAAATGAGTTATCCTTACTGCAGAATCTGTTTTATTAACATGCTGACCTCCAGCACCGGCTGCCCTGAAAGTATCAATCTTTAAATCTTTATCTTCTATTTCAACATCAATATCAAGTTCAACTTCTGGTGAAACAGAAACAGATGCAAACGAAGTATGTCTCCTTTTATTAGAATCAAATGGTGAAATTCTTACTAATCTATGAACACCAATTTCATTTTTAAGATACCCATAAGCGAATTCTCCTTTAATAAGAATTGAGCAATTTTTTATACCAGCTTCTTCGCCATCTAAGAAATCTAGAAATTCAGCCTTAAAACTATTAATTTCAGAATATCGAAAATACATTCGGGACAACATGCTAGCCCAATCTTGTGCCTCTGTCCCACCAGCACCAGAATTAATTGATAGAATAGCATTCTTATTATCATCTCTACCTGAAAGCATTACTTTAACCTCGAAAGCTTCAATTGATTTCTTTAAATCTAATAATGATTCTTCAATTTCCTTACTTGTAGAATCGTCAACTTCTTCATCTTTATATAATTCGCTAATTTCTTTTAACTCTCTCAAATCATTCTCAAGAGATCTAAATAAATCTAATTTCTTATTAATTTGTGAAATATCCTTTAAAACTAGCTGAGCAGCTTGTTGATTCGACCAAAAATCATTCTTTTCAGATTTAGAAATTAAATCTTTTAGTTTAATTTCCAAGCTTTTAAGGTCAAAGATAGCCTCGTATAACTTCAATTTTCTTTGTAAGCAATTTTAAGGTTTGTATAAATTCAATCATTTTTCAACTCGATAATTAATGTTATATTAAACTTAACATTTTATTATCTCAAGGGAGTAAATTTTGAAAAATTATGTTTTAACACCAGGTCCAGTACCAGTTCCAGAATTTGTCATGCTTGAAATGGCAAAGCCTATTATACATCATAGAACTGAAGAGTTTGAAGAAATTTTTTCAAAGGCAACTCAGGGCCTTAAAAAAGTTTTTATGACAAAAGAAGAAGTCTTAATCCTAGCTTCATCGGGTACGGGTGCTATGGATGCAGCGATATGTAACACTCTGAGTAAAGGTGATAAAGCTTTAGTTGTTAATGGTGGAAAATTTGGAGAAAGATGGTTAAAGATTTGTAAAGCATATGGAGTTGATACAGAGGAGATTAAGGTTGAATGGGGAAAGTCAGTTGACCCATCTCTGATTAAAGAAATTATTAAAAAAGATTCGTCTATCAAAGCTATTCTTGTTCAAGCAAGTGAGACTTCCACTGGAGCCGAACATCCTATAAAAGAAATAGCTAAACTAACTAAAAACAGAGACGACATAATCCTAATTGTTGATGGAATTACAGCTGTAGGAGCGTTCCCTGTTGAGTTTGACAAATGGGGAATAGATATTCTAATCGGAGGCTCACAAAAAGCATTTATGATGCCTCCAGGACTTGCTTTTATTGTTCTCAGTGAGAAGGCATGGGAATTTAACAAGAAATCAAATCTTCCAAAATTTTATCTAGATTTAAATCAAGCGCATAAAAATAGTCTAAAAAAGACCTCCCCGTGGACTCCTGCTGTTACTCTCGTAATTGGACTTAATGCTGTTCTAGAATATTTCAATAAAATTGGTCTAGATAATCTATTTAAGAGACATTCAATCTTATCACAGGCTACAACAGAAGGTTTCGAAGCAATAGGACTTGAAAATTTTGCTAAGGGCTGCACTAGTACGGCTCTTTCAGTAATTAAAGCACCTAAGGATATTGATGCAAATTTAATCGTAAAAGGTTTAAAGGAAAAATATGGGATGATAGTTGCTGGAGGTCAAGACCAAGCAAAAGGTAAGATTTTCCGTATAACACATATGGGATACGTAGATAAGGGTGATATTATTGCAGTCGTTGCCGGTGTTGAGGGGATATTGTGTGAATTAGGCTACAACTTCAAGTCTGGGGCTGGAGTTGCAAGAACTACACAGATTTTAGACAAACTTTAAGACTATATAATTTTTTTAAGCGTTGTAAGTTTATTTTCTAATATGCAATCCAGAAGAACCAAGTTAACCATCGCCTCAGCAATAGGAACAGCACGAGGACATAGACATGGATCATGTCTACCTTTAACTTGAAGATTTTTCACTTTACCTTTACTGTTTATAGATTTCTGAATTTGAGAAATTGACGAAGTAGGCTTTAAAGCAAACCTCAAGACAACATCGTTCCCATTTGTAATACCACCAAGAATCCCACCAGCATTATTACTATTGAATTTAACTTTACCCTTTGACTTGCCAACCATAATATCATTAACCTCAGACCCCCTCATGGAACCAATGGAAAAACCCAAACCAATTTCAAAGCCCCTAACACCTCCAATTCCCATTATTGCGGATGCCAACCTTGCATCAAATTTTTCAAATACTGGTGAACCAAGACCGGCTGGAACACCTAATGACCTAACTTCTATGATGCCACCTATAGAATCTCCCTGCTTTCTAACTTTATCTATCAAGTCACCCATATCTTTAAGTTTAGACTTGTCAGGAATCCTCAACGGATTTTTTTCAATATAATTTACATCAATCTTCTCACACTTTAGGTTTCCAATCTGAGAAACAAAACCGAAAGTTTTAATTTTCATGGTTTTTAAAATTTTTTTTGCTATTGCGCCTGCTGCTACTCTCCCAACTGTTTCGCGATTTGATGACCTACCGCCTCCCCTATAATCACGAATACCATATTTTTCATCATAGCTAAGATCTGCATGTCCCGGTCTATATATGTCTTTAAAATTTTCGTAAGACTTAGATATCGCATCTGCGTTTGGAATCAACATCGAGATTGGGGTCCCCGTAGTTGTTCCATTAAAAATGCCTGACAATATTTCCACCTTGTCAGACTCTTTTCTTTGAGTTGTATATTTGCTCTGACCTGGCTTTCTTCTATCAAGTTCTAACTGAATATCTTTATTAGAAATTTTAAGTCCAGCTGGGCATCCATCAACAACAACACCCAAAGCCTTGCCGTGAGATTCTCCCCATGTAGTAATTTTAAAAATATTGCCAAATGAATTTCCCGACATTTAAATGATTTTATATTCAAATTCACATAATGCAATTTGAAAAGGCTCTTAAATGATAAGCATTGCGTCCCCATAGCTATAAAAATTGAATTTTTCTTTTATAGCAAAATCATAACACAACCTTGTTAACTCGTTGCCCAAAAAAGTGGATACTAATATCAACAACGTGGACTTAGGTAAATGAAAATTTGTAAGCAAAGCATCTGTTGATTTAAATTCAAAGCCTTCATTAATAAAAATATCTGTTTCAAACCAATCATTAGATTGTTCCTCAATAAGACTAAATGCCTCGAGTGCTCTTAAAGTAGTAGTCCCAACAGTTAGAACTCTACCCTTACTGTTTCTTACTCTACTTATTTTCTTTAAAAGTTTTGGATTTATAAAGAACTTCTCTTTGTGCATTTCATGGTTACTCACTTCTTTAACTTTAATTGGCAGAAAAGTCCCTATTCCAACATGAAGAGTTAGAAATTCGGTACTAATCTTTTTGATATCAATTTTGTTTAATAAATCTTTAGTGAAATGTAGTCCTGCAGTAGGAGCAGCTATAGAGCCTAACGCTTTAGCGTAAACTGTTTGATAATCTTCAAAATCCATTGAATCTGGTTCTCTATTGAGATATGGGGGTATTGGCATCATCCCATACTTATCAATAAATATTTGAGACTTATCACTAAAAGTAATCATCCACTCTTTTGTATTAGAGTCTTTAAAAAGGTAACAACTTAGTCCTCCATCAAGGATAAAGCTTCTCTCTTTTGGCTTTCTGGTAAGAACTTTCCAAGTATTATCCTCTACTTCTTCAACCAAGAGTATTCTTTGCTCTTTACCATCTTGATCTGACAAGATTAAGGAAACAGGATTTACCTTTGTATCATTAAAGATAAATAAGTCTTTTTCGGAAAAGTAATTAAATATCTTATCAAAACTTGTAGCAGTTATTCTTCCGGATTCTTTTTCTACCACTAATAGCCTGGAGGTTCCCCTCGGCTTCCTAGGTCTATCCGCAATTAATTGGCTAGGCAGATTAAAATCATATCTAGATAGATTCATTTATTTTTAAGTTTATCAAGTATAAGTCTTAATGAATTGAGTTTAATAAATCCTGTTGCGTCTTTTTGATTATAAAGATTATCTTCTTCAAATGTAGCAAGATTGTTATTATATAATGAAAACCTAGATTTTCTTCCTGTAACTACAACGTTCCCTTTGAAAATCTTCAATCTAACATCACCAGATATATTTTTTTGCGATTGCTTAACTAATGCCATTACGGTTTCCATTTCAGGTGAAAACCAGAAACCATTATAAATCAGCTGTGAAATCTTAGGTACTAAAGAATCACGAATATGCATAACTTCTCTATCCATAGTTAGAGACTCAATTGCACGGTGAGCTATATTTAAGATTGTCCCTCCAGGTGTTTCATAAACACCTCTGGATTTCATTCCTACAAAACGATTCTCAACAATATCAACAACTCCAACTCCATTAATACCACCTATTTTATTAAGCTTTTCTAAAAGATTAACCGGAGAGAGTCTTTTATTATCAATAGCGACTGGAATACCATCCTTAAAAGTAATTATCATACTTATAGCTTTATTGGGGGTCTTTTCAAGTACCTTTACAGACTCGTACATTTCAGTAGGGGGCTCGGTCCAAGGATCCTCCAGCACCCCACCTTCATAACTAATATGATAGATATTTCTATCGCAACTATAGGGCTTAGCTTTTGTAACAGGAACTAGGATCTTGTTTTTTCTTGCATAGCGAATACAATCTTCTCTGGATTTAAGGTCCCAGATTCTCCATGGTGCAATGATCTCAATATCTGGACTTAGAGCATTAAAAGAAAGTTCAAATCTAATTTGATCATTTCCTTTTCCAGTAGAGCCATGAGAAACAGCAAAAGATTTTTCTTTTTTTGCTATCTCAATTTGTCTTTTTGCAATTAATGGTCTAGCTATTGAAGTTCCGAGTAAATAATTTCCTTCATAAACAGAGCTTGCCTGTATCATTGGAAATATATAATCTTTAACAAATTCATTCCTAAGGTTCTCTACATACACCTTTTTAGCACCTACTTCTTTGGCCCTCTTTGCAATACCTTTCAGGTCTTCCCCTTGACCAAGGTCTGCTATATAAGCAATAATGTCGGCATTATAATTTTCTTTTAGCCAATGAAGTATAATGGAAGTGTCGAGGCCTCCTGAGTATGCTAGAACTATTGATCTCTTTTTCATAAAATTAAAGCTTTGTTATTCCTTCGTAATCAAACAAATAAAATGAGGCCTTTTTAGTCTCATAAAATTTTTCTAATGAATATCCTATATATTCCAATTTCTCCAAGTTCTCACCGGCATACTCCGTTTCTTTCTTTTCATCCGAGAACTCACAAATTAATTTTAAGTCTTCTGGCATTTTAACGTCAGCAGTGGGCTGCGTAGTAAATACAATCTCTAAGTCTTTGTCTATTTCCTTATCAGGTGGCAATGTAAAACCAATTGACAGGTTAGAAGATACAAGCTCTATAATATAAAGCTTTAAAGTTGACGAAGTTCCACCCTCAGGTGCACCGCTAACTGTTAGAGTATACGTAAAATGAGGCAGCTTATTTTCTACTATTGATAATCTCAATCTATCATAGTCCTCATTTACCACAAGACATCCAATATTTAACATTTCATACTCCTCCTAGGATAGTATTATTTTATCTAATTGTTTTAATAATACTAATCTGATTATTCATTCTTGAACCATCTCTTCTGTAAGAAAAAAAAGAATCCTCACAGGAAGTACAATTAGTCAGTAATTCTACATTAGAAACTCCGAGTTTATTAATAACTTTTTTATTTATGTTAGCCAAATTCAAAAAAGACCTACCATCTATTGTAGAAAAATCTTCCTTTGATAAAACAAACTTATTATCAAATCTAGTCATCATCGATCTTCCAACTTCGTAGCAACATTTTCCAATTGATGGTCCTATTGAACAGAGTATATCGTCAGCCGAGCATTGATACTTCATGAGGATCTTTCTTATGACATTTTCAATAATTTTACTATAGGTACCTCTCCATCCAGAATGAACAGCAGCTACGAAAGATGCCTTTCTTGAGGTCAACAAAATTGGAACACAATCTGCAGTTTTAACACCAACAAACAAGTTTTTCTTAGTTGTTAAAATAGCATCACCCTCAAGTTCAGAATCAAGAGAGGATATATTGTCAATATTGACCACGGCGTCTCCATGTACCTGATTTAAGAAGAACACCTTTTCATTATTAGGAACGATAAAATCCTTTCTTCCAAAAAAATGTTCTATATTCTGATTAGCACTCAAGATATTCGACTTTACATATTTTTCTCTCATTAAGTTAAGGCCTCGATAAACCTATTAAAATCACCTGGGACTTCAGAATCTATTTTCACCTTGTCCCCATTCTTGGGATGTATAAATTCAATCGACTTAGCATGAAGCAAATGTCTACAAGCTATCTTTTTTAATTTGGGGTCCAGGTTGCCTCCAAACCCTTTTCCATAAAGCTTATCTCCAACTATGGGGTGTCCAATTAAATCTAGGTGTACTCGAATTTGGTGTGTTCTTCCAGTTAAAGGAGAAGCTTCTATTAAAGAGAAATTGCCAAATACATTCTTAACTTTCCATTTTGTTTCAGCATTCCTTGGTGATCTTGAATTGTTAGAAATCTTAACTCTATTATTCTTATCTCTTCCAATTTCAAAACTAATTATACCTTCCTCAGTTTTTGGAGTTCCATATACAATTGCTAAGTAGGTTTTCTTGACTATTCTTTCTTTGAATTGGTTCGACAATCTAGTGTGAGCATAATCGTTCTTTGCTACTATCATTACCCCGGAAGTTTCTTTGTCTAATCTATGAACAATACCAGGTCTCAGAATCCCTCCGATACCAGAGAGATTTTTACAATGAAACAACAAAGCATTTACTAAAGTTGGAGTATTTATACCTGCACCGGTATGAACAGGGACCATAGGAGGCTTGTCTACAACGGCAAGATAGTCATCTTCTAAGAAAAAATTTAAGGGCAAATTAACAGGCTCTAGGGATGAATCCACAACTTTCGGAAAAGATATTGAAACTCTATCATTTAGCTTTAATTTATATGAAGCTTTAGTTGTTAAGCCATTACAGAGGGCAAATTCGTCTTTTATAAGCTTTGATATATATGAACGAGATTTATCAGGAAAATTATCGACTAAAAATTTATCTAGCCTTTGCTCAACATCCTTTATTTCAATTTCTGATTGCCAAATTTTATTATCCATTTTATTCTTAATTATGTTCATAATGTTATACTTAGTAAATATTATAGGAAAATTATATTGGGTATGAGTAAAAACAAAAGAATCGAGCTTAGGTTTGGTCTTACAGCTCCTGGCTCTATGTGGAACCTTTTATATGAGGGAATGGAACAGAATATTAATCTAAGGACAACTTTCAAAGGTAGGGATGAGGAAAGCATAGATGCTTTAGTTAAATTTGGTGAAATCTTAAAAAAAAAGAAAGATTATGATATAAATATCACTGAAAATGGGATAGAAATAAACAAAGAACTGCCAATTAACGACTTTAAGAGTGGTGAAAAATGGACAGACTTAATGACAAAATTGAAAGAAGAAATTACTAAAATTATTTAAACTAGAATCTCGCCGGAGTTTACAACTTTCATCTGACCCCCAACATCTAAAACCAATTCTCCATTCTTATTTACGTCTGACATTGTTCCAGATATTTTCTTTCCATTGCTAACAATAGATATTTCTTTTCCTGAATCATCCCACCTAGATTTCCAAAAATCTAAAATCTTATTATAGTTCCTGATTTTGAACTCTTTTGTCCATTTAAAATAAAAGCTAAGAAAGCTCACTATCAAATCTTCCCTTTGAGTAACATTTCCACTCTCTAGTAAAATACTTGTCGGCTCTAAGCGGTATTTGTAATCATCTTTATGAAAATCATCTGAAGTACAATTAACATTAATACCAACGCCAACAATAATGGATCTTGCTACATTGTTTTTAAATGAGGCTTCTGACAATATTCCTGAGATTTTTTTTGCACCTACAAGAACATCGTTAGGCCATTTAACTTGAGACTTAATGTTTAATTCCTCCAAAGCCTCTACTAGTGAATTGGCGGACAAAATGGAAATTAGACCAAGATTGTCCTTATCTTTTGGATAGTCTAAAATTATAGACATGGATATATTCTTTTCTGCAAAAGACTTCCATTCTCTATTGTCTCTTCCTCTTCCTTTCGTTTGACTGCTTGCTATTACAACTGTTGAATCGGCGGGTCTATCTAATGATTGAGCATAAGAATTCGTGGAATCAATTTTATCAAGAACAATAACCCTCTTTATGGCTGAACAAAGTATCTCGTTACCTGATATCTTCTCTCTTAAATTCCGTAGCACTTACAATCCCAACCTGTTAACATCTTTATAATCTCTAACAATTAAGGCTATTAGGCTAAGTGCAACAGCTCCGCATATTAACGAAGAACCTCCATAACTAAACATCAACAATGGAATTCCTACTACTGGGAAGAGTCCTATTGTCATAGATACATTAATTAACAAATGGAAAAAGAAATAGGAGCTTAAACCAAAGAGTAGAACCTGTAAAAAGTTATCTTTTATCTTATTTAAAAACAACAAAGAATAGATTACTAAGAACGAATAGAGACTAATTAGAAAGACAGATCCTAGGAACCCCGTTTGTTCCGCCCAAACAGAAAAGGCAAAATCGGTATGTTTCTCGGGCAAAAATTTAAGTTTTCCTTGAGAACTATTACCTAAGCCTTTGCCTGTCAACTTACCAGACCCTATAGCAACCTTAGATTGAATTATATTGTAACCATAGCCAGATGGGTCATTTTCAGGAGATACAAAACTAATAATTCTTTCTTTTTGATAATCCTTAAGCGCATAGTTCCATATTGGAACAGATAAGGCTAGAATTAAAATACTTATAACAATTAGCGCTTTCTTGTTATAAGAAAAGCTTATAATTACTGTTAAAGAGATTATTAGTAGCATCAATGCAGAACCAAGATCTGGTTGAAACATTATTAGAATGAAAGGAACAAGGAAGAATACAGTCCCTATGGAATATTTTACTAGATAGGACTTAGAGTAAGCACCTAATTCTGAATAAAATTTAGCAATCACAAATATAAACGAGATCTTAACTAGCTCAGATGGTTGAAAAGACATAAAATTACCAATTTTAATCCAGCTTTTAGCACCGGATATTTCTTGGCCGAACATTAGTACGAAAATAAGTAATAGTATTGAGAAAACATAAAATGGAATGGACATATTCTTAATTGTTTGAAGTCTAAGTCTAGTAATAATGATAAAAATCAATACTGACACTACTATCCAAACAAACTGTTTAAAGGAGTAGGAACTAAAGAAAGAATTATCTTTAATAAAAATAAGATTAATAAAGCCAGAAAACATAATCAAAAAACCTACAATAAGAATCTTAGCTTCGGGACTTCTAATTAAACGTATCAATTAATTGCACCAGGTCTAATTAGATAGTTTTTTTTGTAGTAATTAACAATATTCTTAATTATGGGTCCACCCGACCTTCCCCCAGATACTCCATTTTCTACAAAAATAGTAATAACAATCTTGGGGTCTTCAAATGGATAGTAAGAGGTGTACCACCCATGATTCTTAAATTCGCCTACATTATAGTCTGTAGAACTTTTAGAAATTACTTGAGCAGTTCCAGTCTTGCCCGCTAATTTTCCGTCGCTTCGTGCATGAAAACCAGTTCCATTTCTGTCATTAACAACTCCTAACAGCCCCTTTTGGATTAGAGAAAGATTTTTCTTGCTGATTGCTAAAGTCCTATTGTCTTTCTCCTCACGGGAAACAATCTTAAGATCAGGATATGCGCCATTAGATGCGATTATAGAAGTCATTATAGAGGCCTGAACTGTGTTAACAGTTAAGTAGCCCTGACCAATTGCAACATTAACCATATCACCTTTGTACCATTTTCCTTTTAAATATTTGGAAATAAAGTCCGCAGAAGGTATCACGCCACGATTTTGAGAAAAGGGTAAAGATACGCGCTTACTGAACCCAAAACTTTTCAACCATTTCGAATACTTCTTAATTCCTAATGACAATCCCACCTTATAAAAGAATACATCACATGATGTGATTAGGGCGCTAACTACGTTAACCTTTCCATGTCCTCCTTGCTTCCAGCATCTAAATTTTCTGCCACCCAACTCAAAGTATCCACGACAATAATGCTGGCTACTTTCATTTATAACACCTTCTTCTAGTGCCGCAACAGCAGTAACTATCTTAATAATTGAACCTGGTGGATTTGTAGAAAGCAGAGTTCTGTTTAAAAATGGCTTATGTGGTTCTTTCTTAATCTTATTCCATTCTTTAACTGAGATACTCTTTGAAAACTTATTAGGGTCAAATGAAGGCTTGCTTAGAAGTGCTAAGATTTCACCTGTCTTTATTTCATGAACCATTGCAGCCCCATTAAAATTACCAAAAGAAGAATATATAAGTTTCTCCATTTCTATATCAATCGTAAGGGTTAAATCTTTTCCAGACTTATTCTGAACTTTCTTTCTATCAAATGAAACTATTCTTGATAACACCTCATTTCCTCTACTGTCAATCAACAAATATCTCGACCCATTTGAGCCTTGAAGTCTCTTATTAAATATCTTCTCAAGCCCAGAAGCTCCCAACCTTGTAGATAGGAAAGATCCATAAACTATATCTCTCTTATCATTAGACTTAAGATATCCGATTTTATGGGCGCCTACGCTTGCAAAGGGATAAACTCTCAAATAGTCAACAACTAGCTCTAATGACATAAAAGAATTAAGTTTATTCTCAACTCTATAAATATTTTTTAAACCTAAGTTTTCTTTTAGAATAAATCTTTTATTTTTATTATTATATAATTTTGATTCCTTAAAAGCTTTGTCAACAATTCTTCTTTCAATTTGCAAATCTGAAATAAGAAATTTCTTTAATTTATTTAAATCATCTTTTGGGTTCCTTTTATAATACAAGTTAACAACGGCCTCGCTGACTGCTATCTCTTTACCAAATCTATCCAAGATTGAGCCTCTGGGTGAGGGTACAATAACTTCTTTTAAGAAATTATTACTTGAGATTCTTCTATACTCATTTCCATTAATTATTTGAATATAAAAAAGCCTAAAAAGAACTACAAGCAGTAAAACGCTAACTATTAGAATTGATAAGTTTGATCTTTCGCTCTTGGCCATGAGGTATACTTAATTATAATCAATAAAATCATAGAAATGAAAAAGTTGTAGATTATAGGGATTCCAACAAATGTTCCATATTCAGATAATCCAACTTGAAACACTCCACTATATAGAATAAAACTTATTGAATAAAATAGTAGAAGGAATATTAACAACATGATTGAATCATTTCTTAAATTCTCCCAAAAAAACTTCTGAATATAGGTAATAAAGATGAAGCATGTTAAGATTTTCGCAGTTAATTCTAAATAAGCATAGGAATCAGAAAGACCAAGGTAACAAAATAAGACTATTAAGCCAATCAATAATTTTATTTTAGAGATACCAGTAATTAATAGTATAAAGATGTAGACTAATGAAGCATCTACGTGCCCTCCAAAGTCAAGCGTGCTTGATTTGGGGTATACAGGAAGCAATAAAAGAGCAAGTCCTCCTAAAGTTAATATAAAAATATTTTTTCTAATCATTGATTATGACCGTGACAAACTTTGCATTCCTAGGATTAATTAAATCCTTTATCGAGAGATTTAAGAATCCTTCGTAATCAACTACACCGGAAATCTCCCCAATTCTTATTCCTGGGTACTCTTGAATGGTATTAGTTGCAATAAAGACATTATCGCCTACAACAACTTCTTGATCGGTAGTTATGTATTTAATTCGAGAAGATATCCCATTACCTTTTAATATGCCAGGTATCTTACTCTCTCCTACGTATACCATTACTGCAAAATTGGGATTAAAGGTAAAAAGTACTTTGGAAAACTGTTTGTTAACTTCTGCTACTTTTCCCACTAATCCTTTAGGGCTGATTACTAAAGAACCTTTTTTAACTCTATCCAATGAACCTTTATTGATAATCCCTGATGAAGTAAAAGTAAAAGGTGAAATAATTATAAGCTCTGTATTTAAGAGTGATAAAGATTTTGGTAAATTATAATTCAGATTTTCCTTTAGTGATAGATTCTCATCAACAATAGCCTCTTGCAACTTTATTCTTGCTTCTAAAAGAGAAATCCTTTCTTTTAAAATAGAATTATTTGATAGGTAATCACTTTTATAAGAAAGCTTGGATATTAGAAGATTAGAGAAGTAGAAATTTAAGTTTAAGAATAAGAAAACAAATATCAAGATGGACCCAAGTGCAGTTAAAAAAAGATATTTTTTGTTTCTTTTAGATAACATCTAATAACTAAAGAGAAATCTTTCTTAAAGTATTAATTTCCTCTAACGCTTTTCCGCAGCCTCTTACAACACACATCAATGGATCATCAGCTACTGTTACTTTTAATCTTGTAGCTTTTGACAATCTTTCAGCTAACCCGCCAAGCAACGCTCCGCCACCGGCAAGTACTATCCCGTCTACCATAATATCACCAGACAATTCTGGAGGAGTTGAATCTAAAGTTTCAACAACCGTATTAAGAATATCTATTACAGACTCATCAAGAGCCCTTTTAGTATCAATAGCTGTCAACTGTATTGACTCTGGCAAACCTGATTCTAAGCTTCTCCCTCTTACAGACATTTTTAAACTTTCACTAGGAACGTCCGTAACATCGCATATTGTTTTTTTAACGCTCTCTGCCATATTCTCACCAATTAATAATCCATAAGTATTCTTTACATATCCTATAATGGCCTGATTCATTGAGTCACCAGCTGTCTTTATAGACCTACTTATAACAAGTCCACCAAGTGAGATAACGGATATGCCTGTAGTACCGCCACCTATATCAATAATCATTCCACCCCTAGAATTAAGGACAGAGTCCATATTTGCACCTAGAGCTGCTGCCATTGTTTCTTCGATGAGATAGACCTCTCGAGCACCTGCAGATTCGGCTGCTTCAACTACAGCTCTTTTTTCAACAGGTGTAATCCCTATGGGCACTGAGACAACTACTCTTGGTCTAACAAGAAAATTGTTTTTATGATATTTGGAAATAAAATATTCAAGCATTTTTTGAGTTACCTCAAAATCTGCTATAACTCCTTCTCTTAAAGGTCTAATAGCTTCGATAGTACCTGGCGTTTTTCCTATCATTTGCTTAGCTTCGTCACCAACTGCTAAAATATTAACCTCACCTGCCTTATCTATCTGTACTGCAACAACCGATGGTTCATTTGCGACTATGCCTTTATCTTTTATATAAACAACTACATTGGCCGTTCCTAAATCTAGGCCTATATCAATAGAAAAATAATTAGCAAGCTTATCCCACATAGTGTAGTTAGTCTTTTTCATGAAAGTAATTATGATTCAAAAACGATTTTTTTCAATTTATTTTACTTTTTGCCCCGAAACAAACTCCACCCTATATTGATCGTAATTATAAGAATTAATATTATTAATATTAATTGACCTATAGGTTCGTTCTTCTTTTGGATTAATCTTGCCAGATCCCTTCAATAATAAAGTCTTAACAACTTCATTGTCCTTATTTAATAAAATTAAATTAAAGATTGGATCGAATATTACATGTGAAGATATATTAAGAACCTTTACAGAAGCAAGCCTGGCTATGTCAACATTTAGAATCAAAAGCTCATCATTAGAATCAAAAGCAACCAAGTTGTCATTTCCTTCAGGAACATCTACATTTTCTTTTAATTTTGATTCCTTTTTTATTGAATCATCTCTATTAATCTCTTGCACAGAACTAATCATTTCAGCTGATGAAATAGAAAGAGAAATTGTATCAAAGTTATTGTCAATAATTCCAAAATTTACACTAGAAAAGAGCCTTGATGAATAAGGATTAATTGTATCTTTAATTTTAATTTTCTTTGATGTAGTCGTGCTCCCTGACGAGTTCACAAAACCAACAATAAGAGCAATATCCTTATATTCGTACCTACTGTTGTTTGATAAGTTAATGTTCATCAACCCCATAGTATTTTTATTTTTATTTAATATATCAAAACTTTCTATTATCAAATCTTCTTTGGGATATGGGCTATCAAAACTAGTAGACTGAACCTTGCTCGCGAGCCTGGAATCGCCTCCCTTGCTTAAATACTCGGAGCCTCCAATTAATGTTCCGTCATATACTGTCAAATTTATATCTGAAAAATAATTTAGGTTAAGACCAGGAATCTGGAATTCTTTAGAAATTTTTGTTTCTCCAGGGCCTATCACCAATCGATCTTTAAAAGTTATGGCTTTAAGAAGCTTGCCTTTTTGGTCTAAAAAATTCACAGAGAAAATAATATCTTTAAAAAAATTCTTACTATTGTTAGTATATGAAAGCTTCTTTACTTGAATAGTTTTAGTTGCAATACTATCAGGAATATATTTGAACTCGTTAACTTTAATAGCATTCTTTGCTTTTATCCTAATTGTGTCTTTGTCGTAAGCAACTTTTGCAGACTCAATATTTATTAAAGTCTTTTCTGGTGAGAAGCTCAACATTATAGACGAAACTGAGCTAAACCTCTTTTTGCTATTTGGACCTATATCACCAGGAAGAGAAATCTGAAACTTATAGGGTGATCCATTTTGACTATAAATGATTATCTCTAATTTAAGATTCTTATAAGTAAGATTTGAATTATTAGCAACCTCAATATACTCGAATACACCTATTGTGCTTTTTGCTTTATGTTTCCATCTAAAATCAGTGACCTGAATCTTAGATAAGTTAACCTTATTAATATTTGCTCTTAATTCCGCCTCGTTTTCCTCATTTTGAGCATTCCCATATAAAAGTGGCATAGCTAAAAACAGTGCAAAAGATAAAGAAAAGAGGATAAAAATATTGTTTAATTTTTTCATAATGTTTTGTTAAAAAATAATATCTGATAAACTCTACCATGTAATTACCAATGGAGGATATATGCAGAAATATATTTTACTTACTTCTTTGACAACATTGGGCCGAAGGACTTTAAAAGAAAGGCCAGCAAGGATGAAAGAAGTTGATGATGAGATAAGAGCTATGGGGATTAAGATACTTGGTCAATTTGCAACTCTAGGACCTTTTGATTTCATAAATATTGTAGAAGCACCAAACAATGAGGCAATAAGCAAACTTTCCATTGAACTTACTTCTCGTGGCACATTGCAAATTACAACTTTACCAGCAATAGATATAGATAATTTCATAGAAAAGTTAAATGTGGACAATGATTAATATTGTTAGGAATTTACTCAATAAAGTTAAGGAACAGGCAATTGCAGTTCCTGGCTATAAAGCAAAGAAAATCTTAAAAGTTTACATTTATATTTCTATTATCGGGATTATTCTTCCTATCCTATATCTAATATTTATTTTATTCTATAATGTTATAAATGCTTAATTTAAACATCAGTTTAGAATCAAAGAAATGGCTTGTAATAGGAGGAGGTACAGTTGCCACTAGAAGAGTAAAAAAAATCCTTAAAGAAGAAGGGCATGTAAGGCTCATTTCTCCTGTAGTATCCAAACCACTTCTTAAGATTGAGTCTCAAAATAAGAATCTAAAGATAGTTAAAAGGAAATTTAGGAAAAGTGATATTGGAAACCAGGACTTTGTATTAGCTTGCACTGATAGTGTTAGAGTTAACAGGGATATAGTAGCTACTGCAAAATCAAAGAAAATATTAGTATCAAATGCCTCAGACAAAAATGACAGTGAATTCTCATTTACTTCAACTATAAATATAAATAGAGATATAAGAATCAATTTAAGTACAGATGGGAAAAATCCATCATTTACGAAGACCTTAAGAATTTATTTTGAAAAAAACCTAAAGGGTAAGATTCTCAGCCTGTACAAGAATAGAAAGAAAAGTATAAGATAATATAAAAATTTACTGATAGAATAACAGTAAGGATTAGATACAATAATTAATTACTAATTTAGTTCTTAAATTTTTAAAAGTCTAAGGAATTAAAAAATGGGATCAACTGATACAACTAAATTTTATAGAGGCCAAAAGATACTTGTAGAAAATGAAATATGGGAAATAGTTGAATTTCAACATCGTGTTATGCAAGCCAGGAAACCAATAGTGAAGACAAAATTAAAAAATATTATTAGTGGGCTAACACAAGAAAAAAGCTTCAGATCAGGGGATATATTTCAACTTCCTGATTTATTAAACAAGAATGCTCAATTTCTTTACTCTAACACAGAGAGCTTCACTTTTATGGACTTGGAATCTTATGAGCAAATAGAAGTATCGAAGAATATAGTGGGAGATAAATCCAACTTTATGAAAGAAGAATTGAATGTTCAGCTTCTCAATTATGAAGGTGAAATAATTGGAATAGACCTTCCTACTAGCGTTGAACTCAGAATATCAACAACAGAACCAGGGCTTAAAGGTGACTCTGTTACTGGTGGAAGCAAACCGGCCCAACTAGAAACAGGTGCAGATATCGCTGTCCCTCTTTTTATTAATATTGACGATATCATCAAAGTTGACACTCGAGATGGCAAATACCTTGAAAGAATAAAAAAAGCCTAGGCTTTCTTAAGAACTAATTTAGTAAAGATATCAATATAAACTTGATCATAAATAGGAAACATTTTGTTGTTTACCAGAGACCTTCTTCCAATCGAGATCAGATATTCAACCTCTCCCTTAGAATAACCTTCCAACTCATGCTGAACTAAAGCAGGGGCTTTAAGAAAGTTTCTTAACCAAACTGGACTTTCTGTATACCTATATTCACAAGTAAGTAAAGAGAAATAAAAAAGATATTTATTGTTATAAATTAATAAATTTAGCTCTGAATTAGTTTTTTTAGAATAAACCTTCTTAAGTAACAACATATCATTTTAATTTACTTTATAGAACATATATTTTACAATTTTTCTATGAACAAGATAAAAATTTTTTCTGGAACTTCAAATGTAAAACTTAGTAAAGCAATCTGCAAGAAACTAAAAGTTCCTCTAGGAAAGTTAAATATAAGACGATTCAGTGATGGTGAGATTTTTGTAGAAGTTGACGAGAGTGTTAGGGGTAGTAATGCATATGTAATTCAATCAACTTCTGGACCTGTAAATGAAAACTTAATGGAACTATTTATAATAGTTGACGCATTAAAAAGAGCTGCGGTAAATGAAATTACTGCAGTTATTCCGTACTTTGGATATTCAAGGCAAGACAGAAAAGTAACTGATAGATCTCCTATAACTGCAAGGCTTGTATGTGATTTGTTGATTAAATCTGGAATACAGAAGATTGTAACTATGGACCTCCACGCAGGACAAATTCAAGGATTCTTTGATGTTCCAGTTGATCATCTTTATTCTTCACCAATTGCTATAAAATATATAAAAAATAAATATAGAGATTTTGTTATCGCATCACCTGATGCAGGTGGCATGGAAAGGGCAAGGTTCTTCTCCAAGAAGCTTGATGACGCCGGGCTAGCTATGACTGACAAGAGAAGGCCTGGTCCAAACATAGCGGAAATAACAAATGTAATAGGAGACGTCAAGGGTAAAAACGTTGTATTAATTGACGATTTGATTGATACGGCAGGAACTGCGGCTAAATCTGCTGAAGCTTTAGTCAAATCTGGAGCTAAAAGCGTCTCAATGTTCTGTACTCATGGAGTACTTTCCGGGAACGCACTCGAAAATATTGATAATTCTTGTATTGATGAACTGATAATTACTGATACAATAGATAATCAAGAAAAGTTAAAAAAGTCTAATAAAATTAAAGTTTTGACCGTATCTAATCTAATTGCTGAAGCAATAGATAGAATTAGGAACAATAAATCTATTAGTCAGTTATTTTCTTAGGAGAAAAAAATGATAGTTGTTGAAATGAATGCCGAAAAAAGACAGGAACTCGGAAAACAGGCAAATAACAAGATTAGGAAGAATGGCCTTGTACCTGCAGTTGTTTACGGAAGAAATAAGAAAAATATAAATATCAGTATAGATGGAAAGGAACTAAAAAGAGTTCTGAGTGCCACGGAGGCAAGAGAGAACACTATAATCTCAATATCAATTGAAGGTACAGACGAGAAAAGAAAAGTTCTACTAAAAGAAGCTCATCTCGATACTTTAACAAGTGCGCCTTTGCATTTTGATTTTTATGAAATTACAGACGGTGAAAAATTAAAATTAGTTTGTCCTTTAAATTTTATTGGTAAACCTGAGGGTGTAAAAAATGGTGGAGTAATACAGACACTTTCTAATCAAGTATTAATTGAATGTGTTCCAGAAAAAATACCTAACGAGATTACTGTTGATATAAGCGATTTAGAGATAGGCGATACTTTGTTTGTTGAGGATCTTCCTCCAAAAGATGGAGTGACCATCTTGTCTAATCCGAAGAGTACAACTATCAGTATTCTTGCTCCTCGACTCGTGACAGAAGAAACAACTGATGCAGAGGGAGAAGAAGGCGCAGAAAGTGAAGAAGGCTCAGATGAGTCCGATGCTTCCAAAGAAGAAAGTGACAAATAACAACATAGCGTTGATAGTTGGGTTAGGAAATCCTGGTGAGAAATACGAATCCACCAGGCACAACATAGGTTTTTCTTTCATAGATAAATTCTCAGAACAAATTAATTCCCCTATTACCGACTCCAAATTTAATTCACTATATTCCAACGTAAATAAAGATGGTAAGAAATTACTTTTACTAAAGCCACAGACCTATATGAACGACAGCGGGGTAGCTGTTAAAAAAGTAAAAGATTTCTTCAAAATTAGCTCTAACCAAACAATAGTTATATATGACGATCTAGATTTACAAGTTGGTCAAATAAAAATAAAAGATACTGGGGGATCGGGAGGACACAACGGAATTAATTCAATAATTGAGAATATTGGGAATAATAATTTTATAAGAATTAGGATTGGTATCGGAAAGCCATTAGAAAAATCAATGACTAATAAATATGTACTATCAAAGTTCACTAAAGATGAGTCAAAAATTGTCAACAATATCAATAATTTAGCTAAAAATATAATTTACTCCATTGTTTTTAAGTCTATTTCATTTGCAATGAACACATTTAACAGTAAAATTCAATAAATATTATCCAAACCAAATCACATATTAGGAGGAGACTATGGATTTAACAAATCAGTTTGTCACTTATGGCGGAATAATTCTTGCAGTTATAGGATTAATATATGCACAGGTGACTTACGTAAATATAAGATCAATGGCAAGAGGAAGTGATATCCAAAAGAAACTTGGAGTTACAATTTATAATGGCGCCATGTCTTTCATTAAAGAAGAGTATAAATATATTGTTATATTTGTATTTGTTGTTGGAACAACACTGTTTTATTTTCTTGGAATACCTACTGCTTTGGCTTACTTTGGAGGAGCTGCACTATCTATGACTTGTGGATGGGCAGGAATGACTTCAGCATGTATTGCTAATAGTAGGACAGCTGAGTCTGCAAGAACAGGTGGCCAAGGACCAGCTCTTGTAACTGCCTTCAAAGGTGGAAGTGTCATGGGCTTTTCTGTTGCAAGTTTAGGAATCCTAGGGCTAGCAGTTGCCTTTACGCTCTACTTTAATAACGCAACTATAACAGAAGAATTACTAATAGCTTTTGCAACCAACATTGGTGGTTTTGCTATGGGCGCAAGCTCAGTAGCATTATTTGCTAGAGTTGGTGGTGGAATTTATACCAAGGCTGCTGATGTAGGAGCAGATTTGGTTGGAAAGGTTGAAGCGGGTATACCCGAAGATGACCCAAGAAACCCTGCAAC
>ENA-OREN01001555-OREN01001555.1-marine-metagenome-genome-assembly--contig:-NODE-1555-length-26299-cov-20.473877_pt1 | contig 26299 bp, 27 predicted proteins | sample MGYA00248624_ERZ508555 | MGnify/ENA primary metagenome ERZ508555 (study PRJEB26222, sample SAMN06267773) | marine metagenome | isolation source: Saanich Inlet, British Columbia, Canada | place...
AGCGAACAAGGTGTGGCGATTTATGATGATGAATTACGCACCCACCCTACCGTCGCTCGAGAGGTGTATGACGTTACCGGTGCTGGCGATACAGTGCTAGCATCGTTAGGTTTTGCCTTGGCTTGCGATTATCAAATTGATGACGCAGTCAAATTTTCAAACCTAGCTGCAGGTGTGGTGGTGGGCAAAATTGGCTCTGCCACTGCCACACTGAATGAAATTATTGAATACGAATCAAGTCTTAATAAATCTACCAGCGACGAACACATTAAAACCTTAGGTGAGATTACCACACTCAGTGAAGAGCTAAAGTCCAGAGGCAAGAAAATTATTTTTACCAATGGCTGTTTCGATATTTTGCACGCAGGCCATGTACGCTACCTTGAAACTGCAAAAAGTTATGGTGATGTGCTAATTTTAGGGCTTAATTCAGATCGCTCCGTTAAAGTCTTAAAAGGTGAAAATCGCCCGATTAATACGCAACTAGATAGGGCTTACATATTGGCCGCACTTGAAGCGGTTGACTACGTGGTCGTGTTTGACGATGACACACCATACGATTTAATTAAAGCCATTAAGCCACACACATTGGTGAAAGGTGGCGACTATGAAGGTAAGGCGGTAGTTGGCCAAGATATTGCTAATGAGCTAAAACTGGTACAATTTGTAGATGGCAAAAGCACCACCAAAACCATCGAGAAAATCCAACAAGGCAAATAATAATGAAATCATTAATCGAACATGAATTTAACGAACACCTAAAAACATCTCAAGCAACACTGGAATACATTGCCAAGCCACTTGAAGTTGCCGCAAATTTGTGCATTGATAGCCTTAAAAATGGCAAAAAGATTCTAATCTTTGGCAATGGTGGCAGCGCTGCTGATGCGCAACACATCGCTGCAGAACTCGTTGGCCGGTACAAGGTAGAACGCAAAGGCTTGCCAGCCATTGCGCTAACTACCGACACCTCAGTACTTACTTCAATTGGTAATGATTATGGCTATGATCGCGTGTTTGATCGCCAAGTAGAAGCATTAGCCAATGCGGGCGATGTTGTTATTGGTATTAGCACCGGTGGCAGTAGCAAAAATGTAATCAATGGTCTACAAAGCGCAAAAGAATTAGGCTGCAAGCTGATTGGTTTTAGCGGCCGAGATGGTGGCGAGATGAATACTCTTTGTGATGTTAACTTAGTTGTACCTGCTGATGACACACCGCGCATTCAAGAAATGCATATTGTCATTGGACATACAATTTGTCATTTAATTGATTTGGAATTTGATAAAAAATAAATTTTAGCGTACAATAACAAGTACTTAAATAAATCGATATTTTTTATCATGAACACAATTAGCTACTCATCACTCAGAAATAATCTTGCGGGTGTGCTCGATCAAGTCAATAACGATCATCAGGCTGTTATTATCACTAGGCAAAATAAAACGCCAGCCGTTATTATCAGTTTGGATGATTTTAAATCTTATGAAGAGACTGCTTACTTAATGGCAAGCCCTAAAAATGCCCAAAGACTCACCGACTCTATTAATGAAATCAAGTCTGAAAATTCGAAAATACACACTCTTATCGATCAATGATTATCGCTTGGGCTGAAAATGCTTGGGATGATTATTTGTATTGGCAAAAAATTGATAAGAAAATCTTAAAACGTATTAACGATTTAGTTAAAGATATAAAAAGACACCCTTTTGAAGGGTTAGGCTCTCCAGAGCCACTAAAACACAGCTGGTCAGGATACTGGTCTAGACGTATCAATAAAGAACATAGAATAGTTTATAAATTCAAAGACAAAACCTTGTTTATTGCTCAATGTCGCTATCATTATTAAGAGAGTTAACGGCACTTAAAACATCTACTGCTTTAATGAGATTCATGCAATCGTGATGTTGTAAAGGACACGTGCGCTTCATACACGGCTGACAATCTAAATCCTTCTTTACAATGATGCTTTTTTCATTCATCCATTGCGAAGTTTCATCATTTTTAGTCGGGCCAAAAATTGCCACTGTGGGAATTTGAAAAGCGGCTGCAACATGCATAGGGCCACTATCACCGGTAATAAATAAATCCAAATTTGAGATTTTATCAATCAACTCTGTAATGTTGGTTTTCCCCGCTAAATTTTGATAATTTTTAACGCTATTTTTAATCAGCTCTTTTTCAATATCGCCAGCAATATCAGCCTCACTAGGTCCGCCAAAAATCACAATATCATACTGAGTTGATAATTCACTCGCCACCCTAGCAAACTCCTGAGGATACCAGCGTTTGGCACTGCCATAAGAAGCGCCAGGATTAAGACCTACAGTTTTATTAGTTGATGGTTGATAGTTGATAGTTGATAGCATTAATTTTCCTGCTGGAAAATTAGTGTTAAGAGAATCATTGACAAAATCATTGTATTTTTCTACTTGATGGCGACTCTGATATGTATTTTTATCGAATTGATACTTGTTTTTAGCTGATATGAAAAATTTCAGAAATTTTGAGCGAGTCGAACTTCGAAAAGAAAAAAATACATCAAAATCACCTAAATTCTTTGCTATTTTATATAAAGCACCATATTTTTTATCCAAAACCACTGTTTTTACCACTTTTGAGTTTTTTTTCATCGCTTCAATCGATACAAATGAACCAATTAAAGTGATTTGAGTATCATTATCAAAATTTACGATATTTTCTATTGCAGGCGTTGCCATAACGCAATCACCCAACCATGTTGGAATTTCTATTAGTGCTTTCATTGAAGTATATTATAATCACAAAAATAAAAAAATGAACTACAGTAATTATTATGAGCTTACCCAAAGATCAATTAGAAGATGTATTTTGCCCAACTTGTGGAAAAGACGAAGAAAGAAAATTAATATTTAGTCGTGCTGATGGCATATCTTTTTATAATTGCCTAAAGTGTAATATTGATTATGCATCTCCACGTCTTAAAGAAAAGTCATTGCTGGATCTTTATGAGGGAGATGGCTGGAGAGATAAATCATACTATGAAAATTGGACATATGGAAATTGGAAAAAGGAAAAAGGAAAGGATTATTATTTAGTCCAACAAAATATTAATCTTGTTAAGAGGTTCTTAAAGTCAGGCTCATCAATTTTAGATGTGGGCTGTGATATCGGCCTTACAGTTAAAGCTTTAGAGGAAAGTGGTTATTATTCTGAAGGTGTTGAAGTTAGCACAATTGGATCTAAAATCGCTACAGAAAAAACTGGTATCAAGGTTCACAATATGAAACTTGATAAATATCAGTCGAATATAATATTCGACGGTGTATTTTTACTAAACGTATTGGAGCATCTTTATGATCCAATACAGTTATTAAAAGAATGTGGCGATAATATAAAGCAAGGTGGATATATATTTTTACATGTACCCCACCACAAAGGTTTAAGCACCCAATATAAAAAATACCTTCACAAAAAAGGAATAAAGCATGACTATAGGCATTTTGGCTTCCCTGCACATATCTATGCCTTTGACAAGAAAAGCTTAACAGAAATGCTTGATAAGGCTGGATTTGAAGCTATTCATTTTGAATCATGGTCAAACATTCTTACAAGAGGAAAAGCTAATGTATTCAACTACTTTCTAGTGCAACTTATTAAAAAATTCTCACTGTCTGATTACATTGTGTGTGTCGCTAAAAAAATATAGAAAGTAACTACTCGAGCTGATCTGAAAACTTAAAGTACCTTTCTAAAATTTTTAAATGCAACCAATCCTCTAATTTATCATTCTTAAATTGAATAATGAAATTGTTGGCATTTTGAATAATACTTTCAGCCTCATCGGTATTGTCAATGTAATAATTGACCTTTTCCTCTAAATTTGAATAGTCATCATTAATTAAAACATAGTGATAATTTGGAATCAACTCTCCTTCCATGAACCATGTCTCAAATTTTGGTTTTGTCATAAAGCACAAGGAATTAGAGGACATAATCCATTTTGTATTTGTAGCAACATCACCGCCTTCAATCGATAAAATAAATTTATACTGCAATTGATCGTTGATACTCATAAATGGCATACGCCATTTATCATTATAATGACTGTCGCCCTTATTAACATCTCCAATATCAATTAAATTAGATTTATTAAAAAATTTTTCCATTAATTTAACTCTATGAGGCTGAGTAACGGCGCCTCTCCAAACTAATTTATTTTGTTTTTTTTGATAAGGAATATCTTTCTTAACAAAATAGAAATGCCTAACTTTATCAAACTTCATAAGAATAGAATTATTGTTATCAGTTATTGGTCGACTCTTGGTTACACTTGGTATTGCAGGAACATTTGTAATGTCTCCAAACATGTAGGCTATTTTGCAATCTTGCGGAAAAAACCTTGCATATTCCATAAGATCTAAAGAATACACTCCGTGCTCAAAACCAATACCTTGAATTGTTGACAACCTCCAATATTGCATTTTATATTCTATCGAAAATTTATTATTTAATGAAAACATAACCGGTGACTTATAATAATAATCTAACCGGCGATTCATCTCAAATTCATCAAAATTTTTAATTGATTTTTGTAGCTTATCCAAGTCTAGGGTTAGCCATTTTTTTGGATATATCCTTTTTATATGTCCTCTGAAATAATAATCTAATTTATTATTTCTATTTTGAAATATTCTACTCATCTCGAACCTTGTAAAGTTACCATAATAATTAAAAAATTATAGTTTTCTATAAATTTCAATATGTTGTTGCGCTAATTCTCTCCAACTCTTGCCAATGCCAAGTACTGGATCTTTTCTACTTAATTCTGTCAAACAAGAACTAGCCCACTCATCAATACTATCCTCTACATCTAACACACTGCCAGATCGGTTGCTTATTTGCGATGCAACGCCACATTGATTAGAAACTACAACTGGTATGCCGTAATTTGTAGCTTCTGCTATAGCCATTCCATAAGGCTCTGATCTTGCTGGATGCAACAATAAACTGGCTAAAGACATGAACTTAGATGCATCTTGCCAGCCTAAAAGTTTAAAGCCTGAATTCCAATCTTTAAACAAATATTCAATTGCATCCTTCTCTGGGCCAATTACCCAAAACTCTACACTTGCGTCATTCTGCCTTAAGTTTTTAACAATTTTCTCAGCCTTCTCTAACCCTTTACGTTTCCACTCCTTGCCAATAAATAAGACAACTTTTTTATCACTCTCTTTCTTTGATGTAAAAATAGGTTTGCTAACCCCTGGATATGCTGGAGATAATAACCTTTTCCTTACACATGGGTACAACTTACTTAAATCATCATAAATTAAATCAGAGTTTGGTAGTATTGCTTTAACTTGGCTGGCGCACAACTCTCTTCGCTCTAAATATAACCACATTACAACACGAATGGACGCCCTTTTCCACCATGGTTTACTATAAACATAGGCAAATGGAGGGCCGTGGAATGTGCTTACATGGTGAACTGTAGTTCTCTCATGAGAGTGAATGACCCAATTGCTATTTGCATTGTTTTTAATCCAAGAACTAACATTAGATGAAAAGCGCAACATTGCCAACCAGCGTGGCTTTGGAAATACACGCTTCAAACAGTGGACTGTTATATTCTTATGATTAGTATCTTGATCAGGCTGTTCACATAGTATATGTACCTGCACATCTAAATCTGCCAATGCGTGTGACAATTCCCACACATAGCGCTCCATACCGCCATTAACGCCAAATCTTCTTACAACCTGAATAATATTAAGCATATATAAATTAATATTCTAGATATTGATCAATGCCGTATTTGCACCATACCAAACTATTATTAATAGTGTTATTCAAAATAGAAATATTGTTATCATTAGCACTTCCCTCCTTGTGAAACAAATGATATTGAAGTGCTGAAAACTTTAGATTACTCCTGTAAATACCAGCATTAAATAATCTTTGTACAAACTCACTATCCTCCCTTCCCCATGTTGTGAACTCTTCATTAAACCCATTAACCTTTATAATATCTTCTTTGAATAAAGAAAAATTACAACCCCTAATACGACCCATATTCTGGTTATTTTTTCTACAGATCATCGCCGATAAAAAAGGCAATCTCAAAGTATTTAATTTATTTTTTACATCATTAGAAAAGATTGATGGCCGTTTAATATCTTTTGTCTTAAGCATGCCCCTGGAGAATTCTGGTTGCAACAATGCCCTACTGCCTTGAATATAAGTATTTTTTTTCGCACATTTCTTATGATCCCTAATGAAATCTTTATGAAGAAGCATGTCACCATCAATAACGATAATATATTCGTACTTTGCCTTTGCAATAGCAAGATTTCTAGATTTTGACAGTCTGAATCCATTATCCTCTTGCCATGAGTGAACTATAGGAATCGAAGTCTTATTAGAGAATTCATTAATCAAAAGCTTGGTATCTTTATTGCTGCCATCGTCTGCAATAATAATTTCATCGGGCTGTGTAGATTGTCGAGCCGCTGTTATCAATACCAGCTCTAATGCTTCAGGCCAGTTGTAGGTAGTGATAATTAAACTGCAATCCATCTATCAACTAAATTAAAGATTTAATAATATCTTCAATTTTTGATTTAGTTGGCACAAAGTCAAGAATCTTAGATGCTTTAATATTACTTGCTATCAATACAGCTGGGTCGCCACTCCGTCTTTCTTTTTCTACAACTGTAAAATCTTTATTGGTTAATTCTTTAACTTTCGAAATAACTTCTTTGACCGAAAACCCATTTCCATTTCCTAAATTAAAATCATTAGAACTTACCTCTCCCCCTGTATTAAAAAATATATTCAGCCCGCTTAAATGTGCGGAGCATAGATCATCTACATGTATATAGTCTCTGACACATGTGCCATCCTTAGTATCATAATCTACACCAAATATAGCAATACCCCCCCTTTCCTCTCTAGCTGCTTGCATAATTAATGGTAATAAATGTGTTTCCGGATCGTGCCTTTCACTAAGCTCGCCATCTTCATCATGCCCAGCAGCATTAAAATACCGAAATATTAAATACTTTAAGTCGTAGGCCTGACTAAAGTCCTCTAGTATTTGCTCCACCATTAGTTTAGATTTCCCATAAGGGTTAATAGGTTTTTTTATGTGCCTTTCATCAATTGGCACATATTCTGGATTTCCAAATACCGCCGCAGTAGAGCTAAAGATAATTTTGTTACAGTGATTGTCTAGCATTATTTTCAGTAAATTTAACGTACCTGATACATTATTATCGTAGTATTTATAAGGGTCGATGACTGACTCACTAACAATAGAATATGCGCTAAAATGCATTACCACATCAGGCTGATATTTTTTAAATAATGCATCTAATTTTTTCTTATTTTTAATATCGCAGAGTTCAAATTTTCCATACTTTACCGCATCTTTATGCCCAGTTGATAGATTGTCCAAAGTAACCACTTCATAGCCCGACAAAGCCGCATGCTTGACCATATGTGAACCAATATATCCAGCGCCACCTACGATAAAAATTATTTTTTTCATTCTATTCCAATAAAGACTTATGTTTATAATGATTATATGTGAAAGTGCGTTTAAGTAGTAGCCTTGCCTTATAAATTATTAATACTCTTTCTAAAACTATACAATATGAACAACATTTAAAAAAATATTATGAAAATTTCAGTTTACATCATTGCATACAACGAAGCGGAAAAAATACGCGATTGTATTAATAGCGTCTTATGGGCAGATGAAATTATCGTTGCCGATTCACATAGCACCGATGGTACTAGCAAAATTGCTGAAGAATTAGGTGCAAAGGTTGTGCATATTGAATTTGACGGCTATGGTAAATTGCGCAATCAAGCAATTTTACATTGCACGGGTGACTGGATCTTTAGCCTGGACTCTGATGAGCGCTGCACAATTGAAGTTCGAGACGAAATATTAGCACTGATTGAAAACGCACCTCTTGATATATACAAAATACCTAGAAAAAATTATTTTATGGGTAAATGGATTAAGCACTCTGGCTGGTATCCAAACTTTAGACAACCTCAGTTATTTAAAAATGGAAAAATGACATACGACCTAAAGCCTGTCCATGAAGGTTATGTTAGCCATAGTGATAAAGAGATTGGTATAATTAAAAATGTTATCTGGCAATTCCCTTTTAAAAATACGGAAGAAGTGATTCACAAGGCTAATCGGTACTCAACATTGGGTGTGTCCAAATTACAAGATAGGGGAAAAACTGGTAGTGTATTTAAAGCTTTTATTCACGGCCTCTGGTCGTTTATTAAGCATTATATTTTTAAACTTGGAATCTTAGATGGCGGTGCTGGCTTTGTAATTGCCTTTGGTAATTTTGAAGGCACGTTCTATCGATATGTCAAACTCACTGAAGCTCAAGCCAATTGGAAAGCACCAAGCGTTGACCCTATTCACAGAGATAATTAATGATTGCACCTATCATTCTATCTGGTGGTAGTGGCACGAGACTGTGGCCACTTTCTAGAAAACTATACCCAAAACAGTTTATTGATTTGGTTAATGACACCACCTTATTTCAAGATGCTATTTTACGACTACCAAAAGGTGTAGAAAATCCACTGATTATTTGTAATGAGGAGCATCGTTTTTTAGCAGCTGAGCAGCTACGTCAAATTAATAAAGAATCCAATGGAATTATTTTAGAGCCAATTGGCAAGAATACTGCACCTGCTATAGCACTGGCAGCATTAAAATTTATTAACAATGAGGAGGATCCACTGCTACTCGTACTGTCAGCAGACCACCTTATTCAAAATATTAATGCCTTTCACCAGTCTATTAAAATTGCGGAAAAACTTGCAGAGAATAATAAATTGGTTACTTTTGGTATTGTGCCTGATAAGGCAGAAACAGGTTATGGCTATATTGAGGCTGATATTGATAATAAAACTAATTATTACAATATTAAATCATTCACAGAAAAACCCAATCAAGCCGATGCTAAAAAGTATTTAGATTCTGGCAATTACTTGTGGAATAGTGGTATGTTTATGTTTAAAGCATCTATTTACCTTAAAGAATTGGAAAAATTTGAACCAGAGATTCTTGCTAGTTGCAAAAAATCATGCCAAACAGAGTATAAAGATAAGGATTTTATACGCCTTAATAATGATGAGTTTCGTCAATGCCCTGAACAATCTGTTGATTACGCAGTAATGGAATACACTAAAGATGGCATGGTCGTACCATTGGACGCTAATTGGAGTGATATTGGCTCATGGAATGCATTATGGGATGCGAAAAATAAAGATAAAAAAGGCAATGTAAGCGAAGGCGATGTCATTCTAGATAATGTTAAAAATACTTATACATACAGTTCTAATCGCCTAGTTTCAGTAATTGGTATATCAGACTTGGTAATTGTCGATACACAAGACGCACTACTCGTTGCAGATAAAAAATATTCACAAAATATTAAAAACATCGTTAACCAATTAAAAAAGAGTAATCGCTCCGAAGCTGACAATCATAGAAAAGTATTTAGGCCATGGGGCTATTATGATTCTATTGATGCTGATGATGGCTTCCAGGCTAAGCGTATTTTAGTTAATCCTGGTGCAAAACTATCTTTACAGAAGCACAAGCATCGTGCAGAGCATTGGGTTGTAGTGAAAGGCATTGCTAAAGTTACTTGTGGAGATAAGACTTTTTCTTTAAAGGAAAATCAATCAACTTACATTCCTAAAGGCACGATACATCGATTAGAAAACCAAGAAAAAATACCTTTAGAAATTATTGAAATTCAAACAGGTGATTACTTAGGTGAGGATGACATTATTCGCCTTGAAGATGACTATCAACGTAAATAAAAATAAGGAGCTTCAAATGGCACTACTAAAAAAAATTAGCTATCTACATAGCACTTACGCACCTAGTAATATTATTTTTAGCTTAATTGCAGCTAAATTTGATAAAGGAAGTGTTACAAAACCACATCTTAAAGCACAGAAAAACTTTAGAGATACCACACTTACACAGCTTGAAATTTCTAACGATTGGTTTACAAATAACATTCCATTTTGGCTGTATGCATTTAACAAATACAACCTCTCAACTCAAAAAATTAACATACTTGAGATTGGGAGCTGGGAAGGCTTGTCAAGTTATTTTATACTTCACGCTCTTCCCAATGCAACTTTAACTTGTGTTGATACATGGGAAGGTGCCGATGAGCATAAAACAGGTGACGCAACAACAAAAGATGTATTGAGCAATATAGAAATTTCTTTTGATAAAAACTTATCACCTTTTTCGGATAGACTTACTAAATACAAAGGAACGTCATTTTCTTTCTTTAACGACAATTCTGAAAAAAATATATTTGACATTATTTACGTAGATGGATCACATCATTGCAATGATGTTATTATTGACGCAATCAAAAGCTTTGAAATGTTAAAGATTGGAGGGATAATGATTTTTGATGATTATTTATGGCAATACTACCCAAAAAATATTAATAATCCTGCCGCAGCTATTAATGTCTTTTTAAAGCTAAAACAAGGGTCATATAAAGTGGTACGCGTATATTACCAGCTAATTATTGAAAAAATTTCAGATTAAAAAAATCACTATGCAATGTCATAATTAATTACATATTTTTTTTATAAATAATATGATGATATCTCTCTTGATTATCCACAATATATCTAGGAAATGAATTATCAATCTCAACAATTTTTAACTGATAATCCCTATCATAAGGATCTTGAAAGTCTTCCATCCGAGATTGTATTGAATCAACAGACGTGTACTTATCCAAATTGTACTCTGTGTGTGAAAAATCTGTTATTTTCTCACTAATCTCTTCGGGAGATTTCATATAAGTAAAGTGCCATCCTCCATCTTCATATATAACACATGAACCGAATTTAACGCACACCCTCTTCCTGATAGAGCCGTACCATTTAAAAAATGTCTTTACTAATTTACTTGAATTATGCATGCTAAATTTAGGATATGCTCTTATTTGTTGTGGAGAATTTATATTTTTAAACTTCGCCATTTTGGCCTTATTAAAAACTTCAGTTGACTGACAGTTAAGATAATAGTAGTAACATGGTTGCTTAATAATTGCAATTGAATTTGGAGACTGTTTAATAAATTTTAAAATTAAATCAGGCTTAATAATTTCATCCACATCAGAAACGATGACAAAGTCATCATCCTTACAATCATTTATTCCTCTAAAGACAGAATTTTTCTGATCAAACTCTCTCTGCCAAACATCAATATTCGGATCGTATTCCGAGTCATCAACAATCACATGTCGTATCTTATGAGAGAATTTCTTAAATCTATCCTTATTTTTATTATAATAAAGTGGTTTTGGCTTCCCTGTAAAAGTTCTAGTAGACTCAGTTAATACAAAATAATCAACCACATCATTCAAAATATTTAGCCTTATTTCAAGCAAATCTAGTTCGTTATAAAAAGGGAAACAATCAAAAACTTTTTGCATTTAATTTAAATTATGTGAGTTTATAGTATAAGCTCACAATAATACAAGAATAAATCAATAAATAATGGAAAAACGCTTTAGTGTAATAATTATTCATAGAAATGGCGTTAATCGACTTAACTCAGTAGTTAATAGTGTTGTTAACGCTTGTAATTCAACGGATGAAATCATTATTGTTGACAATGCCAGCACTGATAACTCTTTATCAACTATTATAAAAAAATACAAAGAGATTGAAATTATTAAAAATAGTTGCAATGTTGGTTATGGTAGAGCCGCAAATCAAGGTATTAACAAAGGGCTTGGCAAATATTTTCTTATTTGTAATAATGACATAACTATTCCAGAAAATTCACTCGACCAATTTGAGAGCATCTTTAATAATGATTTAAAAATAGGCATGATTAGTGGCCAGCAAACAAACTTAAACGGGGAAAATGTTAGGACATCTTCAAAGCCTCCAAAAATACTTTCTGAATTTGATGGCATTGGCAGAATAGATCATTCAAAAGACCCTGAGAAAATAACTGAAGTTGGAAACTTGCGTGGCGCTTGCCTTGCAGTTGGTAGGTCTGCTATTGATGATTCTGGCGCATACGATGAAGATTTTTTCTTTTATTTTGAAGATACTGAGTGGTGCATAAGAATGGCAAGATGTGGTTGGAAGGTTGTAATTACGCCAGATATAAAAATTCCACACATTGGCGGTTCTAGTTCAAGTGAATTCTATTCCAACTCTAGAGTTGAGTTTTATAGGTCTAGAATCTTATACTGGAAAAAAATATATCCAGTTCATATAGTTATCCTGCTCCACATGTGGAATATACCAAAATTGATACTTGATGGGGTTTTTTACTTATTAATAACAGTAGTCACACTTGGGCTTAATAAAAGACTAAAAAATAAATTAATTGATCGCGCTATTGTATTGACTTGGATCCTATTAGGGCAGCCTAAAAAATGGGGATTGCCAGATAAATGTTAGATATTTGTTAAACAGATTTTTAAAGAGTCCTTCCAAAACTGTTGCTTTACACCAAAATCTTTTTGTATTTTATCATTATCTAACAAACTATTTTTTGGTCTATTAGCTAAAGTTTTGTATTGTGCTGTTGTTGCTGTGGAAGCGTTACATTTAATATTTTTAAGCGTAAAAATTTCTTTTGCAAACTCATACCAGCTTATTTGACCATGATTTGAATAATGATAAATTTCAGTTTGCTGTTCGGTCTTATTAAATTCTTTATCATTCACTATTTTTAATATGACTTCCGCCAGATCAGTTGCATAAGTAGGCGAACCTATTTGATCATTTACTACGCTTATTTCATCTCTTTCTCTTCCCAGCCTAAGCATAGTCTTAACAAAGTTATTGCCAAACTCTGAATACACCCAACTAGTTCTAATAATAATAGCGTCAGTTGGCATAATTTTTTGTATAGAATCTTCTCCAGCTAATTTAGTCTTTCCATAGATATTAATAGGGTTGGCTTCATCTTTTTCTACATAAGGTTTGTCACTCTCTCCATCAAAAACATAATCAGTAGAGAGATATATTAGTTTTGCTTTCTGCCTATTGGCAACGGTTGCCAGTTGTTTAACTGCTAGATGGTTAACTTGGTTAGCAAGAGCTTGTTCTTCTTCTGCCCTATCTACTGCCGTATAAGCGGCACAATTAATAATAACGTCAAATTTACCATTGTTATAAAAATAATTATTAATATTATTTTTATCACTTAGGTCCAACTCCTCCCTGCCAACAAAGATAAACTCATTAGAAAGCTGATTGCCACTGTTAGTTATGTTGACTATCTCATGAATAGATTGTCCTAATTGGCCATTCTTACCTGTAACCAATATTCTCATGATTCCTAACTACTTAAAAACAAATCTTTAGCATTTACTAAAGATGGATGAGTCTTATCCTTATCTGAGAGTTGCAAGACTTCTGATGGTAACTGCCAGTCAATCGCTAAATCTTTGTCATTAAATGCAATACCTCTATCGTGTTTAGGTGCATAGTAATTATCAACCTTATAAGTAAAGGTTGCACTATTACTAAGCACCACAAATCCGTGTGCAAAACCATGCGGTACAAATAATTGATATTTGTTTTCTTCCGTCAACTCTACGGCCACATACTGTCCAAATGTGGGGCTAGATCTTCTAATATCAACAGCTACGTCTAATACACTGCCTTTAATCACTCTTACGAGTTTTGCTTGAGTGTATGGTGGTAACTGATAGTGAAGGCCTCTTAATACACCCTTGGTTGACTTGGATTCATTGTCTTGGATAAAGTTAACTTTATAGCCAATAGCATCTTCAAACAAATCTTGTCTAAATGTCTCGATAAAATAACCTCTGTCATCACCATATACTGTAGGTTCAATCAGCATTACATCAGAGATTAATTGAGGTGTAAATTTCAACTCACTTCCTCTGCGCGTCTAAGTAAGTATTGCCCATATTGATTCTTTACTAGAGGCTGTGCTAACCTTATAAGTTGCTCTTTGTTAATATAGCCTTGTTCAAAAGCTATTTCTTCTATACAAGCTACTTTAAGACCTTGACGTCTTTCAATGGTTTCAATAAAAGTTGATGCCTCTAACAAGCTTTCATGGGTACCGGTATCTAGCCAAGCATATCCCCTTCCCATGAGTTCAACCGTTAAGCGCTCCTCGGCTAAATACATTTGATTAACTGTGGTAATTTCTAATTCACCTCTATCTGAAGGTACAACTTTAGCAGCTTTTTTAATCACATCATTAGGATAGAAGTACAAACCTGTTACTGCATAGTTACTTTTAGGTATATCTGGTTTTTCTTCAATACTAAGCGCCTTGCCTGTAGCATCAAAATCAACCACGCCATAGCGCTCTGGATCATGCACATGATAACCAAATACAGTAGCCATATTTTTATTTTCTGCATTATTAACAGCATTGCTTAACATCTGACTCATACCATGACCATAATAAATATTGTCACCTAATATTAAACATGCATCATCATCATCAATAAACTCTTTACCTAGAATAAAGGCTTGAGCTAATCCATCAGGAGAGGGTTGTGTTATATATTCAAACTTCATACCAATATCGGAACCATTGCCTAACAATTGTTCAAACCTCGGCAAGTCTTCGGGGGTAGATATAATAAGCACTTCTTGAATACCAGCAAGCATTAATACCGACAAAGGGTAGTAAATCATTGGCTTGTCGTAAATAGGCATCAACTGTTTTGATACACCTTTGGTAAGGGGATAGAGACGAGTACCCGAGCCACCTGCTAGAATTATTCCTTTCACGATGTAACCACTCCTAATCTTTCACCTTGGTAACTACCATCTTTAACTCGATCACACCAAGCACTATTTTCCAAATACCATTTAACCGTTTTTTTAATACCTGTTGCAAAAGTCTCGTCTGGAGTCCAGTTTAATTCTCTATCAATCTTAGTAGCATCAATTGCATACCTAACATCATGCCCCGCTCTATCGCCCACATAAGTAATAAGTTGCTCATACTTCTCAATGCCATCAAGCTTGCTTGGAGCTAACTCATCCAAGATGCTGCAAACTATTTTTACAACGTCAATATTTTGTAGTTCATTATGTCCGCCAATATTGTATGTTTCACCAACCTCACCAGTTAGTGCAACATGCAATAATGCTCTTGCATGGTCATCCACATATAGCCAATCACGTATTTGTTCACCATTACCATAGATCGGTAAATCTTTACCTTCTAGTGCATTTAGAATAACAAGAGGAATTAACTTCTCAGGAAACTGATAAGGGCCATAATTATTCGAACAGTTAGTAATTAGTGTCGGAAATTTAAAAGTGCGTTGCCATGCACGTACCAAATGATCTGAGCTGGCTTTAGCTGCAGAATAAGGCGAGCTAGGTGCATATGATGTTTCTTCAGTGAATAAATCATTTGTACCTTCTAGATCGCCATAAACCTCATCGGTAGAAATATGGTGGAACCTAAAACTATCTTTTTTATCACCCTCTAAACTTAACCAGTAGCCTTTAGCCTCTTCAAGTAGTACATAAGTACCGACAATATTGGTTTGAATAAACTCACCCGGGCCATCAATAGATCTATCAACATGGGATTCAGCTGCCAAATGCATAACTACATCTGGCCGATGCTCAGTAAAAACGCGTTTGATTTCATTATCATCACAAATATCAACCTGTTCAAATATGTATCTATCACTATTCTCAATAGTCTCTAAAGATTCTAAATTACCTGCATAGGTTAGCTTATCAACATTAACAATACTATGTATAGTTCTATTAATAACATATCTTATTACTGCTGAACCGATAAACCCAGCACCTCCAGTAATTAATATTTTTTTCAACATTGTTCTATTATAAACACCTTATACAAATAAAAGAATTTAGTGTTTTAAATTATATAAAAATTTAGCTCATATATAATTAAAAAAATGCTTAACAAACTAAATCCTCTTAAAGAAGTGTCTCAATTAATTGGTCAAAACATTGACCTAGTGCAAGGCGCTGGTGGAAACACATCATTAAAAGATGGCAATGTGTTATGGATAAAGGCATCTGGTTGCTGGTTGTCAGATGCCACATATAAAGAGATATTTATACCAGTTGATCGAAACAATATTTTAGATTCAATTAACAATGACAATATAAAAGATATCTTGCCAACAAACAACTCTTCTTTACGGCCATCAATTGAGACTGCACTGCATGCTTTGATGCCGCACAAATATGTTGTCCACGTACATGCAGTAAATACATTATCTATTGCTGTTTTGTCTAATGGTAAGAAACATACAAAAAAATTATTAAAGGGCTTAAATTGGACGTGGGTGCCATACATGATGCCAGGTATTGAATTAGCACAGGCAGTAGAACAAGAACTTGCAAATAATGATAAAATTAATATAATCATTCTTGCTAACCATGGACTAGTAGTTGGTGGCGATAGTATAGACCAAGTATTAGATTTATTACAAATTATTGAGGAGAAAATGCATAGAGTGTTACGTCAATACCCTGTAAATTCAACTCGCCATGATAGATTGACTACTATTGTTAATAATTATAATTCACAATATAGATTAGTTAAATATGCAGTTGCACATTTAATCGCTTGTGATAATTTGGCGTTAAAAATAATAAATAAAAGAGCGCTTTATCCTGATCATGTTGTTTTTTTGGGTGCAGGACCAATGAAGACTATTTCTATAAACACCCTTGAAGATGCAATAAAAATCTTAAAAGACAATGTGATTATTGTGCGTGATTTTGGCGTAATTGTAAGGAAAGATATTAGTGAAAATGCCGAGTCAATGCTGTATTGTCTTGCAAATGTTTTATTAAGATTACAGCCTGATGACGAACCAGAATACCTAAGTCCTAATGATGAGATGAAGTTAATGGGTTGGGATGCAGAAAAATATCGCCAATCAATTCAGAGGTAAAATTGTGCAAGTAATTATTCCAATGTCAGGTTTTGGAGAACGTTTTCGTGCCGCTGGTTATACTGTGCCTAAGCCATTAATAGAAGTTGATGGAAAACCTATTATTCAACATGTTGTAGAAATGTTTGATAGTGAGGATAATTTTATCTTTATTTGTAATAAAGATCACTTGTCGAACCCCAGTTATAAGATGCGATCAATTCTTGAAGATGTGTCTCCCAATGGCAAAATTTTATCAATAAAACCACATAAGTTAGGGCCTGTTTATGCGGTAATGCAGGTACTAGATAAGATTAATCTACAGAAACAAACTGTGGTTAATTATTGTGATTTTACTTGTTATTGGGATTATGATCATTTTAAAGATTTTGCTAAAATAGTAGATGCTGATGGCATTATTCCTAGTTATCGAGGATTCCATCCACATACATTGTGGAGTAATTATTATGCTTATGTGAGAGAAGATAAATATAGAGCTTTTGACATACAAGAAAAACAACCATTCACTGATAAGCCAAGAGAGGAATTTGCATCCTCAGGAACTTATTATTTTAAGACCGGAAAACTAATGCAACAATACTTTCAAAGATGCATGGATGAAGGATTAATGGTAGCTGATGAGTACTATGTAAGTATGGTTTATAAGCCAATGATGCAAGATAAGCTTAAGATCTATGTTTATGAATTGCAACATTTTATGCAATGGGGCACACCTAGTGACCTTAATGAATACAGATATTGGTCTAAGATCTTTAATAGTCTTACCAAAGAGAGTAAACTCCCAAAACACGATGGTGCACTTTTATTGCCAATGGCTGGCTTAGGTAGTCGTTTTAAAAAGGAAGGTTACAAAACTCAAAAACCACTCATTTTAGTATCTGGACTACCAATGGCTGTACAAGCCAAGAATGACTTGCCATCAACTGATTTACAAAGGTATGTGCTTAGGGGTGATTTAGATGGGTTAGGCGAATTGATTGATATTTTAACTAAACAATCAATTAATTCATCATTCGAAAGACTTGATCATACTACAAATGGTCAAGCGACAACATGCATTGAAGGAGCATCCGGTCTAGACATGAACGCACCAGTTACGATTGCAGCTTGTGATAATGGTATGACTTATAACAATGATAAATTTGATGAACTAATGTTAGATGAAGATGTTGACATTATTGTATGGGGGGCAAGAGGCTATCCTGGCGCTATAAGAGATCCCAAAATGTATGGTTGGATCGATACTAATAATTCAACAAATATAATTAACAAAGTATCCGTTAAAGTGCCACTATTAAATCCGACAAATGATAATATCGTAGTTGGTGCATTTACTTTTAAAAAATTAAGGCACTTTTTTGAAGCAGTAGAGAGAATGAAAGCTAGAAAGGCGCTTGTCAATAATGAATATTATGTTGACATGGCAATTAATGATGCGATTACATTGGGATATAAATGTAAAGTTTTCGAAATAGATAGCTATATTTGCTGGGGTACACCAAATGATTTAAAAACATTTGAGTACTGGCAGTCTTGCTTTCATAAATGGAAATCACATCCATACAATTTAGACGATGATGACAATATACCAAAGAATAAAATTAAAGAACTAGAGGGTAAGTATGCCCATATCACACCTAAAAAACACCAAATTGCTTCATAACAGGGTCGGTCGTTTTCTATTGGTTGGCAGTACAGCTGTGTTAATAGATTTTTCTGTTTATATTACATCACTATTCATTGGAATTGAAATCAGTATGGCTAAGGGAGTCAGTTTTAGCATGGGAGCTATTTTTTCTTATTTTGCTAATAGGGAATACACCTTTAAAAGCCAAAGAAGAAATACATCAGGCTTTGTATCATTCTCTATACTTTATGGATTAACGTTAGCTGTTAACGTAGGTGCAAATGAATTAGTATTGTTTATTTTAGGTGAGGCGCAATTATTTATTATTTTTGCCTTTTTAATGGCTACCTGCCTTTCTGCAGTCCTGAATTATTTAGGTATGAAATATGTTGTTTTTAAGAGTTGATAAAATATGAAAGTATCATTAATAATACCCTGCTATAACGAGAGTAAGAGTATACCTAAGCTACTAGAAAGTTGTCAGACTGCTTTTGAGGAACAAGATGTTGAGGTGATTATTGTAGATAACGGCTCAACAGATAACACTCAAGAAGTGTTAAGTGATATTTTAGCTAATTATTCATTTATAAAATTGGTCACCGTTAAGGAAAATATTGGCTATGGGGATGGAATTCTACAAGGCCTTAATAGTGCTTCAGGTGAAATTATCGGTTGGACCCATGCAGATTTACAAACCAATCCAGCTGATATCAACTCTGCTTTAACATTTTTTGAACAATCAAATAATATTGAGGCAATATTTGTCAAAGGAGATCGTTATGGGCGATCAATTATAGATGTTTTTTTTACTATAGGAATGGCGTTATTTGAGTCTATGTTAATGAGAACTTGGATGTGGGATATTAACGCTCAACCCACCTTATTTCATAAGTCTTTTTTTGAATCTTGGGTTGAGCCACCCAATGACTTCTCTCTAGATTTATTTGCATACTTTACAGCCAAGAAGAAAGGCCTTATCATTAAAAGATTTCCAGTATTATTTAGTGAAAGAATGTACGGCGTTTCTAGTTGGAATATTAGCTGGTCTAATAAATATAAATTTATCAAAAGAACATTGCAATTTAGTTTTTTATTGAATCAGAGGCTTAAAAAATAATGTTAAGAATTCTGCATCGAGTTAATAGTAAAAAAGAGCTACTTAATACACCTCGTGAATTTGGTGTTGAGATTGACATTCGTTCAAATAAAGAAAACTTATATCTTCATCACGATCCTTTTATGAATGGTGAAGACCTTAAGGGCTGGCTGGAAGGGTACAATCATTCTGGATTGATTTTAAATGTAAAAGAGGAAGGTTTAGAACTTAAGCTTATAGATTTAATGAAAAAACACAAGATTGATAATTATTTTTTCTTAGACCAGTCATTTCCTTTCTTAATTCAAACTTCAAATAGTGGAGAAAGTCGATGTGCTGTGCGTATTTCTGAATATGAGCATATTGAAACAGTTATGTCACTTTCTGGAAAAGTGGAGTGGGTTTGGGTTGATTGTTTTAACCATTTTCCATTAACACAAGATGATGCTTTAAGGCTTCAAATCGAAGGTGGTTTTAAGTTGTGCTTTGTGTCACCAGAGCTACAAGGTAGAGGTAGTTTAGACGATATTAAAAATTATAGAAGATCAATTGAGTCTATTGGAATTAAAGGAGATGCAGTTTGCACCAAGCACCCAGACCTTTGGCAATAGTATGGCCTAATCTGCTTAAAAATAAAGTTTTTATTGCAGGATTAATTTTTAAAATTATTCTGATTATCCTCTTTGTACCTGATATTCAAAGAGAATGGTTTGTTCCCTTTATTATTGAAACTATTGAATCCCCAAGCATTAGTCCATGGTTGAATTTTTTAGACTCTGGAGGGAGTGTATCGGCATTTCCATATGGTTCAATTATGCTTTTGGCGCACTTTCCATCAACCTTCTTAGGCTGGCTGGTTGATACATTAACTGGCTTTAATTATTTTTCTGGGCTGGGTTTTAGATTAAGTTTGCTAGGTGCAGATCTCCTGTTATTATCTTTATTGTTGCAACAGTTTGAAAAATATTGGAATAGCTTGCTAGTTCACTATTGGCTCTCTCCAATTATTATTTTTATTACTTACTGGCATGGTCAAACTGACCTAATACCTGTTTTATTGTTTTTCTTTTCAGTCATATTATTGCGAAATAATAAACCGATAGCAAGTGGATTTTCCCTTGCAGCTGCAATAGCAGCAAAGCACAGTATGATTATTGCACTCCCTTTTGTTTTAGTTTATTTATGGTTTAAGCGTAATATTATTCAGGATGTGTCCCAATTTATTATTTATTTATTATTAGCATTATTGTTATTTGAAGGTTTACTGCTGTTTGACGCAGGATTTCAACAAATGGTATTAGGAAGTAAAGAGGTTGATAAAGTTTTTTGGCTATTTATTACCATGGGGGATCAAATTAAGGTTTATGTACTACCCTTAGTTTATACGCTTTTACTTTATTTCACTTGGAGGTTGCGTAGAATGAATTACGAGCTCTTATTGAGCTCTTTAGGTGTTGCATTTGGTATTGTAATTCTACTTACACCCGCATCTGTTGGCTGGTTTTTATGGATTGCGCCAATATTAGCACTTCATTACAGCCAAAAAAATGGGGGAGCAGTTACCCTTGGAATATTATTCAACATTATTTTTGTCATTTATCACTTTATATACAGTTCTGGTTCACAGTTAATATTATCAAATGATATTGCTGAGCTAATTGATAGAGCACAAATTATTGAGAATTTACATATTCAATCTATACTAAACACTATACTTTTCAGTGTTTTTTCTATCATTATTTTACAAATATATCGCAATGGCATAAGAGGTAATGACTATTACCATCTAGGGAAGAGGTCATTGGTTATTGGCGTATCAGGAAAAGTAGAATCTGGCAAGAGTGCTTTTACTGATGCAATAACGAGTCTTTTTGGAAGAAATAAAACTTTAGAATTACATGGTAAAAGTTATTTCAATTGGAGGGAAGATTCTCCAATGTGGAAAACCATAACACGCTACAACCCTCATTCAAGTCAAAATTTTTCAATGATTAGTGATTTGAGAAGGTTATTAAATAATGAATCAGTTAGCATAAAGGGCTTCAATCACAAGAAAGGAGTTTTTTCTAAAGAAAAAAAATTTAATGGCAACCAGGTAATTTTAGTCAGTGGTTTTCATACATTGTATTATAAACAGTTGCTGGAAATGCAAGATGTAGGATTTTTTATCATGTCAAAAGAAGATATCAAGGAAGGAAATCAAGAAAAAATTGATTCAGACAAGTATATTAAAACACAAATATCTCAAGCAGATGTTGTGTATAAAATATCAAAAATTGATAACCATAGTGGTAACTATGCAAGTCTAGATATTGTTATCCTAAACGGAATATACTATCAAGAGTTGTTACGCATCTTAATTGGCGTATGCGGCCTTCAAGTTAGTGTAGATGAGACTGACGGAGACGGAACTATTAAGCTTGCGATTCAGGGGGAAATTCAATTTGAAGATACGAGATTTGCTTCAAATTTAGTTGTACCTCATTTGAATGAGTTTATTGACCAAGAAAATGGCTTCTTGGGGGGTACACTCGGTGTTATGCAGTTAGTCACACTCATGGAAATTGATGAAATACTTAAACAACGAAAAAGGTAATAGCTATGTTAGAGGTTTTATCAACGCAAAAAATTATCAAACCAAAGGCAGTAATATTTGATACTGATAACACGCTATATTTATACGAGCCTGCTCATAAATCTGCAATCAATGCTTTTATTTCTAAGGCAGTAAAATCACTCAAAGTAGATAAAAAAACATTAATTGAAACATACAATTATTCACGTATTGAAATCAAGAAGCAACTTGGAAATACAGCCAGCTCACATAGTAGACTACTCTACTTCCAAAGGACTATAGAAAATTTGGGATTTGGCACAAGAATCTTTCTAACACTTGATCTAGAGCAGACTTATTGGAGGGAATTTTTAGCAAATACCAGGCTGTTTTCTGGAGTACAAGAGTTTCTAATCCAATTAAAAAACAATGGGGTAAAAACAGCAAACATTACCGATCTTACGGCTCAAATACAGTTTAGAAAGATGGTGTATTTTAAGTTGGATGAATATTTTGATTACGTAGTGACTTCTGAAGAAACTGGTTACGATAAACCGAGTGTAGAACCATTCAATATGGCACTTAAAAAATTAAATCTTTCACCGCAAGAGGTATGGATGGTTGGAGATGACAGTATTAACGATATACAAGGTGCAAAACAAGCTGGAATTATAACTTTTCAGAAGGTTGAAAAAATCATAAAAACCCTTGATTCAGATGTTGTTTTTGATAATTTTTCTGATCTTTGTCAGTACTATATTAACTTAAACTAAGGCATTGTAAATGTTAGCAAGACTCCTTAAATCAAACTGGTTAACAATATCAATATTATTAATTGTTTTGTCTGTTGGTGTTGGCACTCGATATTCTCTTCTCGAATCACATTTCACCCATATTGATGATATTGGTGTTGCAAAAACCATTCTAGACAGGAGAGAATATATGTCCAATATAGATAGCAGATATTACGATTGGAAAGGAGAAATTCTTAACGGGAGTAAAGGGGAAAAAGCAAAAACAGTTGCAAAATTTTTAGATGATAGAAACATGCTGAAACAGACAGCTTATTTTTTCGTATGGTGGAGGAGCATTCTACATGCAGTCCCAGCAAGCTGGACATATGCGCCTGGCCAATTTTATTTAACAAATTTATTAATAAATTCTAGCCAAAACTATTCACAATTAAAATTCTTTGGCAGGATTCCATCTTTTATTTTTAATGTTCTTGCAATAATTTTATTGCCACTTTTGTTTATAAAAATATACGGTACATCCAAAGGGATAACTAATTCTGTCGTAGCAGTTACAATATTATCATTCTCCTGGGAAAATATTATTCATTCAGCACAAATGGAAAGTTATGCCATAGGCAACTTTTCTATGTTGCTAATATTTTTCTTATTATTAAATGCAATAAACTCTCCGCCAGACACTAAAAAATCTTGGTTCAAAATAGGGTTTTTGGCAGCCATTCCGGGACTGCTTCAATATCAAGCACTATTTTTTATTCCTGCTCTATTTATTACACTCCTTCTTTTTTTGAAAAACCGAATAACTACTCTAAACTTGATTAAATATAGTCTTTCATCTCTTTTAGGGTTCTTACTAATATTTGCAATTCTAATCCTCCCCTACCTCAAAGGGGATATTGGTAAAGGCGTACACTGGAATGCTGGTCCAAATAACATATTCTTATTAAATCCTAATTGGAATAATGGTTTTATTTCAGCGGTGGGAGAAACATTAAATTTTCTATTCAATACTTCTATTGAGGTAATAGAGGCAATGTTGTCACCAATTTCATACGCTCTTAGCAATGGCTTTATAGGATGGATATTACTAGCATTGAGTATCATAGGCTTCGTATCTATGTCCATATCAGACAATATAAATAAAAAGTCTATTGTTGTTTTTTCTACACTAGCTTCTTTGACTGTTATTATTCTATTATTATTACAAATTGCCCCTCTATCCCCAACTAGACATAGTATTATTTTTGGAATATTTTTTATTATTTTTATTACTGAAGGTGTATTAAGTTTAGATAACTTCTTTCAGAAGCGATTTCTCAATAAAAAAATTCCCATTACACTCATCTCTTTCACATTACTATGGGCTGGTGCATTCTCACTTTCTTTAAATACTGAATTAAAAACCAGAAATGACCCTTTTGATGAAAATAGAATGTACGAAACTTTACGTTCAGACAAAGTAGATATTGTGGCCAACTTTGACGGATCTAATCTACTTTATTTAATGCCAAGCATCCTTGGAAAATACCCTGTGTTTGATGCTGCTATTTTTATGGGTGGAGATCACGATGAGCTAGACTTACAACAAAAACTAAATACTGTCATAAATTATGGTGTGGATGATTCTCACATAAAAAACTACAATACTATAAATTTAGCATATATTAGTGGAAACAATTGCTTTGAAACAAATTTAAATAATCGAATAAAACAAACAAAACAACTATTAGGAAACTTGTATTCTTTTAATAACATAAAAAGAATTAAGGTTATAAAAACAGAGTGTAAAAATATTGGCGCATACAAAGAATGGTCACCAAGAACTATCATGCCTAATACTAGTAACGGAAAAAATTTATACAGCTATGCGATACTGCAAGTTTTTAATCAGAATCCTAATTAGTCAAGATTCTGACTGTATAAGCATCATTGTAATTTTTACGATTTCGTTCACTTTAATATCCTTAATTGAGAAGTCATTTTTATTAATCTTATAGGGGTCAACTTCCGATTCAGATTCAATAACTCGATTTATATCTGTGATGTAAGTGTTGCGATAGCCTGGTGTTGAACCGAATAACGTAATGGATGGAATATTAAGCGCCCATGCCATATGGGTTGGACCAGTATCTCCACCAATCACAAGATCTGTTTGCATTATAAAACCTTTTAATCCATCGAGTGTTAGTTTGTCTGCAATATGCACTTCTGGTGCAATTTTATGAATTTTTTCTGCCATATTCCTTTCTGATTCATTACCCCACAATACAATAAAATTTGCCTGTGATTTCAGCTTATTAGCGATTTGTGCATATTGATCTGCTGAATAGATCTTGGATTTAAATGAAGCGCCTGGAATTAGTGCGATATTGGGTTTACTATCAGAAAGTAGGTCAGATGATATTTGACTATTGGAAAACAAAAAAGATTGCTTAGTTAGAATATCATCATGCGATATTTTTATATCTAATGCGCTAGAAATCACTGCAGCATTGCGCTTAATGATGTTTTCATCGTAACTAATACTGCAAACATCAGTATAGAATTTAGCTGCAAATGACTCACGCAAGGAGTTTTTATCAAACCCAAATGTTTTATCAGATGGAATTGCGCGAGACACAATAGCGGATTTAATCAAACCTTGAGTATCGATGACAATATCGTATCTTGGTAATTTTCTGAGTTTTTTTATCTCATTAAATAGCAGTTTGATAGACTTTTGTTGCTTGGCTTTCTTAATACTAACCGTATGTATTTCGTTAATATCAGGGCTGTTAACCAATATACCTTTAAACCCTTCTTCAACCACCCAATCTATCGTCGCATTAGGTAGATGCTTCTTAATAAATTGCAATGCAACCATGGCATGAATAATATCGCCAAGCGCTGAGAGTTTTACAATTGCAATTTTCATATATTAGTGATTTTACTACGTGTGTTGTGCAATATATTAGTATGAACGTTTAATGATATAATTTGCGCATTATTTTTTCACCTATGATTTATGAGCGACAACGCGCCAACTGATAAGCCAATTAATTTTATTCGTCATCAAATTAATGATGATTTGGACTCTGGCCTGCACAGCTCAATTCAAACGCGCTTTCCGCCAGAGCCAAATGGTTATCTGCACATTGGCCATGCAAAATCAATTTGTCTAAATTTTGGTTTGGCACAAGATTATAACGGTAGGTGCAATCTCCGCTTTGACGATACTAACCCTGCTAAGGAAGATGTAGAATTTATAGATTCAATTAAAGCAGACGTTAAGTGGTTAGGATTTGAATGGGA
>ENA-OREN01001567-OREN01001567.1-marine-metagenome-genome-assembly--contig:-NODE-1567-length-26141-cov-8.392994_pt1 | contig 26141 bp, 19 predicted proteins | sample MGYA00248624_ERZ508555 | MGnify/ENA primary metagenome ERZ508555 (study PRJEB26222, sample SAMN06267773) | marine metagenome | isolation source: Saanich Inlet, British Columbia, Canada | place...
ATCCAGGCATCATGGGTAACGCAGGGTTCGAAGATCGCTCAACTTGCATTAAAGTTTGGGGCTAATGATCTGGGAAGCACAATGATTGAAGAGAATGTTGTGAGAGCCGCCGGGGTGGATTTTCGTATGGATAAAGAGGAAATGATAGCACTAATAGAAGAGTTGGGATTTGAGGCGATGCAGAGGGATTGTTATTACAATATTCTAAGTGGGAAGTAAGTATGGAAGATAAAGATTATTATGACGGCGATGATTGGGATGAGGAAGACTGGGAGAGGTTCTTGCAGAAAGCCGATGTTCGTACTGCAAAATATCTTGAGTTATTCGAAACGCTACATACTCATCCTGATTGTGATAAACTTATAGCAAAAGAGATGGGTTGGAATCATAAATATGAAGATTGCAACTATAAGAATGAATCGTGTGACAATTGTGGAAAAAGAGACGATTGCCAAATATATGAAGTAAATCAGATTTTTGATAATGCTGTTGAATATGACGAAACAACAGAAAATGATGTAAGAAATATTCTTGCATATAAAAAAAGTTACAAACTTTATATTACGCTGAGTAAATATTTCAAAAACCGTAAAGGAGTGAGTGCAGATGAAGATGTATTGGAAGCAATTTCTGCATCTTCTGTTATCCCTGCCAAAATAGCTGGAGGGCATGGTATGGGATACGAAAAAGATACGCTCTGTGGAAATATAGCAAATTGCAAACGTTCATTAAAAAATGCCAGAAAATGTATCTATATGCTTGAAATAGTAAGGGCAAAAGCAACTTGTCCTGATAGTGACATTAACGTACTGATAAGTGACGCAATAAATGTTGAACGTGAAGTACTCAAACGGATTGAATATCTGCGTTCAAGAATATGGTGGCGTTAAAACGTAAACTTGTCTGTGTGTAATTTTATCTATTTAATATACTGTTGGTTATTATTGAGTTTTTATGATCCAATGTCTTTTCAGGATATCCATGTTTTCCTTTCTTGACAACTTTAACTATAGATGATTTAATTGTTAACTTTTGAATGCATTAAATAAAATAATAAGTGTGTAGCGGCGCTATCGTACACTTAAATCGATATAAAAGATACACATACGCAAAATCTAATTAAAGGGTAAAGGTGTGAACTATGAAAAAGGTTTATTGTTTTTTATTGTTTTTTCTATTGCTGTCTCAAGTAGTCGTCGCAGATGATGAAACTAAGGCCGAAAAAATATTAAAGGCATCTGTTGGTAAAGTATTTTCGATAATGCTGGATGAAGGGTTGGCATTAGATGAGAAGAAAAGTGAAGTCATTAAAATCACTGATGATGCTTTTGGTTTTTCATTAATGGCTAAATTGTCTATAGGCAAAGAAAATTGGTCTAAATTTAATGCTAAGCAGAGGGCAGAGTTTACAAACCTCTTTACTGATCAGTTTCAGGCTTTTTACATAGACAAATTAGATCTGTTTAGTGACGAGGAAGTTATCTTCAAGCCTGCTACGGTAGTGAAAAAAAAGAAGGTGCAGGTGCCAACAGTTTTGATTTCAAAGGGTAAGGAGTATTCAATATTATACAAGATGTCCAACACTAAGACCGGATGGAAGATTTACGATATTGCCATTGAAGGTGTTAGTCTGATCCATACATACCGGTCTCAGTACAATCATATCCTGAAAAGTGGCAAGGTTGAAGATTTGCTGGCCAAAATGAGAGAGAGAAAAGAGGAAATAAAGAAAAATAAAGAATTATAACAGCGGTCTTCATTTGTAGTTTCTCACCATACTTTTAGCTACTTATTCTTATGCAATCAACTCTTCTGAACTTCTACACCAGGAATATATTAAACAGGCCAATCATTGTTATTATTGTGTTGCTGGGAGTGTTTTCGTATCTTGGATATAACGCTAAGCATTTCAGGATAGATGCCTCAGCAGACTCTCTGATACTGGAGAATGATGAAGATTATAAATATTACCGTGAAGTAAGTAAAACATACGGCTCACACAGTTATATGTTTGTGACATATAAGCCTACGGGGGATCTTCTCTCCCCCGAGACACTCAGCAAGCTTAGTTCATTGCGAGGTGAATTAAGGGAGATAAAGCGTGTCTCCTCAGTGCTTACCATCCTCGATGTTCCGCTTCTCAGAAATCCGCCTGTCCCCATCAAAGAGTTGATATCAAACATTAAGAACCTGGAAGATCCGGAAGTTGATTTACAACTTGCACGGACTGAGATAGCAGACAGCCCTATCTATAAGGAGCTTCTGGTGAGTACTGATATGAAGATGACTGCGCTCATGGTTCATTTTGCGGAAGATGCAGAGTATGACAGGATCGTCTCCAGAAGGGGAGCTCTCAGGCAGAAACTGCGCGAAAAAACAATAATTCCGGCGGAGCGTGTTGAACTTGAACAGCTTAAGCGTGACTATAGAGAATGTAAGATTCGTATGGACAAAGAGAGGCACAGCGACATAGTGGCTGTTCGTGAAATAATGGATGGCTATAGACAGGATGCTGAGCTGTTTCTCGGTGGAATATCAATGATTACGGATGATTTGATAACATTCGTTAAAAAGGATCTTAAAGTTTTTGGGATTGGTATTGTTGTCTTTCTGATTGTAGCACTCGGTGTTATTTTCAGAAAAGTATGCTGGGTAGTTTTACCAATACTCTGCTGTACACTCTCCGTCCTTGCCATGATAGGGATACTCGGTATATTTGGATGGGAGGTAACAGTAATATCGTCAAACTTTATCTCCTTGCAGCTTATTATTACCATGGCATTAACTATTCATCTGATTGTCAGGTATAGAGAGTTACAGCTAGATAATCCGGAATGGTCTCAAATGGAGCTGGTCAGGGAGACCGTTTTTTCAAAATTTATACCCTGCCTCTACACTACCTTAACAACAGTTGCCGGCTTTGGCTCTTTATTGATTTGTGACATTTTGCCTGTTATAACCTTCGGCTTGATGATGAGTGTCGGGCTGGTGGTCTCTCTCGTAGTTACATTCTTCCTTTTTCCTGCAATTTTGTGCCTGATCCCAAAAGGCAAATCAGGTGAGGATAGACAGTTTTGTGGAGGGTTTACTCGATTCCTGGCGAATGTAACCCAGAATAATGCAAAAGCGGTATTTATTATAACCGGCCTTCTGATAGCTATGATAGCCGTCGGTGTTTCAAGACTGACTGTAGAAAATAGCTTCATCGATTATTTCCGGGAGTCAACTGAAATCTACCAGGGCTTGAAGGTTATTGATCAAAATCTTGGGGGGACAACACCTCTGGATATCATTGTGAGTTTTCAAGAGGCAGACCTGGAGGCTAACGATCATTCCCTCGTAAATGATGATACCGGTACTGAATCCAGTGAAGAGTTTGAAGGAGATGACGAGTTTGATGAATTCGATGAATTTGAAGAGGTGGATAATTCTGACAAATATTGGTTTACTGCTGATAAAATGGCAAAAATCATGAAGGTTCATGACTATCTTGAGAGTTTACCTGAAATTGGTAAGGTTTTATCTCTAGGGACGATGTTAAAGATTGCTGAGGAATTTACTGATGGAAAACCTCTTGATGATTTCCAGCTTGCACTTCTTTATACTCAATTGCCTGATAATTTTAAAAATATGGCTCTTGCTCCTTACATATCAATTCCGGATAATCAGGCGCGTCTGACTGTGCGGATAAAAGATTCCTTGGAGGGGTTAAAAAGGGACGACTTGCTCAAACAGATTACATCTGATATGGGGAATAAACTCGGCTTACAAGAGCATCAATATCAACTGGCCGGCATGATGGTCCTTTATAACAATATGCTTCAAAGCCTTTTCAGCTCTCAGATATTAACCATAGGGTTTGTTGTGCTTGCATTAGTAGTAATGTTTACTTTGTTATTTCGTTCAATAAAAATAGCCCTGATCGCAATTATACCTAATGTGATCTCTGCTGTTGCAGTGCTCGGTATAATGGGGTTGGCAGGTATGCCGCTGGATTTTATAACGATTACTATAGCGGCAATAAGTATTGGTATTGCGGTTGATGATACCATTCATTATATTCACAGATTCAAAGAAGAGTATGAAGTTGATCGGAGCTATATCAATTCAATGCATCGTTGTCATGGAAGCATAGGAAATGCGATGTACTATACTTCCCTCACGATTATTGCAGGATTTTCCATCCTGGTTTTATCGTATTTTATTCCCACTATTCTTTTTGGCCTCCTGACCGGTCTCGCTATGTTTATTGCGCTGATCACGGCATTAACATTGTTGCCGCGATTGATAATAGTATTTAAACCTTTCGGGAAATAGGTTGGTGCTATTACAAGAGGCCTGGGTTATCTGTCTGGGCGCATATATTTCGCTGCAGTTCATTGGTGTGAATGTGTTTTCGCAATAATTACGTTCTTCATTATATTCTCGCACTCAGATTTATTTGTTGCATTCTATTGGTTTGTGTGATAAGGTCTTGCCAAATAATAGCTTAAGTGTGCTGCAATCCTTTTGTATACGAAAGTGAATTATTGGTATTATTATTGCTAACATGTTAGGAATACTTTTAGAAAACTTGGTCAAAATTAATCGTAGCCAATTTTAAAATTTTTTGCTAGAATCCGCCCGTGCTGATGTTAAGTAAGTAGCCAAGAAGAAAGTATTTGCAAAGTATATAAGAAAAATTATTTTTTAATAATAGCTATAAATACAGGAGTTAACTGATGAGGAAACTAGTTTTACTGATGTGTTTTTTTGTTTTAACATTGTACGCGTTTAATATCTCCTTATTTGCAGAAGATACTACTGCATCAAGGGAACAACCTGTTGTAAACGAACAACCTGTTGTAAACGAACAACCTGTTGTAAGCGAGAGTGACAGTGACGACAAAAACTCTATTGTAGACACTAGTGATACCTTTGAGGATGAGGATGTAGATTTTGCAGATATTTCAATGGATGCAACTTTCGTTAAAGACTCACTCCCGTCTTATAATAGAGCTGTGTTCACCTTTAACGATAAATTATTCTATTACTTTTTCAGACCTTTATCAAAAGGTTGGGGTGTTGTGCCTGAAGTGGCACGGACAGGTGTCAGAAATTTCTTTACAAATGTCAGGATGCCAGGTCGTTTTTTAAACTGCCTCTTTCAAGGTAAATTTAAGGGTGCCGGTACGGAATTAACTCGCCTCGTTATTAATTCCACCATTGGTGGTGCTGGATTTTCAGATCCGGCCAAGAAATACTTTCATCTGGATATACAAGATGAAGACTTTGGACAAACTCTTGGAAGTTATGATTTGGGGACAGGATCTTATCTTGAACTACCTTTCATTGGCCCATCCAACGTACGGGATGCCTTTGGACTCATAATAGATACGGCGCTTGATCCAGTTACGCTTCTGTCGTTCGTTAGTCCGTATGCGGCTTTAGGGACTAAGGGCTTTATTGCTATCAATGATATTTCCATAGATAAAGGTGATACATATGAGGGGCTGGTAGAGCAGGCGATAGATCCTTACATCGCAATTCAGGATGCATATACACAGAATCGTGCAAAGAAGGTAAAAGAGTAATCAGGTATTAGTTTCATCTAAAGATTCGGCAACCATATCTATTTTCTTTCTTCGGTTTACCAGGTAGATGAACAGGAAGGTTATGCATGCGATCAGGGAGCCGAGTATTGTTACTCTTCTTTCTACAGTATTAACCGCTTCGAATGCCTCTGCTTCGTCAATCTCAACCAGCAGTGCCCAATTGACAAATTTAAGATCTAATGGTGTGTACGCACTTAGTACTGGAATTCTTCGGTAGTCTTTTATTATTCTTTCCCCTATTATTCCGTCTAATGCCTCTCTAGTCGCTATTGTATCAACTTCTTTCTGAAGCATGGTAGGTTCTTCCACAAACCTGGAGTTTGACCTCATATAACTATCGTCACCTACAAGGTACATTTCTCCTGTGTCTCCCAAGCCTTCTCTCTTGGTCATAATAGAATCTAAATGAGAGAAAGGGATTTCAATTACCAATACGCCCAACAGCATTTGTCCGTCGTATACGGGTGCTGAGAAGTAAGAAGTGAACTCAGCCAGCTCCTCTTGCCATGTGTAGTCCTCAAACGCTACTCCGTCCAGACCGTTCGCATAGACCTGGCCGATACTGAATTGCTGATATCTGCCGGTAAGTAGATTGGTTCCAGTAAACTCCTCTCTAATTGCGGAATACATTACATCTCCATCTTTTGCTATAAAATACAAGTTCACATAACCATAGTCAGTCAAATAATATTCCATCAAAGGCTGATAAAGTTCAGATATCTTGATATACTGATCTCCATCCAATCCCGAAGAGTGAAACGCCTTTTCTAATCTGGAAAAAGCTTGTCCGATCACGGGATTTCTAGATAGAACGTTAATGTCTCCAAATCTCTCCTGGAAATAATTTTCTATCTGATGTTTTAACAACCCTCTGACAGTAACAAGGTGATTAAAAGCAGCAGATTTTACTGCAGTTTTAAGGAACTTGTAGCTTATTAGTGGAAGGGTGATTAGGAATATAGAAAAAGCTACTCCAATCGTAAGAAAAATCTTTTTAGTACTCATTTAAATATTGTTTAGATCGTAAAAACTGTAAAATTGGCTTTGTGCCAAAACATAAATAAAAAGAGCGTCGAATATAGCATTGACAGCGAAATTTCTCCAATAAAAAATTTAGATCTGGTTACTATAAACCATTATAGAGTTTCTCTCGAAAAAATTGTGATATAGGATGAAAAGGTTCAGAATATGGGGATTCATACTGATATTTAATACTTCTAACAATTTGCTTGCTCAAATTATTTTACAGTAATAGAATAGGCAACGTTTATCGTTCCTGAATATTCAGGTAAAGATGTAATTACAAATATGAAATCTCTTAAATTGATGTATAAGATAAATTTTACAACCTGCCCTGACGGGCCATTAGGAGCTAATTTACTATGAAGGTGCTGGTAATTGGAAGTGGTGGAAGGGAACATAGCCTCGTCTGGAAGATCGCACAGTCTCCACTTGTAAGTAAGATATTTTGTGCACCTGGGAATCCGGGTATTTCAGAACTTGCTGAATGCATTAATATAACTGCAGATCAAACAGACCAGCTTTGTAAATTTGCTGTTAAAGAGAATATAGACCTTACCGTTGTGGGACCTGAAGCACCTTTAGTAGATGGGATTGTGGATATGTTCAATAAACACGAATTGAAGGTTTTTGGGCCTGATAAGAAAGCCGCAATTTTAGAAGATAGTAAGGTTTTTGCCAAAGGCCTTTTGAAAAAGCATGGTATACCAACTGCGGAATTTAAGTGTTTCGGTGATCGCCAAGAGGCCAGGCGTTATGTTCTTGCTAAAGAGGCCCCAATAGTAGTAAAGGCAGATGGGCTGAGTAAGGGAAAAGGAGTGTTTGTCTGTAACACTAATGATGAAGCACTACAGGCAATAGACTCTATCATGAAGTATAAAGTGTTTGGTAATGCGGGGAATCAGGTAGTGATAGAAGAGTGTCTGATAGGCGAAGAAATTTCGCTGCTTGCATTTACTGATGGGAGAAATATTGTTGCCATGGAGAGCTCTCAGGATCACAAGACTGTTTTTGACGGAGATGAAGGCCCAAATACAGGAGGTATGGGTGCGTATTCGCCTGTTCCTCTCATGACGAGTGAATTGTATCTACAGGTAGAGAAAGAGATACTTGTGCCAACCGTCCATGCTATGAATAGAGAAGGAAGGCCTTATAAAGGTGTTATTTATATTGGCCTGATGATAACGTCTACTGGCCCCAAGGTACTAGAGTTTAATGTTCGTTTGGGAGATCCGGAAGCCCAGGTAATACTTTCTCGAATGAAAAGTGATATCGTTCCAATAATGCTGGCTACAATTTCAGGAGAGTTGGACAAGATAGAGCTGGAATGGTATTCACAGGCATCTGTTTGTGTTGTAATGGCTTCGGGCGGATATCCCGGTAGTTATGACAATGGAAAGGAGATCGCCGGATTGGATTCACTAAAGAATCAGGACGGTATATCTGTCTTTCATGCTGGTACGAAATCAGCAGACGGGAAGATCGTAACAAATGGAGGTCGTGTATTAGGTGTTGTTGCTTGTGGTGAGGATATAGAAGATGCACAGAAAAATGTATATGAAGCTGTGAGCAAAATATCATTTGACGGTGCACATTATCGCAGGGATATTGCGAATAAGGCCATAACCAAACCATCCAGTACGCATCTGTAATAATTAAGGATAGCGGATGTCTATTAAAAATATAGCAGGGAAATTGGGGAGAGGAGCAAAGGGTGTTTCCGAAGAGATCAGAGAAAAATTACCTGCCTATATCGAGCTTTTGAAAACACTTGCCAGACTGGGCAAGAATATATCACTTGATGTCGACCGTGGGATTCTGAAGATCAGGGAAGGCTTTGTCAACAAGTACCTGAGTGAAGTGTCCATTGAGGATAAGGGATTACATTCAATCAATATTTCCTGTGAAGAGGGGAGAGCCTCTTTTTCATTAGAATTAAAAAAAAATCTTTTCGATGGTGTTGTAAAAATGCCGTTTACGGTTGAACACTTTCTTTTCAATAAGAACAAAAGAACTGTTACGTTTAAATTCGGTGAAAAGAAAATAGACAAGGTAAACAATTACTATTCAAAGTTCTTATTCTGGTTTAGTCTATCAGTAATCAGCATTTTTTACGATAAGGGAGATGGTTTAAAAAATAGTATCTTCAGTCAGGATTCACTCACGGTTAATCCTGACGGTACACACACAATAGATCTAAATAAAATTTCAGAGTTAAAAGAGTTATTTAACAAAAATGTGGTAAAGATCAGATACTGGGATATGATTTCAATGGACAAGCTGTCGTTTGAAAAAGGGCTGATAACACTAAGCCTCTCACGTAAACTGACAAACATTGTTAGAACTGCCATCGGTATTGTTGAAGTGATGCCGAAGGGTCGATTTATCAGGCCTTTGTTGAATAGATTTTGAAAATCTTTCTTGACAAATTAATGCATATATATAAAAATGAAACTTTATTTTTTCACAGTGTAAATAACCGTATGAGTCAAGGAGTTGTAAGAGTAATTTAAGGCAATGTTGAGGTCATGGTACCTGATTGTCAGTGTCTTTGCTAAGGCAGGCAGTCAACAATCGCCACAAATTATTCTTTATCTTTCTACTTGAAAATGGGGGGTAGAGAATGGAAGCATTTGGACGACATCTTTTGCTTGAGATGTGGGATTGTAACAGGGAGATCCTTAATGATGCCGAGAAGATAACACAGATCATGTGCGATGCCGCGAATGATGCCGGCGCAACCGTAGTCAAATCTATCTGCCACGAATTTGATCCCCCGGGAATAACTGCTGTAGCTATTTTGTCAGAGTCACATATCTCAGTGCATACATGGCCTATTGAAGGCTATGTGGCCGTTGATATATTCACATGTGGGACAGTAGCCGATCCTCAACAGGCCGTAAAGGGGCTGCTGGATGGCTTTGGGCCGAAAGAACACACGTCCGTGGAGATCAAGAGGGGCTCTCCATATATTAAAGAGACAATGCTGTCCAAAGTCTCTTCTGTAACTTAGGGAAAATAAACTGAAAAAAGACACTCCTTCACGCTGGATTTACGATTACTTCAGCCCGTATGAAGTCCACAAACACGCTCTAAAGCAGACACTCTATCATGGTCATTCAGAATATCAGGAGATTGTTATTGCTGAGACTGAGTGCTTTGGTAGATGTTTGATACTCGACAATGAATTTCAATCAGCAGAGCGGGATGAGTTCATCTATCACGAAGCCATGGTACAGCCTGCTATGGTCTTACATCCTAGTCCAAAAAAAGTAGCTATCATTGGCGGTGGTGAGGGCGCTGCAATACGTGAGGTTCTCAGTCACAAGACAGTTGAGATGGCAGTGATGGTGGATTTAGATGAAAAGGTGGTGGAGTGCGCGAAAGAATACCTGCCAACCTTTCATGATGGTAGCTTCGCTGATGAAAGAGCCACTATCTTGTTTGAGGATGGTCGGAAGTTCCTGGAGGAGACTGATCTCACCTTTGATGTGATGATTATTGATATTACATGCCCCCTGGAAGAAGGGCCTGCTTACAAGCTGTTTACCAGAGAGTTTTATGATTTAGTGAGACGGAAGCTTACACCACAAGGACTACTATCGGTCCAGGCAAGCACTGTCTCCCATACCGCTCTAAACACATATTCCGTCATTAACAGAACTCTCCAAGAGGTGTTCCCAAATGTATTTCCTTCAGTAGCGCATATTCCCTTTTTTGCCATGCTCTGGGGATTCTGTCTGGCAACAAACGATGTTGACCCTGCTCAGATAAGCAGAGAAGAGATAGATCGCAGGATTTCTGAAAGGGTTACGAGAGAATTGAGATACTATGACGGTATTACCCACCAGGCACTCTTTAATGTTCCAAAATATGTAAGGAAGGCCTTGGAAGAACAGACACATGTCAATCTGGATAACAACCCTCTTATGGAACAATTTCCAGGTTTGTCTGAGAAAGACTAATCACTTTTCTGCCTGTTTCATAGAAAGAGAAATTCTTTTCATTTCGATGTCAATATCAAGTACCTTGACTTTAACGATATCACCAACTGAGACATGACCTTTAATGTCCTTTACGAATTTATTGGCAATCTCTGAGATGTGGACAAGGCCGTCCTGATGGACGCCTATATCTACAAAGGCCCCAAAGTTAGCCACATTGGTTACACACCCTTCCAGTACCATGCCCGATTCCAGATCTTCTATTTCATTAATCGAATCGTCAAAAGCAGCAGTAACAAACTGTTTGCGTGGATCACGTCCCGGTTTCTTAAGCTCTTCCAGTATGTCAGTTATTGTGGGAAGTCCTGCCTTCTCGCTTACAAAGATGTGAGGGTCAAGCGTTTCAACCAGTTCTTCACTGCCAATTATCTCGCTCGGTTTTTTCTGCAGGTTTTTTGCAATCGAATCTACAATATAATAGCTCTCAGGGTGGACGGCTGAATTGTCCAGTAGATTGTCAGAATTGCGGATGCGCATGAAGCCGGCACACTGTTCAAACGCTTTGGGCCCCAGTTTGTTGACTTTCAGAAACTGTTTTCTGCTGGAGAATAGTCCGTTCTGATCACGGTAGCTCACAATATTTTCTGCCAGGCTACTACTGATACCTGCGACATATGAGAGTAGCTCCTTAGATGCAGTGTTAACGTCTACACCTACATAGTTGACGCAGTCTTCGACAACATCATCCAGCTTCTTCTTTAAACTTTTCTGTTGAACATCATGTTGATACTGACCCACTCCTATAGACTTCGGATCTATCTTTACCAACTCTGCAAGCGGATCCTGCAGGCGACGTGCGATGCTTACTGCGCCACGGACGGTAATGTCCTTGTCCGGAAATTCCCTTGCGGCAACTTCTGATGCGGAATAGATAGAGGCCCCGGATTCATTAACTATTACAACTTTTATTTTACCCTTCAACTCTTTTGCCTCATCCTGGTCCAGAGCCCAATGTACAAACCTGTCTGTTTCCCGTGATCCGGTACCATTGCCAATGGCAACCAATTCTGTATTATATTTGTTAAACCAGTTATATAATACTCTGGCAGATCCTTCGAAATCTTTTCTGGGTTCAGTGGGATAAATGACAGCGTCATCGAGAAGTTTTCCGGTATTGTCCAACGCTACAATTTTGCATCCGGTACGGAAGCCCGGATCTATTCCTACTGTATGTAACCCTCCTCCCGGAGGGGCCAGGAGTAAATTATTAAGATTTGAGGCGAAGGTCTCTATCGCTTCCTCATCAGCCTGGTCCTTGTTTTCAAGGCGGATTCTCGAAATGATGGATGTTTTCATCAGACGATTATATGAATCTTCAATTGCCTCTGATACTATATCCGTAGACCTGTTCTTTTTATGCCCTATGATACTGTTTCTCAGTTTAGTAAGAATCTCTTCATCCGGTACTTCTATGGTAAAGGTAATCACTCCTTCGTTCTCCGCACGTCTCAGGCCCAGCATATTGTGACTTGAGATTGTGTCAACTGCATGACGGTAATCATAATACATATTGTATTTTGTATTCTTCTCTTTATACTCCTTCTTTACCTTAGAAGTGTATTGACCTGCTTCATGCATCTGTTTGTAAACGATGCTCCTGTGATCGGCATTTTCTGACAATATTTCTGAAATAATATCCCTGGCGCTGGCCAGTGCCTCTTCGACGTTCTCTGTATCCTTGAAATCATCCATTCCTTCAGTAGCTGAGCTAACTGGATTAAAGCTGTCTTCCATTTTAAGTATCTTAAGAGCCAATGGTTCCAATCCCTTTTCTCTGGCGATGGTAGCACGGGTTCTCCTCTTTGGTTTGAAGGGGAGATAAATTTCCTCCAGTTCCGTTTTAGACAGACAATCACGGATAGTTTTTTCAAGTTCAGGAGTCATTTTGCCCTGATCAACAATAGTTTTAGTTACCGTGTCTTTACGCTCCAAGAGTTCTCCCAGATAGATGTTACGTTCTTCGATCTTACGGAGAACAACTTCATCAAGGCCACCGGTTACCTCCTTACGGTATCTTGCTACAAAAGGGACAGTGTTGCCTTCGGCAAAGAGGGATAGAACTTTGCTGACTATTGGTTCTGCCAGATTAAGTTCTTCTGCAATAATTTGTGTGATATCCATGTATTTATTCTCAGGGGTAAAAGATTCGTTAAAGTGATGGCATGGACAAATATGTTGTCCACGCCATTCGGAGAAAGGTAGATATTTATTTCTTTTCCTTGGTACGTACAGGATGTGTTTTAGGTAATTCCTCGGCGATTTCAGCAGCTGCAGGCGAACACTCCTGGTGGCCCCACCCGCTTACACTGGTATAGCCGGTAATGTCATAAATGATATTGTCATCTTGAGTGGGGCTGACGCCTTTAGGAACATAATCCAGATTGAGTTTGTGGCGTAACTTCCATGCAATATTGTGGTCTGCACAAGAGCTGTCACCGCTAACGCCTATTGCCCCCAGAATTTTGCCACTGCTGTCGTATAATGCTAAACCACCACCAAATACATTTACTCCTCCAATCTTGTAACCTACCATAGGGTCATTTAATGTTCCGATATTTTCAGATGGTCCTCGATAAGCGACTTCTGTATTAACGGGATTACTATGCTGAAGGCCATATAAGCTGCTGAGCGGTTGGGTTATTGCAAATAGGTTGGCGGTAGATAATGCAAGGTCAGGCAGACTGAAAGCATTTGCCGTATTTGCCTTTTGTGCAGAAATTATACGGCTTCCAGGCCATTGGTCGCCTCTATCGTTACCAGAGAACACTACGGATTTCACAACTCCGTCCCTGTCAACCACTGTTGCCCACATATTAAGACCGAACCCCCCATTCTCCTCTCCAACAATGTTCTTCAATGCCTCCTTTACCTCTGAATGTGATGGCAGGCCGTCGGCAAAAGATTGAAGTGAAATCATTGCCGAAAACAACATAACTACGAAAATGGTTAAAACAGTTTTATTCTTCTTCATAATAACAATCCTCTTATTTAAATAACAAAGATAAACCACCGGTAATATTTAGTGGATTTCGCCTTATACAGACATGTTTAACTATAGGCGGGAACGAGGCTTACGGTAAATCATATATGTAGGGTGTATTGCCAGTCCGACTGGGAGCGAAGCAGATTTTCATTAACTTCTTAAATGAACGGAATGATAAAGATACATATTATTGAAGTCAAGTGAAAAGAAGTTAGAATGATTTTCCAGACTTACTGCCTAATAACATTTGGTACTCACAACTCTTTAATATAGAAACAATTAAAATAAAATTATAGAGTTTTCATGTGTGACAATAAATTGATTGACAAGATAATCATAAAGGATAAGATCTCAATTTATCACTACAACGAATAAGTCGAGTTATAAACCTGATGGCAAAACGAAAGAAGAAGCAAACAAGAGCTGATAAAGAGGTTGAGGCTAAGAGTGCTAAGAGAGCAGCAAAGTTAGCTGAAAAGGAAACCACAGTACACAAACCAGCAGAAGCTAAGCCAAAATCTAAACCCAAAACCAAACCAAAGGCCAAGTCCAGAGCAAAGCCAAAGGTCAAATCCAATACACCTTCTGTCATTGAAACTCCTTTGGCGCAAACAGAAAAACCTGTGGATATTCCAAAAGAGATAGATATCGAAAAATCCGATACTGAAATTCTTACTGAGGATTTGGAAACCTCACAGACAGATGACAAGTCAAGCGATGTAACTGAAGCAATGCTTGAAGCTGCTACTGAGACAGAAAGACTTGAGGAGGAGAAAGTAAAAGAATCACAGGTTGAAGGCGAACAAACTCATATTATAGTTGAAACTGAAGACTCTGACACAGGAGAAGATTTAGGTCAGGAGAAAGCAGAAACACAAATAGACGAGTTAAAGGATGGCGTATCTGAATCCGTTGTTGAAGCTCATGATACAACTGAAAGTGCAACAGTAGAAAAAGATGATCTTCAGGCAGACAACCCGACTGAGGCTGACGCAGAAAGCTCCGTTACCGCAAATTCGGAAGCCCCACAGACAGATGACCAGTCGGGCGATGTAACTGAAGCAATGCTCGAAGCTGCTACTGAAACAGAAAGACTTGAGGAGGCAGTGAAAGAATCACAGGTTGCAGACGAGCAAGCGGATATTATAGTTGAAGCTGAAGACTCTGACACCGCAGAAAGTCTAAGTCAAGAGGTAGGAGAGACACAAACAGATGAATTAACGGATGATGTGTCTGGGGCTATTGCCGAAGACATTGTTGATGCTGGAAATCCGACTGAGGAAATTGATAAATATCAGATAGACAAACAAGATGGCGATCCGACTGAGATGGATATTGGAAGCTCCGATACTGAAATTCCCACTGAGGGTGAGGAAGCTCCACCGACAGATGATCAGGCAGGTGATATAACTGAGGCAATTCTCGAAGCTGCTGCTGAGACGGAAAGACTTGAGGAGGAGGTAGTAAAAGGACCACAGGTCGAAGATATTGAATCGGTAGCAGCGGCAGAAAAGCTTGCGGATGAGGTAGAAGGTTTGCAGGCCGAAGACGAACAAACTGGTACCATAGTTGAGTCTGAAGACTCAGATGACGCAGAAAGTATAAGTCAGGAGGTAGCGGAAACACTAACAGACGAGTTAACGGGCGACATGTCTGAATCTGTTGATGATGGAAATCAAACAGAAGAAATAGATGATAGTAAGACAGACGATCAGCCAGGAGAGGTAGATGAAGATCCTGATACTGTAGAAAGCAGTGTGGAGAAAGCAGATGACACTCCAACAGACAATCAGGTAGGTGAGGCAACAGAATCTATTGCTGAAGAAATTGTTGCGGAAGACTCTTCTGAGAGCAAATCGATTGTAGCTCGTATTAAAAAACTTTTGTCCAGTGAGAGCAAAACGGTTGTGGTTCGCATTAAGAAATCTTTGTCTGGAAGATTTAGGATTGGTAGAAAGTCTGATGATTCTACTGAGGAAGAAACAGAAAACCATGTTGAGACGGGAGAACTTACAGAGGAAACAGACGATATTCATACTGATCAGCAGGAAGAAGAGGTCGTTGAAACTGTCAGCGAAACCCCTGAGCCGATTGAAGACGTTACTGAAGAAGTAGACGATACCCTGATTGATGAGCGAGTGGATGTTACAGATGAGGAAGTTGTTGAAAGTACTGAAGCTAATACAAACTCTACAGATATAGCTGACGGTATACAAACCGATAAACAGATGGTTTCCCAGGTAGAAACCAATGTTGAAGATGAAGATGAGATTCAAACTGCTGCTTTTAGTGAAAACAAACCACATCGTACCAAAAAGACCGGTAGAATAATATCCGTTTTCATAGTAATTGCAGCGGTTATATTGTTATTAGTTGCGTCAGTCGAAAGAAGATCTGCTAAAGAAGATCTTGTACAGGTCAGCAAGCTAGCTGAATCTATAAAGCAAATGCGAGGGGAAACATTAAAGGATAGAGAGCAAGTTATCCATTCTCAAATAGAGGGCAGAGAACTTGTAATTGATGCGCTATCATTAACACGAAATGGTTTGGAATTGGAACGCGCTAATTCTGATGAGGTAGAAGTAAAGAGAATCATTGGTGTCTTCATAAGCGATATAGATGAGCGTATTACAAAAATTAAAGGTAATATTATGCTCTTAAGAAATAAATTGAAAGAAACCGATTGATATCCCAGTGCCTTCTGTTACTACCCCGAAAACTTACCCACAAAATCACTTAAACTGAAAAAATAGCTGTTTTTTTATAATCCATCCAATAGCTTCTAACGTTTCTATTCTCCGCTTGTCACGTCTTTTGTCAAAATATTGACATAGTTTTGCCAAATCTCCAAATTTTTAGCTAAAGACTATTGCAAATGTGTCGATAATACTAGGAACAGAAACCTTCAGGAGTCTTCTATGTATGATAATGCTGAAAAAAGAAAATATTTGAGGATTGAAAAACCATATATGGCAAGGTTTAGAGTTAATCCATATGAACATTCTGACGCAGTTTCAACAGATTGGGATATGGTTGCCGTTAATGATCTGGGAGCTGGAGGTATTTTCTTTAATTCCAGTAACGATTTGAAGATTGGTACAATTTTAAATCTGAAGATTGGGTTTTCGACTACCACTCCGTCAATAAAATGTGATGGGATAGTTACTCGTGTGATAAATCATCCAAACACTTCTATTTTTGGTGTTGCAACCGCTTTTACAAAAATTGATGAACATATGAAAGAGATGATTAACAAGGTCGTTGGGTTAGATCATAAGATGGGTACTCCGGCAGTACTGTCTCTTGCTTCTTAATCTATACTCTTTATTCATGACATACAAGTTCAGTAGATGGAAATAGCGAAGGCAACATCCTTCGCTATTGTAAAAGTGTTTTTCTAAACTGATTTATTTTCTAAAGTTTTTACCAGAATATCCGATACTAAAAGTATGCTGTTTTAAAAAAAGAATAGTCTGATAAAAGGAGTTTTAATATGAAAATCAATAGAATTCTTCCTCACTTTTTTACAACTGATATTCGTGATGAGGGAACAGCTCAAAAACACGAAAAACCATTTGAAGAAATTCTCCGGGAAGAACAAGATAAACTCATGCGGTTGATATCAGAGGCAGAGAATACTGAAAATATGGAACAGTTTTACCGTCCACTTAATCCAAGATTGGTAGATGACCTGTTCTTTGAAGAGTAGTTTTTATAGAATCACACAGTATACATTTGTCTTCTTCTTCCTGAATTCCGGGTAATCACATCTTCTAACACTGCTTCATTAAAACAGTGACTATTCACTGAAACCACGTAAATGAATTTCATCACATTCACTCTTTCATTCAGCAAACCTTAACCCTGTTCGTCCTGAAGCATTGTTTTTTTTTATTACACTTCTCCTGCTTAGTTAGATTTTTCATTTCGCTTAGCCACATTCAGACGAATATTTCCGTCCGGCTCTCAGATCTTTAAACATATAAAGACTAATTAGCAATTAATTTATACTTGAAATAGGTATAAAATGGATGTATCTTTTTATGTTATCAGAATTTAACTAATTCAAACATAGGAGCTGTTTTTGGTAAAATCTAAAGCTTTACTGATTTTAATTATAGTATTTTCTCTTATCGTGTGTCTCCTTATAGGTGGATATATAACCCTGAAAATTCTAACATCAGATAAGGCAATTAAAACAAAGATCACGAGTGCACTAGAAGATTATACTGGTGGCAAGTTAAACATTGAGAATGCGCATTTTGACTTTTCCAAGGGAATTACTTTAAAGGATGTTAAGTTTGAAGGAAAGGATCCGGAAAAATTACGTATCGAGTTAAAAAAGATTATTGTCAGATATGAACCTCTGGCTCTATTAAGAGGAGAAGTTTTAATCAATAGTATTATGATTGTTTCTCCGGAACTGTTTTTACTCAGACAAAAGGGTGCAATATGGAGATTTCTCAACGGCGTTAAGGCATATCTGGATCATGCAAATATAAAATATCCAACAGAACATTTAAGAGGTGGGGTTATTGTCAAGTCTGCCAATGTTCACGTGTTTGACGAGTCAATATTCAGAGATGGCGTTTTAGATATCGAAAATGTAGATTTATTTGGCCAGCAATTTGGGGGTTCGTTAAGAGATATACATATCAAAGGTATTGTTCATGACGGATTTTGGAATGGATTAGAGCTAAATGTAGATACCAACCTTGTAACACCAGAACTGCGGTTAGTCGCCCAGACCAGGGATAAGGCGATGACGGAAGAGCTTATGAAGGAAATACCAGTAATAGGAGAAAAATTCTGGAAGACATATTCGCCCCTGGGAAAGTTTGACTTTACCTGCACTCTGGATTTCAACAACAAGAATAACGAGAGAAAGATGGATTATTTACTGGAACTTGATATTGATGATGGGGATGCGATATATACAAAATGGCCGTTTTTAATAAAACATATTAACGGTAAACTAGAATTTTCCAGAAAAGGTGTGTTTTTAAAGAGCATTGAGGGAGACGTTCAAAATGAGGAAAGGCAGTCCCATGGAGAGATTGATGCCTTCTTTGGTATCGGTAACTCAAAGAAAAGGGTAAATTTGAATATTCCAAACTTTAACATTACAAAAAAGCTCATGAAAATGATCCCTGATGGAGAAAAGGTATGGGATGGTTATAAACCTGAAGGTAATATAGACTTAACAATAAAATACGAAAGTAACGAGGATAAATCAGTTACTGAATATTCAGCTCAAGCAATCTGTAACGGAATTAAGGCAAGGCACCCAAGTTTTCCTTATGACATATCGAACATCATTGGACTCCTTAAAATGGATGGAGAAAAAATATATCTAAAGAATATGAGCGGCTACCTCCAGAATGGGCCTCATACTAACCTTACTACCTTTGATGGTATGGTAAACCTAAAAAGCAAAGAAAAGAGATTTGCGATTTCAATACCGAATCTGGATCTGACAGAAGAAATAATTACGAGTATTCCGAAAAAAGGTAAAGAAATATGGTCTCAGAATAAACCTACTGGGCAAGTTGATTTAACGATCGAGTATACCGGACATGAAGATAGCAGTAAAGATGAGTACATAGTTACCGCTGACTGCAAGGGCAATGAATTTGAACCGACAGTACTACCTGTTAGGGTGTCAGATATTGTAGGCAGGGTAATAATAGATAAAAATAATATCCGGTTTAAAAGTTTGAGAGGATACGTTGTTGCTGGTAACCAACTTTCCCACGTTACAGGTAATGGTGTTATGAGCTTGATAAATAAAAACAAGAAAGTTTTGTACGATGTTACTAATTTACGAGTTACTGAAGACGTTTTGGATAAATTTTCTGAACTACTCAAAACTGAAACAATAAAAATTGAACCTGAGGGAAGGGTAGATGTAATCATAGAAGATGAAATTAATGATGTGGAGAGTGTTGACAGGCGTTCAATTACGGTGAACTCCAAGGGTTGCGAATTTGGATTTACCAGTTTTCCTTTTAACATATCAGACATAGATGGCAGAATACATATTGAAAAAGGGAAACTGACAAGCAGGAAATTTAATGGAGTATGCAATGAGGGCAGGGTTAGTGGTTCCGTCAAGGTAGATAAGACAACACCAGAGGGAGAATATTCAGGAAAGCTAAATTTCGATAAGGTATCTTTACATAAAACACTGGAGGACTTTGTAAAAGTGCAGCAAAACATGACAGGAGAGTGTGAAGGGTATATTGAGTTCCAAGGTGAAGGTGACGATCTTAATAGCTTTACTGCCAAAGGAAGTGCTAAATTAAGGGAAGGTTATCTTTCTGAGATTCCTGCTGTATTGAGTATTTTAAAGCTTTTGAGTGTATCCTTGCCCAATAAAGAATCATTTCATACCGCAAATATGCAATATTCAATAAAAGATAGAATCGTGTATGTAGAGGAATTAGAGGTATTAAGTAATGCTATTGAATTGGGCTGTGTGGGAACTGTAGATTTTGATGGGAATATTGATTTAACTGTAGTTGCAGGCTTAAGCAAAGAAACTTTTTCTCAGATACCATTCGTTGGCGGGTTAATGGATTTTGTGGTTGGTGGTGTCAGAAAGAAACTTACAACGGTACAAATAACTGGAACACTCTTAAAACCAGAGAGTAAAATGATTGGGCTAAAACCGGTATCTGATTCAGTCAAAAGAATTATTGATGTACTAGTGCATCCCCAAGCAAATACGAAAGAAGATGGGGAAGCGGAGGCGACTGAGGAGCAAAGTACTGAGCCGGATATATAAGCTTGTGAAACTTATTTAACGTTATAAATGTTCCATGTTGATGTAATCAGGATGCGGCTAAAAAATTGATATGTACTACTCTATGAATAGTGTATAATAACATCTTTTTAGAAACTTACGGAGAAATTGAAGCCTTTTGCCTACAAGACAAAAGGCTTAGACGGAAAAATGGATCAACAAAAGAAAGAACCTACAAAGAAACCGTTTAACCTTCAGATTTGGTATATTCTCATAGCGGCATTTCTCTTTATGAGTCTGTCCTCATACATGTTTAACCCTTCGAGCGGAAATATATCTTATAGCGAATTTAAGAGTCTGGTTAGAGATGGCAGAGTTGAATCATGTCAGATTACATCCAGTCTTGTAAAGGGAAATCTCAGGTCGGAAGACTTGAGGTCTGGTAAGAAGCAAACCTTCGTTACCGCAAGAGTTGATGACCCTGATCTCGTCAAAGAGCTTGAAGCTCAGGGTATCCAATATGCTGGAAACTATGAAAATACATGGTTGCAACAGTTCTTGTTTACATGGATTTTGCCTATAGGTATTTTCTTTCTCATATGGCGTTTTGTCTTCAAAAAAATGGGAGGTACAACAGGCAGTATAATGTCATTCGGAAAGAGTAAAGGAAGAGTATATGCCCAGGAAGACTTGAAGTTTTCCTTTGAAGATGTTGCAGGTATAGATGAAGCGAAGGAAGAATTGGAGGAAGTAGTGGAATTCCTTAAAACACCTCATAAGTTTACAAAGTTGGGCGGAAGAATTCCTAAAGGTGTACTTCTGGTTGGCGCTCCTGGGACTGGCAAAACACTTCTTGCAAAGGCGGTTGCCGGAGAGGCGGGAGTGCCATTTTTCAGTATCAGTGGTTCTGAATTTGTCGAAATGTTTGTAGGCGTTGGAGCATCCAGAGTAAGAGATATGTTTGGTCAGGCCGTACAAAAGGCACCATGTATAATTTTTATTGATGAACTTGACGCGATAGGGAAGACAAGAGGAGCGAATCCTGTTGGCGGGCACGACGAAAGAGAGCAAACACTGAATCAGTTACTTGTGGAGATGGACGGCTTTGGTACAAATGCCGGTGTAATAATTATGAGCGCTACCAATCGTCCTGAAACACTTGATCCTGCGCTACTCAGGCCCGGAAGATTTGATAGGCAGGTTGTTGTTGACAGACCGGATTTGCACGGGAGAGAGGCAATATTAGTAATTCACTCAAAAGGTGTAAAACTTGACGAAAACGTAAAACTTAAATCTATTGCTGCAATGACGCCCGGCTTTGTCGGTGCTGATTTGGCAAACATAATAAATGAGGCAGCACTGCTGGCTGCCAGACGTAGCAAAGAAGAAGTTTCTATGGGTGAGATTGAAGAAGCCATAGAGAGGGTTATGGCTGGACTTGAAAAGAAGAAAAGACTGATAAACAAGAAGGAAAAAGAAATTGTGGCCTATCATGAATGCGGACATGCACTGGTAGCATCATTCTTAACAACTACAGACAAGATAAAGAAAATATCGATAGTACCAAGAGGTGTTGCTGCACTAGGCTATACCCTTCAGCTACCTACTGAAGATAGATATATGATGACTAGAGTAGAACTGATAGAACGTATCTGCGTCTTTCTCGGTGGTAGAATTGCAGAGGAAATAATCTTCAAGGATGTATCCACAGGAGCGCAGAATGATCTTGAGAAAGCATCAGACATGGCAAGGAGAATGGTAAAATATTATGGAATGAGTGAAAAACTGGGAATTGTGGCTTTCGAGCCGGAAAATAAATCTTTCCTGGGTTATGGTATGGGAGGCAATAAAGAATATAGCGAAGAAACGGCAAGAGACATAGACGTAGAGGTTAAGAAAATTCTTGATGATACTTACACACAAGCAAAAGAAATACTGGAGAACAAGAAACCAATGCTTATTAAGCTTGCAAAAATACTGATGGAGAATGAGGTCATAGAAGGGGATGAGTTAATCACCTTTCTCGAAAATGAAGAAAAGGGAAAGACGGGTGAAACTAACGTTAACTAATCTACTATTCTTACTAAGATGCAGCAAATCTTATATCCTGATAACAAGTATACTTCTCCTTACAAGTTCATTCCCCCAAGAAAGTTTTGCAAATAAATTCCTTTCCGATACGTTCGTTTCTATAGTTAAGAGTACAAAAGCCTCTATTGTTAATATCCATACAACCAAGATACTAAAGGATAGTACGCAACATAGAGGGTTCAGGATTAAAGGGCAGGGCTCCGGCGTCGTCTATAATAATCAAGGTTTCATAGTTACAAATAAACATGTAGTAAAAGATGCCGGTGAAATTATCATCAGATTGTACGATGGGAGTGAGTATAAGGCGGAAGTTATTGGCACAGATGAAAGGTCAGGAATCGTTGTACTGAAGATTGATGCAGAGAACCTGACACCGGCCAGATTTGGCAACTCAGATTCTCTGGAATTAGGGGAAATTGTTTTGGCAATTGGTAATCCAATTGGATTGGGACAGACAGTTACAAGCGGCATAATCAGCGCGAAAGGAACATCTAACTTACGGATTACAGGATTTGAAGATTTTGTACAAACAGATGCTACCATTAATCCGGATAGCTACGGTGGCCCTCTTGTAAATATGGATGGAAAAGTTGTAGGTATCAGCACTCTTCCGCCAGAACAAACAGCCGGTTATTTTGGAATAAGCCTTGCTATTCCAATAAATGTGGTTAACAAAGCAGCTGAAGATCTGATTAAACACGGAAGGATTACCAGAGGCTGGTTAGGTGTTACAGCCCAACCTGTTACCAGGGAGTTACAAAAAGCTCTCGGACTTAAGAACAATCTAGGTGCCCTTGTAAGTGCTATCGAACCGGGTTCATCAGCCGCAAATGCCGGTGTTAAGAGTGGTGATGTGATAATCAAATATAATGGCAAGAAGATTAAAAATCTTCTACACCTTAGAAGCCTCGTTAAAGGAACTGAAATCAACAAAGAAGTGGAAATGACCGTATTAAGAGATGGTCGGGAATTGATACTTAATACTGCTATGCTGGAGGCAAAAAAATCTGAAGCGAAGAGTAAAAACGATCTGTTTCTAAATCTGGGGCTGGTTGTTCAAAACCTTAACAGCAGACTATCTTTGAATTTGGGATATAAGGACGAAAAAGGTGTAATCATAACTAATGTACAGAAGGGGAGTCCTGCATCTAAGGCAGGATTAAGAAAAGGCGATCTTATAGAAGAAATACAGCACAAACCTGTTACAAGTATTGATGAACTTTATCAGGCAATCTTGAAGATTAAAAATGAAGAGGATATACTGATGTTCATTAAACGTTCTGGTAAATCGTCTAAATTTATTGTTTTAAAGCAAAAGAAAGATGTCTGATTTGAGTTAATCGTTCGCCATCCTACAGTTGCAATAATAGTACCTCATTAACACAATACATTCACAATAATAGATGGAACCATTGGAAAAGAAATCTCCTGATGAAGTTAAGAGAATAGTCGAGGCCGTTTTATTTGCTGTTCAAGAGCCCATTTCTGCACGTAAACTGAGTGATATAGTTGGCGATACAGATACTAAGGGAATTCAGGAAGTAATTCAGCAATTACGGGAGGAATATGACACACATGATCGTGTCTTTCAGATTGAAGAAATTGCAAATGGATTTCAACTGCTCTCCCGTCCTGAATACCATGAATGGATATCTAAAATACGTAAAAAGAGTAACGAAGGTAAACTTTCGCAACCGGCTTTGGAAACCCTGGCAATCATTGCGTACAAACAGCCTATCATACGTGCAGACATTGAGGCAATACGTGGTGTTCAATCCGGCCAAATGATTAGAACGCTGGTTGAAAGAGGTCTTGTAAAGATTACAGGCCGTGATGAGGTATTGGGTCGTCCTATCCTGTATGGAACCACTACAAAATTTCTAGATCATTTTGGTCTAAAATCAACCAAAGATCTTCCTAAGGTAGAAGATCTGGAAATGTGATAAGTGTAATAATCGGCTAAAAGTGAAAGGTACAAATGAGTATTGATAACAAAAAGGCGTGGAAAGAATTAATTACGGCTCTCGCGCTTGTTTTGGATCTACAGGAAGATCTGAATTATTATCATGCCTGGAGAGTCGCCGTGATCTCCGCTTTACTGGCTGAAGAAATCATACCTGATCAGAAATCAGACATTTTTATTGCAGGTTTGTTACATGATGTAGGTGCCATGTCTCTGCCTAATCATATGACAAGATACCCTTCCATGAGTGAACAAATTCTACACCCGATAATACGTTCACATACAATAATAGGCGCACAAATTGTCAGTGACTTTCCCGGATTTGAAAAAGCACCTTCCCTGATTCTCGATCATCACGAATATTGGAATGGGCATGGTTATCCCAGAGCTAAAAAGGGGAAAGAGATTGTGGCCGGTGCACAATTGATCAGGGCAGCAGACACGTTTGACATCATATTCCAGACCCATCCGGAGAAGACGCTTCCTCAGATTATGAAGGATATGAATAAGTTGGTGAGCAAGGAATTCAACAAGTCTGTATTCTCGTCACTTGAGAAAGTTATGAATAATAATTTATTTCATGATCTTGTTGATGCACATAAATTACCTGATCTGCTTTTTAAGCTGAGGGATGAAGTCTCAGTAAGCGGTATTGATGATGGAACAGACATAATGGGAATCTCGCTTGATATATTTGGGCAGGTAATTGATTCTAAACATGCTTTCACTGCAGGACACTCTAAAAGGGTATCACAAAATAGCTTGTTAATAGCTATCAGCATGAACTTGCCACATGATGAGGTAACAAGGATCAAATGGGCAGGATTGGTGCACGATATTGGTAAAGTGGCAATCCCACCTATCATACTAGATAAGGCATCCGAGCTATCTGAAGACGAGCATGCACTGTTGAGAAAACATACCGTATATACTGAGGAAATTCTCGAAACAGTTTCCTGTATGAAGGAACTGGTTCCTATAGCTGCCGCTCATCATGAACGTTTTGATGGTAACGGTTATCACCATAAGTTGAAGGGTGAAGAAATACCTTTGGGTGCCAGGATATTGGCAGTTGCCGATTCCTTTGATTCTATAACATCACTGCGTGGATACAGAGATGCCGGTTTAATTCCATTTGCAATCGATGAAATTAAAAATGCTTCTCAATCCCAGTTTGATCCTGATGTAGTTGAAGCGGCAATTCCAATATTCGAGAACATGTGAAATATGTTGCAGGATACTGATTCGCAGGGTGGATAGCTATCGCTTAGTCCACCCTACTCTACTCAATACGAATGATGCGTTTACACATACCTCACGCCGAAGGATCCCAAGATGCCATGTGTTCAAGTAGGTTCCATCTCCTCTTAATGTCTGCTTTTGCCTGTTTCATAAGCTCTGCTGCGGCTTCCGGATCAGCTGCCCTTAACGCCTTGTAACGGTTTTCACGATAGGCATACTCTTCGAAAGGGGTTGAAGGAGCTTTGCTGTTGATAAGAAGTGGGTTCTTGCCCTCTGCTTCGAGTTCAGGATTGTATCGATAGAGTGGCCAGTAGCCACTTGTCACAGCTTTCTTCATCGCATCTATACTCTTACTCATATCCATGCCATGTGCAATACAAACTGAATATGCAATTATCAATGCGGGGCCGTCATACGCCTCTGCTTCTGCAAACGCCTTCATTGTCTGGGCCGGATTTGCGCCAAAGTTTATCTGGGCAACGTAGACATTACCGTATGT